>Ga0208566_1001223_pt1 | contig 15253 bp, 12 predicted proteins | sample PL_2010_150m_FD_184159 | JGI IMG/M metagenome (GOLD analysis project Ga0208566, IMG submission 184159) | Freshwater microbial communities from Powell Lake, British Columbia, Canada to study Microbial Dark Matter (Phase II) - PL_2010_150m... | ecosystem: Environmental > Aquatic > Freshwater >...
GGCTTGTATAACATGTTGATGTTGTGTGATTTCTATGGAGTTTCGGTTTCCTGGTTATTGAAATCTACCGAACAAACTGACTCGGGGTTATTGAGTGTGGCGGATTTTCTGGACAAAGCTCAAAGCCGATGATGCGTGACGAGTGACAGGAAGGTCCGGCGCAAAGGCCGGCCCGTACGTTCCTGGATCTGGAATTTCAAAATTCAGGACTGGCCTTCGAATCTCTAAATTCCTATTCCTGCATCCTGGTCCATCATCCAAACCACCTGACCACCAGCAGGATCAACCAGCGATGCCGGCAATTCCTGCCAGCCTTCTTTCCTGAGCAGGATCTGGGCCACTTTTTTGGCTTTGCCGGAACCGGTTACGATGAAACAAACCTCTTTGGCATTGTTAATCAGGCAGCCTGTGGCCGTTATTCTTTTTTGTGCAGTTATAGGGTGTTCACTGATTTCAAATAAATTATCGGAATAAAATAAATCGATATTATACGGGAAAATGGATGCCGTATGTCCGTCTTCACCCAGACCGAGGATAATTAAATCAAATTGGGGAATATTATTTACGTGCTGAAGTGATTTGTTAACTATTTCGGAATATCTTTTGGCTTCTTCTTCGGGATCATTTTCTCCTTTAATTCTGTAAATATTTAATTCCGGAATATTCAGATGTTTTAATAAAGTTTCATAAGCCATCCGGTAATTACTTTCTTCATCTGAAGGGGGCACGCATCTTTCATCACCCCAGAAAACCAGTACCTTAGACCAATCTATTTCATTTTTATAATTAGTTGTAATTAATTTAAAAATTGCACGGGGAGTGGAACCTCCCGATAATGCAATCGAAAAAAACTGGTTGGCAGATTTATTTATTAAATGGTCCGAAATTCTTGAAATAAAATAGTCTGTTAGTTTATTTAAAGATGGAAATATCTTTATTATGGGTTGCATAAATTTATATTATTTGATTTTCAGGTCTGCTCATTTTAAACTTTACATTTGTACGAAGATACTGTAAAAGAAATGATGCAAAAAACCACGGAGACACAGAGAAACACAGAGTTATTCTCCGTGAACCTCCGTGTTCTCCGTGCCTCCGTGGTGAGATGTTAAGAATTTTTTTTTTAATGGAGGATTGTGATAATGCCCAAACTTAAGACGACAGTTAATGCCGGAATCCGATATGATAATGATAACGGCGCAATCAGGAGTTATTTCAATCCTGAATTTGTTGAGGTTCCGGTTGGTGGAGATTTCAGTAATTCTGCAGTTACCGATGAATTCCTCGCTTCCAATGCGGATCTGTTTAATTTTGAAGGCATCGACCTGATTCTGGCGGAGGAGAAAGAGGGCAGCTCCCAAACCACCTGTAAGTATGAGCAATACCATAAAAATATCCCGGTTTACGGTGCCTATATCAATGTTACACTCCGTAAAACCGACCGTCAGGTAATGTCGTCGGTCAATAAAATCGATTACGATATCCCCGTAGATATTGGGCAGGCATTGGTCAGGATTTCATCAGAAGATGCCCTGAAACTTATGCATGAAAAGTACGATCAGGTCTGTCATGGTATAACCCATTCCGAACCAAAGCTTTTTATTTACCATCAATACCTGGTATGGCGGATTGAGATGGATACTCTTGATCCGAAGGGATACTGGGAATTATTGATCAACGCGGTGGAGGGCAGCTTTATGGAAGTTTTTGACCGCCGGAGATATTATGCCAGCCGGCCGGCGAAAATCTTCTGGCCCGATCCGGTCACTTCCTCTCAGAATCCGGCACTTCACTGGGGTTCTCCTGAATCAGTGCTGGATGAGGAATTGGTGGATGCCACACTGGAAAACCTCGACGATCCGGCTGGTTCAACCTGGTACCTGAGCGGTAAATGGGTCAGGATTGCCGAAATAGAGGATCCGTCATTGGCATTACCGGCTACCGGATCCCACTTTAATTACACCTCCAAAGACCGTAAACTCCTGAGCGTTATGGCCTATTATTACATCGACCGGTTGGTGGAATGGCTGCGGTCATTGGAGATCCCTGCTTTTAATGATGGGATGACCGGTCCGATCGCTGTGGATGCCCAGGCATTGGACAAAGCTGATAATTCCCATTTTGTGGTGCCGGTATCAGGTTCTGCCTACCTTGGCTTTGGTGAGGGAGGAACCCCCGATGCCAGTGATCCCGGGGTAATTGCGCATGAATTCGGACATGCATTGCACTATTTTTTGCTTGGCCGGTTGCTTCCCCCCGCCAGTAGCGAGGAAGGCTTCAATGACTTTTTATCCTGCGTTTTCCGGGATCGGTTTAATGTACACCGGTTCGACCGGGCAAATCCTTTCCCATGGGATAATAATTCAACCGTGAACTGGGATCCAACCCGGCGCTGCGATATGGAATTTCGCTTTGATGATCCATCCTACGACAATTATGGATTTTACAAAAAGGGAACAGTTTATGCTGCTGCTTTATGGGATATTTATCTGGAAATCGGAGGAAAATCCGAAAATGCCGATGATCGCCTGAAGGCTGCGGGTAACATCACGGGTACCTGCCTCGACATGCTGATAGCTGTTGGAGATACCGGCCCGGTTATGGATCTGGCTAATGGACTGATCAGTAGCGATAACAGCCGGACAGGCGGCCGGTATGAAAAAGTGATCCGGGATGCCTTCCGTAAGCGCGGATTATGGAGCTGATTATACCTGGGTAAGAATTATTGTATTACGATTTTTTTCGTAACAAAAGAATTGTTTTCATAGGTTACACGAACTGAATAGGTTCCGGCGATAAGGTTTTTCAATGAAATCCGGTCGGAATTGCGAACTGCGTTTACTGGCTGTCCATTCATATTGAATAGTTCAATGCTCCTGATCTCGTATTTCCCACTTTTAATATAAAGTACATCCATAGCTGGATTTGGAAACAGGATGGTTTCATCCATATCGGGAGCATCATCTTTCCCGGTAATGTTATCGAACGATAATGTGATTTTGTTGTAGTAAAGGGTTGTTGTTCCTTCGAATCCTGAATCTGTTCCAATGCATACCCACACTGTGCCGGCATCATCCGTGGAAATGGTAAATAAATGAGCAGCATTGGTTCTTTTTATTAGTGTAAAAACAGAGGTAGTATCCGTAACACCAATATGTCCGAGCGTGTCCATATCAATCCCCGGAGAAACCTGATTTGACTTATCAATATTCATCAGATAAAAACCTCCTGATTCCACTTTTTGGGGTTCAACCAGGGAAGCCCCCGCTTTCAGGTAAACACTCTCGCCAGGTGCTCCGCCTATGCCAACCGCATGAGTGGGTACTGATGATGCTAATTCAATGTCTATTAATAGTTTATAGATTTTATTTGGCGATAAACCGGTTATTTTTCTTTTGATGAACATAAACAGATCATCACTATGGTTATTACCCTTGATCATTAAGGCATTCTTGCTGGTATTCAAAGGTGCTGGCAATGTTGTCCTTTTGAATTCCAGTTCGTAAAAAATGGAATCTGCTACCGGATAATCTGCAAAATCGCCTGACCAGCCGTCATAATCTGTTGAGAAATCAAATACAAAAGTCTGGCTTCCGGCCTTAATCGGGTAATCATTAACGATATTCGGAGGCAGATTGGCTGCACCACCTGAAATCCAGATGGGTGAGGAAATAGCCTCATCTCCATCTGCCTCCATTACCCTTATATAATAGTATTCTCTATCAAAACAATTCAAACTTGCATAGATAGCAGGATTAGATGAGTTGGGGATCCATGCATTGACCACAAACCCATTTCTGAGCAGCTCGATCCGGGTAAAAACTTCATGGTCGGCATCGGATGCCTGGATCAGGACTTGATAGGATCCTCCGGTAATAGTTGATCCCATTTCATTTCCACCTATTTTAAAAGATAGTGCCAGGTTCTTATCATAGGTGGAAAAAAAATTTCTGGCCTTCAATGCATTCATGATTTCTGTCCGGTTATTAGCAGTAGCCAGAACGGCCAATCTTGATTCAGTCCAGGTTCCCCAGGTGCCTATATGGTTGTCTTCGCTGCCTGCAGCTCCGATTTTCCAGCCACGGGCCAGAGCTTCATCAAACCAGCCTAAGTTCCCGTCGCCGGAGTAATATCCATCGGTATAATAAAATCTTTCGAACCTTTGGGTTTCATTCCACAATTCCATGCCCACAATTTTATCACACGGTCTGGTGGAAAAATGGTAGAACTCCAGACCGGTTTCATCAGTATGCCCCGGATGATTAAAAAAAGCCACGCACTCATTGTTGTTGAGCCAGTTACAGAGGCCTGTAAAATTATTGGTTGGAGCGGCAGTAGAGACGTAGTCAGCAGAATTGGTTACGGTTACATGGCCCTCATGATTATTTGTCCATTCAAATCCCCAAAAAGCCGTGAAAACGCCTGGTTCATTATATTTTTCCGCAGCAGCCTTCATGGCGGTCCATTCAGAGGAACTGATCATTGTAGAATGGTCAGATAAGCTGAAAAAATCCAGATCCCCGATTGTTTTCGCATAATTATAGGCATAGCCGGGTGTCTGTTTACCATCCGAAATATTGCAATGATTATGCAGATGGCCATAATACACATTGAATCCGCCAATTGATGGCTGGGCAGCAAGTTTTAAGTTAAAGAACATCAATGCTGCTAAAATAATGATAACTGAAACTCGTTTCAAGATCAGTTTAATTAAACTCCTAAGGTACGAAATGTAAAAACGCAAAGCAATGCATTAATGCACTTGTCACCCCGGCGAAGGCCGGGGCCCCGTCACTCTAAACGGAGTTATCTAGATGCGTCGTCCGATAAGGTCGAGAATGCCATTAATGAAAGTCAGCGGATGAACGGGATTCCCCGGAACATACAGATCGATGGGGTAGCGGTTGAGGAAGGTGCGGTTGAGCGCGTGACTTTCAGCGAAAAGTCCGCCGGAGATGGCATCGGTGCCGCAAAGGATGATGAGCTTGGGAGCGGGGGTTGCATCGTAGCAAATTTGCAGGGCTTCAGCCATGTTTTCAGAGATGGGGCCGGTAATCACCAAACCATCAGCGTGCCTTGGGGAAGCAACGAATTCAATACCGTAGCGTCCCATATCAAAGCAGACATTCCCGGCGGCATTGAGTTCCATTTCATTGCTGGCATCGCCGGCAGCAGAAACCTGGCGGAGTTTGAGGGAACGGCGGAAGAGAGTGCGGATTTCTTTGCGTACCAAATCGGGATCGAGAATGATCGGAATATCCTGATCGGCCCTGATAATCAGGTTACTGCGATTATTTGTGGCGATATGGTAGTCGTTGGTGAACCGGATCTTATCAGGAGCGGCAAATTCGCATTCCCGGCAAAAAACGCATTTTCCCAGATCAATGGAAAACGGATTCGGCTCAATAGCGCCGGATGGGCAAAGATTGGCCAGTTCCGCGGATTGTTCTGCAGAGAGCTGTCCGGTAATCACCGGCCTGCCGCGGAAAAGCGGCGTCAGTTTGGCAGTCCGCAGATTTGGGACGTATTGAATGCCATGCTGCCGGAGTATTTTGATGGATCTGAACATGAGCTGGTTTTATAAATCGTGACCGCAGTACGACAGGTTAAAACTCTTGTTGCATACCGGAAAATCGGATATCTCCTGGTTTCTCACCGCCAGTGCGAGTGCCATCCAGTTGTGGAAGGAGGGGTCTTTGATTTTATAATGGACAATTTCGCCATAGGGTCCGGTAATAGCCGCATGGGCAATTTCTCCGCGCCAGCCTTCGGTGACGGAGAGGGCGAAGGATGATGGCTGTAAATAGTTGTCAGTTATCGGTTGTCGGTTATCAGTTGCAGGTTGCAAGTGGCAGGTTGCAAGAAGGGCAGAGGCCCGGTCGGTGACCATTTCAATGGATTTGCAGGCTTCGAGATTGCGGAGCATGGCGCGGGCAAGGACATCGCCGGTTTCCTGGATTATTGGTTCATATTTCAATACGGAATAGTGACCGGTTGGATGAGTGGTACGGATATCCCGTGCAATGCCGGTCATGCGGGCAGCCATTCCTACAGCACCAATGCTGAGTGCCTGGTTGCGGGTGACGATCCCAATCCCGTCGAAACGGATGAGCAGTGATGGCGCCGTGAAAATATTGTCCGTGATCTCCCTGAACCGGAATCCGGTATCATTCAATGTGTTGAGCATAGATTCAATCACCGGGGAAGTTAAAGGGTAATGTGTGCCGCCCGGACGTATCAACCCTTTACCGAACCGGTTTCCGCACCAAAGCTGGGTGGTATTGATGATAGTGGTACGAAGGGCTTCGTTCACAACCTGCCCAAACTGATAGGCTACATCGGCGCAGAGGGCGGCCGTATCACCGATATGAACGGCAATCCTTTCCAGTTCGAGTGCTATGGCACGCTCAACCTGCAGCGAGTCACTGATGGTGACCCCGGCAAGCGATTCAATGATCTGTGCATGGGTAACAGCGTGTCCCACAGCCGTATCGCCTGCAATGTTCTCTGCCAGGACACTGCGGGAGAGTCCGGATTTGGCTTCCAGCATAAGCTTTTCGATTCCGCGATGCTGGTAACCGAGCTGAATCTCCAGGTGTATTACCTTTTCACCGTTGCAGATAAACCGGAAATGTCCCGGTTCAATCACCCCGGCATGAATCGGACCTACTCCCACCTCATGAAGCTCTTCGCTATCGATCCGGTAAAATGGGTAATCATTCATTCCCAGATCTTTCCGATGCCGGTCATTGGCAAACCTTACCGGCTTCAACCACGGATGGTTATCAAAACCGATCCCGAAATTCTCATGAATCTCCCGCTCAAACAGATGCAAGGCCGGGATTTGCGGGGTGAGGGAATCCAGCGTGGTTATGCGGCTGTTCTGTTCATGCGAGAAAACCAGAAACTTGCCGCTGGTGTCATCCGCAAGAACCGCAATGAATTTCAAACCGCCGTTATATGGAAAGGCATAGTAGAGAACGCAATGAACCGTTTCCAAACTCATCATGCCTGCCATCTGGCTGGAAAAATCGGAATATTTCAAAACCGGAATGGCCTTGAGACCGACGGGACCGCCATTAGGCAATAATTCGATATATGAAGGCTCTTGCATCGGCATTAGTAATTCGGTAATCCTGCAATAATCTGATTAATAATATCTTTAAGAAACGGGGGCTGATAAAAGCAGGCTCCCACCACAACCATCAGGAAAATGAACTGACTGATGGTTTCCCATCTGCCAACCGTTCCTTGCGTATGGATCCCGGCATTTTCGCGGGGATGTGAAAACAGGAGATGAAGGACACGGGTACTCAGGGCGTAGATCACACAGCATAATAAGATCAGGACAAGGATCAATACAAACCAGCTTTTACCGGCAACCAGTGCTTTTAAAATCAGGTATTCGCTGACAAACAGGCCGGATGGCGGGATCGCCAGGATGGCAAGCATCCCGATGAGCAGTGCGATTGCGCCGGTTGGGAAGAGTTTCAGGTACAGACCGCTGTCGTCGAGCTTATAGGTTCCCAGCACCCGGCCCATCTGGCCGACCTGGAAAAACAGGCTCGATTTGGTGAGCGCGTGAAGAACCAGTAACAGGAAGGCTGCGTAATATCCAATGCCGCCGATTCCGATGGCAATGGCTACCAAACCCATGTTTTCCAGGGTTGAATAAGCCAGCATCCGCTTGGTGTGCTTGGCTTTAAGCATGTATCCGGCTGCAACCAGGACCGACAGCACGCCGGCAAGGATAAGCACTTTGTTCATCCATACAAATATGGGAGAATCGGATAAAGCCTTGTAAACCCGGAAAATCGAAAGAAAACCGAGATTAACCAGTCCGGTTGATATCAGCGCCCCAACCGGCGGAAGTGCCACCGAGTTGGCATCGATCCCCACCGTATGCATCGGGAAGAGTTCCATCTTGGTGCTATATCCCGTCAATACAAAGAGGAAGGCGATTTTGAGATAGATCGGGTCGAGCCTATGAGCTACGGAAGTGAGGCCTGCAAAAGATAAATCGTGCAATCCGGTACCCTTCATCGAGAGGCTCAGAAACAGGATCCCCATGTAGGCCAGGGCGATACCCACGGAACAAATGAATATGTACTTCCAGGTAGCCTCGAGGGCATGCAGGGTGCGCTCGCTGTAGATCAGCACAGATGCAGTCAGGGTAGTAGCTTCCACAAGAATCCATACCAGTGTGATATCATTGGCCATATAAGCCCCGGTCATAGCCGCGATCAGTCCGGTCAATGCTGCATAGTAATAGCTGAACCGCTTGTTTAGCTGGCTGACGAAATAAGGGAATCCCTGGATCACTGCAGCTGTGGAGATCAGGGTTAGCAGGCCAAGGAACAGCACTCCGGCAGGATCATAGGTGAAATAAGAAAGCTCCGTTTGACCGGCATGCAGAAGAACATAGCCATTGAAAAACCACTGGATGAGCACGAAAAGCAGCATCAGCCACCGGGTTAAAAGTAACCGCCTCACGATTAACATCGTCATGGCAATCAAAAAGGCTGATATGAAGTATACTGCAATCATGCCTAATGTTTTAAGCTGGTCAGATTATCGGACTCCAGATCGCTGAACTGCGTACCGATACGGTTCATCAAAACGCCGATAATCAGTACGCTGACGAAAATATCGAGTAATATGCCGATGTTGATCAGCATGGGCATTTCACTGCCGACTGCCAGAGAGAAGAAAAAGACGGCATTTTCTACGACGAGAAAACCTACCATGTGCGAGAAAATTCTCCTGTGGGTAATGATTAAAAGAACCCCTGTAAAGAGGGTGAACAAGGCAATCGTGAGGAACACTGCATCCAGACTGGGGTTTTTAAGCATGTTGGAGAGGATGATGCTCATAAAAAGGCCAGCCATGGTGAATAAAAGGGAGTAGAATGCAGGGAAAGCTTTCGGATGGACTCTATAAACTTTGGTTTGATTGATTATACGGAAGAGGAAATGCGGTACAACGATTGCTTTGAATATCAGGGTTTCGGCTAATACAAAGATCAGACTGGCCAGGTTCACCGTTTTAAGTTCGATCAGAGCAATGGCAAATAGCAGAAAGCCCTGTACTGCAATGAGTTTCGCGTACGACCGGAATCTCTCGGCAATACTAAGATAAACCAGCGTTCCGGCAAAAAGGACAAACAGCAGATAAAACATATCAATCAGATAATCAGTTTATTAGTAACAATCAGGACCACCAGGAAGGCCAGCATGGCAACGGCTGTCAGGGTGAGGATAAATTGTGCATTTTTTTGCATTTTATTCCGGGCACGGAACGATTCCCCGATGCCGACAATAACGGCGAACGCTACCTGTACGCTGAAAAACAGCAGAATCTGAAATCCGGGATGCCATTCAGCCGGGACCAGGGAACTGCAGATAAGCGAACCGTACACGGCAAATTTGATCGCAGTGGTTATGTGGACCAAGGCTTTATCGAAACCGCTGTAATCCAGTATCATCACCTCATGAACCATGGTTAATTCGAGATGCGTTTTGGGATCATCAATCGGCATGCGGGAGTTTTCGATCATCGCGATCTGCACCAGAAGGTAAAACCCGATGAGCCCGAATACCGTAATGATCGGGTTTCCCGAAACATGGAAAGCCATGAACATATCGGAAAATGAAGTGTAGCCCGTGAGCATGGCGAAAGTGCCCAAAAGTATCAGAAAAGCGGGCTCTACAAGCATCGAATAAAGGGCTTCACGGTTGGCGCCCATCCCTTCGAAACTGCTGCCGGTATCAAGCGCCCCGATAATCATGAAGAATTTTCCCAGGGCGAGCATATAGGAGAAAAAAACGAAATCGGCCTGGAAAGGTATAAGTGCGGGCATGTTGGCAAAGGGAACCACGGTGAGGGCAGATAACATCGTGGCCAGTCCGATAACCGGGGCAAGCTTGAATACCCAGCCGGTAGTGGTGCTATATACACTGCCTTTGCCGAATAATACCCGGATATCCAGCATCGGCTGGAGAATGCCGGGCCCTTTCCGGCCGCTGACGATGCTCTTGGTTCGGATAATTATACCGGGAAAGAAAACCGCGGCGAGGAGGATCAGTGGAATGCCGGCCATCGGTTAAAGGATTTTAAAAATTGTGAGTACCAGAATGAGCAGCATAAACAGGAAAGCATATAAAATATAGTGCCGGATCTGGCCTGTTTGCATAAAGGCTATTTTCTTGAAAACACTTAACATGGCGTCGATCGGTTTCTCTATCAGTTTAGATTTAAACAGATCACGAGGATGCGTGGCAAAAGTTCTTTTGCCCGGAAAGAGAACATTTTCACCGATGTGTACGGTATTTTTTTTGGTTCCCAGAATCGGGTTAGCCAGGGCGCTGAAATTATCTGCCCAGGAAGTAGCTGTATATTGCTGCTTTTCATCACCCCCGGTATATCCGCATCCCCATGTGGGTCCGGTGGTTACGATTCTTTTCTTCAAATGATAATTCCGCCAGACGGCGATGATCACCACCAGTCCGATAAACACTCCCCCGGCCAGGCTGATGCGGCTGAGCGTCCGGAGCAGGTCGCCGGTAAAAACTTCGGGAAGGGCAGCCCCGGAAAGCTCCGACGTAATTTTCATGACTGGTTTTACAAACCACGCTGATCCCAGTCCGATTGCCATGATTGCCGCGGAAGCCAGTATGGAAGGGACAAGCATCCCGTTGCTTACTTCATGGGCTTCATCAACCCGGTTGCTCCGGGCCTGGCCCAGAAAAACGATTCCGAAAGCCTTTGTAAAACAAAAAATGGCCAGTCCTCCAATCAGTGTTAGTCCAATGAGACTGATTAACAATAGGATACTGAAATATAAGCTGGATTCGGGGAAGCTTTTAAACAGGCCGAGATAAATCAGAAATTCTGAAATAAATCCATTAAAGGGAGGTAATCCGCAGATCGCCAGTGATCCGATCAGAAAAAAGGCAGCGGTATAGGGCATCTTTTTCGCTAACCCGCCGAGTTGATCGATATTTCGTGTATGGGTAGCCTGGTAAACCGATCCGGCATTGAAGAAAAGGAGTGATTTAAACAGGCTGTGATTGAGGACATGCAGCAGACCTCCGCTGAATCCGAGCAGGGTGAGGGTATTGTTCCCGGTGGCCATACCTAGCACTCCAAGGCCGATTCCGATGCCGATAATACCGATGTTTTCTATGCTATGATAAGCTAAAAGCCGCTTCAGATCGTGCTGCACAATGGCCATCATTACACCCATGATCCCGGAGAAGAGCGAGAAACCCAGGATGATGAGACCGATCACAAATAAATCCGACTGAATAGAGAAGAGGACCCGTAAAATCCCGTAAATACCCATCTTGATCATCACTCCCGACATTAATCCGGATACCGGTGAAGGAGCTGCAGGATGGGCTTCAGGAAGCCAGGTGTGAAGGGGTATGAATCCCGCCTTGATACCAAAACCCACAAAGAAAAGGCTGAATACCAATATATTGGAGTGCGATCCGAAATAAGATTTCAGTCCGTCGAATCCGGTTTGACCGGTTGCCTCACCGGCTATCAGGAAAGCAACCAGCAGAAAAAGCAATCCCAAATGCATCTGGATCAGGTAGTTGATACCGGTCTTTAATACTTTCCGGTCATCTGCCTCAAAGATGACCAGCAGGAACGATGAAACAGCCATAAGCTCCCAGACCACCAGGAAAGCAAATCCATCTCTTAGGATCACCACCAGTATCATCGAAAAATAAAGCCAGATATAGGCCCACAGGTGCACCGACCAGCGAAGGGAAGTCTGTTTATCGAAATAGGCTTTCAGATAACCACCGGCAAACAGGAAGGCCGTCAGGGCAGTGAAATTGATTATCAGGATAAAGAAAATTGACAATGAATCCGGAGCAGAAAACGTGAGGAAGTGAGGATGTGAGGGAGTGAGGACTTGAGGGAAAAGAGACGAAATCGAGGTAAGAGCGATAGAAGCGATAAGAATGAAAAGGGTGTAGGTATATCGAAAGGATTTCCGGAGGGCAAAGATTCCGAAACTCAGGACCATAAAGAAGATGAAAAGAAGGGGCATTATGGTTTTTATTCTGGTGCGAAGATACACAAAGGGCATAATGGCGCAAGCGGATGGAGCTCTGGAATGGTTGACCAGGCACTCGGCTACCTCCTTCAGATCATGGCCATAATGCGCCAGGACTCCCGCTGCAGTCCGTTTGCCATACAACTAACCTTTCCGGTGGATATACCACCTTTCATGGCAGGGGAACTGTCGGATTCGACGGGATGGACAATGGTGGTGAAGAAGAGCGGAATTGGAAATTCATAGAAAAAAATCGCAATACTTTAACTATCAAGCAGATAGAGACATTACTACTTATTACAATCAATTTGGTGTCACTTACGTCCGCGTCATTGTTTTTTCTTTTTAGACAACATAACTTTAACAAATGGGCACCTCTAAAAACCTATTGTTAACATAACCATCATATTATTAATAACTTAACTATGTTTTTGTGGCTAAATATTTTATTTTTACCGGATAAATGAGTAAGCCATGAAAAACATTAACCCCCTTGGACTTTTTGACGATCATTTCTTATTTGAAACTCTCAGTAAACTTGGGGATCCTTTGCAAAAACTGAGCAGGTATATTGACCGGACTATTTTCTAAGATCCTTTAGATCAGGCTTTTAAAGATGACAAAAAGGATTGATTAAAAGGAGGAAGACCTCCATTCAATAAGTTGTTGTTGTTCAAAGCCCTGGTCATACAAAGCTTGTATAATCTTTCAGACGATCAACTGGAATATCAGATTGTTGACCGGGCAAGTTTCAAACGTTTTCTCGGATTGAAGAAAAGCGATAAAGTTCCGGATAGCCGTACTTTTTGGTTTTTCCGTGAGCAGCTTATTGAAAAAGATGTTATCCTGGGCTTATTCAAGTGTTTCAATGAAACCCTCGATGCGGCAGGCGTGTTTGCGAACGAAGGCAAAATGGTTGACGCCAGTTTTGTGGAAGCCCCTCGCCAACGCAATAACCGGGATGAGAACAAGCACATTAAAGAAACCGGCACTGCTCCGCAGGAATGGAAAGTGAAGCCTCATAAGCTGGCTCAGAAGGATGTGGATGCCCGATGGACAAAAAAGAACAACACTGTTTTTTATGGATACAAGAACCATATAAAAGCTGACACCAAGACAAAACTCATTGAGGAATACACAGTTACTGATGCCTCTGTACATGATTCGCAAACTATAGAACAGTTGCTGACTGAGAAGGATAAGGATCAGCCACTGTATGCTGACAGTGCTTATACCGGTGAAGAACAGGAAAAAATTTACGAAAACAAAGGGGTCATAAACAAAGTCCATGAGAAGGGATACCGAAACAAGCCCTTAACAGAAGAGCAAAAGGCCAGCAATAAAGAGAAATCGAGCATACGAGTAAGAGTCGAGCACGTGTTCGGCTTTGTAGAAAACAGCATGAATGGCTCCATTGTCCGCACTATTGGGATTGCAAGAGCAACAGCAAAAATCGGGATGATGAACCTCACTTACAATATTTGTCGCTGTACACAGCTGAAAATTGTGGTTGCCATGGGATAGGTATGTCCAGACGTGAAAGAGCTAATAATGCAAGTATCTGATAATTAACTAACTAAAAAATAGGGGGGGGGGTAAAATTAGGTTTTTAGAAAACCGGGTGGTATATTTATACTGAAAACGGTATCGAAAAAAATAGTTTTTAGAGGTGCCCTTAAAACGAAAGGAGGCACGAATGTAGAAAAAATAGTTCATTGTTTAGTATTTTCGTAGAACGAAAATGTTTTTTTAAATCTGTTTAAACTGATGTAAAACAAAATACCTTAAAAGAATGAAAAAGCACTTGGTAGTATTAGCAATATTTTGTATCTCCATGTGGGGTGTAATTGAAGTTAGCGCAGCTCTGTCCTTCCAAGGGATGGCTCCTGAAGAGGGCACTTGCGCACGCGCAACTGAGCCATGCCCGGAAAGACCTGGGCATTATTTGGTCGTTTGCAAGAAAGACGGAGCAGGACTTGTGTGCACCTACCCACAGAATTGCCCTTATGTTTTGGACGCCCGAGATTGCGAAATTCCACCACCGGCGGAATAAATAGTGTTAAGCTAAATAGTTAAATCAGAGTATACATCTCGTTCCTAACTATCTCACATGAAATACTTAGGGATGAGATGTATCCTAAGATATATTAATATGAACAGACAAATTGCCATACTTAAAGTGCGATTAAACGTACTTATTACTCTCGTTCTCTTAGCTTTATTTTCCTGTCAGAATGATTCACGAAAGGATTTTATTATAGATTTGGAAAAAGCAATTGATGCGTCAAGCTCCAAAAATTCCCTATCCTCGCTAATTGAGTCCTATAAAATCATTCAACTTGAGACCTCATCCGATTGTTTGATAGGAAGAATCAGCAAGGTTGTCAAAGTAAACTCTTCGTTTTTTATTAAGACATCTGGATCTGAATTACTGCTATTTGATAGCGAAGGGAATTACTTAAGAAAAATTGGAAATAAAGGGAAAGGCCCAGGTGAATATATCCAAATTTCTGATTTTGCAGTTAATGAGGATGGATCAATTGTTGCAATTAGCAGCTATAAAGACATTCTATTTTACAGGGTAGATGACGGGCATTTTATTAAAAAACAGTCTTTGGACTATTTTGTAAACTCTTTGTGTTACCTCCCAAACGAAGAACTTTTAGCACAAGTGACACAAGCCAATTTTTTAATAGCTCATGTAGATACTGAAGGGAACATCATTAATTCCTTTGGCTCAATGAATCGTGTACTTGAATTAGAACAGCCATTTGAGTTTGTGAAATTGGATGATTCAAACTTCATGTATAGGATAGGTGAGACTACAGACTATTATTTGTATAACTTTCGAGAAAAGTCAATCACAAAGAATGAAATTTTTAGAGGTAAAAATACCTTGAAAGAGCAAAAACTTCAGGAGGAACTGGTGGCTGCAGGTCCTGATGGATATCGGTATATCGGAGATTTTCTTAGAAATCATTACTGCATAGAGTACATAAAGATACTCGGGTCAAATATTTTGGTCTCATACCGATTTAAAGAAAAGAGCTGTTTATTACTGTATAATCGTGACAAGCATATTAAAAAAGATTTTGTTTTCAGACCCAAGGAATCGAGTAATCTGATTGATGATGTTCTGTTGCTTTCAACCGAAGTTTTTTTTCACATGAATATAGCTAATTC
>Ga0208566_1001224_pt1 | contig 15252 bp, 15 predicted proteins | sample PL_2010_150m_FD_184159 | JGI IMG/M metagenome (GOLD analysis project Ga0208566, IMG submission 184159) | Freshwater microbial communities from Powell Lake, British Columbia, Canada to study Microbial Dark Matter (Phase II) - PL_2010_150m... | ecosystem: Environmental > Aquatic > Freshwater >...
AGGTTTTGACATTCCAGTTGCTACGACTTATACAAGAGAGCTACAACCGCTATTAAATGCGGTCGGCAAGCACCCGAATTTTAAAGCAGTTATTTTCACCTTGGATGAATCAACATATTCCAGAGAACTTGCACCACTTGCTGGTGCGTATCCCGCGCTTCGCCTTGGTCCACCATGGTGGTTCCATGATTCGCTAAATGGTTTAGATCGCTGGCGTGAAGCCGTCACCGAAACTGCTGGTTATTACAACACTGTTGGATTTATTGATGACACCAGAGCATTTGCTTCAATACCGGTGCGACATGATGTTGCAAGGCGCTTTGATTCTGGCTATTTGGCACGAGAAGTAAGCCGCCATCGCATAACTGAAAATGAAGCAATGGAACTTGCCGGTGATCTGGCATATAACCTCTCTAAAAATTTTTTTAATCTGTAGGTGCAAAATATGTCAGAACCAATTCAATTCCTACATCTGGGCCTTGGCGCTTTCCACCGCGCGCATCAAGCGGTATTTATAAAGCAGAACATCGCAAGTGTTTCGATGCGCAAGTCCGACGTCGCAGATTCTCTTACCGCCCAAGGAAACAGATATATGGTGATTGCCCGAGATGCGAGCGGTGAAACAACTACCCTGGTTGAATCAATTAAGGAATCACTCTTTTATCCCCGAGATATTGCACGTATTAATGAGATTGCCACAAGCCCAGATCTGCAAGCAATTACTTTGACTGTTACCGAGAAGGCTTACAAGAATGATGGCCCAGATGGCGTGCCGGCTCGGTTAGCGCATCTACTCAACGAAAGATTTAAAGCCAACGCTCCTGGTATCGCAATTATTTCCTGTGACAATGTTCCAAGTAATAGCAAATTCCTTAGGGGGCTAGTTCTCGAAGTAATTGCCGCTAATGGCGACAGCAAGCTTTTGGAATGGGTAACCTCAAATATTCGCTTTCCTAATTCGATGATTGATCGCATCGTTCCGGCAATGACGAGTAATGCGATCACAACCGAACCTTTTAATCAGTGGGTTATTGAGAGCGACGCCATTGAGCCGCTATTTTCAGGTTCCGGAGTTGAATTTGTTCCAGATGTTAAGCCTTACGAACTAGCGAAAATCCGTCTCTTTAACGGTGTCCATTCCACGCTTGCATATATCGGTGAGGTAGAGGGAATCGAATTTGTAGCCAATGCAATTGTCCATCCAATCATTGCGCCATTTATTAAAGCGCTGCAAGAGAATGAGATGGTTCCTTCAATTGTTGATACCGGGGGCGTCGATTTACTTTCCTATGCCGCAACCATTAGAAAGCGGATATCAAATCCCACCCTCCGCCATCGCGCTCATCAGATTGCGATGGATGGCTCGCAGAAGATGCAGCAACGAATTTTTGATGGGGCAAATGAACTAGCAAAGCAGGGCAAGTCAGCGGTGTTGCATCAAGCCGCGATTGCACTTTGGATTCATTTCTTGGCTACAAATACCGAAATTGATGATCCACTCGCTCATAAGTTAACCCCGTTGGCACAAATATCAGATCCACTTGAAGCTGTTACCCAAACGTTGACCTTGTCCGAGTTTACTAGAAAGTTAGATCCATCCCACTTCCCAGCCATCGCATCGGATTTAAAATTAATTCGTAGCACTTCCATTTTCCAATTACTTTCAAATAAGATTGAAACACTATGAAAGCCTTTGTTGTAACCGCCCCCATGACCTTTGAATTGCAAGATATCGCACCACCGATTGCGCAAGGCGGCGAGGTAATAGTTAAAGTAAATCGCGTTGGTGTATGCGGTACTGATGTTGAATTCTTCAACGGCTCTATGCCCTATCTACATGATGGCCAGGCAAAATATCCCATGCGCCTTGGTCACGAGTGGACCGGCACAGTTATAAGCGTTGGCGCTGGAGCGGATGCCAAATTAATTGGCCGCCGATTTATTGGTGATGTCATGCTCGGTTGCGGTAATTGCAAACGTTGTAAAACGGGGCGTCAACATACTTGTGCTACTCGCTTTGAAGTTGGAATTCGAAATGGTTGGAGCGGCGCACTTGCTGAACAATTAGCAATTCCTGCTCGCTTCTTGCACGAGATCCCTGACTCATTTGATGACACCATCGGGGCCCTTGTTGAACCAGGAGCAAATGCTTGGCGAGTAGCTGATGCCGCACAAGCAGCGCCAGGCAAGCAGATTTTAATTTGGGGCACCGGAACTATTGGGTTATTAACCGCCCAATTTTGTATTGCAATGGGTGCCACCGTACACATGGTTGGAAAAGATCTAGTAACAATTAAGTTGGCAATTGAAGTTGGCGCCGCATCTGCCAGTGAAAGCGTTATCGATATTGAAGGCGGCTATGACGTAGCTATTGATGCAACTTTTGATCGTGGCGTTCCAGCGAAGTTAGTTGATCTAGTTGAACCTGGAGGCCGCATCGTTCTAATCGGGGTCGATAATAATTCTGCGCTAATTGATTCCCGCAAATTAGTTTTTAAAGATGTAACAATGGTTGGAATTCTCTCGGGCTCACCTGGGTTGCCACATTCAATTGAATTTATAAAGAGCGGTCGGATTGATCCGCGAATTATTGTTGGTGCAACTGTTGGGCTAAATGAAGTAGGAGAAGTCTTCCTTGGCAAAAGGCCTACAGGTGCCGGATCTGGACCAAAGATTCTGGTTGACCCAAGTAAGTTTTAGTTAATTAAACTCTGGTAATCCACGCCAATTAATTCACATGGCCGAGTTGTAACACTTGCCAGAGCATCGCTCCTTTCTATTCCAATCGAGCGCATTATTTCTAGCGATTGCCCAAGAGTGCCAATTCCGCCAGCAAGGGTTCCATCCAAACGTCGAGCTTGTCCGCCTTCAATCGTTACTTGCATATCACCAAAGGGATAGGTTCCGGCGCCAATTCCGGCGGCCGCAATCGGGTCATTTGTAACAATAAAACGCTGACTAACCTTTTGTAGAGTTGATTTCACTAATTCATTTGGCACATGAACTTCATCAACAATTATTTGAATCATGATGTCATCGCGTTCGATTGCTACCTGTGCGGTTCCATCTAGCGGTGGCTTAGGCATTGCATTAAATAGATGCGTAACAGTCTTTGCACCAGCGTTAAATCCAGCAATCGCTTCCTCGCGATTTGCGTTGGTATGGCCAAGTGAAACAACTATTCCATTTGCAACTAAGTATTGAATCAATTCAATTGCGCCTGGCAATTCAGGTGCAATCGTGACTATCTTTATCAACCCAGCTTTCAATAAGGCCTTTAAGTGGTTTAGATCTGGGGCCACAATATGTTCGATGGGATGAACTCCACGTTTTTCAACCGAAATGAAGGGTCCCTCTAAATGGGTTCCAAGAATCTTGGCTTCACCTGGCAGGGGATTGGTGCGAACTTCTTCGATTAATTTAATTGCGCGAACCGCATCGGAAAGTGCTGAGGTAATAATTGTCGGCAGATATCCAACTACGCCATTGTCATAAAGCGACCTAGAAACTTTGCGAACGTCATCTGCGCTCTTCGCAGAAAGCAGGTCAATCCCACCATGACCATTAACTTGAATCTCTATATATAGCGGCTTCATTATCTCTTAAAAGTTCTAATTAGTGGCTGAAATATTCCAGGGCTTTCCAAGGTTGCCAAAATTCCAGCGCCATCGAGTGAACTCTTACCCGAGATGTAGATACATAGCCCATGAGTTTCTAACTTCTTTGCAACTAACTTTGTTACTAAGTTATCTGGAGCTAGAACTCCACCAATTAACGCAACTTGAAAATCGGGGCCTCCGCCACATTCTCGTTTCGCAGTAGTGGCAAGCAGTACAACTTCATCAGCTGCAGCATCTAGAATCGCATGCGCAGTTCTGTTTCCTGTAGCGGCCAGTTCGCTAACGACTTTGGCAAAGGATGCGATTGCATGAACTGGTCGATCTAATTGATGGACGGTATGAGTTAATTGATAAGGCTCGGCACCAAAGTGTTTGCAGGCAACGCCAAGTATTTCGCTATCGCCACCACGACCATCCCGCGCACGAAGCGCAGAGTTCAAGGCCATCTTGCCAATCCAATAGCCACTTGCTTCATCACCAATTAAAAATCCATCTCCCGCTAATGAATGTGCCATTGTGCGATTCTTTCCAACTGCTAGTGCGGTGATTCCGGTTCCTGCCGCAATTACTACGCCATCCTTTTCAATAGCAGCCGCACATGCGCTAACTGAATCACTGCAGATCCAGAGCTCGTTAACTCCTGATTTGGCTAATACCGCTCTTGCAATATCGCCATACTGTTTATCATCGGCAGGTAGCGTTGCAACAGCAAGTACCGCGCGATCAATTGGACCGCCCACGTCGCTGGCAAAATCAATAATTAAATTGGCCAGGTAATCAACGAGTGGAAGCTCTCCTGGTGAAAAACCAGCAAAGTTCTTACTAATTGACTTGCCATCTGCCCCCTCGGATTTGGCGCGAATGCCTGATCCGCCGCCATCGAAGAAGATTACGTTCTTATTCATAAGTGAGCCATTATCTAGTAAGTGTTACCTTTTTAAGTCCCTCTGGACTATCAGGATTCAAACCATTCTTCCGAGCAAACTCCAGCGCGAAGCTCTGCAAGATAATTGCATCAACAACACTTGAGTAAATTTCATTTTCACAATTAGCCCCCGGCACAACAACCTCACCAGGTAGAGCTAGAGCGCCAGAACCAAACCAGAATATTTTTGGAGATTTGGCGCGAATCTTTTCTAGGTCACCCTTAAGTGAGTCAAGTGGAATCCCATTCGGGGCCATAATAAAAACTTGAGTATTACTTGTTAGCGCTGATATTGGTCCGTGCATGTAATCGGCAATCGATAGACCTTGAACCGAAATCTTGCTGGTCTCTTGTATCTTTAACGCAGCCTCGCGGGCATTTGGATAAGAAAATCCTCGACCGAGAACAACGATCTCACTACTCCGCTCACACTTTGAAACCGCGGCGGTAACGGGCGCTAAATCTGCAAGAAGTTTCTCGCCCGCGCTTACAATAGATTTGAAATTATTTAGAGTTGAACTCCAAGCATTTACGAGCAGCAAACACCCTAGAAGTTGGGCCGCATAAGTTTTTGTTGCAGCAACAGCGATCTCTTTACCTGCCATTAGTTCTAAATGATGATCGGCAAGTTTGGCCAGGGGAGATGCGCCATCATTGGTAATTGAAATGATCTTGGCACCACCGGTTTTTGCCGCTGTCGCATATTCAACAAGGTCAGTTGATTGACCGCTCTGGCTAATCGCGACAACTAGCGTCTTTTCAAAGTGCAATTTTGAGTGATAGATAGTTACTGAAGAGGGCGAGGTCAATCCAACTGGTAAGCCAAGTTGGGTCTCAATTAAATACTTTAAAAAGTGAGCGGCATTATCTGATGTACCTCGGGCTAGAACCAAAACCGATTGAATCTCGCTGGCTTTGAGCAGCCCAGCAAGGGCGCTAAATTGTGCTTCAGAAGCAATTAATTTAGTAAAAACGGTTGGGATCTCGGCAATCTCTGATTGCATAATCGACCCAATTTGATTCACGTCGTATTTTCGCATGAAAGTTAAAACTTTCCTAGCGCGCAGCCGCCGTAGTTGGTAGCGTGAGCACGTGCTTGAAGCGGATTTAATCTCGGTATTCCACAAAGGGATGCCAATCGCAGCCCAGGGAACCAGTATCAGCGATTTTCTAGCCACAAAGCCAAATTTATTTACTGCAGGTTTTCAATTCCCAATCATGGCTCTTCGAGATAGCGCGCTGGAACATAACATCAAGCGCATGGCTGATTACTGCAAATCACTCGGTTTTGAATTAGCTCCACATGTTAAAACTCCGATGGCACCCCAGATTGCAAAGCGCCAGATTGATGCCGGTGCTTGGGCGCTAACTGTCGCAAACTTTAGCCAGGCTTCGATGATGTATGCCTCTGGATTTACTCGATTAATTATCGGTAATGAAGTTATGGAACCAACTTCAATCGCAGAAATCGCCAAGATTAATGGCAGCGGCGCTGGCGAAATAATTTTCTACATCGATTCCCTTGCCGGGCTAAAGATTGCCCAGAGCGCAATCGAAAAAGTTTCAAATGCTAAGCTCAATATTTTTATGGAGATTGGCACAGTTGGTGGGCGCGCTGGAATTCGCGACCTAGAACTCTTGAAAGTTATTTTGGCCGAGATTGCTAAAGATGATCGCATTTATGTTCGTGGGGTTTCTGGATTCGAAGGCGCAGTTCCTGGTGGCGATCGAGCAGGAGAAGGAATTGAGAAGTTACGGACATTCCTTCGTCACATTGTTGCAGCAGCAAGAATTGCGGCGCCATATATTCGCGGCGATAAAATAATTATCTCGGCCGGTGGAAGTTCCTACTTTGATTATGTTGCCGAAGAGTTTGCAAAGTATGAAGGCGATGCCCATCGCATTCTTCGCAGCGGTGGATATGTAAGCCACGACCATGTTCATTATGAGGGTTTATATCCATTTATGGGGCTTCCAGATAGTGATCGTTTCTACCCCGCCCTTGAACTCTGGGCGCGAGCATTGAGCGTCCCAGAACCTGATTTAGCAATCCTTAATTTTGGAAAGCGCGATGCCGGAAATGATCTTGATGAGCCACTTCCAATTCTCAAACTTGAGGGCAAACCACAGCCATTTAACGGAAAAATCAAGGGCCTAAATGATCAGCATGCATTCATGAACATCACACCTGGTTCAGTAGCAGTCGGGGACATAATCGGATGTGGCATTTCCCACCCCTGCACAAATTTCGACAAGTGGCGCCTAATGCCATTAGTTAATGACGATTACGATGTAATAGATTTAGTGCATACTCATTTCTAACTTATTTCTAATTAACCTCCAACCGAAAGGTCATCATGGCTAACTCAACTATCAAGCATGTAACTGCAAAAGGCGCACCAGCTCCAGGTGGTTCATATTCACATGGCGTAATCGCCAATGGTTTTCTCTACACCTGCGGAATGGGCCCAGTCGATCCTGCTACTGGCAAAATTGTTGAAGGTGGCGTCGGTCCACAAACTCGTCAAACTTTAATTAACTTAAAGGCAATTCTTGATGAGGTTGGCGCTGATTTCAGCCAGGTAGTTAAGACAACAGCACACCTACAAAATTGCGTTGCAGACTTCGCAGAATATGACAAGGTCTACCGTGAATTTTTATCTGCCCCATTTCCAGTTCGCACAACAGTTGGTTCAGATCTAATTGGCATCTTGGTCGAAATCGATTTCGTGGTAGCTCTATAAAATGAGCTATCAATTTGCATCAGAACTAGCTGGGCGCACCATCGTCATCACTGGCGGTGGACGCAGTATTGGTCGAGAAATGGTAGCTGCTGCAGCGGCGGCAAAGATGAAGGTTGCAATTTTAGAGGTTAATAAAGTTAATCTTGATAAGACGGTAGCTGAACTTAAAAGTGCTGGCGGCGATGTAACTGGCTATGTTGTTGATCTAGAAGTTAAATCACAGATTGTTGATGCGATTGCGAAGATTGAAAAAGATTTTGGCAAAATCGAAGTATTTGTAAATAATGCGGCATTTCATGATGGCGAAGATATGCTTGCAAGCACGCTGGAAATGTGGAATAAGACCTTTGCGATAAACACGACCGCGCCATTTCTATGCATACAAGCAGTCCTACCTGGCATGATTGCGCGAAATAGTGGTTCGATAATCAATATCGGTACCGTTAATTCGAAGATGATGATCGGAAGTGATTCATACACCGCATCTAAAGCTGCGCTCCATGCAATTACTCGCACAGTTGCTGTTCGATATGGAAAGCACAATATTCGATGCAACACGATAGTTCCTGGAACGATTGCAACCGAAGTTTGGCAAGAGCGTATCGATAGAAATCCCACAATATTTGAGAATTTGAAATCTTGGTACCCACTTGGGCGCGTAGGAAAGCCTTCCGATATTACTTCCGCAGTTCTCTTTCTGGCCTCTGACCAAGCACCATGGATGACAGGAACAGAATTCGTTGTAGATGGTGGATTGCTTGCCGGATTTGCTCCGATGTATCCCGTGGTTGAGGGTTCAGATTAATAATGGCCGATAACACCTTCACAGTTCGCGGCGCCACAATTATTGATGGTTCTGGTTCTGTTGGGGTTAAAGAAGATGTAATTGTTGTCGAAGGTACGATTGCTGAAATTGGAAAAGTTATTAAGGGAAATGAACGCGGCAAGATTGTCGATGCTTCGGATTTAACTTTGAGCCCTGGCTTTATTGATATGCATGCGCACTCAGATCTTGCAGTTATTTCAGATCCCGAACATTTAGCAAAGGTAACTCAAGGTGTGACCCTAGAAGTAGTTGGCCAGGATGGTTTGAGCTATGTGCCATCGGATGAAACAACTCTTGCGGTATTGCGTGATCAACTATTTGGCTGGAACGCCAATCCAGCAGGCATTGATTGGAAATTTAAATCTGTCGGCGATTATCTAAACGTTGTTGATCGCGGCGCTGCAGTAAATGTTGCCTATTTAATTCCACACGGCAATGTGCGAATGCTTGCATGTGGCAATGAACCTGGTGATGCGACTCCTGAACAACTTAAACATCAACTAGCAATAGTCGATGAGGGAATGCGCCAAGGCGCAGTTGGTATGTCAGCCGGCCTTACCTATGTGCCTGCGATGTATGCCAGCAACGAAGAGATCTCTAAGTTGGCCGCAGTTGTCGCAAAGTATGGTGGTTTCTATTCTCCGCACCACCGTAACTATGGCGCAAATTTTCTAGAAGCAGTCGATGAATGTATTGATATCAGCCGCGCGGCAAAGTGTGCGCTAAACCTTACCCATTGCCATATGAGCGCCCCAATATTTCACAACAAGACTGATTTATTATTTGAAAAATTGGCGAAAGCCGAAGCCGAAGGGATCGATGTAACTCTTGATACTTATCCCTATTTAGCCGGTTCTACCTACCTACATGCGTTGCTCCCGTCATGGTGCCAAGCCGGAGGAAAGGCGGCAACGCTCGCTCGAATTATCGATCCCCAGAATCGCTTGAAGATTATTAACAACTTGAATGTAAGTGGATCTGATGGAAATCAGGGCGGCATAGTGAATTGGTCTTGCATCGTTATCGCTGGTGTTATCCAGAAACATAATGAGAAGTATGTTGGGGTTTACTTAGTTGAGGCAGCAAAGGCTGAAAATAGAGATCCAGTCGAGTTCTACCTAGATTTAATTGTTGATGAAGATTTCAAAATCTCCTGCATCTTGCACTCTGGTTACGAACCAAATGTTCGTGCAATTATGCAACATCCAAAACATATGGTTGGCACCGATGGAATCTTGACCGGCAATCGCCCACATCCTCGTGGTTACGGTACTTTCGCGAGATACCTTGGGGTTTATGCACGTGAAGAGAAAATTCTGACGATGGAGGGTGCAATAAATCGCATGACCGGACGTCCAGCAAAGCGTTTGTCACTTAAAGAGCGCGGCCTAATTCGCACCGGATATATTGCGGACTTAACGCTCTTTGATGCGACAACGGTAAAAGATCGTGCAACTTACGAAGAGCCTCGCTTGCCAGCTGCAGGCTTTGAAAGTGTTTGGATTGGCGGAATAAAGACTCTTGATGGCGGCAAGCGCACAAGTGAGTTGCCAGGCCGCTCCGTCCGATAAAAAAGCTATTTAAATTACTTAACGCTTCCTGCAGTTAGCCCACCCACCAAGTATTTTTCAATACTGATGAAGAGAATTACCACGGGAACAATCGCGATTGCAGTCGTTGTGAAGAGATATTCCCAAGCGACGTCATATTGCCCAACGAAGGTTGTAATACCTGTTGAAATTGGTTGACGCGCAGGAGAGCTAATAACGGTTAGCGCCACTGTGAATTCATTCCAGGTTGCAACGAAGGTAAAGATCACAGCAGTAACAAGTCCCGGCAAAGTTACGGGAAGAACGATCCGGCGAAGTGCTTGGAATCTGGTGCAACCATCAACCATTGCAGCTTCCTCGATTTCAACTGGCACGCTGGCAAAAAATCCAGAGAGCAGCCAAACTGCAAAGGCGAGGTTGAATCCTGCATTAACAACAATCAGGGCTGGCCAAGTATCTAGAAGTCCAAAGAATTTAACTTCGCGAAAGATTCCGATTATCAACGCGGTTGGTGAGAACATCTGAGTTGCTAGCACTAATAGCAAGAATGCAGAGCGGCCTTTAAAGCGATTTCGCGCAACGTAATAGGCGGCTGGGACCGAAACAATCAGAACTAGAAGAGTTGCACAAACAGAAACAACGACGCTTGCCTTGAGAAAATTGGCAATCGGTGCAGCAGCCCAAACATTGAGATAGTTATCAAATTGCCAAGACTTTGGCAGACGAGTTGTAGGTGTCGCATAAAGTTCGCCATGTGGTTTTAGCGAGGTCAACAACATATTTATGTAGGGATAGATAAAGAAGAGTCCAACCATGTATGCGCTTATTGCGGTGGCGGCCTTCTTGGGCGTCCAATTTAATTTCATGCTTGATCTCGAGTCGCTTTGGTGACGCGCAAATAAATCAGCACGATCAACATAATGAATCCGAAGTTAATAACACCAAGCGCCGTTGAGGGCCCCATGTTGTATTCCACGAAGGCCATCTTGTAGGCAAAAGTAGTTGTTGTATCCGTGTTGTATCCCGGCCCGCCTCGCGTTAAGGCCCAAATAATTGGGAAGGAGTTGAAGACGTTAATAAGGTTAATAATCGTGGCAATCAATAATGAGTTGCGAAGTAGCGGGAATTTGATACGACGATATACCTGCCAAGAGCTCGCACCATCTACCTGGGCGGCTTCAATAATGTCATGAGGAATTGATTGCAGACCAGCCAAGATTACGAATGTTGTGAAGGGAATCGAAACAAATACTGCAACCCAGATAAGAACGAAGAATGAATAACGCGGATCGCGCAGCCAATCAACCGGTTGTCCTTTCTGGATTCCGAGTTGGCGCAAAGTTAAATTGAATTCACCGGACGTTAGCTCCAGCATCCACTTCCATATAATCGATGTCATAACTACTGAGGCGGCCCACGGGACGATCATCGCCCAACGCACAAATTTGCGCCCCGGGAAACTTTGGTTAATCAATTGCGCAAGTGGCAGCGAAATAATTACCGTTAGGAATACAACGCTTAGCACCCAAGTAACAGTACGAATTGCGATTGTCTTTAGATCAGGGTTTTCAAATAGCAATTTGTAATTGCCAAGCCCATTAAAACCTTCAAGGGCGCCAGCCGAACTTATTTTGGTAAGCGAGATTCGAATTAACTCAATCGCTGGCCAAACTACAACTAGAAGAATTAAAAGTATCGCCGGACCAATCCACGGTAGTGCGCTTATTATTGAGTTAGCTGGGCGACGCTTCTTAACGTTATTGCCACCCAAACTTATTGCAGTCAACTCAATTGCTCCTTATTAATGCTTATATTTTCGCTAAATTTTAAGAGAAAGGGCCTCGGTGGCTTTTAACCTACCAAGACCCTATCTCGTTTACTACTTATTTACTGCTTATTACTTTGTAATTAATTTGGAAATAATTACTTAGTACCTGCAGCAACAGCAACCTTTTGGATCTTATCTAGAACGCCCTTGGCATCGTAGATAACACCTGTTCCAACTTGGGTTGTAATTGTTCCTGCAACCTTTGGCCAAGCTGCAAGATCTCCTGGGTAGAAGATTGCATTTGGAAGTTGGTTAATGAATGGAAGCAATGAAGAGTCCACAGCTGATGAAGCTGACTTAGTTGCTGGAATGAATCCACCAGCAGCCTTTAGGAATGCTGCATAGTTTGAAGGTGAGAACAAGAAGTTCATCCACGCCTTAACTGCGTCAGCGTTTCCTGGCTTCTTGAATGCCATGAAGTAATCCTGAACGCCAAGTGTGATTGACTTTCCGGTTGCTGAGTGTGGGAATGGAGCGACGCCGTAATCGACCTTGCTCTTGTAATCCTTAAGTGTTGAAGGGAAGAACACTGAAGCATTGATCATTCCAACTTTGCCTTGGCTAAATAGCTTGAAAGCATCAGTACGGTTTGTTGAAGCAGGGCTTGGTTGTGTCAATCCAGCCTTAACCAATCCGGTCAAGTACTTTAGAGTTTCAACGTTTGCCTTTGAGTTAATAACCCACTTCTTTGATGCGTCATCAAAGTAACGTCCGCCGTTGCCGCCAGCCCAGATAGCGAATTCGCCTTGAGCTTCTTCTGATCCTAGAGGGATCGCGATTGGGTAAACGTTTGGATACTTAGCCTTGATCTTCTTTGCAGCAGCTGTAACTTCGTCCCATGTTGTTGGAACCTTGTTAACACCTGATGTGTAAAGAATCTTCTTGTTGTAGAAGAACATACGTGCAGAAGCTAGATCTGGAACAGCATAAGCAGTTCCGTTGTACTTTGAGTTATCGATGAATGCTGGAACGAAGTCAGCAAGAGTCTTTGCATCGAAGATATCTGTAGCCTTGTAAAGAAGATCTTGTGCTGCATAGTCTGAGAATGTGTTTAGGTTCATGATGTCTGGTGTTGAGTTTGTTGCCACCAAAGTACGACCCTTAACAAGAATGTCATCCCATGAAAGGTTTGTGTGTTCAACCTTGATACCAGGATTTGCAGCTTCGAAGCGAGCATTTAGATCTGCGTAATATGCAGGCATCGCATCTGTGTAGTTAGGTGTAATAATCTTGATTGTTGTAGCAGCGTGAGCTGGCATAACAGACAAGACTGTTGCTGAAAGCGATACTGCTGCGATCGCGCTAAGGCGACGTAGGCCGATCTTCTTCATTTATATATCTCCTTGCTCAGGGCGAACCCCAAGTTCTAGTAGTTAGATGAACCCGACAGGAGGGTGCCCGCCAGGTTCAGTGGGATAACTCCACCATTTAGTAATGACGAAATCAAGGCAAAGAGATAACGAATTGGTAACGGATTGTTACGAATCCATTGCCGCCCACCATAATTGCGCTTATGGCTGATCTGATTAATAAAGGTGGTATGGGTGATGGTGATAGCGCCCGTAAGAATGAGGAAATCCGCCAATTAGCCAGAGATTTCTTCGAAGAAATTTGGAATAAGGGCGATGAAAGTGCAATTAATAAATTTATCTCCGTAAATACATTCGGCAACGATCCGCAATTTGGAACTGGGCGCGAAAGTTTTCGAACCAAATGGCACGAATGGCAAATTGCATTTCCCGATATTCATTTTCGCATTGATGATGTAATCGTTGAAGGCAATCAAGTTGTAACAAAGTGGCACTTAACCGGAACACAGACCGGCCCCCTTGAAGGTCAACCACCTTCTAATAAGAGGGTATCGGTTGATGGCGTAAGCATCGATAAAGTCGAAGGTGGTCAAGTAGTTTCAGGCTTCGACGCTTGGGACTCCCTTAACTTTCGCAAACAACTCGGACTACCCCTTTGATGCGATACTAATTACATGGGATTCTTCAACGACCTATTTGGTAATCCAAAGGGAAAGAAAGCACAACGCGAAGTTGATCGCTTACATAAAGAATGGTCCGAAGATGTCGCAACACTTGCAAAATTAAAAGAGGCATTCATCGCCGTGCAAGGTGGCGAGGACGCTGAAAGCCACAACATGATTACTAAGCCAGGTGAATATGTAATCTGGGCTGGAGTCGGACAATTCCACGAAGCTGGGCGAACGGCCGGACAATATGTTGGTTCAAGCCAAGGCTTTAGCATTCCCGTTGTTGCCGGAATTCGTTATCGAGTTGGTGCACAACGTGGAACCTTTATTCCAGGTGAAGAAATTCAAGTTTATAAAGATACGGGTCAGGTTTACCTTTCAACTGATCGCCTAGTTTTTAATGGCATGACCAATACCGCTGAATGGAAATTCGATAAGTGGATAGGCGCGGGTGCAAGCCCCGATGGTGGAGATTTCATTTTCCATGTTTCTAATCGCAAAAAATCTTCCGGAATATTATTTGAAAAAGATACCGGCGAAGAGTTCAATCGCTTTCTCGCATTCGCTCTCATCCATGTCTCTGATGGACTAGAGCGCGTAATGAAGGAAATCAAAGGGTTAGAAGAGCGCATCCCAACCGAGGAACCAAAATTACAGAACGAAATCGAAGCCCCAAAAGCTGATTAAGTAACCCAAAGTAGTTTGCGATTTCGCAATATTTTCATACATTCCAAACTCAACTTGCTATACGCTTTCGCCAGATGGTCCGGGAATTTCTTCCCGAAGCCACCTACCCTTCGTTAGAGGGATTTTGGACTGCTCACTCTCATCGTTTCTTACGGTGAGCGATTAGCCAACTTATGACTGCAATCATAATGTTGGCGATAATCGCAGTAATTGCGATTGCATTTCCAAGATCCATAACGTCCTCCCTTCTCGACATTCCCTGACAAGTGCAGGGAAAACAAGTGAGTGAACGCTGGCGAGCGTGCTCAACTTGCTTCGAGAAAGAAACGGGCAGGCGAAAACTAACTCTGCAAGCAGCGAAGAAAAGTTTTGGCGTGCGCAAGTGTGGATAACAAAATACTGTTAATCATTTATTCTTAGCTATGGCCAAAATCAAGAGTTACCTGATTGCATCGCACTTTGGCCCAACCCTGCTTGTAACCGTTGTTACTTTCTTACTTGCGACCAAACTTTGGTGGGAAGGCCCGGCATTTGTAATTGCCTTCGGTATTTTCCTCGGGCAATTAATCGTCGGCTGGACCAATGATCTCTATGACTTTCGTGATGATCTAAAACATAATCGCGTTAACAAGCCACTCGTCACCGGTGCTCTAAAACCAGCAGAACTAAAGCGCGCAATCTTTATCGTTCTACCAATCGCAATAATCGTAAACATCGCGGGCCCACTTGGACTTAAAGCTGGCGCAATTTCTATTCTCGGTATCGGCCTGGGAGTTTCTTATAACTTCTATTTAAAACCAACCGCGCTCTCACCGATCCCATACGCACTTGCATTCGCACTTCTTCCCGCAGCGCTCGTAATCTCCACCGATCGCACACCACCTCTATGGCTCTTCTGGGCCGGTGGCCTTCTTGGTATGTCTGCGCACTTCGCCAACGTTCTTAAGGATTTCAAAGAAGATAAGGCCAGTGGCATAACCAGTCTGCCGATAACTTTGGGCCGAATTCCCTCACGTTTAATAACTTCAGCGCTTCTAATCGCCGCCACCATAATCTTGCATAGCGCTAAACCAAACACCACAATCCTTGTAATC
>Ga0208566_1001225_pt1 | contig 15250 bp, 12 predicted proteins | sample PL_2010_150m_FD_184159 | JGI IMG/M metagenome (GOLD analysis project Ga0208566, IMG submission 184159) | Freshwater microbial communities from Powell Lake, British Columbia, Canada to study Microbial Dark Matter (Phase II) - PL_2010_150m... | ecosystem: Environmental > Aquatic > Freshwater >...
TTCGGAGCTTCTTTATACGGGGGTGAAGAATACGGAACTGCGCTTGCGGCTGCTGATGCTGCAGGGAACCGGGCAGAGCGATTTCGGCGAGAAACAGAATTCGCGCAAACTTGAGCTATACGCGAAGTACTATTTCTGAGCGCTGAATTGGACGGCAGCGGCGGTGTTGGCAGATGCAATGGCGCGCGCTGATGTATATTCTCCGGCATGAAAATCACCGATGACCAGGAACTGCTCGTAGCCATGTTGACGCTGATCCACACGCGCCAGCACGTCTCGCCCGGGAGACAGGACGATCCCAGCCTTCGGCCGGATCAAATCGAGCGGACCCTCGGTGCGGCGGGCGCAGCGCCTGATCAATATCCCGCCGAGGCGGCCACTTATGTGCTTTCTCAGCGTGGGAACGGTGACCACTGGCAAATCGCCGCGGCGGCAATGGTCTACAGCCGGCTACGTTTCCACGCGCTGGCCGAACGCGGGAAAAACGGGACTCCGCCTTAATCCGCCGATGAGTTTTGCCAGCGAATATCTTGCCCAACTGGAAGCGTTTGCCGCGCTCGGCCCTTTGCCGCGGGTACGTGCGCTGCACCTGCCGCCGGGGCGCTACGCCCAGGACAACCGGGGCGAATTCTGCGCCCTGGAACTCGAGGACGGATCCATCGGCCTGTCCTTTGTCCTGCTTGACGATACGCTGGAGCAGTTGCTCGATGGGGCCGGAGACTTTGGTCTTGCCGGCGCCGATGCGCTGGCGCTGGCGCGCCGCTATGTCAGTGACGGCGGCATTTGGAAGACGCTGGGCTTCGCTGCGGCTAACGCGCTTACGCGCTGCCTGTTCGATCGGGCGGGATTTCGTCCCGACTATAGCTCCGATTCGATCGGCCATTTGAATCCGCAACCGGACGAGCACATCGGCATGATCGGTAAATTCACACCGCTGGTGGGGCGGATCACCCGCAGCGGGGCGAGGCTCACGATCGTCGAACTGAATGCGGATCTGGTCGGCGAGTATGAGGGCTATCGCGTGACGCTGGACGCCGCGGAACTCAGCAGCTGCAGCAAAGTGGTCTCCACCAGCACGCTGCTGCTGAACGACACCATGGACCGCATGCTTGCCAGTTGCCGCAACGCCCGCTGGTTCGCAATGATCGGGCCGAGCGCGGGCTGCCTGCCTGATGCGTTGTTTGCCAGAGGCGTGACCTTGCTTGGCGGCAGCTGGATCAACGACCGGGATGGGTTCACTGCCGCGTTGCGTAGCGGTGCATCCACAAGCGAGCACGCCAGCAAGTCTGTACTGACCGTCGACAGCTATCCGGGGTTCGGGGTGCTGCTGGCGCGCGCGTCCGGCGCGTAAGCTCCCGCGCACGCCTATGGCATACTTGCAGCAGGTACGACGTCCTTCGAACACTTAGCTCCGGGCAACTCATGGCGAACGATTCCGGTATTCTTTCCTACGGTGCGTATCTCCCGCGGCGGCGCCTGCAACGCAAGAGCATAGCTGCCGCCAACAGCTGGTTCGCGCCCGGGCTGCGCAGCCTGGCCAAGGGCGAGCGTGCGATGGCGAATTGGGATGAGGACACGGTGACCATGGCGGTGGAGGCGGCGCGCGACTGCCTTGCCGGTCTGCCGCCGCCTGAGGTGGAACAGCTGATGCTCGCCTCGACCACGCATCCCTACGACGATCGGCAGAATTCCGCCATCGTCGCCGGCGCCCTCCGTCTGCCATCTTCGCTGCGCGTACTCGACGTCACCGGCAGTCAGCGTGCCGGCACCTCGGCGCTGATCAGCGCGCTCGCCGGCGGCGGCAAGGCGCTGGTCACCGCGGCGGAGCATCGCCTGGCGAAAGCGGCGAGCCCGCAGGAGATGCATTTCGGCGACGGTGCCGCCGCGCTGCTTGTCGGGCGCGGTAAACCGATAGCGCGCCTCATTGGATCGCACAGCGAGACGGTGGATTTCGTGCACCAGTTTCGCTCGGGCGAACGCGCGCACGACTACGTCTGGGAGGAGCGCTGGATCCGCGACGAGGGCTACATGAAACTGGTGCCGGCGGCACTGGCGGAGCTGTTCAGGGCGACAGGCGTTGCGCCCGCTGCGGTAACGCATTTCTGCATGCCGTGCACGCTGTCGCGCGTGGCGCCGGGCGTGGCCAAGCGCGCCGGTATTGCCGAGGGCGCGGTGCGCGACACGCTCGCGGCAGTCTGCGGCGACACCGGTGCCGCGCACCCGTTGTTGCTGCTGGCGCACGCGCTGGCGCAGGCGAAGGCGGGCGATCTGATCGCAGTTGCCGCCTTCGGCCAGGGCTGCGATGCGCTGCTGTTCGAAGTCACCGACGCCATAGGCGCGCTGCCGCCGCGCGGCGGTGTTGATGGCGCGCTGGCGCGGCGCAAGGAGGAAACCAACTATCTGCGCTTCCTCGCGTTCAATGACCACATCGCCCTCGAGCGCGGCATGCGCGCCGAGGCGGACAAGGGCACGCCGCTGACCACGCTGTATCGCAACCGCGACATGGTTACGGGTCTGGTCGGCGGGCGCTGCCGCACCTGCGGCACGCCGCAGTACCCGCGCGGGCGCTATTGCGTGAATCCGAAGTGCAATGCGCTCGACAGTCAGGACGATCAGCCGTTTTCAGAAACGCGCGCCAAAGTGATGTCCTACACCGGCGATGCGCTGACCTACAGCGCCGATCCACCCGCGTACTATGGCATGATCGAATTCGACGCCGGCGGACGCATGATGGCTGACTTCACCGACGTCGATGAAGGCAAGGTCGAGGTGGGGATGCCGATGCGAATGATGTTCCGCGTCAAGGAGCACGATACCGTGCGTGGTTTCGTGCGCTATTTCTGGAAGGCGGCACCGGTCTGACCAGTGCAATCGCGTGACCGCCGCCGCGCAGGATCCTGCGCCACGGCTGAAAGGGAGATCGACATGGCGACAGGAATTCGCGACAAAGTGGCTATCCTCGGCATGGGCTGCTCGAAATTCGGCGAGCGCTGGGACCGCAACGCGGAAGACCTGATGGTCGAGGCGTTCGAGGAATGCATGCTGGACGCCGGCATCGAGCGCAATCAGATCGAGGCCGCCTGGTTCGGCACCGCGATCGAGGAACAGCACGTCGGTAAATCCGGTGTGCCGCTGGCGATGACCCTGCGCCTGCCCTACATCCCCGTGACCCGGGTGGAAAATTACTGCGCTACCGGCACCGAGGCGTTTCGCGGCGCCGTCTATGCGGTTGCCTCCGGCGCCGTCGATATCGCGCTCGCGCTGGGCGTGGAAAAACTCAAGGACACCGGCTACGGCGGGCTGCCGCAGCGCGGCCGCGGCGGGCTGAACAATATGTTCTGGGCGAATATTTCGGCGCCCGGATCGTTCGCGCAGCTGGCGGCCGCGTACCGGGTCAAGCATCGCGTCGACCCAAAGGACCTGAAGCGCGCCATGGCGCACATCTCGGTCAAGAGCCACGACAACGGCGCGCTGAATCCGAAGGCGCACCTGCGCAACAAAATCACCGAGGACGACGTCATGAACGCGCCGATGATCGCCGACCCGCTCGGGCTGTATGACTGCTGCGGCGTGTCGGACGGCTCGGCCTGCGCCATTGTCACCACGCCCGATATCGCGCGCGGTCTGGGGAAGAAGGACCTCATCGGCGTGAAGGCGATACAGCTTGCCGTTTCGAACGGCCAGGAAGCGCAGTTCGGCGAATGGGATGGCTCGTATTTCGCCACCACGCGGGTGGCGGCGGGGCGCGCCTACAAGGAGGCCGGCATCGATGACCCGCGCAAGCGCATCTCCATGTTCGACGTGCATGACTGCTTCTCGGTCACGGAACTGGTGACCATGGAGGACCTGGGCATCTCGCAGGAGGGCAAGGCGATCGGCGACGTGCTCGACGGCTTCTACGATGCTTCGGGGAAAATTCCCTGCCAGATCGACGGCGGCCTCAAGTGCTTCGGCCATCCGATCGGTGCGTCGGGGCTGCGCATGATCTATGAGATGTACCTTCAGCTCAACGGACGCGCGGGTGAGCGCCAGCGGCCCGACCCGGTGCTCGGTATGACGCACAACCTCGGCGGCTTCCCCAGTCAGAACGTCTCGGCCATCACTATCGTCGGGCGTTACGGCGCCTGAACGTTTCAGCGCGCCTTCTGTTTCCGGAAGGCGCGCTGAATTGAATCGTATCCGCGAAATCAGCCGAAGCTATGGCTTGTTCACCCAGAATCCGGTCGATGGCGTCAGGGTGCGACTGCCGAAGTCGAGGAAATTCTTGCTCGCAATATAGGTGGCCTGCGTTCCGGCATTCACCAGGCTGGGTGCGAAGAAATACCAGCCGGACAAGGTTGCATCCCACGCCCACAGCGTCGTCACGGTGGACGCCACCGAGGTGCCCGCAGCAGGCGGATTGGTGGCGATTGCATTGGTGAATCCGGCCGGCGTCCGGTTGTCGCCGATCGCGATCAGGCTCCAGCCGGTGGGCAGCGCGTTGGTTACCAGCCCGTCGGCAAATGTGTTTGACGGCACCGGATTCCCCAATAGCTGCGACGTAACTGTCTGCTTCGCATTGACCCAGAAACCTTCACCGGGGTTGATGGTGGTGAGGAACGAAAAATTCTTGCTCGTCGCATAGGCCGCGCCGCCGTCGGTCAAGGTCGGGGAATAGAACGCCCAGTTTGAGTTAGCGGCGCTCCACTTCCATACCGTGACAACTTTGGACGGATCGCCAAACGTCGTGGCGACGTTGAGCGGTGTGCTCGATCCATTGCCGACCAGATTCCAGGAAGCAACCAGGTCGAGCGGCTGGCTCTGGATCAGGCGGTGGATGGCGTCGGGAAAACCATTGGCGCCCGGTTTGAACGTTCCCAGCACCATCGGGCGCCCGGTGGCGTCGAACAGGACGCGTGTGCCGCCGCCGACGTAGCTGCTGTAGACAAGCGTCGTGGAGAACGTGCTGTCGACGGAACCATTGGAATTGAGGCGAACGAGTCCCGCGGCGCTTTGTCCACCGAAGGTATCGAACATTCCGCTGACCCAGTACTTGCCGTTCGCATCGACGGCTACGTGCGTGATCCGGGGATTGCGTCCGGGGAGACTGCGCAGCTCGGCACCGGTTCCGGCAGAGAACGCGGAATCCACAGCCCCGCTGCTGGTCAGACGTGCGATGCCCGGCGCAGTCTGTCCGCCAAATGTGGAGAACGCGCCATAGACAATCACGCCGCCGTCCGCCAGCGGCAACGCGCCGGTGAAGGGCGAGCCGATGATATTGGTCACAGCAAGTTGCTGCGTCGTTGATGGCACTGACGCAAAGCCCTGAACCGTTGGCGCAGGAACGCTGGGCGCGGCAAAACCGGTGTCGATGGTACCGTCGGCCTGCAGGCGCATCAGCGTCACGTTCATTGTGTTGGCGTTCGCCTGGTAAGCGCCAGTGGTGGCGGAGGCGAGCAGACGCCCGTCCGCATAGCGCGCAAGGATACTGAAATCTCCGACGGCAATGGACGTGATCGCGTTCGTTCCGTCGCGGAACACCGCGCCGAGCATGGTGCCGGAGATGCCGGAAAAGGTGCTGTCGATCGCCCCGCTAAGCATCAGACGCTTGAAGAACAGGCCGGTGCCGTCGATCAGGCGCTGCGGTGTCAGCGCCCAGACCAGGGCGGTGCCGTCGGGCTGCACATCGAGCCCGAACGCGCCGTCCGATTGCGCGGCGGCCACGGCAGCATCCGGCGTAAACGTGGTGTCCAGGGCGCCGCTGGCAGTAAACCGTGCGATCCCCGGGGTGAAGGCGAAGATCGGGTCGGTGCCGGTGGAAATCGCAGCGAGCAGGCGGCCGTCGGTGAGCGCCCCGGCGCTGGAAATGCCGAGCAGATTGGTGACGCCTGATAGCGCGTAACTGTTGTCAAGCGTGCCGTCCGCATTGAACCGCGCGGCGCCGACTTTCGTCGTGTCGCTCACAGTGTCGAATCGTCCCCAGGTAAGGAAGCTCCCACCTGGCAGCAGTGCAAGATTGTCCGGATACACTTCACGCTGGAAGGTTCCGGGCGCGTACGCAGTGTCCGTCGTGCCGTCGGCGTTGAAGCGCACGATCGCCTGGGAACTGGCGTTGCCGTTCAGCGTGGAGCCTCCGGATAGCGGCACATACACGCGGCCATCGGCGGTTGCGTCCATCCAGAAGGTTTCAAGCGAGAACACCGGCTTGGTGTAGCTGCTGTCGAGCGACCCGTCTGCGTTAAACCGCGCTACGCCGCTGGAGACGATGACCAGTTTGTCGTCGGGCAGTATGCCGAGCAGGCGCGGGCGGTTGCTGATCACGCCGGTATCGACCCGATTGACCAGAGTGAAACTGGTATCGAGTAAGCCGTCGGCATTGAGGCGCAGCAGTGCGCAGCTGTTTGTATTTGCGGTATTTGTGCTGGGGCAGGCGGTCTGGGTGCCGGTCGTGGTGCGCAGCGGGCCGCCGGCGATGACGATCTTGCCGGCATTCGCCCCCTGCGTCTGGATCGCTATTCCACGTATCTGAACTAGTGACAGGAAACCACTGGGCGCAAACGTGGTGTCGAGGGCGCCGCTGCTTAGCAGCCTGGCGATCCCCGGCCTTGACTGCCCGGCGATCGTCGAGAACGCGCCGCCGACGAGTATCCTGCCCGAAGCATCGACCACGATGTTGGAAAAGAAAGATGAAAAGCCGTCGTTGGGCAGCGCTGGCGGTGTAAACGCCGTGTCAAGCGAGCCGTCGCTATTGAGCCGCTGCAGGCCGTTTAGCCCGCCGTTCGGGGTTCCTCCCTGCTGGCTGACTAGCAGCTTGCCGTCGGGCTGCAGGGTCATGTAGCGCGGGATACCGGTGAATACAGGCGAGCGGTAGCCGAGGTCGCGGCTGCCGTTGCTGTTGACCCGGAAAACCCGGTACAGGGGAAGCCCTGAATCATCGCTCTCGTTCGCGTCGACGCCGCCGACCAGCACCTGGCCGTTGACCTGTTCGACCACCGCCCATGCGTTGGCGAATTGCGCGCCGACGTTGAAGCTCAGGTCGGCGGTGCCGTCCGCATTGAGGCGGATCACTGCGCCACGACGCTGGTTGTTCACGCCGCTCAACAGGCTGCCGTTGGAGAACGTGACATAGGTCTTGCCGCTAGGACCCGAGGTAACCCGCGTCGGCCAGGATTTCTGATGGAACTGCGGCGAATTGACGAACGCCGGGTCGAGCGTGAAATTGTCCGCCAGCGCGGGAGGCGCAGTCAGCAGTAGCAGGGCGGCCGTGGGAAAGAAGTAGCGCCCAAATGTGCGCGATGGGAACGTCGAAACAAATCTGGCCAGCGCTCCCAGACGAAGCTTTTTCATGATAACTACCCTTCTGTTGGAGCTCCTTAAGGAGTCTTGTATTGCACGACCGTAGCTGGTCGTTAAAAAAATGAATTACTGCGGGTTTTGTCGGTGCGACTTACCTCATTCTTATTTCCGGTTTTGCTTGAACCAGCCGGTGCTGGATCGTTCGGCCGGCAGATTATCCAAAATTGCCGGCATTGGCAAGTCAAAAAAAGTCCGGACTGGAGCCGGATGCGAAAATTATAGCAAAAATATTCCGTCAGTAGCGTGCGTTCCCCGGCGTGCGTGGAAACGGAATCACGTCGCGCACATTGGCCAGCCCGGTAATGTAGGACACGGTGCGCTCGAAGCCGAGGCCGAAGCCGGCGTGCGGCACGCTGCCGTAGCGGCGCAGGTCGCGGTACCAGCCGTAATGCTCCTTGTCGAGTTTGACCTCGTCCATGCGTTGATCGAGCACGGCGAGGCGCTCTTCACGCTGGCTGCCGCCGACGATTTCGCCGATGCCGGGTGCGAGCACGTCCATCGCCGCCACCGTCCGGCCGTCGTCATTCAGGCGCATGTAGAACGCTTTGATCTCCTTCGGGTAGTTCATCAGCACCAGCGGGCCGCCGACGTGCTTTTCGGCGAGGAAGCGCTCGTGCTCGGATTGCAGGTCCATGCCCCAGCGCACCGGGAATTCGAATTTCTGCTTTGCCCTGCCGAGGATGTCGATCGCTTCGGTGTATTCCATGCGCACGAACGCCTTGTCGACGATGCCCTGCAGTTTGGCGATCACGCCTTTCTCGATTCGCTCATCGAAAAAAGCCATGTCGTCGCCGCGTTCGTTCAGTACTGCGGCCAGGACGTATTTGAGCAGCGCCTCGGCCAGCGCGGCGTTGTCGGCGAGATCGGCGAACGCGATCTCCGGCTCGATCATCCAGAATTCCGCCAGGTGCCGGCTGGTGTTGGAATTCTCGGCGCGAAACGTGGGGCCGAAGGTGTAGACCTTGGACAGTGCGAGGCAGTAGCTCTCTACGTTGAGTTGCCCGGACACCGTAAGGAAGGTCTCGCGTCCGAAAAAATCCTGCGCGAAATCGATTTTCCCTTCGGGCGTGCGCGGCAGATTCATCAGGTCGAGCGTGGACACGCGAAACAGCTCACCCGCACCTTCCGCGTCGGCGCCGGTGATGATGGGCGTGTTGACCCAGAGAAAACCGTGCTCGTGGAAAAAGCGGTGGATCGCCTGGGCGATGCTGTGGCGCACGCGCGTGGTCGCGCCGATGACGTTGGTGCGCGGCCGCAGATGCGCGACTTCCCGCAGGTACTCCATGGTGTGCGGCTTGGGCTGGATCGGATAGGTGTCCGGATCTTCCACCCAGCCCAAAACCCTGATTTCGCTTGCCTGCAGTTCGAACGGCTGACCCTTGGCCGGGGAGGGGACAATTGTCCCGGTAACCTCTACCGCGCAGCCTGCGGTCAAGTGCAGGACTTGGTCCGTGTAATTGGCAAGCGTGGCGGGTGCCACCACCTGAACCGGATGAAAACAGGAACCGTCGGAAACGTGCACGAAGGAAATTCCCGCTTTCGAATCGCGGCGGGTGCGCACCCAGCCCTTGAGCGTGACCGGGGTGTTCTCAGGCGCGCGGCCGGAAAGTACGTCGACACAACTGCAGTGGGTCATGGTTGAACTCGAAAATTTAAAAAACAGCGACTCAAATCGCCAGCGCCAGCGGTATCAAGGCCGCGGCCGGCGGAACGGATGCGTGGCCGACAGACCGCCATCCACAGCGATTGCCTGGCCGTTGACGTAGGACGCCTCGTCGCTTGCCAGGAATGCGGCCATGGCCGCGATCTCCTGCGGTTCGCCATAGCGCGCAAGTGGATTCAACTGGCCGAGGTTGGCGGCGGTGCCGCGTCCCCGCGCGTAGTCGAAAATCGGTTTGGTCATGCCGGTTTCGATCAGGCCGGGACAAATGGCATTGACACGCACGCCGCTGCCGAAAAATGAATTGGCCGCAGTCTGCACCAGGCTGATCACACCGGCTTTGCTTGCGCTGTAGGCGTTGCCGCCCGCATTCGCGCGCAGCCCCGCGACCGATGCGGTGCAGACGATGGATCCGGAACCCTGTTTCACCATGTGCTGTCCGGCGTGCTTGATCGCGAGAAAGGTGCCGATCAGATTCACCCGCAATACTTCCTGCCAGTGCTCGACCGTCTGCTCGAACAGCGGTATCAGCCCGCCGCTGATGCCGGCATTGGCGTAGATCACGTCCAGCCCGCCGAACTCGGCGATGGCGCGCGCGACATAGGCCTCGACCCCGGCCTCGCTGCCGGTATCGGCCGCCATCGCGACTGCCCTGCCGCCCGCAGCCGCGTTCCGTGCGACCGTTTCATCCAGCGCATCGCGCGTTTTATCCACCGCCAGCACCGCTGCGCCCTCGCGCGCAAACAGGAGTGCGCTGGCGCGCCCGATGCCGCTGGCGGCGCCGGTCACAATGGCGCGCTTGCCGTCCAATCGACCCATGTCTTGCTCCCTAAGGTTTGTGTTGCGAATCTAAACGAACTACATGGTCGCCATTGTAAACGCTGACGCCGCCCAGGCGGTGTTTCTTCGCCGTTTGGCTGTCTGCGCTCATGTGCTACTGTTCGGCCTTCTGTTCAACCAGGGAGTTGTCGGATGACCGCAACTATCCGCAGGATCGAGGCAGGCGACGAAGCGCGCTGGCGCGCGTTGTGGGAAGGCTATTGCCGATTCTACGAGCACGAGTCGTCGGAGGCGGTCACGCGCCACACCTGGGCGCGCATCATGGACCCGGCCTCGCCGGTGCACGCCATCGTCGCCGAGCGCGCTGGCGACGGCGTGATCGGCATGTCCAACTACATCATCCACGAGAATACCTGGACGCTCACGCCGGTGTGCTATCTCGAAGACCTGTATGTCGATCCGGGCAAGCGTGCGGCCGGCGTCGGCAAGCAGCTGATCGACTGGCTGGTGGCGGAAATGCGGGCGCAGGGCTGGTCGCGGCTGTACTGGAACACCAAGGAGAATAACTATCGCGCGCGCGGCCTGTACGACAAATACACGCCGCACAGCGGTTTTCTGCGCTATGTCGTCAATAAGCCGCCGGCGTAGCGCCCGCGGAATCGAGGCACTGCGCGCTTACTTTCTTACGATGACTTCGGGCCCGCCGCTGCCAGCGGTCCTCTCGTACACGCCATCGCCGGCTTTCTTGTACTTGGTCAGCCCGGAGTTCTTGATCTTGTCGTCCGACACCGAATAAGTGCCGCCCAGCGCGACCGCGCTGATACGGCGCTCGCACGGCTGGCCGCAAGTGGGGCAGGTGACGAGCCTGGCATCGGCCATGCGCTGCACCACCTCGAATAAGCCGCTGCATTTTTCGCATTGGCCCGACGTCGGGGCGTATTCGTAGATTGGCATGGTCGAATTCTACTGCGGACACCGGGATGATGTGGCGGGCGCGCCGGTCGCCGCTCTAGGTGTTTCCCCCTAATGACAGGACGGACACGTTGTCGCAGTATTAGTTGTCGCTCGCGCGGGACCGGATGACGCAATGAACTGGATGAACATAGTAAGTGTCCTTTTTTACCTCGGTGCGTTTTTCATCGTGGCCTATGCGATCTACGGCGGTTGGCGGTATATCACAAGTGCTACGGAGGCCGAGAGCGACACGCAAAGCGGAAATCAGCCGAAGAGTTTGGGTTAGTCCGAATTGAATCGGACTGGATGAGTCGAGCTGTTGTTTGAATTCAAACTGATGTCTCCTCCTTAAGGACGCTGATCGCGTCCTTCTTTTTTTGGCGTATAGATAGCACGCAAGTGCCGATAACTCCCATTCGTGTTTGTCTTGATGGATGTCCTCTTTGAATTGTCAGAATCGGCCATTGGCCACTGTCGTCACTGTGGCTCTAGCCCCGCCTTGACAAGCCGCTCGCATTCCTAGAGCCGTCGTATGGATATTCACGGTACCAGCCCGTCAATCTTCCTGCTGTTCGCGACGATATACAGCAAGTAGTCGGCCCCAGCGGTCAGACCTTGAATATTGTTGGATGGCAGATCTTTGATCGCGAGCACCGATCCGGAAAGGGAGATGTTGACCAGCTTGTTCGTGATCGAGATCGGCGATCCGGCGTACACGGCGGAAACGAACCACAGGCTTCCGCTCCTGAATGCCAGTCCATCGATTACATAGTCGGTCGTTTCGTAGACGGTTGCCAGAACGATGCCCGAACTCGGATCGATTTTGTATATCTTGCTGCCGATGGCACCAGTATTCGGGTTGTTGACGGACTCCGCGTAGTACAGGTTGCTGCCGTCCCAGGCGAGGCCGTTCAGCCGATGCGCCGGAGAACTGAGCGTTACCGGGAACGACGATAATACGGCGCCGTCCACCTTGGATATCCTGAAAATCTTGTCCCCTCCGAGGTAATCCGTCAGCCAGATATCGGAACCATCAAAACACAGATTCTTCGGCCACTGCGACGGTGACGGAATGCTGCCCTCGACCTTACCCGTGGCCCTGTTGTACTTATAGATGACATAGAACCCGGAACCCGCATAATAGTTCGACACCCACAATGACTGGCCATCCCCGGTAATTCCGGACGGAAAGTATCCGTTGGGCAGGAACTCATGCGACAGGTCAATTGGAATCGCCGCGTTAGCCAACTCTGTCTGCGCAAGATCGACGCATTCGTGAAACAACCTTACCAACGGAGCAATGCACGTCGGCTCGGTATAGTCGAGCCGCTCGCCCCATGTCAGTACCACCGTCTTGCTGCGTATATTCGGATCGTCCTGCAACAGGAGCCCGTTGGTATAGCGATAGCGACCGGTATAGTCGGATCGCGCGTGCAAAAGTTCTTCGAAGTGTCCCGGGATCATCACATCCGGCTTGATCCGGGCGAGCGCGTTTTTCATGCCCTGCAGATTGCTGCTGTAGCCGCTTTCGTTGATCCACCCGTTCAACAGCAGGACATGAACGTTGTTCAGCGGCGGCAGCACGCTGCTGGTCTGGGTATCGCCACTGTGAACAATCCTGTGCCCGTCGGGGGTGATCACTTCATAGATCAATGTCGGGACATTGTGCATGCTGGCGTAAGCATTGACACGGATGTCCCCGATCAGCGCGCTATCCCGATCCGACATCAGCAAGCTTGGGTTCGATTTTGCCGCGCCCAGTTTGGGATAAACAACTGCTCCGCCGTGCGCCCTGATGTAGGCCGGGATTCTTTCCGTGGTGTCATAGTGATCCTGGTGTTCATGGGAGATGAACAGGACCCCGATTTTGTCCAGTAATGCCGTCGGCAGTTCCACGTTCCATGCCGCGGCATAAAAGTTGCTCGCCTTCCCTTCAACCAGATCGAATGCGAATGTGGTTGTCGGTGTCTTGACGATAAATCCATGATTGTAGAGTTGCCAGACTCTGAGCCCTGTCGTCACCGGAAGCGCCATTTCGCTGGCGACCTGGGCGACGCGCGCCTTGTAATATTCGATGATTTCTGTCGGCGTAGCCTTGTTTTCGTCTATCTTCCAAAGGATGGCGTCGAAATCCGAGATCGACTTTGTACGCTGGCTGTTCGACGATACGGCCGAAGGCGGCATGCTGTCCAACGCGGCCTTGACCGTGCCGATCGACGGCAGCGGCGTCGGCGCCCCGATATTCATCCATACGCCATCTGAAGCAGACAGGGCGGCGACAAAAGACTGGAAGCCCTTGCTTGCGGCGTAGTCTGCCAGTGCGGTACCGCCTTGTGCTTCCAGTGCCGGGGCGTAGAACTTCCACTTCGAATTCGGCGCATCCCAGGCCCATGCGGTCACTATCGCTTTCCCCGCGGCGTCCAGATTGCCGCTCAAATCCTGATTCAGCTGCGACGGAGTCTTGCTGTCTGAACTGCCGACCAAATTCCAGCCCTGCAGCAAATCGCTTCCTAACAGCGTTACACCGTTAGTCACAGAGTAAGTCACCGAGGGCGCTGACACATTTACCCAAAAGCCTTCTTTCGGCGAAATGCTGGTCAATACGTCGTAGCCTTTGTCACTGGCATAGGTGGCCAGCGCCGACGCGCCAAGCGACGGCGCGTAGAAGGCCCATTTGCTCGATATCCGGTTCCATTTCCAAACGGTCGTGATCTTGGTGGTGTCGGCAAATACCGTCGCCGCATCGATCGGCGAAGCGCCGCCGTTGCCCAGGAGATTCCAGCCTGCACTCAGATTCAACGGGGTAGCCGCTGACGCGAATGCAGGATGAATCAATCCCAGCAGGATGACAAAACGGACAATGGATGATCGCAAGGTGCCTCCGCGGAAATTTTCATTCACAAAATCACCGAGGGGTGAACCGCCAACTTCAACGATCATTTACACCGGTGGGTGTCGCACACTACCAGAATCGCTGCCTGGCGTTTCCTCAATAATACGCAATCAAGCGTTATCGGCAGTCGCTGCATCGACTGAACGAGCGTTACCGCGATGACAAAGTGGATATGGACGGGCGCCAGTGCGATCGGTTGAGGCGATACCGCTAAGCGGTTAAAGGCTTTCAGGCAAGGCGACGCCGAATTTTTCCGCCCAGGGCGTCAGCGCCGGCAGGATCGACGCCTCCAGCTCGACGCCGTCGCGCAGTTGCCGCTCGCGGCGCACGAGGCCGTTCTGCCCGGGCAGGCGTACGCGCTCGAACCCGGGGCGCGGCGGATTGTCGAGACAGGCCTGCGCCACCCATCCCATCTGACGACGGAACGCATCGCCGCCGCTGAATGCCTGCGGATCCAGAATCTGCAGGAAAACGCTGGCGCCGAGCGGCTCCAGCGGGTCGGCGCGGCCGTGACCGGCCAGGCCCGCGGTGAGTGCTTCCACCAGCAGCGCCAGGCCGAAACCCTTGTGACCGGCGTCGAGCCCGCCCAGCGGCAGAATCGTTCCCTTTCGCGGCGCCTGCAAAATCGCCGGGTCGTCGGAGGCGTCGCCGTTCTCGTCGATCAGCCAGTGATGCGCCAGGCGTTTTCCCTCTTTGCGCAGGCGATTGGTCATGCCATTGGTGGTGATGGAGGTGGAAACGTCGATCAGCACCGGCGCGGCGTCGGTGGGAAAGCCGATGGCGAGCGGACTGGGCGAGAACACCGCGCGCAGTCCGCCATGGGGCGCGACGCTGGCGCCGGCCGGCGCGGATGAGAGCAGCAGCATCACCAGTCCCTGGTCGGTGGCGCGCTTCAGGTAGGCGGCGAGACAGGCGATGTGATGGCTGCGGCCGATGGTCACGGTGCCGCTGCCGTAGGTTCGTGCTTTCTTCGTCGCGATTTCCATCGCGCGCAGCACCAGCCAGGGACCCGGCAGCCGCTGGCCGTCCCAGGTTGCGACCGCACCATGATCGGCCAGCGTAATCGGGTCGCCTTGGGTCTTCAGGTGGCCGGCTTCGATGTGCTGCAAATAGGAGGGCAGAAGCTGCAGCCCGTGCGTATCGTGGCCGAGCAGGTCGCCTTCGACCAGGATGTCGGCAACGTCGCGGGCACGGTCGCCGGGCATGCCGGCTGCGCTTAGCAGCGATTGGGCAAATCCGATGAGCGCGCCAGCATCGTGGCGCGCGAGCGGGGCGGCATTGGAACTAGGAGTGGGCATGAGGTCGAGCCTTTGCATGGCGTGCAGGAGAGGGCACATTGGCCAATGCGCCGCGTGCAGATTCTACCGTGACTGCGCGTTGCGGTGTGCCGGGGCGGCACGCGGCTGGAACAATCAACTCTGCCGAAAGCCAATATCGGCGGGCATCTCCAGGCATTTTCCCTATGCGGCGAGCGGCGCCAATGTTCGCAGCGGCAGGTTCGCTAGAGTCGAATTGCGGCGCTCGACGATCGTTCAGTGGCGTAACTGCGAGGTCACACAATCGGCCAAGAGCAGTCGGTCCCAGTTTCATTTGAATTCCGGCAAACTTGGAGTTGGCCCCCGTCCCGA
>Ga0208566_1001226_pt1 | contig 15240 bp, 8 predicted proteins | sample PL_2010_150m_FD_184159 | JGI IMG/M metagenome (GOLD analysis project Ga0208566, IMG submission 184159) | Freshwater microbial communities from Powell Lake, British Columbia, Canada to study Microbial Dark Matter (Phase II) - PL_2010_150m... | ecosystem: Environmental > Aquatic > Freshwater > Lake...
CATTTGTGCAGGCACGGGCAAGGCCACGCTCCCTGCGAGCGTCCAAACCAGCAACGGGACCGCCACGGCCACATACACCGACAAGGGTTGTGCATCGCTCGACACCGTCACCGCCAGCGTTGCCGGCTTGGCTATTACGAAGACCATCACGTTGCAGGTAACGTCCCCGGGTGCCGCCAGCATCCAGTTCGTCTCAGCGAATCCGTCGACTATCGTGCTGAAAGGCACTGGCGGGGCGGGATTGGTGGAAAGCTCGCTGGTCAGGTTCCGGGTCGTGGATACCAACAACTTGCCGGTCAGCCCCGCCGTCAATGTAACCTTTGACTTGACCACCCGGGCCGGCGACATTCTGCTCGACGGGTCGACCGCGGCGGTGACCAAACTGACCGACGCCAACGGTGAAGCTTCCGTCACGGTCCAGTCCGGAACGGCACCGACCGCGGTATGGGTCACCGCGAGGATGAGCGATACGCTCCTGACGCAGTCCAATCAACTCAGAATTTCGACCGGCCGGCCGTCTCAAGACCGATTTAGCATCGCGGCTTCTGTCCCGAATATTGATGGTCTCACGGTTAACGGCGTTACCACCACCATAACGGCGATCGCGTCGGACCGGCTCGGCAATCCTGTGCCGGATGGCACGGCCATCAACTTCATTTCCGGGGGCGCTCAGATCGAGCCGTCATGCGCGACGACGAACGGTACCTGCAAGGTGACCTTCACCAGTGCCAACCCCCGACCGGCAAACGGCAGAGTCGCGGTGATCGCTTATTCCCTGGGCGAAGAGAGCTTTGTCGATGACAACGGTAACAACAAGTACGATGACGGGGAGAAATTTAACGACCTGGGCGATGTCTTTATCGACAACAATGGGGACAATGTCTGGGATCCGGGGGAGCAATCCATCTCGTTCAAAGCTGGCAACAGTTCGGCGTGCGTCAGCGGAGATTCGACTTCGCCTTCTGCCCCCAGCAAGGGACTTACTTGTGACGGGAAATGGGGTGCTGCGCATGTCCGCCAAAGCGCTCAAATCGTTCTGAGCGGCAATGCGCCCGCCGCGCCGAGTTTGACCACCGTGGCGATGAGTGGAGGTTGCTCGCAGCAGGTTTCGATAAATCTGAAGGACGCGCTCGGCAACGCGATGCCGGCAGGAACCAAGCTAACGGTCGATAGCAACTCGGTCTATGACAATAGTGCGCCGAACAAACTAAACGCCACCATCAATGTCACACCCGACACCGTTCAGAATTCCATCGCCGGAACTTCCCACACAATTTCGGTTCTGGTCCCTGCCTGCATCCCCACGGTGTCGGGTTCGTTCAACCTGAACGTGGCGACGCCAGCCGCAACCTCGAATACCAAGACTGCAATTCAGTTCACTGTGACACCATAATTGAAAATCGTAGTCTTCAAGCAACAAGCCGGGCACCACTCGCGAACTCCCTTCCGGTCCCGCCAACCCCGTCGTTGAAGCGGATGTGCTTGAAGGCGGGTTGAATTCATCACCGTTTGACGGTATATTTCCGAGTCCGCCCATTGGGTTTTGAGAAGCCGGAGCGCTGTCCCGTCAATGGGGCGCCCGGCTTTTTTACCGGCCGCTTTGCTGAGATGCGGTTCATGTCGAGGAAAGAGAAATGGTCCTCCCCCTGCGCCAGGGTCTCTACGACCCCGCCAACGAGCACGACGCTTGCGGCGTCGGCTTTGTCGCCCACATCAAGAACCAGAAAAGCCATGCCATCGTCGAGCAGGGCCTGCAGATCCTCAAGAATCTCAACCATCGCGGCGCCGTCGGGGCGGACCCGATGGCCGGCGATGGTTCAGGGATACTGATCCAGCTTCCCGACAGCTTCTTCCGCGCCGAACTGGCGGTTCAGGGGATCAACCTGCCCCCGGCCGGGGAATATGGCGTCGGCATGGTCTTCCTGCCGCGCGAGAGCGCATCGCGGATGGCCTGCCAGGAGGAGATCGAGCGTGCCGTGCGCGCCGAAGGCCAGGCCCTGCTGGGCTGGCGCGATGTGCCGGTGGACAACTCGGTGCTGGGCGAGTCGGTCAGGCAGTCCGAGCCGGTGATCCGCCAGATATTCGTCGGCCGCAGCACCGACGTGCTGGTTACCGATGCCCTCGAGCGCAAGCTCTACATTATCCGCAAGCGCTCCGGCCACGCCATCCAGAGGCTCAAGCTGAAGCACGGCAAGGAATTCTATGTGCCCTCGTTCTCGGCACGCACCATCGTCTATAAGGGCCTGCTATTGGCCGACCAGGTCGGCGATTTCTACCGGGATCTGCAGGACCCGCGCGTCGTCTCCGCACTTGCGCTGGCGCACCAGCGCTTCTCGACCAATACTTTTCCGACCTGGGATCTGGCCCATCCGTTTCGTTTCATCGCCCACAATGGCGAGATCAACACCTTGCGCGGCAACGTGAACTGGATCCGGGCCCGCGAAAAGGGTATTTCCTCGCCGGTGCTGGGCGCCGATCTGCAAAAGGTCTGGCCGCTGATCTATGACGGTCAGTCCGACTCCGCCTCGTTCGACAACGCGCTCGAACTGCTGGTGATGGGCGGTTATTCGCTGGCCCACGCAATGATGCTGATGATCCCCGAAGCCTGGGAAAAACACGCGACGATGGACGTAAACCGTCGCGCCTTCTACGAATATCACGCGGCGATGATGGAGCCGTGGGACGGGCCCGCCGCCGTGGCTTTCACCGATGGCCGGCAGATCGGCGCCACGCTCGACCGCAACGGCCTGCGGCCGGCGCGCTACCTCGTCACCGACGATGACTTGGTGATCATGGCGTCGGAGGCGGGCGTGCTGCCGATCCCGGAGTCAAAAATCGTCAAGAAGTGGCGTCTTCAGCCGGGCAAGATGTTCCTCATCGACTTGATGCAGGGCCGCATCATCGAAGACAAGGAGCTCAAGGACGCGCTGGCGAACGCCAAGCCGTACCGGGAGTGGATCGACAAGATCCGCATCAAGCTCGACGCGATTTCCTGCGACAGTCCGGCCGTCGCCAATCCCACGCCTTCGCTGCTGGATTGCCAGCAGGCCTTCGGCTACACCCAGGAGGACATCAAGTTCATCCTCGAACCGATGGCCATCAGCGGCGAGGAAGCGCTCGGTTCGATGGGCAACGACGCCGCGCTGACCGTGCTCTCCTCGCGGAACAAGCCGTTCTACAACTACTTCAAGCAACTCTTCGCCCAGGTCACCAATCCGCCGATCGACCCGATCCGCGAGGAAATCGTCACGTCCCTGACCTCCTTCATCGGCCCCAAGCCGAACCTGTTGGGTGTTTCCGACATCAATCCGCCGATCCGCCTGGAGGTCTCCCAGCCGGTGCTTTCGCATGACGACATGGCGAAAATCCGCGAGATCGCGCGTTACACTGGCGGAAAGTTCCGCTCCTGCCAACTCGACATCTGTTATCCGGCGGTCTGGGGCAGCGCCGGCATCGAGGCGCGTTTGGCGTCACTGGTGGCCGAGGCCGAGGACGCAGTGCGTTCCGGCCACAACATCCTGATCGTTTCCGACCGCGGCATCGACGCCGAGCACCTGGCGATGCCCGCCCTGCTGGCCGCTTCCGCTGTGCATCAGCATCTGGTCCAGCAAGGCCTGCGCACCAGCGCCGGGCTGGTGGTCGAGACCGGCTCGGTGCGGGAAGTGCATCACTTTGCCTTGCTCGGCGGCTATGGCGCGGAGGCCGTGCATCCCTACCTGGCGCTGGATACGCTGACCGAGCTGGCGCACGGCGACAAGGATAAAGCGGAAAAATACCTCAAGAACTTTACCAAGGCGATCGGCAAGGGCTTGTGCAAGGTGATGTCGAAAATGGGCATCTCCACGTACATGTCCTACACCGGGGCGCAGATCTTCGAGGCGGTCGGCCTGCAGCGCGCGTTCGTCGACAAATACTTCACCGGCACCGCCAGCAACATCGAAGGCGTCGGCCTGTTCGAGGTCGCCGAAGAGGCTTTGCATCTGCACCGGTTGGCTTTCGGCGATGACCCGGTGCTGGCCAACATGCTGGATGCCGGCGGCGAATACGCGTTCCGGATTCGCGGCGAGGAGCACATGCTAACGCCCGATGCGATCGCCAAGCTGCAGCATGCGACGCGCACCGGCAATCCCGAGACTTACCGGGAATATGCCAAACTCATCAACGATCAGTCGCGTCGCCACCTGACGCTGCGCGGCCTGTTCGAACTCAAGCCGGCCGGCCCGCCGGTGCCGCTGGCGGAAGTCGAAGCAGCCAAGGAAATCGTCAAGCGCTTCGCCACCGGCGCCATGTCGCTGGGCTCGATTTCCACTGAAGCCCATACCACGCTGGCCATTGCCATGAACCGCATCGGCGGCAAGTCGAACACCGGTGAAGGCGGCGAGGATGCCAACCGCTACAAGATACTCAAGGGCGGCGAGAAGCTCTCCGAAATCATCGGCAAGGGCCGCGTCGAACGCGACCTGACGCTGCAGCCAGGCGATTCATTGCGTTCCAAGATCAAGCAGGTGGCCTCGGGGCGGTTCGGCGTCACCGCGGAGTATCTCGCCAGCGCCGACCAGATCCAGATCAAGATGGCGCAAGGCGCCAAACCCGGTGAGGGCGGCCAGTTGCCCGGCCACAAGGTTTCCGAGTACATCGGCTATCTGCGCCATTCGGTACCCGGCGTCGGCCTGATTTCGCCTCCGCCGCACCATGACATCTATTCGATCGAGGACCTGGCGCAACTGATCCACGATCTCAAGAACGCCAACCGCAATGCCGCGATCTCGGTCAAACTGGTCTCCGAAGTCGGCGTCGGCACGGTGGCCGCCGGCGTCTCCAAGGCCAAGGCCGATCATGTGGTGATCGCCGGGCATGACGGCGGCACCGGCGCCTCGCCGCTTTCCTCCCTCAAGCATGCCGGCACGCCCTGGGAGCAAGGCCTGGCCGAGACCCAGCAGACCCTGGTGCTGAATCGCCTGCGCGGCCGCATCCGGGTTCAGGTCGATGGCCAGATCAAGACCGGTCGCGATGTGCTGATCGGCGCGTTGCTGGGCGCCGATGAATTCGGTTTCGCCACCGCGCCGCTGGTGGTCGCAGGTTGCATCATGATGCGCAAGTGCCATCTCAACACCTGCCCGGTCGGGGTGGCGACGCAGGATCCGGTGCTGCGCAAGAGGTTCACCGGCCAGCCGGAACACGTCGTGAATTATTTCTTCTTCGTCGCCGAGGAAGTGCGCGAACTGATGGCGGCAATGGGCGTGCGGCGCTTCGACGACCTGATCGGCCGCGCCGACCTGCTCGAGAAGCGCGCCGCAATCGAGCACTGGAAAGCCCGGGGCCTGGACTTCAGCAAGATTTTCCATATTCCAGAAGTCGCTTCGACGGTGGCCCGGCACCATTGCGAAGCCCAGGATCACGGCCTGAGCGGCGCGCTCGACCATACGCTGCTGGCCAAAGCGCAACCGGCGTTGGAGCGCGCTGAAAAAGTCACGATCGAGATGCCGATCAGAAATCTCAATCGTACTTTCGGCACCATGCTTTCGCACGCCGTGGTCAGTCGCCATGGCCATGCCGGATTGCCGGACGACACCATTACGGTGAAGCTGAAAGGCTCGGCCGGGCAAAGTTTCGGCGCGTTCCTGGCGCATGGCATCACCCTTGAGTTGACCGGCGAAACCAATGACTACGTCGGCAAGGGTCTGTCGGGCGGTCGCATCGTGGTGCGCCCGCACCCGGATTTCGGCGGGCGTCCGGCCGACAACATCATCGTCGGCAACACCGTGCTGTATGGAGCCATCAGCGGTGAAGCCTTCATCAGCGGCGTTGCCGGCGAGCGCTTCTGCGTGCGCAACTCCGGCGCCACCACCGTCGTCGAAGGCACCGGCGATCACGGCTGCGAATACATGACCGGCGGCACGGTGGTGGTGCTCGGCCAGACCGGCAGGAATTTCGCCGCCGGCATGAGCGGCGGCGTGGCTTATGTGCTGGATGCCGACGAGACCTTCGTTACACGCTGCAACACGGCGATGGTGGCGCTGGAAAAAGTGCAAGCGGCCGACAAGCAGTCGCTTGCAGAACCCCGCCATCGCGACATGGCGGACGAGACGCAGTTGAAGACCTTGATCGAGCGTCATGCCGATTACACCGGCAGCATGCTGGCCCGCATCATTCTGGCCAACTGGCCGGCGTATCGCGGCAAGTTCGTCAAGGTCATGCCGCAAGAATACCGGCGGGCGCTGCAGGAACTGGCGGCAGCCAAGCCACCGGAGAAGGTGGCCGCATAATGGGTAAGCCCACCGGATTCATGGAATACCAGCGGCTGGCCGAGGCGCAGCTTCCCGTCGCCGAACGCCTCAAGAACTACCACGAGTTCGTGCTGCATCTTAGCGACGCCGAGGCGAAGATTCAGGGTGCGCGCTGCATGGATTGCGGCATCCCGTTTTGCAGCAACGGCTGCCCGGTCAACAACATCATTCCCGACTGGAACGATTTGGTGTATCGCCAGGATTGGCGGGCGGCTCTTGAAGTGTTGCACTCGACCAACAATTTCCCGGAATTCACCGGACGGATCTGCCCGGCACCGTGCGAGGCGGCCTGCACCCTCAACATCGGCGATGATGCCGTCGGTATCAAGTCGATCGAGCACGCGATCATCGACAAGGGCTGGGAACAAGGTTGGGTCAAGCCGCAGCCGGCGCAGCACAAGTCCGGCAAGAAGGTGGCGGTGATCGGCTCGGGGCCGGCCGGCCTGGCGGCCGCCCAGCAACTGGCGCGCGTCGGCCATGCCGTGACGCTGTTCGAGAAGAACGACCGCATCGGCGGCCTGTTGCGTTATGGCATTCCCGATTTCAAGATGGAGAAGTCGCACATCGACCGCCGCATGGCGCAGATGGCCGCCGAAGGCGTCGAGTTCCGCGTCAATACACATATAGGCAAGCATGTCGGCAACGGTGTGCCGGCGGGCAAAGTGCTGGCCGAGTTCGATGCCGTCGTGCTTTCCGGCGGCGCCGAACATCCGCGCGATCTGCCGGTGCCGGGGCGAGATCTGGCTGGCGTGCATTTCGCCATGGAATTTCTGCCGCAACAGAACAAGGCGAATGCCGGCGATAAACTGACCAACCAGATCAAGGCCACCGGCAAGCAGGTGGTCGTCATCGGCGGCGGCGACACCGGCTCCGACTGTGTCGGCACTTCCAACCGCCACGGCGCCGCCAGCGTCACCCAGTTCGAACTGCTGCCGCGTCCGCCCGAGCAGGAAAACCGCCCACTGACCTGGCCCTATTGGCCGCTCAGGATGCGCACGTCTTCTTCGCATGACGAGGGTTGCAAGCGTGATTGGGCGGTGGCGACCAAGGAATTCATCGGTGAGAAAGGCAAGCTCAAGGCCTTGAAGGTCGTTCGCCTCGACTGGCAGGACGGCAAGATGAGCGAGATTGCCGGCAGCGAATTCGAGGTCAAGGCGGACCTTGCCTTGTTGGCCATGGGTTTCCTCGGTCCGGTGGGCAGCCTGCTGGAATCCTTCGGCGTGGAGAAGGATGCGCGCAGCAACGCAAAGGCGGATACCGAGGCGGAGGGCGAGCGGGCTTACGCCACCAACGTGCCCAAGGTATTCGCCGCCGGCGACATGCGGCGCGGCCAGTCGCTGGTGGTTTCGGCGATCCGCGAAGGCCGCCAGTGCGCGCGGGCGGTGGATGAATTCCTGATGGGCCATTCCACGCTGCCGCGCTAAATCCGGTGATTTTCACCCTTGCTTGATCCCAAAGTGAATGTCGCAATCCTTGCCGCCGGGCAAGGCAAGCGCATGCATTCCGATTTGCCGAAAGTGCTGCAGCCCCTGGCCGGCCGGCCGCTCCTCGCCCATGTTCTGGATACCGCGCGGGGCTTGCAGCCCGGGAGCATCTGCGTGGTGCACGGACACGGTGGCGAGCGCGTCGGCGAGGTGCTTGCAGCTCCGGACATCACCTGGGTGAAACAGCAGCCGCAACTCGGCACCGGCCATGCCTTGCTGCAAGCCTTGCCGCACCTTGACCCCACCAGGCCGACACTGGTGCTGTACGGCGACGTGCCCTTAACTAAACTTGCGACGCTACAGCGCCTCCTCGCAGTCGCGGGCGATAGCGGCGTGGCACTGCTGACCGCCTACGTCGACAATCCGCAAGGCTATGGCCGCATCGTGCGCAGCGAGGGTGACATCCGCCGGATCGTCGAGGAGCAGGATGCCGATGACGCGGAGCGCGCCATCCGCGAAATCAACACCGGCATCCTCGTCGCCCCGACCGCGATGTTGGCGCGCTGGCTGCCAGGCTTGGGCAAGCGCAATGCCCAAGGCGAGTATTACCTCACCGACATCGTGGCGCTGGCGGTGAGCGAAGGGCTGGCGGTGCATTCCGCGCAACCGGCTGAAACCTGGGAGAGCGAGGGCGTCAACAACATGTCCCAGCTCGCGGCGCTGGAACGGATCTACCAGCAGCAGCAGGCCGTCGAGCTGATGGAACTGGGGGTGCGGCTGGCCGATCCGGATCGGATCGAGGTGCGCGGCGAACTCGTCTGTGGCCGTGACGTGTATATCGACGTCGGCTGCATCTTCGAGGGCCGTGTCGAACTCGCCGCCGGCGTCCAGATCGGACCGCACTGCGTGCTGAGGAACACCGTGGTCGGCGCCGGTACTCGTATCGCCGCGTACAGCCATCTCGAAGACGCCACCCTCGGCGCGGCCGATAGCGTCGGACCCTATGCCCGGCTGCGGCCCGGCGCCCGGCTCGGCGACGAGGTGCATATCGGCAATTTCGTCGAAGTGAAGAACAGCCGCATCGACGATCATTCCAAGGCCAACCATCTCGCCTACATCGGCGATGCCACGGTGGGGCAGCGGGTGAACATCGGCGCGGGCACCATCATCTGCAATTATGACGGCGCCAACAAGCACCGCACGGTGATCGAAGACGATGCCTTCATCGGTTCCGACACCCAGTTGGTGGCACCCGTCACCGTCGGCCGCGGTGCCACGCTGGGAGCCGGCACCACTTTGACCCGGGACGCGCCGCCCGAGCAGCTCACGGTCTCAAGGGCGAAACAGGTCAGTATCCCCGGCTGGAAGCGGCCGGTGAAGCAGAAGAAATAAGCCGGGCATCAATAGCGGATAGAAACGAGGTTCTCGAATGTGTGGCATCGTCGCGGCCGTCGCCGCTAGGAATGTCGTGCCCGTCCTGATAGAGGGCTTGAAGCGGCTCGAATACCGTGGCTACGATTCCGCCGGCCTGGCCCTGTTGCAACCGCAACTGCAGTGCCTGCGCAGCATCGGTCGGGTCGCCGACCTGGCCGTGCAGGCCGACGGACTGGTGGCCGGCATCGGCATCGCCCACACCCGCTGGGCGACGCACGGCGCGCCGTCCGAGCGCAACGCCCACCCCCACGTGTCCGGCTCACTGGCGGTGGTGCATAACGGCATAGTCGAGAACTTCGCTGAGATCCGCCGGCACCTGATCGATGAAGGCTATGTTTTCGCCTCCGAGACCGATACCGAGACCATCGCCCACCTTATCGCCCACACCCTGAAAACCACCCCCGACCTGTTCGATGCCGTCCGCATGGCGGCTGGCCAACTGGTTGGCGCCTATGCCATCGCCGTGGTCAAGGAAGGGCTGCCGTGCGTGGTGGTGGCGCGCCAGGGGGCGCCGCTGCTGCTGGGCATCGGCAGCGACGGACACTATGCGGCTTCCGACGCCTCGGCGCTGCTCAAGGTGACGCGCACCGTGATCTACCTGGAGGACGGCGACATCGCCGAAATCCGCCGTGATGGCTACCGCATCGGGCGCCAGGACGGTAGCGTGCCGCAGCGCTCCAGCCACCAAAGCAGCCTCGCCGACGACGCCGTCGAACTCGGCCCCTACCGCCATTACATGCAGAAGGAAATCTTCGAGCAGCCGCAGGCGCTCGCCAACACGCTCGAATTGATCGGCGGCGCGCGCTCCCTGCAGGCCAATCTGTTCGGGGCGTCCGCGCCGGAAATCTTCGGCGGCGCGACGTCGGTGCTGATCCTGGCCTGCGGCACCAGTTACCATGCCGGCCTGGTTGCCCGCTACTGGATCGAACAAATGGCGGGTGTCCGCTGCACAGTCGAAGTCGCCAGCGAATACCGCTACCGCGTGTCCGTGCCAGACCCCGCGCAACTGGTGGTGGCCATCTCCCAGTCCGGTGAGACCGCCGACACGCTGGCTGCCGTCAAACACGCCCGTTCCCTCGGCCAGGCGCGCACCCTGGCCATCTGCAACTCCGCCGAGAGCGCGCTGGTGCGCGAATGTGCGCTGCGCTTCCTGACCCGCGCCGGGCCGGAGATCGGCGTTGCCTCGACCAAGGCCTTCATCACCCAGCTCGCCGCGCTGTTCCTGCTGGCGGCGACGCTCGCCAAGCAGGCCGGCCGGCTGACCGCCGAGGCGGAAGAAGCGCATCTAGCCGCGCTGCGCCACCTGCCGGTGGCGGTGGCCAAGGTACTGGCGCTGGAGCCGCAGATCGAAGCTTGGGCGCAGCGCTTCGCCGCAAAGCGGCACGCCCTGTTCCTCGGTCGCGGTCACCATTACCCGATCGCCTTGGAAGGCGCTTTGAAGCTCAAGGAAATCTCCTACATCCACGCCGAGGCCTATCCGGCCGGCGAGCTCAAGCACGGCCCGCTGGCATTGGTGGACCAGGACATGCCGGTAATCGCCGTGGCGCCCAACGACCAGTTGCTGGAGAAACTCAAGTCGAACCTGCAGGAAGTGCAGGCGCGCGGCGGAGAACTTTACGTCTTCGCCGACGCCGACAGCGAAGTGCAACTCAGCGCCAGCGTGCACATCCTGCGCCTGCCCGAGCACTACGGCCTGCTCTCGCCGGTGCTGCACGTCGTGGCGCTGCAGTTGTTGGCTTATCACGCCGCGCTGGTGAAAGGCACCGACGTGGACAAGCCGAGGAACCTGGCGAAATCAGTGACCGTCGAGTAGGCCGACGACAACCAGCGGGCTGATCTGGACCCGCTGACGATTCAACTTTCCATTGACCCAGGTCAACGCGACATTTGTATATCAGCAGATAATTCTATACTGATGGTAATAAAGTTGTCACGTTTGGGAAAGTGTCATGAAAACTGAGTCCGTTTCGACGCAAACATCCGTTTCGTCGCTGTTGCGTTCAAGGCCCCCAATTGCATCAATCGTCGCCCGGATTGCGCTAGTGGTGGGCTGCGTTGTCTGGCTGGCCGGCATCGGACCGGCGCTGGCGGGTGAGGCGAAACCTGAGCCGAAATCGATAAAACTCGGCACCACCGCCGACCACGCGAAATTCAAGCAACTGCAGCGGGAATTCAACTCCGGTCCCGAGGTCACCAAAGTCTGCCTGGCCTGCCACACCGAAGCCGCCGGTCAGATTCATCGCACCAAGCACTGGAAATGGGAGTACCTCAATCCCGAGACTCAGCAGACGCTGGGCAAGAAGACGATCGTCAACAATTTCTGCATCTCGATCGCCTCGAATTACGCCTCCTGCACCAGTTGCCATGTCGGCTACGGCTGGAAGGATGCCAACTTCGACTTCAAGTCCGAGACCAGTGTCGACTGTCTGATCTGTCATGACACCACCGGCATCTACAAGAAGCCGCCGGGACTGGCCGGCAACGTGGTGAGCAAGGACACCGAATTTCCGCCGGGGTCGGGGAAGATCATCAAGGGCATTGATCTCACCAGGATTGCGCAGAAGGTCGGCAAGTCCAGTCGCGACACCTGTGGCGCCTGCCACTTCTTCGGCGGCGGCGGTGACGGCGTGAAGCACGGCGACATGGACAGTTCCATGGCCGCGCCCGACCGGGAGCTTGACGTGCATATGGACGCGAGCGGCCTCGATTTCACCTGCGCTACCTGTCACGCAAGTTCCAGTCACGATGTCGCCGGTAGCCGCTACACGCCCACCGCGCAGGACAGGAACGGCGCACGCATACGCGGCAAGGCCGATGGCGGCAACCCCGCCACCTGCGTCGCCTGCCACGGCAACGGCCCGCACCAGCAGGCGCCGCGGCTCAACCAGCACGCCGCCAAAATCGCTTGCCAGACTTGCCACATCCCAAGCTTCGCGCGCGGCGGCGTGCCGACCAAGATGCTATGGGACTGGTCGACTGCCGGCCAGCGAGACGCGCAAGGCCAGCACATCGTGCGCAAGGACGCCAAGGGCCACATCACCTATGAGTCGCGCAAAGGCGACTTCACACTCGCCGAAAACGTCAAGCCGGAATACGTCTGGTTCAATGGACATGTCGACTACACGCTGGTAACCGACAAGATCGAGAAGACAGACCAGCGGATCAAGATAAACAAGCTCGGCGGCAGCCCCGGCGACGGCAAGTCGATGATCTGGCCGATGAAGGTGTTCCTCGGCACCCAGCCGTATGACCCGGTGAACAAGACCTTGGTCACGCCACACACCGCCGGCAACGACGACACCGGTTACTGGAAGAATCTGGTTTGGGACAAGGCCATAGAGGTCGGCATGAAGGATTCCGGCCATCCCTTCTCCGGCAAGGTGGACTTCATCAAGACCGAGATGTCCTGGCCGATCACGCACATGGTCGCGCCGAAGGAAAAGGCCTTGGGCTGTGTCGAATGTCACGCCCGAGAGGGCCGCCTCGCCGGCATCGAGGGTGTGTATCTGCCCGCGCGCGACTTCAACCAGGTGGTGGACCGCATCGGCTGGAGCATTGTCTGGCTGACGCTGTTCGGTGTGCTCGGCCACGCTGCGCTGCGCATCGTTTCCAGCCGCAGGCGCTGAGGAGATTCGAAATGGCTGAACGCATCTACGTCTTCAAACGCTTCGAGCGCTTCTGGCATTGGTCACAGGCCGGTCTGATCATGTTCCTGATGCTCACCGCGTTCGACATCCACGGCACTTACGGCATCTTCGGCTTCGAACGCGCGGTGAACTACCACAGCATCGCCGCGTGGTCGCTGGTGGGTTTGTGGATCTTTGCGATCTTCTGGCACCTCACCACCGGCGAGTGGAAGCAATATATTCCGACCACCGAGAAGGTCGTGGCGATGATGAAATACTACCTTGTCGGGATATTCAAGAATGCCCCTCATCCATTCCGCCTGACGCGGTTGCGCAAACACAATCCGCTGCAACGCCTGGCGTATCTGGGGGTGCTGCTATTCATCAGTCCGCTGGTGTGGATCACCGGCTGGCTGTACCTGTTCCGTGCCGAATGGGACGCCTGGGGGCTGACCAACCTCAAATTGGAATGGGTTGCCACCGGCCACACCATAGGCGCATTCCTGATGCTCGCTTTCCTGATTGCCCACGTCTATCTGACTACCGCCGGACACAAGCCGACGGCCCACATCAAAGCCATGATCACCGGCTGGGAAGAAGTCGAATAGACGGGACACCCCTTACCTAAAGGAGTCCGACCATGACACACACACACGTTCTGACCCGAGTCGCCGTCCTCTCCCTGCTCGGTGTCTCCCTGTCGGCGCTTGCCTATGACGCCGACTGGAAGCGCGGGCGGGTCTACTATCGCAGCGTATGCACCTCCTGCCACGCCGCTCTGCCCGGCGGCGCCATCAACCCGAGCGCGCGGGCAAAGGCCGAGTGGGCAACTTACTTGCAGGCCGACAAGCACGCCAAGGGCAAGGACACGGTCAAGCAGTACGTCAGCAAGGCCTACCGCGCCAGCATCAAGTCCGCCAACAAGGCTGCTGAGAAATTCGCCGATACGCCCGACCAGGAGCTCGCGGAAGACATCAAGGCCTTCCTGATCAAGGGCGCCAAGGACGGCGACGCTCCGGCCAGTTGCAGTTGATCCCGGCGCTGCACGCGGACCGAACATGGCGCCGTCCGCGCGCTGCAGACCCCATGGCAAACCCAAGCGAGAACGGCAATGAGCACAGGTAGCGACGGCGGTTGGTTTGCCGGCTTCGAGGCCGACTACGAAACGATCTTCGTCGAGGAATGGTCACCCTTCCTTGGCGCACTGCTACTGGTAATGGTCATCATCGGCTTGATGGTCAGCGGCCTGGTCTGGGGCGTCTTCGGCGGGGTAAAGTTTTGGGGCGACTGGTTCAACAACCTGATCGGACTTGGACCCGTCCTGGGTGTGCCGCACCAACTGGATACGCCCCTGATGCATCGCATGTCACTGATGAATATCATGTTGGTGCTGGGAGCGTTCGCCGCAGCCTTGCTTTCACATCAGTTCGCCATCAACCGGCCGCCCAAGCTGGAAGTTGTCTGGGCCGCGCTGGGCGGCAGCTTGCTGGGCATCGGCGCCGCCTTGGCGGGCGGCTGCACCACCGGTGGCTTTTTCAATCCGGCACTGCATTCCTCGCCGGCCGGCTGGGCCATGTGGGCAGGCCTGCTGGCAGGGGCCGCGATCGGGCTGAAACTGTTGCTATGGACCTTGGACAATGTTGCATGGGGAATGCAGGCTCCGCCGGCACTTCATGTTCCCCAAGGGATCACGCGTCTCTATCCGTGGTTCGGTCTCGCCGTGGTCATCGGCAGCCTGTATTGGGCGACACGCTGGTTCAGTTCCGGAGACGAGCAGTTGGCTGCCCGCGCCGTAATCGTAGTGTCCGGCTTCGCCATCGGATTCATCATGCATCGCTCGCGGCTTTGCTTCGCTCGAGCGTTTCGCGAACCCTTCATGACCGGCGAAGGCGACATGACCAAGGCGGTCATCCTGGCTCTGGCCGTCGGGATCCCCATCGCCTCGATGCTGTTCCAGAAGAAGGTCATCGACCCATATGTCGCCATCCCGGCGACATTTTGGCTCGGGTCTTTGCTGGGCGGCCTGATCTTCGGTATCGGCATGGTTTTCGCCGGAGGCTGTGCGTCGGGGTCGTTGTGGCGCATGGGTGAAGGGCATCTCAAGCTCTGGGTGGCGATGTTCTTCTTCTCCTGGATCGGTTCGGTCGGCAGTGCCTTGTTCAAGAAATTCAACCTCACCGCCGTCGATGAAACCAACCTGGAGTCCTTCGAAGTAACCACCGTCGGATTCCAGGCCTACCTACCGGAGATGATCGGTGGCTGGGGACCGGCGTTGCTGGTTGGCGGTGGCTTGTTGCTGGCGTGGTATGCGTTGGTACGCTATAACGAAACTAGCGAAAAGTTTACTTTGCTCTAGCAATGCTCATTTCCAGGAGAACAAAATGAATGCCAGGCACTTCTCTCAACTCGCCATGCTATTGGCCGGCTTGGCCGTCGCGCCATTGTATTGCCCCAACGCCGCGCTGGCTG
>Ga0208566_1001227_pt1 | contig 15240 bp, 10 predicted proteins | sample PL_2010_150m_FD_184159 | JGI IMG/M metagenome (GOLD analysis project Ga0208566, IMG submission 184159) | Freshwater microbial communities from Powell Lake, British Columbia, Canada to study Microbial Dark Matter (Phase II) - PL_2010_150m... | ecosystem: Environmental > Aquatic > Freshwater >...
GGTGGTGGGTACTTTTTGAGCTCTTTGGGCCAGGGGGGCCGGCACTTTCCGATACTTGATTCTTTAACTTCAAAATTCAGAACTGGTCTTCGAATCACTCAATTATTTCTTCGTTATCCGTAGCTCCTAGATTCCCCACATTTAGCAATTTTACCAGTTATTTTTTTTGCGGCTATATGCTCCATACAGACATTCGCCCTTGACCTAATCCGTTTTTGCTCAAATAAGATGCTTCAGATCGGGGAACATGCTTTGACTCATTCCGAACTCATTTCTGTTGATATAGGAATATCCCCCGATCAAGCAAAACAGCTGCTGGACCTGGCAGTGAACGTTCTTATACTTATCGCATACAGTGAGCTAGGTATAAGCAAAATCTGGTTCCTATAGCGAGGTTGATTGTAAGGGGTTGAAAACCAAGAGTGATTAAAAATGAGCAACTTATACTTTGTATAGAAGTGTAAGTTGGGGGCGAGAACCAGTTTCGCAACACAGTAAAGGGTGATTCTGGAAATCCTGATACCTCTCGTAATTTGACAATGGCAGGTTCGGATCATACCGTTTCTTGGTGAGGAAGAGTTCTGATTGGGTACGAAAATTTTGTTATTAACTTTCTTAAATTGTGTCCATTTAGAACAAAACACTTATCTTAGTGGGTATGAGCACTATTCCTAAAATACAATCGACCGGAACCCCTCAGGTTAATCCAATTGGACTCAGTCAATACCTAATTTTTTGGTTATGAATCTTGGCCAAAACACATCAGATGCGTATGTACAAACGTTGCGGCAACTTAAAAGACAACAATGGACAACAAGCTTGTAAAATATTTTTCAAGAATTACTCCTCTTTCAGATCAAGAATCTAGGGCATTAGAGGACAGTATGGTTATCAAGAAATTTAAGAAAGGTACTTTTTTGCTGAAAGAAGGTCAAATCTCGGTTGACAGCTATTTTATTTTAGAAGGTTGCATCCGCCAATATGCTATTATTGATGGAGAAGAAAAAACTACTGATTTTTTCACAGAAGAACAGTGGGTAATTTCGTTAAATAGCTTTACTCGAAAAAATCCAGCTACTTATTTTTGGGTTTGCAACGAGGATACTACTTTGGTTGTTGGCAATGAACAAAAAGCACAGGAATTGTTTAAGCAGTTCCAAAGATTTGAAACCATTTCTCGAGAAGTAATGGAAGTAGTATTTGCTGAACAACAGAATAAAATGACTTCATTCATGACAGACACACCTGAACAGCGTTACTTGAATTTATTAAAATCAAGACCCGATTTATTCCAAAGAATACCCCAATATCAAATTGCTAGCGTTAAGTTAAACTTGAATTGACGGATAAAGTTTAACTTAACACTAGTTCAGAAAATGATGAGCAACTTACACTTTTGTAATAAGTATAAGTTGGAGGAAAGAATTAGCTCAGCACTACAGGAAATAGTGATTGAGGAACCATCCACACGATTAAACCGCTCCCCGTAGAAAAATAGGGGCACGAAATGGGCTTTTCCCCGACCCCCGAGGAATAAGTCCAACAAATTCTGTCTGAATTTTCTAAGGCTTCCCGGCTCCATCCGCCAATGAACAACGTAGAGACGCATAATTACGTCTTCTTAGCCCCCCAGTGATGATGTGGAACTGACGCAAATATGCGTCCCTACATAATATCAATATTGATATTGCGGAATTTTCATCAGTTCCCCGTCTTTTAATGCGGATTCATGCGCAACTATGCCCGAAACCGTCAGATTAAGCGCTATAGCTATATCCACCAATGGTTTACGATCCTGTATAATGGCACTGATAAACTCGTTGGTCAGGTGGCCGTGAGAACCGCCATGTCCGCCTGGCGAAACACCGGGAGGGAGTGGAGGGCGGTTCAAACCGGGAAGCGATTTTTCAAGTCCTTCGTACTTCCCGTAAAATGAGCCTTTTTGCCCCCGGATGCGGCCTTTTTCACCGCTATCGCCCGGGGTATCCCAACTGACACCCATACGCGACATGCCCCCGATACTGGTTCGAAAAAGTGCGATTTCAGTGCCAAACGGGTTCCTGTAGCGATTATTTGCTGGCTTTAAATGGTCAATCAGGCTCGGCATCCCGAAACAGGAGACTTCGGTAAAACTGCCGGCGGTTACGCCGATTTCGTAAGCATTGGAATGTGTCGGGTACCATTGCGGAGGAAGGCCCACGCGCCAATCCTTATAGGAAGGCAAAGGTTCGGGCATATAGTGATAATACTCCCCTTCGGAGTAAATGAGTTTGCCCAAACCACCGGCTGTATAAATCTGGCGCATGGCATATAGGTCCTCGTGAAAGCAGGAGGTTTCGAACATCATATACTTAAGACCGCTGGTTTTGACTGTTTCGAAAAGCTTGTCGGCATCTTCCAGCGATCCGAATATTGCCGGCACTGCGGAGGCCACGTGTTTTCCATGCCTGAGTACTTCGATCGCATGTCTGGCGTGGCTCGGCGCATCTGTAGCAATAAACACCGCTTCAATAGTATCGTCTTTGACCAGTTCCTCCAATGAAGGGTAAGTTTTAGAGCACTTACATGCTTTTGCGAGTGCAGCGCAACGATCAGGAATCAGATCACTTACAGCCACAACCTCCACATTCGGGTGATTCTGGAAATCAAACACGGCTCCGAACTGGCAATAACCGTATCCGGCGATACCCACGCGTATCTTTCGATCTGAAATGGGCACCCAGCCTTTGGAGAGGTCCGCATCCTCCGGTGCCTTCTCGAATCCCTGGATAACCGTTTTCTTTCCTGTGGTACAGGAAAAACCAAGGGCTGCGGCTCCGATGGAGGCCGTTTGCAAAAACCAGCGCCGTGAAATGCTATGGGCTGCTTCCGGGTTGAAGGAAGCTTTCTCCTTATTGCCTTCATCAGAGAGTAAAGAGGATTTAATTATTTCGGATTTCATAATCAAGGAATTAACAATTTTGGTTTGAAAACAGTTCAATAATGGCTATTTATATATAGTATATTTTCCGGCACTGTAATTATCGGTTCTGATAACCAACTTATTATGTTTCTCATCAAACCGGTAATTCACAGAATCTAAAAGAATAGTATCATCGAGTTCAACCTTTTCCGGCTTTGTATTCAGGTTTATCTTCAGGATATGCGATTTATGGATATCTCCTAGAGAGATATTAATCCTGTCCGGTTGATCTTCCATCACGACCAGGGTGCTTCCGCTTTGATCCGGATGACGAACAGTGAATTCATTTTTACCATCCGGATAGATCAGCAGTGTTAAATATCCGGCTGAGTTTTTATCTCCGATTCCGGTATAATCACGCTTAATATCCATTGGCACGATCGCTCCTTCACGGATATACACCGGATATTCATCAAGCGGAAACTCACGTTCAAATGTTACCGGACCTTCAATAACTTCCTTATCATGAAAAAAATATCTCCATTTCCCTTCCGGCAGCGAAATTTTATTCATTAATTGATCTTTGTAAATGGGAGCGACAAGAAAATTATCGCCGAAAAGATAGTGGTATTTACCTTTCACGGGTCGCTGTAGTAGCTTTCCCCCATTATGTGCGTTAACAACATACGTGTACATATATGGGATTAATTCGGTATGCAGCCATGAAAATTTACGGATGATCTCCAGTTCCTGTTGCGACCGTTTCCACAAAGCCCTTTCGCCATGGCCACCATTGAGAAACAATCCGCAAAACGCAGAAAATTGTGCCCACCGGATATACAGCCGGGGTGGGATCACACTTCCCGAGAAACCGGCCACATCGGAACCAATAATGTTGTATCCGACCCTGGCACTGGCCATAATATTACGCATCGCCAATTCAATTCCATCGTTCGACTCCCAGGTGTGCTTTTGGTCTCCAACCCAGGTTACCGGGGCAGCATCGATCGGAGCAAATCCCTCGGGATGGTAACCACGGTCAATCGCCCGGGCCAGCGTAACGAATTCAGCATTCTGCGTTAGTCCGTGTAAATATTCATCCCGGTAATAATGGTCCATGTAGGTGCGTGTGGTCATCAATCCTTTTTGCGTTGTTTTATAGAAAAACGGAACGGGTCCGATTAATGTATAGAAAAGCGTTGCGGTCCCGTCGAGTTTCCATCCGTCGATCCCATAATCGAAAACCTTTTGCTGCAAACCGCGCCACCAATTTACTGCCTCCGGATTGGTGTAATCAATAAAACCTCCTTTCCCTTTCCACCATTTAATCTGGTCACCCTTACCGACTAAATAGCCCTTTGCTCGGGCCTCATTAAACCAGGATTCAGACTCTTTGAGCCTGGTGTCCTTGCTTTTGCTATTGACCATCGAGGTCATCCAAAGCACAACCCGGTAACCTTCTCCCTGCAACTTTCTGAACCACTCTTCCGGATTTGGATACAGCGTTGTATCCACCTGAAAATCATTATAGCACGTACTCCAGGGACTATCCAACAGGATTGTGCGCACAGGAATATCATGTTTCGAATAGGCTTCGAGCAGTGTATCAACCCGTTGGGCAGTATTGGCATCATCTTCCCAGAGCCAGCATTCCAATGCCCACACCGGAGTCAGGGGTGGATTTCCATGTCGCTCAGCATCAAACGGGACCCCACGAAAAGGGAATGCAAAACCGAAATAATAAATCAATGCCAAAATGGTAATCATAATCAAGAAATATTTAATGATTTTCCGGGTTCTTGCTGGCTTTGTCATGATATTCCGGATGATCAGTAAGATTGAATTATGTTAATGCGTTTCTGCTCTATACAAGTTTAATGAATTATCGTATATTATAATATAGATTTGTCAAGTCAAATGAAAAGGTCAACCATGATTAAACGATTCGAAATCATTTTGGGTATTATTCTGCTGAGCGTGATGCTGGTTTCCTGCTTCAGCACTTCCCGGGTTGAACGAACCTCCTATCTTCGCGCCGACTATTATCAAAAATCCGTGGCACGGATCGATAGCCTTAAATCAGCAACGGAAATCGTAATTGGCACGATAAAAGCTGGTTTTGCAAAGGTTAGTATCACTCCGGGCTTGAATAATATTAAAGATATTTATTCGGAAGGGAAATTCATTGAGGTGCCGCTTGCCGGTTATGGGGCACGAAAAGGGAAATCAGCCACCGGTATTCACGACAGCATTTTTGTCAAGGCAGTAGCACTGAAAGTCGATCGGCAAACCCTTGTTTTTGTGAGTGCTGATCTGTTGATCATGCCACCCAATATTATCGATTCAGTAACCATACTTCTTTCCAAACAAGGAATCCGGCGGGAGCAACTGTTTTTTTCAGCAACTCACAGTCATTCAAGCATTGGTGGATGGGCGAATGGTTATGTGGGAAAAGAATTTGCAGGGAACGAGAATAAAAACCTGCAAAGATGGCTTGTTCTGCAGATCTCAAAAGCTGTTACTTCAGCAATTGCAGATTTAAGGCCTGCCCGGATTGGATCCGGATGGTTTAATGCGGATAGCTACACGCGAAATCGTGTCATAGGCGAATCAGGTACAAAAAACAATGATTTCAGTTTTATTGCCCTTGAGCAAATCGGATATAGGAAAGCAATAATAGGTTCATTTTCTGCACATTCAACAACTATGGGATCAGACAATATGGAAATCAGCGCCGATTATCCGGGTTACTGGGAACGTAAAATCGAAGGTACCTCTGCCGATCTGGCCCTCTTTTTTGCTGGGTCCGTGGGAAGTCAAAGCCCTGTTGGAAAGGGAGATGGCTTCGACAGACCCAGATTTATCGGGGAATCTTTGGCCGATAGCCTGAATGAGCACCTGCCCCAGGTGGTTCTTAATGATAAAATAACATTTTCCGCTATTTCATTAAAAGTGCAATTACCGGGTTACCATATTCGGTTGACCACAAAAATCAGCCTTTCCTCTTTTTTAAGTAAGAAATTGATGCCGTTTCCGGAAAATGTTTACCTGCAGGCTTTACGAATAGGAAATATGATATGGATTACCACCCCGTGTGATTTCAGCGGCGAATATGCGCTCCAGATCAAGAATTCTCTGGCTTCAAAAGGGTTTAATGTAATCGTTACCAGTTTCAATGGCAGTTATGTCGGGTATGTTGTTCCCGGCCGTTATTTTTACTACGATCAATACGAATCGAAACTAATGGGTTGGTTTGGGCCCAATATGGGCGAATATACCATGGATTTAATCCGCCAGATCTCAAAAATCGTGACTCATACCGAGAACATTTAACGATGATCTCAAAATGGTAAGAAAAATGTTAAAATATCTGCTCCTTGCTGTTTCCGGATTTTTTCTGATTACACTTTTTGGGCTGTTTACTCCCGCTGTGTGGCATCATTGGGTTACCTATCCCCGACTTGAAAAGCAGGTGAATGAGTTTCAGAAACTGCGAAAAGAACCTGCCCCGCTAACAAAACTCCATACCTACCGTGGAGCCCTTCATGTTCATAGTTACTGGTCGCACGACAGTGAAGGAACTTTATATGACATTATTCCGGCCGCAAAAAGTGCTGGTGTTGAATTTATATTCCTGACGGATCACCCCCGTGGCAATATAGATACCCTGCCAAGGGGATATAAGGGATATTATGATGGGGTTCTGATTGAGCCGGGCAGCGAAAAGCAGGGTTTTGATACCTGGTCACTTGATTCGGTAATCATTAACTGGAATCTGGATAAAGATTCCATAGCAAAAAATATCGTGTCGCAGGGAGGAATAATCTTTTATGCGCATACCGAAGAGCCTCATAATTGGGGCAATCCCGATTTTCAGGGAATGGAAATATATAATTTTCATACGGATACCAAAGATGAATCGTTAACTCCGCAGATCATCAATTTTATCGTTAATGGAAATAAATACCGTCATTGGGCTCTGCGCGAAATGTTTGATGAGCAGACTTCTATCCTTGCTTTGTGGGATTCATTAAATACAAAAAGGAAGATTGTTGGGTTTTCTGCCGAAGATACTCATGAGAACCAGAATATCCGGGCAAGGTATTTAAAAGATGGCCGGGTTGAATGGGTTGGACCCAATGCAAATGTTATTGATACTATGGATGTTAAATTTTGGAACAAGTGGCTTTTTCAACAACCTGATGCAAACGGTTGGGTTTTTAAGTGGATGATCGATACCTATAAGGAAGGGTTCAATTATATCACAAACTATATACTTGCTGACACGTTATCGGTGCCATCACTAACCCATCACTTGCTAAAAGGGCATCTTTATTCAGCTTTTAAAAGCCTTGGCGATGCCAAAGGGTTTATGTATTATTCCGAAAATCAAGTAGATAGTATTAGCGGTATTCTTGGCGATTCCGTTAAAATGGATCAGGTAAAAACTCTCAATGCAGTATCTCCGTTGCCTGGTCAATTCCGACTGATACATGATGGCAAAACCGTTAATGTTACGACCAGTGATAATTATCAATATGCCTGGTCAGAACCGGTAGAAAAAGGTGCCTACCGGATCGAAATGCATATTAAATTGAAAGGGAAATATGTCCCATGGATTTATTCAAATCCGATATATATCTATTAATATTTATTGCCTGACGCGGTTATATTATGAAATTAAAATTATTCTCGCTTGGATTGTTTGCGTTGATATTTTGTGGAAACGTCACTGCACAAACATTTAAAGCCAGTGCAGCCTTAAGGGTTATAACTCCAGAGAATTTAATCCCTATATCCGGTGGAATGGGAACACCTGTAATACCAACAGGCAAAAAGGGTGATCTTTTTGTCCGTGCTTTTGTATTAGAAAAGGGCCAAACAAGAATAGCCATTGTAAGTGTTGATAATCTTGGATGGCCTGCCTATCTGGGCGACCGGTCGCGCAAGTTGATCAAAGGCATAGCTCCTGAAAATGTGCTGATTGGTGCCACTCATGCCCATAGTGCTCCGGATGCTTATGGTTTTCCGGATGAAAAGGGAAATACTGGTGCTGATCTTAAATATCTCGACTGGTGCGTAATCCAGATCGCTGATGCTGTTAACGAAGCTGTAGCCAAACTTGAACCTGCCTCTCTTAAAACGGCTGTTGGTGAGGCGAAAGGAAAGATCGCCTTCAACTATTATGCAGATAAATTGTATGATCCGCGTTGCGGAATTATTCAGGCAATAGCCACTTCAGGAGCAAACAAAGGAAAACCGATTGTCACCCTTGTCAATTATGCCATTCATCCTGAAATACTGGGTACCGACCGTAAATTAATCAGCCCCGATTTATGCGGTCCGCTTTATGACCGGATTGAATCAAAAGTCGGTGGTATCGCAATTTTCATGAATAGTGCCCAGGGTGGGATGGTTACTGCCGACACCAGGCGGGAGAATGGCAAAGAGGCGAACGACTGGGATGAGTGTATTCGAATTGGTAACCTGCTGGCTGATGAAGCTTTACGGATTATTGAACCAGCTCCTGTTCAGGAAAATCCTGAAATTTATTGTGCTTCGAGAATGATCCGCCTTCCTATTGATTCAGAGATTATGCGGTTTGTGTTTAAAAATTCACCTCTCGCGGCTGAAGCGGGTAAAAATAATGATTTCTCTAATGTATCAACACGCCTGAACCTTCTGAATATCGGGAAAGCCCAGGTAATAACCATTCCCGGGGAAGCTTTGCCCAATATCGGGTTCTATTTAAAAAGGAAAATGAAAAGCGATCAACCCTTTCTTTTCGGCCTTACAAACGATGCATTTGGTTATATTCTGACGAAAGAAGATTTTGGGGGATTCGAGCGTTATAACTACATCAGCCGAACATCACTCGGCGAAATGACCGGTAGTATTTATGAGGAAGAGGCACTGAAGTTGATCCATAAAAGCCCGGCTCCTGCGAAGTAATTGTAGCGATAAATCAAGCATTTAATGAAAAGTAAACGAGAAACTATGGCAATCAAAACAATTCCAACGCTAAAAATAGGTGATCTGGAAATTAATCCTCCAATCATTCAGGGAGGGATGGGTGTAAGAGTATCAGGCTCAAGCCTGGCATCGGCGGTTGCCAATGAGGGCTGTGCGGGTATTATTGCCAGTGTTGGCTTAGGTGCTTTTGAGGATGCATCGGCCTCGAAATTTGTTGAGGTAAATAACGATGCATTAAGGTCACAAATAAGAAAAGCAAGGTCGCTTTCCACGGGAATAATCGGTGTGAATGTGATGGTCGTGCTTTCGAACTACGAGGAACTGGTAAAGATTTGTGTGGAAGAAAAAGTTGATATGATCATTTGCGGATCGGGTCTTCCATTAGATCTGCCAAAACAAACCGCAGGTTCAAATATTAAATTAATTCCTATAGTTTCGTCAGCAAGAGCTTTAAATATCATTTACCGGAAGTGGAAACAAAACTATAACCGTGTTCCGGATGCAGTAATCCTCGAAGGTCCGATGGCTGGCGGGCACCTTGGGTTCTCTCACGACGACCTGATCAATGGAAAAACGCGTACGCTTGAGGAACTGGTGAAAGAATTGGTGGATTTCGTGGCCACACTTGAAGAAACCATTCCGGTTATTGCCGCGGGCGGCATATTTGACGGGGGTGATATTGCTAAATTTTTGAAGATTGGAGCATCGGGCGTTCAAATGGCAACCCGGTTTGTTTGTACTACCGAATGCGATGTTCACGATGATTTTAAGCAGGCTTACATTTCTGCAACCAAGGATGATATTGTCATTATCAATAGTCCTGTTGGATTGCCAGGCAGGGTTATCAGGAGTGAGTTTACCGAAAGAGCCATGAAAGGCGAGACAATACCGTTTAAATGTCCCCATCATTGTTTAAGATCATGCAATCCGCGTACAGCACCTTATTGTATAGCCAAGGTATTGGCAGATGCTTCAAAAGGCAGGTTGCTCAACTCGTTTGTATTTGCCGGATCCAATGCATACAGGTGTACCGAAATTGTATCGGTAAAAACACTCATCGATCAGTTGAAGGAGGAGCTAAGTAATTCATTGTAACATTTTCAGCAAGTTCAATATTTAATACAGGCTATATTCGCTCTTTTGGAGTTATTTCAGATATTTCTCAAAAAAATCGTTCATCTTCAACTGACTAAAATCATTTACCCGCTTTACTATGTCCATGGTATGAGGCCACAATGGTACACGGTAATAAGCATTTGGAACACCCAGACTGTCGAGCCGTGCTTTTAACAGATCGGACTGGCTGATTGGAACAAGTTCATCAGATGTTCCGTGAAGGATCATCGTGGGAGGATCATTTTTATCCAAATAATTTATGGGAGAGGCTTCTCTGTAAAGCTCCGGTGCCTCTTCAAAGGAATGCGCAATAAAAGAGGTTACCAACGGTTGGGTTCTGGCATATTCGGTTGTCAGGTCAACAGGGCCGTATATGTCAACAACTGCTTTTATCCTATGATTGTTTTCAGGAACTTCTGTAGTGTCACCGTTTACCGCAGATTTTTTCCACCCATAAGATGCCAGAAGAGCCAGGTGCGCTCCTGCAGAGCCTCCGATCAGGGCAATCCGATCGGGATCATAACCATATTTTTCGCCATTGCTGTAAAACCAACGGACAGCATCGGTAATATCTTCAGCACAGGCAGGATAAGGCGCATCTTCAAGCAGCCGGTATGAAACCGTAGCTGTAATATACCCCCTTTTCGCAAAGTCGACCAGGTATATCAGATAATCCGATCGGTTGCCACCCTTCCATCCGCCTCCGTGAATAAAAACCAATAATGGCGCAGGTTTTCTGATGTTTTTGAGAATATAGATATCTAATTGAAGTGATTTCCCATCAATTCTTTTATATTCAATGTTTTTAATTTCTTCAATATCTTCAGGAATATCAGGGGTTTTATTTACCAGCTCCTCCAGGCCAATCCCGATTGCCAGATAAGCAGGAGCCACAAAATGATAACCCAGCGGAGGTTTATTCGGATTTAATGCCGACCAAATCCGGGGCGTGACCATCAGGAGGCAGCCGAAAATAACGATGATCAGCAGACCCCAGAGACCGCGTTTTAAAAGTTTAGATTTCATAAGTTTATATATCAGTGTTCCATTTTCTTTAATTCAGTCAGCATTTCTTTTAGATTTCTATGCAACACAGGTGCAGTTTCGGGACCTAATGAATTCTTTTCGCCGTAAGGAGCTCCCTCTTTTTTGTAAGTATAAGGGGCCTTAACATCCCACTGACTTTTGGGTATGATATAGCCAATTTCATCGTTGGCAAGACAAAAAATAAATTTGTATTTCCCGGCCATCATCTCCCTGACTGATGGCACTTCAACGGGCTCGATTTTAAAATCCCGGCCTTCAGGTGCTTCTACTCCTCCGTTAATAATTTCGGGATAAGCCTCCCCCGGAATGGTGGCAAACGAAAGCGGCCCAATCTTGAAAACTGAAAGCTCTGAGCGCATTTTCATCCAGCCTGAAGTCCCCCGATCTAAAATGCCAAGAGCTGTTCCCAGTTTAAACATCGTATTGTTAATGGGTAAAGAAAGAGTTCGTACAATGAGCGAAATACATGCGGAATCAACCTCTTCGACCGGGTTATCCATAGAATTCAGCGCAAGCAGCGCCAATTGTTTCCCTTGTGCTGCTGCCTTTTCAAAAGTCGGTTCCTTAAATTCCTGACCTGTAAAAGGGTCTGTAACTGTCAGACTTGGATGGGTAGTCATTAAGCCGCCGATTGCCCCATTAATATAAACTGCAACGCCTCCATTGCCTGGCTTAACCAGACTATCGCCTTTGAAAACCCCCTTTTCAACTCCTTCACGAACGTAATGAGGGAAATCTGAAGTAACGAGCAAATTGTTACTCCATAAGGTTTCCGCGTGATCAGCCCAGGCAATCAATGATCCAAGGATGTTGCCATTTTCTTTGTCGATAGCTTTAATGATTCTCAGACCGGAATCAAAGACTTCCGGTTTTCTGGTATCCTTGACCAATGGAATGGCTCCGGTCAGATCCTCAGATATTGATAAACGTGCCGGACGAATATTCTTTACTGCCGTAACAACAGACTTAGCAATCTGATTTTTCACATATTCCATATATTCCTTATTGATACCGCTTTTAAAAGGAGTTCTACCCCAGAGGCCCAATAAGTCAGGACCTTCGTGTGTATGTGTTGAGGAAATAATCGTATAGGTAACTCCTGCTTCAGTAGGAATCCGTTTCCTGGCATCAATTATATCATCGTTCATAAAACCGATAGCATCGAGCACAACAATGGCCAGACGTGTTTTACCGTCGTCTATCACCATGGTTCTGGCCCAGAGATCATCATGTATCCCATTGGCTGCCCTGCTGTTGCTAAAACCTGCAATCCAAACCGGATCAAAAACACCATTGCCGTTGCCGTCAGTAAAAGTATCGCCGTCTTTTGGGTTATACTCTGCATCCCCGTTTTTATCAATCCAGCGATCGGGGACTTCAGGTGTAATCGGAATAGCGGCAAATCCCGCATTTAATGCTGCAGGATTTCCATTGACAATCTTTAAATCTGCTTTGTATCCGGGATGGCGGTCCTTCAGGTTTGAACAGGTCCAAAAAAATAATCCAATGATTAATACGAGGAATAATAACCCAAGTCCCTTAAATACAGGTTTTATAAGTTTCATATGATTTATTTTTTATAATGTACTTCACGTTCAACATCTTCATTATCTATTGGTTGGCCTTGTTCAATTTTGCGCCAGTCGATGGTGCGATTATATTTTTTCATCGCTTTTTCTGCATCAAATATCCGTGAATCATGCAATTCCATGGTATATGAAGTATAATCGGGCAGAGGAGTGAAGAAATCCTGTAACAACGAAGCTGTAACATCAAACTGGTTTACATAAGGTACATTTAGAATGTTGTATATTGTTTTCAGGATAGATCCGAAATTCGCATGGGTATGAGATACATATCCTTTTTTTACATAAGGACCGGCCATCATTAATACAGAGCGGTGTGCGTCGATATGATCCACTCCTCCCTGGGGATCATCTTCTGTTATGATGACCAGCATATTTTTCCAATATTTTGTTCGTGACAGAAAATGTAAAATCCGGCATAATTATGACTGGTTCTGCCGAACAATGCTTTTTGCATGGGAACCATTACTCCGTGGGCCGCACCGGTATTCGTATCGAACCATTCTTCGCGGACATGCGCTGTTTCATTTGCTTCTCCAAAGTTGTAAAAGGATACTTTCTGCCTGTCGAGGGCCTCCCAAAGACCGCCAATTTCCGCGTAATCTTCAGGGTCAATACTTCCGGTTGTACCCGGGAAGCGCCGTCCGGGAGCCTTTGAAAAAAGACTGGCAGTTTTTGTGACGCTGGAGTTTGTTTCTACCCATTCGTTTGGTATCACACCCATCATCCAATGATGGCCATGGATTGATGCATCACTATCGCAGTAATAATTATCTGAAAATGAGAACTGTTTGGCTACTTTATGATGATTGGGACTAATTCTTAGGTTTGGGAATTTCTTTTTTAGTGAATCAGGCAAGGTGTATTCGTTATTTACACCAAAACGGGCAAGGGTGCTGTCTCCTGCGGCATTTTTGAACTGACCAAAAATCTCATCATAGGTTCGGTTCTCTTTGGTGATATATACAATATATTTTATGGGAGAGTTCCGCAAGCCAGGCAATGCAGGTAAAGGATTTTTTCCATCATCTGTCACGCTTAAACTTTTAAAAGTATTGTTAATTGATTGTTTCGTATAAGTTGCCAATTGATCTGCATCAGGCATGATTACTTTTTGGAAACTACCCAATTGTATATCACCAACATAATATCCTTGAATAGGGGAAACAAAACCATTACCGCCATTAGGGCCTGCACCAAGCCCCCTGCAGGAAATAATATACATTTCCCTTTCATCTTTGGACAATTTAACCCGTGTAGGCCCCCAGCCAGTTGGAATTAATCCGATAGTTTTTCCGGACTGAACATCAATTACTGCAACAGCATTAAATCCTAATAATGCAGCATAAAGCGTTTTTTCATCTTTGCTTAGTGTTAAGCCAAAAGGAAGCAATCCGCGATATTTGTCAATTCGCTTATCAACCAAAATCGGAATATGACCGATGATCTTATGATTTTTGTAGTCGATGATTGAAATATTGTCATTCGTCGCATTCGACACATAAGCAAATTGTTCTCCAACTGCTATCGAATTAGGGCTGGCGCCCCCCACCACTTCTGCATCTTCAATCATATGCCCGATTTGATGGCCTGTTTTGAATTTATCCATTACCTCATTAGTCTGCAAATCGATGGTAAACACGCTCATCGCGTCAGGATGCAGAGGACTGCCAACGCCGGGAATTTTACGTCCTTCAACCACAGTACCATTGATCGACTCACTGGTATTATCTCCGTAAGGATGGTGAGAAATCAATATGGAATCGTAATTGGAAGGAGTAGCTCCCGTGATTAACGGATATTCATACATGCCTACATTCGCAACAAATGCTGTTTTTCTGTCCGGGCTAAGGGTTAAACCAAAAGGCAGTCTGCCGACTCTGATCGATGCTGTAATTCTATTTGTGGCTAAGTTGATGCGTACCATCCTGAAATTGCCTCTGTCTAATACAAGCAACTCATTGTCCGGTTCATTTAGAACCAGGTCTGAAGTAAAACTGTCATTATATTCAGTGCCATCAACCGGACCATTTAATGAAATAGAATCGAGACGAGTTAAACTTTCGATGTCGTATTTTATTATCGCACCATTATCTCCACCACTTAAGTAAACTGTTTTTGAATCTTTTGAAAGGGCAACCCCAAGATAAGATCCCTTGGATAAAGGAGACTTAATCTTATTATCGTAGCTGGGGACCCTGATTGAACCTAATGACTGGATATCAATAATGGTAAAGACCCCATCATGGAGGGTCACTGCTTTTTTGCCATCGGGTGAAATTGCCAATCCGAACGGGTCATCCGTTATTCGAATCAAATTACCAGCCGGTGTTGCAAATCGTCCGCTGGGCAAAATTGCAGTACCTGTACTATTTATTTCCGTAAATTTATTTTCTGCAGGAACAGTCAAGATTTCAACTTTATTTTGGGAAAATCCAAATTTAAACATAACCGTTCCTTTTTCCGAAACGTCTCTTGAGTAAAAAATATTATAATCACCAACCTTTATAAAACTCGAACCTTTTGTAAGCACGGGAGAGGTCTTGCCGTCGGGGGTTTCAACCGAAAATGAAATATTGTTATCCGCATCTCTCCATAAAAATGTTGTATAAACTC
>Ga0208566_1001228_pt1 | contig 15239 bp, 14 predicted proteins | sample PL_2010_150m_FD_184159 | JGI IMG/M metagenome (GOLD analysis project Ga0208566, IMG submission 184159) | Freshwater microbial communities from Powell Lake, British Columbia, Canada to study Microbial Dark Matter (Phase II) - PL_2010_150m... | ecosystem: Environmental > Aquatic > Freshwater >...
GCCTCCAGATTCAATAACAGAGAGCATCGCACGCAGCGCAATAACAGTCTTACCCGAGCCAACTTCACCTTGAAGTAAGCGATGCATTGGATGTGGCTTCTGCATATCTTGCGCAATCTCATTATTAACTTCAATCTGGCCGGTTGTATATTTAAAGGGCAGTTTCGATTCAAAGACGCTTACTAAGCCATTTGTCGAAATCTTTCTTGGCGTTGCATCAAGTTCTTTAATTTCAGCACGTCGCCCAGCAAGGAGTAATTGCAGCAAGATCGCTTCATCAAAAGTTAAACGCAGCCTTGCTAGATCTGCCGCTTCAATAGATTCCGGTTTATGAATTGAAATCAGCGCTTGCTTGAGCGTTGGATATCCAAGTTCTTTAATTACACTCTCTGGAAGATAATCTTCAACTTCATCAAGTGAATCTAGAACTAACTCAACGCACTGCGAAATCTTCCAAGATGGCATCTTTCCACCCGCTGGATAAACGGGTAAATACTTTCCAGCAAAAGCTGCGAGCGCAGAATCAACATCATCGCCATCGGGAATTAATTGATAATCAGGATGCGAAAGTTGACGCTTCCCATTAAATGAACCAACCTTTCCGGCAAACATTCCAGTCTTGCCAATCTTTAACTCTTTTTCGCGCCACGGTTGATTAAAAAATGTAAGTGACATTACCGCGCTGCCATCCGTCACATTTACTTCCAAGATATTGCGACCATTTGCTCGTCTGGTTTTAACCGCTGCAATTTCAGCCAATACTGTTACTTCATCGCCCTCAATTAGCCCCGAGATATCGGAAAATTCACCTCGAACTACATAACGCCTTGGGTAATGGCGAAGGAGGTCTTCAACCGTAGATGCTCCGAAAACCTTAGTAAGAGCCTCTGCGCTCCGGTCTCCGATGATGCCTTTAAGGCGATCTGAAAGTGCTGCCATGGGCCTATCTTCTCGCGCGGATTAGCCAATCCCTGCGTAGACGGGGTAATCTTTGCGACTTATTGCGAAACCCGTAATTTAACTTGATTCAAGGGAGAAATACCGTGTCCTCAAACTGCGATATCTGCGGCAAGGGTCCTAGCTTCGGCAACAAGGTCTCCCACTCAATGCGCAAGACCCGTCGTCGTTGGAATCCAAATATCCAACGCGTTCGCACTCTTGTTAGTGGAACTCCTAAGCGCCAGAACGTTTGTGCTTCATGCCTAAAGGCTGGAAAAGTAACTCGTTAATTCTGCTTTAAAAAGCTGTTGTGTATCCGTTGATGGCTGGTTGGCCACCAAGGTGCACGTAAAGAACTTTTGAACCCTCTTTGAAATAACCCTCTTTAATTAAATCAATCATTCCTGCCATCGACTTACCTTCATAAACTGGATCAGTAATCATTCCTTCAAGTTGGCCAACTAATTTAATTGCCTCAACAGTTTTCGGTCCAGCAACTCCATAAATCCCATCGTGCCAGCGATCCAATAGAACTATTTCAGAATCACGAAGTTCGCGGCCAAGTTCAATTGCTGCAGCTGTGCGAGATGCAATTCGCTTTATCTGTTCCCATGTTTTTTCAACAGTCGCAGAAGCATCGATTCCAATTATTGATTCTGCTCGATTTGAATGTGCAAACCCAGCAATCATTCCGCCTTGCGAAGAACCTGTTACCGAACAAACAATAAAATTATCAAATTTGATTCCAAGTTCAGCTTCTTGATCTTCAACTTCGAAGGCCCAGCCCGCAAAACCATGTCCACCGAGCGGGTGATCAGATGCTCCTGCTGGAATTGCATACGGCTTTCCACCACGCGCTTTAACATCAGAAATAGCCTCTTCCCAAGATTTTCTAAACCCAATATCGAAACCTGCGGGATCAAGACGCACTTCGGCGCCCATAATGCGACTCAATAAAATATTTCCAGTTTTTTCATAATTAACTTCATCCCAATCAACCCAATGCTCTTGCACTAGAACGCACTTAAGTCCGAGATGAGCTGCAACGGCCGCTACTTGTCGAGTGTGATTCGATTGCACACCACCAATTGAAACTAGGGTGTCACAACCTTGCGCCAACGCTTCTGCCGCTAAGTATTCAAGTTTGCGAGTTTTATTACCGCCATATGCCAGCCCGGAATTAACATCTTCGCGCTTAGCCCAAACTTCAACTTTTCCACCGAGGTGCTCGGTGAGACGATCGAGACGTTGTAGCGGCGATGGGCCAAAGGTTAGTTTCTCTTTAGGAAATGATTCAAGTTTAGCTCTAGACACCTCCAAATACTCTCACAGTAAATTAGAAATGGCGGAAACCGCTAGATGGTAAGTCTGCTATCCCTGGAACCGTAACTTTATTTCCGGTAACTACCTTGCCTATTTGATAAGCACCTACCGGAATTTGCGCGGAAGTCGTTGCAACAAATATGTGGTCCTCGCCTCCAGTCAATACCCATTGCCAGATATCAGATCCAGCGATTTCGGCCAGCGCTTCAAAGCCCGGAATAACTTTCACTAACTCAACATCTATCTCAATCCCAACCTTTGACGCTGATGCGATGTGGTTTAACTCCGAAAGCAGGCCATCGCTTACATCACACATTGAATTAACGTTTTGAAACTTAGTGGCCAATTTATAATTCACATCAGGCTTTCTATGGGCGCGAATGAAAGGAGAGTCCGAAATACCGTTCTGCAATTGGTTTAACCCTGCCGCTGATTTTCCAGCAAGACCAGAAGTAATTACGACATCGCCAACTTTTGCACCAGAGCGAGTGATTGGTTTTTCAACTTCACCTAAGGCAGTAATAGAAATAACTAATTTCTCTGCGCTTGAAAGATCGCCACCAACAATTGAAACACCAACTAAATCTGCTTCGCTCTTAATGCCATTGGCCAATTCTTCAATCTCAGGTATCCCAAAATCTTTAGTTAACCCAGCGCTGACTAATAAATACTTAGGGGTTCCACCCATCGCATAAATATCGGCTAAGTTCGCCGCAGTTAATTTCGCACCAATATCGTGCAGGCTCGACCACTCTCTTTTAAAGTGAACACCTTCAACCGCCATGTCCGTTGCGGCCACCAGATTTTGAGGGTTAGTTTTTATTACGGCGCCATCATCACCAATTCCCACGATTAAATTGGGATCGGAGAGGGCAAATATGTTGGAGAGTGCGGCTAGTAATTCGGACTCTGAAGCCAATTTGTGCCCCTCCTTATCAGACTTTTTAGGTCAATTTAATTATTCCCAAACGAACTCTAGAGGCGGTAGCCTTTAACTCTGCAATCACGACGCTGTGGAGAGCAGAAATATTTAGGAGTAACTCAAATGTCAGTTCAGGTATACATCCTCATACAAACCGAAGTCGGTAAGGCTTCAAGCGTTGCTAAATCAGTCTCCGCAATTCCTGGAGTCACTCTGGCCGAAGGCGTTACTGGTCCATACGATGTAATTATGCGAGCCGAATCACCGAGTATGGAAGACCTCGGTCGTGGAATCTTGGCAAAAGTTCAAGCAGTCCCCGGCATCACTCGCACTCTGACTTGCCCAGTAACTTCTTACTAAATTCTTTTAAGCTAGCGCGTTACGTTTAACGGGCGCGATATGGCTGACTCGATCAAGTTCGTAATCAGCTCGGTGTAGCCAATTCCACCCGCAGCCCATAGTTTTGGGAAGACAGATGTCGCTGTAAATCCAGGCATCGTATTGATTTCATTAATAACAATTTTTGTTCCGGTATAAAAGAAATCCACTCGAGCCAAACCTTCACAACCGAGCGCATCAAATGCCAGGGTCGCATAATTTTGGATCTCTTCCTGGACTCCAAATGGCAGGTGAACTGGAACTACTACCTCAGTTGAATCATCTAGATACTTCGCTTCGAAATCATAAAATTCATGGTCACCTAGAATTTTAATCTCACCAACCGGCGAGGAGAGCGCTACTCCATTTACTTGTAGAACTGCACATTCAATCTCTCGCCCAACAATCGCACTCTCAACCAAGACCTTGGTATCAAATTGAAGTGCAAAATTAATCGCGGTTTTTAACTCTTTAATGTTTTTAACTTTGCTCGTTCCACGACTAGACCCACTTCGAGCTGGTTTCACAAAGAGTGGATTTCCAAATTCTGTAGCGCTAGCAAGAATTCGAACTTCATCGACCTGCCAATCACATTCATGAATAACCATTCCAGGCGCAACTTCTAAGCCATGTGATTCAAATATTGGTTTAGCGAATGATTTATCCATACCAACCGCGCTGGCAAGAACTCCCGAACCTACATATTTAATTCCCGCCATTTCGCACTGGCCTTGGAAGGTTCCATCTTCGCCATAAGGGCCGTGTAGTACGGGAAACAACAAATCAATATCCAACTTTTCAATACTTGTTTCTGGCAACTCATTAGCTATTTCCGGCAATACATCACCCTGAATTGTCAGGTTGTATTCGTGCGGTGGTAGAACCCATTTCCCCGACTTAGTGATTCCAATTAATATCGGCTCATATTTATCGCGGTCGATTGCCGATAAAACGCCAGCTGCGGAGATACATGAGATCTCATGTTCACTAGATCTGCCACCGCAAACTATCCCAACTCTAACTTTGCTCATTACAACTCAGCAGCCATGCTTACAGTCATAATTCTGGCCAAGGCATCACTTGGTGAAATACGGTCACGAACAACTTCCGAAACGACTTCGATAATTGGAACTTCTACACCAACACGATGTGCCAGTTCAAGAATTGCAGCGGCAGATGCCACTCCCTCAACAGTTTTAGAGACTTCAACTCGTGCTTGTGCCATCGTTCCGCTGCGCCCGAGCGCTTCACCAAATGTTCGGTTACGCGATAGGCCAGATCCGCAAGATGCAACTAAGTCGCCCATTCCAGCCAAACCTAAGAATGTAAGTGGGTTGGCTCCATAACCATCACCAAATCTCGCAACTTCGCTAAGGCCTCGAGTAATAATCATTGCTTGTGTGTTCTCACCAAGTCCCAGTCCAATAGCCATACCAACAGCAAGTGCAATAACGCTCTTAGCGGCACCAGCAAGTTCACAACCAACTAAATCTTCTGATGGATAAACCCGGAAATAAGGAGTTGTGAATGCATCAACCATCATCTGCGATATTTCAGTGTTTGAAGATGCTGCAACTGCGCCTGCGGGTTGGCGAAGTGAAAGTTCGCCCGCAAGGTTTGGTCCAGTAATTAGGCCTATGCGTGCTGGTGGAATTCCCAAAATCTCAGTTACAACTTCAGTCATTCGTAGTTGCGAATTAGCTTCAATACCTTTTAACGTACTAATTACCGGTTTATCTTGGGGAAATGTCGATACCCACGCAGACATGTTCTCGCGAAGAGATTGCGCAGGAATTGCAAGAACTATTGCCTCGCCGAACTTAAAGGCTTCTTGAATATCATTTGTAGCTCGCATCACCTTTGGAAGGGAGACGCCAGGTAAATATTTAATATTTGAATTCTTTGTATTGATTTCAGAAATTACATCGACGTTGCGGCCCCAAATTAAAACTTCTTGACCAGCATCGCAAAGTACTTGTGCCATGGTTGTTCCCCATGCACCAGATCCAAGAACTGTAAACTTAGACATTTACTTAATCCTTCTTTTTCTTGAAATTACCGGTCCGAGGAAGAGGCGATTTATGTGGATCAAAGATTTCATGAGGCGCTAATTCTCCCCTAATTTGCTCCAACAATTTCGTAATTTCGGCCATTGCATATGCGGTAGCTTCCACAAGCGCCGCTTGATCCTCCTCTTTTCCATACCATTTACTGAAATCCAAGGCGAGTCCCGCTAGATAAGTGATCTTTGTTCGGCGCCAAAAAACCACGCGCTTTGAATATGGTGCCAATAGATCTTGATCGCCCCATTGTGCGATTGGGATTACCGGAGCCTTGCTCATGATCGCCAACCTTGCCACACCGGTCTTTGCAACCATTGGCCATAAATTCTCATCACGAGTCAATGTGCCCTCGGGATAAATTCCAACACAGTGACCAGCCTTCAATAAATCGAGCGCGCTATCGAGTGCATGTGAAGCTTTATCGCTCTCTCTTGCAACAGGTATTTGACCTGCTGATAAGAGAATTCGGCCTAGTACCGGAATTTTAAATACCGAATCTTTTCCTAAGTATCTGACAGCGCGACCATTTCCATATAAAAAATGTGCAAAAACTAGCGCATCCGCGTAGGAAATATGATTAGAAATAACAATTACCGCGCCGCTCTTGGGCAAGTTTTCAGCGCCAAGCCAATTGCGTTTTGTTAGTAAATTTAGAATTGGTATAACGACTGAGGATGCATATTTAAAAGTTCTATTGGTACCGAGTGGATAACCACTGGGCGGTTGAAATTGCATGTCTATATCCTAATTCCCATTAAAAAAGAGGGAACCATTTCTGGCTCCCTCTTTTAAATTGAATAACAACTAGCGACGCTTTACAGCCTTCTTCGCTGGCTTCTTCTTCGCAGGAGCCTTCTTAACTGCTGGCTTAGCTGCTGGCTTCTTCTTTGCAGCAACCTTCTTAGCTGCTGGCTTCTTCTTCGCAGCAACCTTCTTAGCTGCCGGCTTAGCAACAACCTTTACAGGTGGCTTTGGTGCAGCTTCAAGTTTACGTGCGCCAGAAATAACTTCTTTAAGCGCCTTTGCTGGCAAGAAACGGACCTTCTTGCTCGCCTTGATTTGGATTGTCTCACCAGTGAAAGGGTTACGGCCCTTGCGTGCTGGACGATCAACTTTCTTAAACTTACCGAAATCGTTGATCATTACATCTTCGCCCTTTGAAATGTTGCGAACGATGGTGTCAAAAACTACATCTACTGCACGAGCAGCTTCCTTCTTGCTATCGCCGAAGTGAGGTGCCAATGCTGCGATGAACTGGGCCTTGTTCATAATAAATCCCCTTATTACGCATAAATGTTAGACGTTCGCCTAACGTGGTTAGAAATCTACGCCGACATCGAAATAACACACCGCATATATTGTGGCGTGTCGGAATTAAATTAAATGAACCTAACTAAAACAAAGTGCAAAAAAAGCACTTTTTATGCGGAGAAAACTCTAAATAATTACTTTAGAGTTTTTAGATGAATAGCAATTATGAAAGTACAGGAAGTGTTTTAGGCTTAAAACTTGGGCGTGATTGCTCAAATTTGCTTACAGAATCAATGTTTTTAAGCGTAAGACCTATGTCATCAAGGCCCTCCATCAAACGCCATCTGGTGTAATCATCAATTTCGAATGCGATTGATTTACCGTTGTAACTAACAGCTTTGGCTTCAAGATCAACTGTTACTTGGGTTTTAGGGTCAGTTTCAACTGCAGCCCAAATCGCTTCAATCTCGGATTGTTCAACTACGACCGTAAGCAATCCAGCCTTCTGCGAATTGCCCCGGAAGATATCGGCAAAGCGGCTAGAGAGAACTACTTTGAAGCCATAATTTTGCAAGGCCCAAACTGCATGCTCACGAGAGGATCCAGTTCCAAAATCAACGCCGGCAACAAGAATTGTTGCACCTGCAAACTCTGCTTTATTCAGAACGAACTCTGGATCGCTGCGCCAAGCGCCAAATAGCCCATCTTCAAAGCCGCTCTTGGTTACGCGTTTTAAGTAAACGGCAGGAATGATTTGGTCGGTATCAACATTGCTGCGACGAAGTGGCAGAACGCTTCCAGTGTGAGTTAAATATTTATCCATATTTTTATCTAGCCTTCCTCTTACAAATCTGCCGGTGATGAAAGGGTTCCACGAATTGCAGTTGCCGCCGCAACAAGTGGACTTACCAAGTGGGTACGTCCACCCTTGCCTTGACGCCCTTCGAAATTTCGGTTTGATGTGGACGCTGCTCGTTCGCCAACAGCAAGTTGATCTGGGTTCATTCCCAAGCACATAGAACATCCGGCAGTACGCCATTCCGCACCAGCATCTAGAAATACTTTATCTAGCCCTTCACTTTCTGCCTGCAATCTAACGCGTGCAGAACCTGGCACTACTAGCATGCGAACTTCTTTCGAAATCTTCTTACCTTTTAATACATCCGCAGCTGAACGTAAATCTTCAATTCGGCCATTGGTACAAGAACCCAAGAAGATTGTGTCTACTTTAATTTCTTTTAGTGGCGTTCCTGCAACTAAGCCCATGTAGGTGAGTGCGCGTTCTGCTGCGCTGCGCGCTTCAGGATCATTAATTTCTGCTGGGTTTGGCACCTTTGAATTGAGCGGCAAACCTTGGCCCGGGTTCGTTCCCCAGGTTACAAATGGCTCTAGCTCATCTGCATTGAGTGAAATTTCAACATCGAACTTGGCGCCAGAATCTGATTGCAACGTCTTCCAATATGCAACTGCTGAATCCCAATCAGCGCCCTTAGGAGAATGAGGCTTAGCCTTTAAATATTCAAAGGTGATTTCATCAGGTGCGATAAGTCCCGCACGAGCACCTGCTTCAATCGACATATTGCAAACGGTCATACGAGATTCCATTGAAAGTGCGCGAATTGCTGAGCCACGATATTCAAGGACATAACCCTGACCGCCACCAGTTCCTATCTTCGCGATGATTGCCAAAATAATATCTTTGCTTGTAACGCCTGGATTTAAAGTACCTTCAACGTTAATTGCCATTGTCTTTTGGCGAACGAGAGGAAGCGTTTGCGTTGCAAGAACATGCTCTACTTCAGATGTTCCAATTCCGAAGGCGAGTGCACCAAAGGCGCCATGTGTTGAGGTATGCGAGTCGCCACAAACAATTGTCATTCCAGGTTGGGTAATTCCAAGTTGGGGACCTACTACGTGAACAATCCCCTGCTCTACATCGCCAAGTGAGTGAATACGAAGACCAAATTCTTCGCAATTCTTGCGCAAGGTGTCGACCTGCAATTTAGAAACTGGATCTGCAATTGGTTTATCAATATTAAGTGTTGGAACGTTGTGATCTTCGGTTGCAATTGTGAGTTCAGGGCGACGAACTTTACGATTAGCTAAACGCAGACCATCAAATGCCTGCGGGCTAGTAACTTCATGAATTAAGTGCAGATCGATATAAAGAAGATCTGGTTCGCCTTCATGCTCGCGAACAATGTGATCAGCCCAAATCTTTTCGGCTAACGTCTTTCCCATCAGAGCCCCTTAATTCTTTCCCTAAACACTTGCATTTCAAATGATGAGATGCCAGTATTACATCGTGGACAGAAAGAATAGCGGAGTTGGCGTATTAGATAAAGCCGTAAAGATTCTCGCCTGCCTGGAAGCTGGCCCACATTCATTATCTGAACTTGTTGCTGCTACTGGAATCGCCCGGCCAACCGCACATCGCTTAGCTGTAGCACTTGAATTCCATCGTATGGTCTCAAGAGATTATGCCGGTCGCTTTATTCTGGGTCTTCGCCCTTCTGAACTCGCTTCTGCGGCCGGTGAAGATCGCCTGCTCGCGGTTTCTGGCGCCGCGCTAACCGCGCTTCGCGATGCGACCGGGGAGAGTTCCCAGTTATACCGCCGTCAAGGTGACCAAAGAATTTGTGTAGCTACAGCAGAACGTCTATCAGGACTTCGCGATTCTGTTCCGACTGGAACTGTTTTAACTATGCAAGCTGGTTCAGGCGCGCAAATCCTTCTTGCCTGGGAAGATGCTGACAAATTACATCGAGCCCTAAATAACTCTAAATTTACCGCCGCTTCACTTGCCGCAGTTAGACGTCGCGGCTGGGCGCAATCTGTTGGTGAACGTGAAGCCGGCGTAGCATCGGTTTCAGCGCCAGTGCGAGGACCGAATAATAAAGTTATTGCTGCAGTAAGTATTAGCGGTCCAGTTGAAAGACTTGGTCGCCAGCCCGGACGAATTCATGCGGCGGCTGTTGTTGCTACCGCAGCAAGACTCACCGAGCATCTCGCTAAAAAATAATTACAGATAAAGATCCTAGGTAGTTGTAGCCCCGACGGGATTCGAACCCGCGTAGCTGGCTTGAGAAGCCAGAGTCCTAGGCCACTAGACGACGGGGCCGAGATTTTTTTCTATTAAGTTTTTCTATTAAGTTTTTTACTGCGCTGGGGTACCAGGACTCGAACCTAGACTCACTGAACCAGAATCAGCAGGGCTGCCAATTACCCCATACCCCAAATAAAGAATTTGTTGGGCAAGGATACCCGAATAGAAAGCCTAAAATTACCTAGGCTTATAAAACGCCGTACGGCCCTTCCAATTATTTAAATATTGACCGGCTGGACTCTTTAGGACATCTTCGAGAATTGATGCGTAAACATCCCTGAAATCCGTTGTGACTGCTAAATCTCCATCTACTAATTTGGAGAGTGATGGCTGATCTCCATAGAAACCGCCTTTAATTTTATCCCCGATTATAAACATCGGCCCGCAGGTTCCATGATCTGTTCCCTTTGATGCATTGCCAATCACTCGTCGTCCAAATTCACTGTAGACAAGTACTACAACATCTTCTCCATGCTTTGAAGTTTTTAAGTCCTCTTTAAATTTATAGATGGCAGAAGAGAGTGACCCCAGCAATATCGACTGTGCATTCGCCTCATTTGCATGAGTATCAAATCCTCCGAGAGAGACCGACCAAACTCTAGTTGGTGCATCAGCTTGAATTAGCTTTGATACTAGATTCAACTGTTGCGACAAATTTGAATCTCCCCCAGCATTTCCGCCGTTGATGGTTGGTAGCTCAACCTCCATTGGTTCTGGACGTTGCAAAATAGGAGTAATTTTCTCCGAAATATTAAAGAGATCTTTCATGCTGTTCGCCGCTAGAGCCCTTAACTTCGAATCTGAAGTAGATGGCAAACTAAGTTTCCTAAAATCAGCACCCAAATTACCTTGAGGTATTACCAATCCGCCTAGTGGTAGCGCTGAACCAACTTTTTTTGTCCCAGCCAAGAGTGGTGGCAAGACTGAACCAAGGCTAATTGCCAACATTGGATCATCGGGTTGAGAATCTATCCATCTCCCAATCCACCCAGAATTAACGTGTGATGCTGGGCTGCCTGTCTGCCATTTGGACATAGAAGAGAAATGTGAACGATCAGGATTTGGGTAACCGGCTCCTCTAACTATTGCAACTTTTCCATCTTTCCAAAGTTTGGCGATACCCGTCATCGACGGATTTAATCCGAATTGGGAATCCAATTGCAAAATACTTTCTTCCTTGTATGAAATGTCTGGTCTGGAGCTGAAATAAATTGGATCTTTAAATGGAATTACCGTATTCAATCCATCGTTTCCGCCATACAAAGTTACTATGACCAAAATTGGAGTTCCAGGTTCTAAGGGGCGCGCAATTGCGGCTGCTGCAATTTCATCAATCGACAAGAAGGCGGCGGCAGTTCCCACACTGCTTCCAGCGGCAAGTTGCAAGAATTTGCGACGAGTAACGGTATCCATAACCTTCTCCTAACTGATCCTGTTCATTTAGGCGCTGACCACATACTCAGGGCTGCAGATCGCAAGCAAGATTATTCGCTTTGCGCTTTTAATATTTCCGTTAAGAGCCGCTTTCGTTCTAGGGCTCCATTCAACTACTCCCAACAAATCAGCAGTTTTTTCGATTCGATCCCCCACCGCTAAATTTTCTATTGTTGAAATATCACCTTGGGAAATGAGCCAGGAAGCAAAACTTGCCCTAAATTGTGCGCTTGCCGAGGATAACCAAGCGTCATCAGTCGGCCAACCTCCAACATTCGGTGGATCAAACGGCACCTGTGCAAGTTTTTCTAAGTAATTTAACAGAGCAGAATTCTTCACTAACTTTGATGGCGTAATACTTAACGCACGGCATACCGAAACAAACCATTCAACAGGTGATTTAACCAATTCATTTCTTTCATCTCGCATGGAACCACTCGAAGCAAGGGCAAATAGCAACTGCTTAATTTCACGGCCTTCGAAGGCGCTCTCAATATTTGTGTTTGAAGGCAATTCGTATTGACTTGACATATACCTGTACCAAACTCGCTCTGAGATAAAACGTTTGCTGTTAGGTTGGGCAACCAACAATTTTCCAGCGGAAAAGCGATCGTAATTTTGTGACGCCCCGAGGATGGTCTTTGTGCTGTTATCAAATCTATTTTTCTTCAAACTGACCGTTCCATTACTTCGAACTACCTGAATTCCAGTTAATGCACGAGAAAGTTCCTTGATATCAGTTTCAGAATAACGATCAACGCCTAGGGTGAAAAGTTCCATCAACTCTCGAGCTAAATTCTCATTAGGAGACTTTGCGGTATTTTCTTGGCCATCTAGCCAAAATTGAAGTGCTCCATCATCTAACATCGCGGATACCATCTCATTAAAATTCCCGAGAGCATATTTCTGCAGAGTTTGATGCTGTTTATACATCGGTAGCGCAAAATTTAATTTCTTAATTGATGTTGCCCAGTGACCGTGCCAGAACCAAGTTGCTTTTTCCTGAAGCGAAAAATCTGCCAGAACCATGCGATCGAGCCACCATGTCGTTAATTCCGTATTTTGTTTACGTAGTTCACTTGTGTAAGTCGCCAGCCGTGGATCTAGTTGTGGCGGACGCGGCCCAAGATCTGTAATCACTAATTCAGAGAGGTTTTTTAGTCCCAAGTCTTCACCACTATTATTAAATAACTTTTCCCGAGTGAGCATTGCTCCGGCGCTCAATGCACTCGCAAATTCACCTGGACGCGGACCGAAGCCAAATCGATGATATAGCCGGGCGATTTCTAATCGATCTGTATTCACCCCATCATGCTATTTGGGGAACTCGTGAAAATAACCTAGAAAGGGTGAACTAACAGCAAACTCTAAGTTACTGAAAAGCTTTCTAATTAATTGAAGCTGAAATCCGCTCGAGTGAGCGCTCACGACCCAATAGCTCCATGGATTCAAATAGTGGAGGAGAAATGTGGCTACCCGTCAGAGCAATTCGAAGAGCGCTAAAGGCAATGCGTGGCTTTAAACCTAGCTCTTCGATTAGCGCCTTCTTAAGTGCTTCGTGAATGGTTTCGTGCTCCCAACTCGAAAGAGCGCGCAGAATCTCGCTTGCCTTCTTTAGAACTATTTGTGATTGCTCATCTTTAATCTTTGGTAGCTCTTCCGCCTCAACTTCAAATTTGGCAACAAATAAGAATTTGAGCATCTGTGAAACTTCGGCAAGCGTCGCAATGCGCTCTTGAATGATTGGTAGCGCGCTTTTCACAACTTCAAGCTCGGCTGGAGTACCAGTGATTACGCCATCTTTTATTAAGAATGGCGCAGAGCGCTTTAGCAATTCATCGAGAGTTAGTTCACGAATCTTGTCGCCATTGATCGCCTCTAGCTTCTTCATATCGAAGCGAGCAGGACTGGAATGAACGCGCTCTACAGTAAATAGCTCTGTCAACTCCTTCATCGTCACATTTTCCCGATCATCACCAGGTGACCAACCAAGTAGCGCTAAATAATTGCAGATTGCTTCTGGCAAGAATCCGCGTTCGCGATACCAGGCAATTGAAACCTCGCCATTGCGCTTTGAAAGCTTGGCATTATCTTGCCCCATAACAAAGGGCAGATGCGCAAAAGTTGGGTAATCAGATTCAGCAACGCCCATTGCTTGATAGACCCGAATTTGTCGTGGTGTTGAGGAAAGTAAATCTTCACCGCGCAAAACATGAGTCACCTTCATCATGATGTCATCGACGGCAACAGCGAGTGTGTATAGCGGTGAACCATCGCCGCGAACTAAAACAAAATCTGGAACGAAGTTGTGATCGAAAGTTACATCGCCACGGATTGAATCATTGAAAGTTGTTGAACCATCTGGCATCCGCATTCGCAATACTGGCAGCCGGCCTTCGCTCTTGTACTTAGCTAAATCGCCTTCGCTAATCGAACGACATTTACCGTCATAACCTGGGGCGACGTTTGCAGCTTTCTGTGCTTCACGGCGCGCTTCTAACTCTTCTGATGAGCAATAGCAATGATAGGCATCGCCCTGAGCTAAAAACTTCGCAGCCCACTCTTTATAAATATCTAAACGCTGACTCTGTAAATATGGACCATAAGGACCACCTACTTCAGGGCCCTCATCCCAATCTAAGCCAAGCCACTTCAAAGTATCTTGTGCTGCTTTTATATATTCATCCGTTACACGTTCGCGATCGGTATCTTCAATTCTAAAAATAAATTGGCCACCGGTGTGACGGGCATATGCCCAATCAAATAGCGCAGTACGAATATTTCCGACGTGAAGATCGCCAGTTGGAGATGGCGCAAATCGAACGCGGACCGGTTTATTAGATGAGCTAGATGTGTTAGTTGGCACGAGGAGATACCTTATTAGAGAGTGAGCCGATTCCCTCAATCGTTACAATAATTTCGGCTCCTGCTGGCATCGGCCCTATCCCTGCTGGCGTTCCAGTGAGAATGACATCTCCAGGCAGAAGAGTCATAACCGAGGTTATGAATTCAATAATTTGTGGAATCTTGAAGGTCATAGATGAGAGTGGTTCGGATTGTTTCACCTCGCCATTTAAGGTTGTAATTATCTTCTGTGCTCCGACTTCAAATTCAGTTTCAATCCAGGGTCCAAGTGGGCAGAAGGTATCAAAGCCTTTAGCACGGCTCCATTGGCCATCAACCTTTTGTAAGTCTCTTGCAGTTACATCATTTGCAATCGTGTAACCAAATATCACATCTGAAACTTTAGCCGCAGGTACGTCCTTACAAATACGGCTTATGACAATCGCTAGTTCGCCCTCAAAATCAACGCGTTCGCTCATGCGCGGCCATTGGATGATGTCATTTGGGCCAATCACCGATGTATTTGGTTTTAGAAAAATTACGGGCTCCTTTGGAACCTCTGATCCCATTTCCGCTGCATGATCTGCATAATTCTTGCCGACACAGACCACTTTGCTTCGTGGAATTACCGGAGCAAGTAATCTCACATCACTTAAAGAAACTTTAGATTCTGTGGGAATAATTCCGCCAAATAGTGGATCTCCGCGTAAAACCAGAATTTGATTTTCGTCGTTTAAAACTCCAAATAATGGATCGCTACCTAAATTGGCTGAAGAATTAGGGGAAAATCTGACGATCCGCATGAAGGTGATTCTAGCTATTCAATTGCGATTAAGTCATCCGCATCTGTTACAACAAATAGTTTGGTGGCCGAATCTTGCTCGCGAATTATTGCGATGCTCGAAGAAACGGGTTTTTCGCCTGCAATTACAACCGCTTCGATACCTGTAATTTGGCTCGCCATAGCAACTACTAAGAC
>Ga0208566_1001229_pt1 | contig 15238 bp, 11 predicted proteins | sample PL_2010_150m_FD_184159 | JGI IMG/M metagenome (GOLD analysis project Ga0208566, IMG submission 184159) | Freshwater microbial communities from Powell Lake, British Columbia, Canada to study Microbial Dark Matter (Phase II) - PL_2010_150m... | ecosystem: Environmental > Aquatic > Freshwater >...
CCACTACCAACTACTGGCAATCGGTCGGCTGGAGCGCGGGCTACGCGCTGTTCGCGGTGATGGCGCTGGCGGCGGGCTGGCGCTCGCTGCGGGCGCGCGAGGGCGAAACCGCGGCGACAGAAACCGGCATGCATGCCGCGTCGACCGGCACAAGCGCAATCCCCCTGCCGGAACTCCCGCCAGCCGCCAGCCGGCAACTGCTGTGGCTGATGCTGGCCGCCGCGGGCTCGATGCTGTTGCTGTCCACCACCACCCACATCACCCAGAACGTGGCCTCGATTCCGTTCCTGTGGGTACTGCCCCTGTCGATCTACCTGCTGACTTTCATTTTCTGTTTCGACAGCAACCGCTGGTATCGAAGCAAGGTGTACCAACCGCTCGCCGCGGCGCTGGCGGCCCTGATGCTGGCGGGGCTGAGTTTCCGGCCCGGCGACAACTGGCTACCCGAAGCGGGCCTGCTGCACATCGAACACGCGGTGCCGCTGTACGCGGTCGGGCTGTTCGTCCTGTGCATGTTCTGCCACGGCGAACTGGCCGCGCGCCGGCCTGCTCCCCGGCACCTGACGCGCTTCTACCTGATGCTGTCGATGGGCGGCGCGCTGGGAGGCATCGTCGTCGGCATCGTCGCGCCGCTGGCGCTGAACTGGTATTGGGAATATCCCGCCGTGCTGGTGGCGCTGAGCGTCGTCATCTGCATCTTCGCCTGGCCGGGACGCATCACCCGCTATGCCTTGCTGGCACTGGCCGCCGGCAGCGCCTGGCTGGCCTTCAACTACCAGCAGCGCATCCTGGAAGACACCATCGTCCTGACGCGGAATTTCTACGGCACGCTGCGCGTCCAGGCCACCGCACCGGATACCGATCCCGACGCCAAATGGCGCCTCAGCCACGGCGTCATCACCCATGGCAACCAGTTTCGCGCACCCGAGCTGAGCCGCACCCTGACCACCTATTACGGCGAAGGCTCGGGCATCGGCCGGTCGATACTCGGACTCAGGGAACTCGGCGGCGGCGCGCCCGCCGGGCCGGCGCAGACGTCCCAGCGCGTCGGCCTGATCGGCCTGGGCGTGGGCACCCTGTCGGCGTACGGGCGGAAAGGCGACGTCTATCGCGTCTATGAACTGAATCCCGAGGTCATCGACTTCGCGCTGCTGCACTTCACTTTTCTGTCCGGCAGCCACGCCAGGATCGAGCTGTCCCAGGGCGATGCGCGCCTGGCACTGGAACGCGAACCGGCCCAGCGGCTCGACGTGCTGGCGGTGGACGCCTTCTCCAGCGATTCGATTCCGGTGCATCTGATCACCCGCCAGGCGATACTCGGGTTCGCCCGCCACGTTTCAGCGCAGGGCGTGATCGCCTATCACATCAGCAACCGCTACCTGAACCTGCAACCGGTCGTGGCCGATCTTGCACAGTCCATCGGGCGCCAGGCGATCCTGGTCGAAAACGAGCCCGCCGCCGATCAGCCCTGGCTGTATCGCACCGACTGGGTCGTCATCACCGGCAACGCGGCCCTCGCCGACCGCCTCGTCAGCCAGGGCGGCCAGCGCATGACCGTCCCTTCCGGCTTTCGCGGCTGGACCGATGACTACAACAACCTGTTCTCGATCCTGAAGTGAAAGAACGCACAGGCCTCCGCGACCAGTAGTCGCTACTTGATCAGGCGGATTCAGGTCCGAAGTGCTAAGGTGCTGCGCAAGTGCTGCCGCGAACGATCAATTCCACCGGTAACAAGGGTGGTGGCTCCTGTCGTTGCCCCGTGAGCAGTCCGATCAGGTAGCGCCCGGCTCCTTCCCCAATGCCGTAAATCGGCAGGCGCACGGTTGTCAGAGGTGGATGCAGGTATGGAGCGAAATCGTTGTCGTTGAAACCCATCACTGACATCATCGTGGGCACGTCGATACTCGCCGCGTCCAGCGCCGCCAATGCTCCGGCAGCCAGGTAGTCGTTGCCGCAGACCATTGCGGTTATTGATGTCTTGAGTGCGAGCACCCGGGACATGGCATCGAATCCTTGGCGAAACCCATACTCGGTCTCGATATGCGCATCGGCATTCAAGACCAGGCCACGCCTTGCCGCAGCCTCCATCAGACCGTTGAAGCGCCGGCGTGCGCGTTCGTTGTCGGCAATTCGTCCACCAATGAAGCCGATCTGCTGGTGGCCCTCTGCTGCCAGATGGTTCGCCACCAACCCCGCGCCCTCCCTTTCGTCGAAGCCGACGCAGACACCATGATCGCTGTGTTCCGCCCACATCAGCACGAAGGGAATTCGATGTGCTTCCAGCATTGCGAATACCTGGGGTGGCTGCTCCGATCCAAGCAATGCCACCGCATCGACGCCGCGCTCGAGCAAAACGCGCAGGATCGCGGGGTCATTGGCTCGCGAGTGATCTGGTGCCGACAGCAGCAAGGTATAGCCTTCTGCAGCCAGTGAGGTCTCCAACGCTTGCACCAGTGTTGGAAACGAGGAACCGCCGAAGCGTGGCACCACCGCGCCTACCGTGAGCGTCTTGCGCATTGCCAGTGCGCGCGCTGCGCCATTGGGCACGTAGCCCAGTCGCTCGGCCGCCGCCAGCACGCGCAAGCGGGTTGCTTCACCAATCATTTCCGGTCGAGTCAGTACCCGCGACACAGTACCGGTGGAGACCTTGGCCAGCGCCGCAACGTCGGCAAGCGATGCGGGGCCTTTGCTGTGCCGGGCACTAGGGCGCTTTACCAAGGTGGATCTTGGCGGAACGGATTGTTTTGACATCGTCGCGGGGTATACCAGCCTGCAATCGTTTGCAGTGTAGCACCGACAGCGCCGGTCGCGGCGCAACCGGAGCGGCCTATTCTATTGCGGAACGGGTGTCCCGCACCTATGTGGGCTACTTGCGTTGTTGCCTGGAGAGTTGACAACGGTGCGGTGGTTGACTAGAGTCTAATGCAAGCGCTTGCATTGGTGGCAAGTTGACCAAAGCGATACCGAGTTCCGCTTCGCAATAGTTTCCGGAGATCAACTATCCCGCATTCGCGGCGATATGTACGCGGACAGATTCGGCAACTTCGCAGTGAGACCAACGCCATTTGCCCTACCGAGAGAGAATCATGACCATTCCGACCAAAAATGCCGTTGTACGCACACTACTTGAATGTGGTGCAAGCCACGCATTTACCCTGCCGGGCCTGGGTATTACCTGGATGCTCGATGAGTTCCATGAGGTCCGCGACAAGCTGCGCGTCGTCCTGACGCGTAGCGAACAGGTGGCCTCGGTGATGGCGCAGACCTACGGCAAGCTCACCGGCAAACCCGGCATCTTCATGGGCATGGGGCCATTTGCCAGCACAACCGGTGCATTCGGAATCCTCGAAGCGCAATTTTGCGGCTCGCCGATGGTGGTGCTCACCGACACGGCCTGCTACGACGGTTTCGGCATGTACGGCGTATATCAGACCATGACCGGTGATTATGGTGCGGCAGACGTGCGTGCCGTGCTGAAAACAATGACCAAGTACACCGGTTATGCGACCGAGCCACATGAGGCCGTCTATGGTCTGCAACTGGCCTACAAGCATGCCCAGTTGCCGCGAATGGGGCCGGCCGCATTGGTGCTGAAAACACCGATCATCCGCCGGGAAATGCCTGAGCAGAAACGGGTCAATCTCTATCCATCCGAAGGTTACCTTCGGTACACACCCGCTCGCGCCGACGCAGACGCGGTCAAGCAACTGGCCGACCTGATCGCTACGGCGAAATGTCCGACGATTATTGCCGGGCAGGGCGTGCAAACTGATCAGGGTCGTGGTCTGTTGGCGGAAGTCGCCGGCAGCGCCGGAATTGCCGTGGCCACAAGCTATAACGCAAAGGGCGTGGTCGATGAATCTTCCCCCGTCGCCGTCGGTATGTTGGGCACCTGGGGAAACAAGAGTGCCAATCGCATGCTCGGCAAAGCAGATCTGGTGGTCGTGCTCGGTGCCAGTCTCGGGCCCGACTACCTGCGTTTCCGCGACGAAGGGCTGATTGATCCGGCACGTCAAAAGATCGTCCAGGTCGATATCGATCCACGCAACGCTGGCTGGGTCTATCCGGTGGACTTGGCCATTACCGGCGATGTCACCGATGTCCTGAAGGCATTGAGCAAACTGCCTCTCGGCCAGGCCCAACGCGCTGCGCGGGAGGCAGTGATTGAAGCCAATAACCGCGAACATGGTTTCGGTGTGTTGCCGGCCACCGTCGCCGCGAGCGGAACGCTCCATCTCGCGGACATTGTCCGCATGCTCGACCGTTCGCTTACCCCGCAAGACATGCTGACACTCGACGCCGGCTCCAATCGTATCTGGGCCACAGCCATGCTGCGCGTGCGTACGCCCGGCCAGCTCGTCGTCCCAGGCGGTATCGGCGGCATGGGTTGGGGGCTGCCGGCAGCCGCCGCGGCGAAGCTGGTTTTCCCCGAGCGCAATGTAATCTGCTTGATCGGGGACGGCGGCGCAGCGATGACGCTGGCGACCCTCGCAACCTGTGTTCAGGAGAAATTGCCGATTACAGTGATCGTCGCCAACAATGAGGGACTCGGCATGGTTCGCGACAACATGAAGGGGCGGGACATCGCCGTAACTTTTTCGCCCATGGATTTCGCGATGATCGCGCGCGGCATGGGTTGTCAGGGTATCCGCGTTGATCGTCCCGAGGCCTTAGGCGACGCCATTGCCGCCGCACGCGAGGCGGGGCGGCAAGGCATCACCACCGTGATCGACGTCAGCGTGGACCCTGCCGCGAGTCACATGACTGTTTCCGACTACTGATACGGGGTAACCATGATCCGACCAACGGTTATTGTCACCGGCGGCTCCAGCAATATCGGGTGGGCCTGCGTCACCCGCTTTGCCCTGGCCTATGACGTGATTATCGCCGACCTGAAGCCGCCGCTCGAGCCTTTACCCCAAGGCGCGCGCTTTGTCGCCACGGACATCTGCGATGCGGCGGCCTGTGTATCGCTGGCGCGGCAGGCCACCGATGGCGCCTCGCTGTGCGCTGTAGTGCATTCAGCTGCGATTACCGCCGCTGCGACGTCAATCGAACAGATCCCTCTTGATGAGTGGCGCCGGTTGATCGATGTAAACCTCACCGGCGCATTCCATATCGCGCGCGCCGTAATTCCCGGCCTGCGGGCATCGAAGGGTGCAATGGTAATGATTGCCTCGCGTGCGGCACGCACTGGATACGCGGCGCTTAGCCCTTCGCCCACCGGGACCAAGGCACATTACTGCGCCTCGAAGGCCGGGATGCTGTCTTTGGTAAAGTCTCTTGCCATCGAAATGGCACCCTACGGCGCCCGCGTCAATGCCGTAGTTCCCGGCTCGATCGAAGGCACGATGATTCCGCGCGAACGTTGGCCCGAATTGGCTGCAAGAATCCCCTTGGCGCGCCTTGGCACTCCCGGGGAAATCGCCGATGTGGCATGGTTTCTATGTTCGAAGGATGCGAGCTATATCACCGGCCACGCTCTCGACGTGAACGGTGGCACATGGATGAATTGATTTTTTTGTCAGCAACAACCACGAGGAGAGCTAAATGAGTGCAAATAAAATACGCGACAAATTCCCACAAGGACTATTGCGACGCATCGCATTGCTGACTGTTCTTGCTCTCGCAGGAATAAGCAGTGCCGGCGCGGTGGACGTCCGCGTGGCACGCCAATACGGAATTGCCTATATCCCGCTGATGATCATGCAGGATCAGAAGCTGATCGAAAAACATGCCGAACGGATGGGCATCACCGATGTCAAGGTGACCTGGCAGCAATTCACCGGTGGCGCGGTAATGAATGACGCACTCCTGTCCGGCAACCTCGACTTTGCTGTGGTTGGTCCCCCGCCGTTTCTGACCATGTGGGCCAAGACCCAGGGCACCCAGAACCAGGTCGTCGGCATTGCATCGCTGAATACCATGCCGATGTACCTGATGACGCGCAACCCTAACATCAAGTCGGTCAAGGATTTTGGCGAGAAGGACAGGATCGTCGTTTCCGGTGTCAAGGTGTCGACCCAGGCGGTGGCCCTGCAAATGGCCGCGGCAAAGGAATGGGGCATCAAGGAATACGACCGTCTCGACAAGCTTACGATCGCGATGTCGCTGGCTGACAGCATGGCTATCATGCTCTCCGGCAAGGGCGAGGTGACCGGGGATTTCACCGTGCCACCGTTTTCCTTCCGTGAAATGAAGGCCGGCATGAGGCCGGTCATAGACACCTTCTCGGTACTTGGCGGCCCCACCTCGACCAACGTGATCTATACGACCAGGAAGTACTACGATGCCAACACGAAGATGGCGCAGGCCTTCGCTGCCGCCTTGCGAGAAGCCCAAGAGGCAATTGGCCGCGACAGGCCTGCGGCAGCGGCGATCTATCTGAAACTTTCCGGCGACAAGGAGACGGTCGAGAATATCGTCGAGATGCTTAAGGATCCCAAGGTCGAATTCAATACCACGCCGCGCGGCATCATGGCATTCGCTGAATTCATGCACAGCACCGGAGCCATAAAGGTCAAGCCAACCTCCTGGAAAGACGTCTTTGTGGCTGATCTGCACCAAGCGCCAGGGAACTGACCGCCCACCTAACCGGGCGAGTGCGGCAACTCTTCCTTTCGGGGTCCGCATTCTCCGGTGGTTTCCAGGCGTAGCCGCAATGGCGAGCCGCCATTAATAGACTGTTGTTCGACACTCATCACGAGGAAGGAACGGAAATGAATTTGCTGCGCGCACTATTTCTCACAATCATCACAGGCTGTGGTGGCGCGGCATACGCCCAGCCCGCTTACCCGAACAAGCCGGTGCGTTTGGTAGTTCCCTTCCCGCCTGGCGGTGCCACCGACATCGTCGCGCGTGCGATCGGTGAACGACTGACGGTTGCTCTCGGACAACCGTTTGTCATCGAGAACAAGGCCGGGGCCAGCGGCAATATTGGTGTCGAGGCAGTCGTGCGGTCTCCGCCCGACGGATACACCCTGGTGGTCGGGGCCCCGCAGACGCTGACGATCAACCCGCAGCTTTTCCGCAACATGCCGTTTGCGCCGGAGCGCGATCTGGCGCCGATCGTAGTCATCGCCACCGTGCCGAATGTGCTGATCGTCAGTACGAAAGTCACGGCCAAGACTCCGCAGGAGTTGGTTGCTCTGGCGAAGGCCAAACCGGGCAAACTGAACTACGGGTCGTCGAGCATCGGTGGTACGCCCCACCTGTCGGCCGAGCTATTCAAGTCGATGACCGGCACCGATATTGCCCATATCCCCTATCGAGGGAGCAGCCCCGCCCTGCAAGACCTGGCGGGTGGCCAGATCGACATGATGTTCGACAATCTGCCCGCGGCGCTTCCGCATATTCGCTCCGGCCTGGTCCGCGGGATGGCGGTGACCACGCTGAAGCGCAGCCCCTCGGCGCCTGAACTGCCTACGCTGGATGAAAGCGGCCTGAAGGGGTTTGACTCACAGGGTTGGTTCTCCTTGTTGGCCCCGGTAGGGACACCGCAGGCAGTGCTGGACCGACTGAATGCCGAAGTAAATCGCATTCTAACGACACCCGAATTCCGCGAGCGACTCCAAAAGGTAGGCGCCGAACCAGTCGGCGGTTCGATTGCTGACTTTCGTGAACGCTTGCGCAACGAGACTGCACGCTGGGCCGCCGTGATCAAATTTGCCGGTATCACCGCGGAATGAGCCTTTATGCCGGCATGCCACCGCCAACGGTGCGCGAAACGGACCCCGCCCGCAGCTGCATGCGCATGAGGGGGAGGGTTGCATTGTTGACCGGAGCGGCACGCGGCATTGGCTTTGCATCGGCGGTGCGGCTGGCTGCCGAAGGAGCCGAGGTGTGGATCACCGACCGCGACGCCGATGCGCTGGCACATGCGGTCGAAGCGGCATCGGCGGTCGCGCTGAGGCTGCACACCGTAACCATGGATTCTTCGGATGCCGATGACGTCGCGGCGCGCGTTGCCCAGATCATAGCCACCGCAGGACACGTCGACGTGCTGGTGAACAATGCCGGCGGTTCCCTGCATACACCGTACCGCTTTCTCGACGAGAGTGACGAACATTGGCGGCAGGTGCTGGATCTGAACATCATGGGCGCCGTCTCCGCCTGCCGCGCCGTGCTCCCGACAATGGCAAAGCGAAAGCATGGGCGCATCGTCAATTTTGGCTCCAAGGCCGGACGATTCGGCAGCCTGATCGCGGGTCCGAACTACGCGGCAGCAAAAGGTGCCATTGCTTCACTCACGCGTCAGCTGGCACAGGAATTCGGTCCGAGCGGCATCACCGTAAATTGCATTTGTCCGGGCGTGGTCATGACCGACCGCACTCGATCGTTGTGGGCCGAGCGGCGTTCGGAAGAGGAACGCGAGCGAGTATTGCAGGAAATCCCCATGCGTCGTCATGCGGAAGTCGAAGACGTCGCCGCCGCAGTTGCCTTCTTTGCCTCGGATGATACCGCCTTTGTAACCGGGGTAACCCTGGATCTCAATGGCGGCCAGGCCATGGCTTGATTCACAACAGGATGAGACAAGTGAAGATTCGCGAACTCGCCAGCGGTTTGCAGTTTCCCGAAGGTCCCATTGCGATGGATGATGGATCGGTCCTGCTGGTCGAGATTGCGCGCGGCACCCTCAGTCGCGTGACGACCACAGGGCGTGTCGAGGTCGTCGCGATGCTCGGCGGCGGTCCGAACGGTGCTGCGGTGGGTCCGGACGGTGCCGTCTACATTTGCAACAATGGAGGCTTTCGCTGGGCCACCGACACTGAGGGATTCCGGCGCCCGATTGGCCAGGCTGAAGATTACTCCGGTGGACGCATCGAGCGCGTCAATCTCGCGACCGGCCGTTTCGAGCGCCTATACGATACTGTTGATGGTCTGCCACTGCGCGGTCCCAACGACCTTGTGTTCGATGCCCATGGTGGTTTCTATTTCACCGACCTGGGCAAGGTGCGCGAGACTGAAATCGACCGTGGCGGCGTGTTCTACGCCCGATCCGATGGCAGCTCGGCAGGAGCGATCGCACGCCCGGTGATGACGCCCAATGGCATCGCGCTCTCACCGGACGGGAACACCCTGTACTACGCCGAAACTGAAGGCGCACGCGTCTGGACATTCGATATCACGGCGCCGGGCAAGGTTGACCAGGCACCGTGGCCGTCGCCCAATGGCGGCCGGATGCTGGTGGCATCCCCAGGCGGACATTACCAGCGTTTTGATTCCATGGCAGTGGATGCCTTCGGCAATCTGTGCGTAGCGACACTGATTCATGGCGGGATTACCATCATCTCGCCGGACGGTTGCAGCACCAGTCACGTGCCGCTGCCCGACCGCTTCACCACCAACATCTGCTTCGGCGGAGCAGATCGACGCACCGCCTATGTCACCCTGTCTGGCAGCGGACGCCTGATCGCAATCGACAACTGGCCGGTTCCGGGTCTGGAACTGAATTATGCGACGTAAGCAGTCGGCCGGCGAGTCGGCGATGGAAGCCCACTCCGACAGTCCGACGCGTCCGGCCCCCTTGCTTGAAGTCCAAGGAGTAACCCTGCAATACAAGACCAAGGAGCACCTGGTAACCGCAACCTACCGGGTCGACTTCCAGGTTTTTCGGTCCGACCGCTATGTTCTGCTCGGTCCCTCGGGCTGCGGTAAGTCAACCCTGCTGAAGGCCATCGGAGGATTCCACGCCCCTACGGAAGGCGAAATACGGCTCAAGGGTATCCCGGTGACCAAGCCCGGACCGGATCGCATGATGGTGTTTCAGGAATTCGACCAGCTCCTGCCCTGGAAGACGGTTAAGGAGAACGTTCTATTTCCGCTTGCATGCTCGCGGAAGCTTGGCGCCAAGGAAGCCGAAGACAAGGCGATGCAATATATCGAGAAGGTCAACCTGACCAAATTCGCCAACCATTTTCCACATACCCTCTCAGGTGGCATGAAACAGCGCGTCGCTCTTGCGCGCGGCATGGCCATGGAACCGGATGTCCTGATGATGGACGAACCCTATGCCGCTCTCGATGCCCTGACCCGGCGCAAGATGCAGGACGAACTCTTGCAGCTATGGGACGACACCCATTTCACCATCCTCTTCGTTACCCACTCCATCCCTGAGGCAATCAAGTGCGGAAGCCGTATCCTGCTGCTCTCTCCCCATCCCGGCCAAGTCAAGGCGGAACTCGTCAGTATCCCTCGCGACCCACCGGATCCACTGGCTGCGAAAGCACTGGAAGACAAGATTCACGGGATGTTGTTCGCCGACCAGGTCGAGGAACAAGATGAGGTGCAACATGGCTGACAAGGATGCGCTGCTTGTCGACCGACCGGAGATTTACCGAGAGCAGACCGCTGGCGCCGCCTTCGGCATAGTCGAGAAGCCACTCTCGGGCTACGAAAAGCTTTACAACCAGGCCATCATCCGCAAAACGGCAATCCTGATTGTTCTTGCGTTCTGCTGGGAAATCGGCGCGCGGATAATGGACAACGATATGCTGTTCCCCACCTTCGTCGCCACAGGCGAGGCCTTCCTGAAGGGCATCGCAAGTGGCGAGCTCCTCGTCAAGCTGTGGGCGTCGCTTAAGGTACTCCTCAGTGGATACGCAGTCGGCATCGCGTTGGCGGCGGTCCTGACGGCCCTGGGGATCGCTACACGTATCGGCACGGATATCCTCGAAACCTTGACGGCGATGTTCAATCCACTGCCTGCCATCGCACTATTGCCGATCGCATTAATTTGGTTCGGCCTGGGAAACGGCAGTCTTATATTTGTCCTGGTGCACTCGGTGCTCTGGTCCGTCGCACTCAACACGCATTCCGGCTTTCTTGCCGTGTCCAATACCTTGCGTATGGTTGGCAGGAACTACGGCCTCACGGGTCTGTCCTATGTCTCGCGAATACTGATACCGGCAGCCTTTCCGAGCATACTGACAGGCCTCAAGATCGGTTGGGCATTTGCCTGGCGAACACTGATTGCGTCTGAACTGGTGTTCGGTGTGAGTTCCGGCTCGGGCGGGCTGGGCTGGTATATTTACGAGAACAAGAACCAGCTGGAAATCGCCAATGTGTTTGGCGGCTTGTTCATGGTGATCATCATCGGCCTGGCGGTGGAGAACTTGATTTTTGCCTCGATTGAGAACCGGACCGTGCGGAAGTGGGGAATGCAGAGCTGAGTTGACGCCCGGGATCACCATCCCGCGGAACTCCAGACGCCGTCCTGGTAGTAATGCACCTGGTTGTTCCACAGCAGCGAGCGGTCGCTGCCGATGTCGCGCTCCTTGGGCAGGCTGGAGGGAAGCGCCGGGCGCTGGGTCAGGCTCAGGTCCGTCAGGCCGATTTCGAAGCGCTGCAGTTCGGTCCGGGTATAGCCAAAATAGGCATTGAGCGCGCCTGTTTGGACAAATAACGAGGGCGCCGGAGGATTGTCGTGCAGGCTCACCGGCAGGCTCAGGCGCAGGGTGTTGCCGACGGTCTGTAGCGCTATGCCATGGTGGTCGTGCAGCACCGTGGCGTCCGTGCCGCGCCGGCCGATGATGCTGCGCGCGGCCTCGCGCGGGTGCGCCGGGTCGCTCACATCGATCAGGGAAATTTTCACCCCCTGATACCAGGCGAAGCGCCCGTCGCCTTCCGTACCGTCGGTTTTCGCATCCTTGCCGACCCCCAGCAACAGGTTTTCGGTCAGGGGAAACAGGTAGTCGGAGTAGCCATCCACCAGCAGTTCGCCCGCCACCTTGGGATCGGCCGGGTTGCTCAGGTCAAGCACATACAGCGGATCGGTCAGCCGGTAGGTGACCAGATAGGCACGCGCACCAAGGAAGCGCGAGGCATAGAGTTGCTCACCCGGCTTGCCGAGCGGTTGCGGGCGATTCGCGTTGGGTAATTCCCCGACGACCGCCAGCGCGCCGGCGCTTTCCTGGAGGATGCTCAGACGGCCGGGGGATTCGACCGGCGTGGTCGCGGCAGGGGTTGCGCCGGGCGTAGGCGTCGCCGCCGGAGTCGTCACAATTGGGAGCACGCTGATCCAGCCGGTCCATGCCGTCTGCGTTTGGGTGATCACGCGCAGCATTCCGTTATGCTCGCCCATGCGAAACGACTTGCGGTTCTGGTCGAAGCCGAGGTGTCCCGTCACGCTGCCGGAGCCGCGATAGGCGATGCCCAGTCCATTGAGGGCGAACTTGTGGATGTCGGTGCTGGTCTGCGCGGCGTAGCTCGGGAACGCGCCGCTGTAGGTATACGTGTTGCGGGTGGTCGCCAGGTACAGGCTCTGCTCGGACATGTAGAAGGCCTCGGTGCCGCCGGTGAAGCAAACTGCCGCATGCCGGTGGGTGGCGGAAGCGAGGTCGATGCCGACGATGGTGATGACATCGGCGCTCTTCACCGAATTGTCGGCCTGGGTAAAGCACGCGGACGCAGCCACCAGAGGTTGCGCGGGACCGCCGTCGATGGACAGCGTCGGCAACAATTGCGATGCCTGGAGGGCCGCCACAACCGCCTGGTTGGCCGCGGTCTTGTTCGCGGGCCAATAGGGGTCGAGTGCAGGGACGTCAGGATAGCTGCGCAGCACCAGGTAGAGGGTCGCCCCGATCTTGCGCGAACCGATCAGCCGAGCGTCGATGCGCAAGCTGCGGCGCGTCGACATCTGTGTTCTGCCGGCGGTATCAATCAGTGCCACTTCGGTGACACCCCGGGTCCAGACCAGCGGCGAAAACCAGCCGGTAACCAGTGAGTAAGGAGAGTAAGGGCTCCCCGCGGCCACGGCGGCAAGCTGCTGGCGTTCGCCGTCCAGGTAGAGGCCGGTACCTTGGACGTCGCCGGAGAAGGGGATCTTCAGGTTGTCCACGGGGGTGAGGGCCGCATCCGCCGCGCCGGCGTTGAGCCGCTGGCGGCGCAACAGGTTGCGCGCAAAGTCGTTGTCACTGGCTCGGTCCAGGCTGAAGACCTGCGTGCCGTCGCTCTTGATCAGGTCAGCCTCATCTACGCCGGCCTCTTGTAGCGTGGTGCCGGAAAATATCGTCGCGGTCGAGGTAGACGCGACGGTGGCCGTAGTGAAACCCGTATCGTCCACTCCGGCAGGAGCCAGACCGCTGATCAACCTGTTCACGCTTGACGGCCCGAGCGCGTCGCGGAAATACGCCGTCAGGCCGGCCTCGGTGGTTGCGCGCAGGGCCGAGGGCGAAGGCGTCGGCTCGATGGGCGCGCTGCCGCCCCCGCTCGTCGCGCTGCCGCCGCCACCGCACGCGGTCAGCATTGCCGTCAGCGCGAGGACAAGACAAGCCGATTCGCGCAGTGCGCTTCCGAATCCCTGTATGCCGCAGTTCCTTTCCATGGTGCCTCCCACATTGCCTGTCATTTAAATGCTAGCCCAAAGCCGCATGGCTGTCTGTGATCCCGGACACTCGGCGTCGAACGGCAGCCGCCGGAGGTTGGCCGTAGAATGAGATCCCCGCCGGATCGTCCCGTTCGATGTCCATCCTCCTGTCCACCCTCAACGCGCGCTACACCCACGCTTCGCTGGGATTGCGCTATCTGCTCGCCAATCTCGGCGAATTTCAGGGACAGGCGCGCATCCTGGAGTTCGTGATCGGGCTCAAGACGAGCGAAATCGTCGAGCGCTTGCTGGAGCGGCGGCCCCGCATCATCGGCTTCGGCGTATATATCTGGAACGTGGCCGAGACCACCCGGGTGGTCGCCATGCTCAAACGGCTGGCCCCGGATATCACCATCGTCCTGGGTGGCCCGGAAGTGTCCTATGAAACGGCCGAACAAGCCATCGTGGCCCAGGCCGACTATGTGATCACCGGCTGGGGCGAGACCAGCCTGCCGCTGTTATGCCGGCAGATCCTTGCCGGCGACCCGGCAGGCAGGCCTGTGGCGAAGACTCAAGCGGGAATCCAGGCGCCACTGGACAGTTTGGCGCTTCCCTATGCCTTCTATAGCGAGCGGGACGTCGCCCGGCGTACCCTCTATGTCGAAGCATCGCGCGGTTGCCCCTTCAAGTGCGAGTTCTGCCTGTCGGCTTTGGACAAGACCGCCTGGCCGTTCGATCTGGAGGTGTTTCTGGGCGAAATGCAAGCCCTCCATGCGCGCGGCGCGCGCCGCTTCAAGTTCGTCGATCGCACCTTCAACCTGAATGTCCAGGCTAGCCTGCGGATCCTCCAGTTCTTCCTCGACAAACTCTTGGCGAACCCGGACGACCCGGTGTATGCGCATTTCGAATTGGTGCCCGACCACCTGCCGGAACCCCTCAAGGACCTCATCATCCAATTTCCGCCGGGCGCGCTGCAATTCGAGATCGGCGTGCAGAGCTGGAATCCCGAGGTGCAGGCGCTGGTGAGCCGGCGCCAGGACAACGACAAGACGGCCGAGAATATCCGCTGGCTGCGCGAAAACACCAGCGTGCATTTGCATGTGGATCTGATCGCCGGTCTGCCCGGCGAAGACCTGGCCAGCTTCGCCCGCGGTTTCGAACGCTTGTATGCCCTGGGTCCCCACGAGATCCAGCTGGGCATCCTGAAACGGCTGCGCGGTACGCCCATCATCCGGCATACCGCAAGCTTCGGCATGCTGTTCGATCCGAACCCGCCCTACTCCGTGTTGACCACCGATCGCATCGATTTTCGCAGCATGCAGCGCGTGAAGCGCTTTGCGCGCTACTGGGATCTGGTCGCCAATTCCGGGCGCTTTGCCAACACCTTGCCGGTGCTGTTGGGCGATGCGCCCTTCGACAACTTCATGGCCTGCTCGGACTGGTTGTACACCCAAAGCGATGCCACCTCCGGGATTGCGCTGGAGCGTCTGGCCAGGCTGATGGCACAGTGGTTACAGACCCGGGGCAGTTCCAGGGAAACAGCCGACGCCTTGCTGGCCAGCGACTACGCCGGCCAGGCCCCCAATCGGCGGGCCACCGGAGAAATCAGGCCGGCGCTGCCGCCTCGCCAGGCCAGGCATCTGGCCCAATCATGAGTTGCAGTCCCGCTAAGCCGGGCGGTTTTCCGGATGGCTGGCGGTCGCCGGATCGATGTGCATCCAAGGTCTGGCGCTCTTGGTCCAGATGTTCATGACCAGCTTCATGCCATCGGAATCATCCAGCGTGCCGGCCTTGATCACCACCATCTCCGGCGTCTTGGTTCGCTGGCTGTAGATCGCCGAGCCGCAATCGCCGCAGAAGTAGCGGTTCATGATGTTGCCGCTGTCGGGCGTATCGGCGTAGACCCTCGGATTCCGAGGGTCTACGCCGATA
>Ga0208566_1001231_pt1 | contig 15230 bp, 16 predicted proteins | sample PL_2010_150m_FD_184159 | JGI IMG/M metagenome (GOLD analysis project Ga0208566, IMG submission 184159) | Freshwater microbial communities from Powell Lake, British Columbia, Canada to study Microbial Dark Matter (Phase II) - PL_2010_150m... | ecosystem: Environmental > Aquatic > Freshwater >...
CGCCATGCTGATTGATAAAATGCGCCGATGAATTTCACCTTGCACAGCAGCGACGGCAATGCGCGCCGCGGCACGCTCACGCTGGCCCACGGGGAGATCGAAACGCCGGCATTCATGCCGGTCGGGACCTATGGCACGGTCAAGGCGATGAGCCCGGCGGAACTGCACGAGATCGGAGCCGGCATCGTGCTCGGCAACACCTTCCACCTGTGGCTGCGTCCGGGACTGGAGGTGATCGGTGCGCACGGCGGCCTGCACCGTTTCATGGGCTGGGACGGGCCGATACTCACCGACTCGGGCGGTTTCCAGGTATTCAGCCTGGGTGCCCTGCGCAAGATTTCCGAAGAAGGCGTGAAGTTCGCCTCGCCGGTGAACGGCGACCGGCTGCTGCTCACGCCGGAAGAATCGATGCGTATCCAGCGCGCGCTCAATGCCGACATCGCCATGATCTTCGACGAGTGCACGCCCTACCCCGCGAACGAACGCCAAGCCGCAGAGTCGATGCGCCTGTCGCTGCGCTGGGCCGGACGCAGCAGGAGCGCCCACACGGGGAACCCGAATGCGCTGTTCGGCATCGTCCAGGGCGGCATGTATGAGCAGCTGCGCGACGAGTCGCTGGCCGGATTGCAGCGCATCGGTTTCGACGGCTATGCCATCGGCGGGCTGTCGGTGGGCGAACCCAAGGAGGACATGCAGCGCGTTCTCGCCTACACGGCGCCCCGATTGCCCGCCGACAAGCCGCGCTATCTGATGGGTGTGGGAACGCCCGAAGACCTGGTCGTGGCGGTTGGCGCCGGTATCGATATGTTCGATTGCGTGCTGCCAACGCGCAATGCACGCAACGGCTGGCTGTTCACGCGCAACGGCGACATCAAGATCAAGAACGCGGCCCACCGCCACGATATGCGTCCGCTCGACGCCGATTGCGGCTGCTATTGCTGCAGGAATTTCACCCGCGCCTATCTGCACCACCTGCACCGCGTCAATGAAATCCTCGGTGCGCGCCTCAATACCATCCACAACCTGCACTACTACCTGAGCCTGATGCGCGAATTGCGCGCGGCAATCACCGCCGGCGACCTGGCCGGCTACGCCGTCCGCTTCCGCGCGCAACGCGAAATCGAAGCCGAATCATCCGGCGCCCCCCCACATCCGTAGGCCCCGGCGCAGACGCATCCGCGTGATCCCGGACCTTCCGGACGGGAAAGAAGCGGGTTCCGGGCATGCCAATGCTGGTATAATTTCCGGTTGTTTCGACCCAAAAACTGGAGACGACCGTGCTGATTTCCACCGCACATGCCCAAGCCGCTGCCGGAGCAGGTAGCGTCTTTTCGGGCGAGGGACTGATGGGTATGCTGCCTATTATCCTGATGTTCGCGCTGCTGTATTTTCTGATGATCCGCCCGCAGATGAAACGCGCGAAGGAACAGAAGGCGATGACCGACGCGCTGCAAAAAGGCGACGAAGTCATTACCGCCGCCGGCATCGTGGGCAGAATTACCAAAGTCGGCGAAACCTATATCACACTGGAAGTCGCCACCGGCACCGAGATTCAGATGCAAAAGGCTGCAGTTCAAACACTCCTGCCCAAGGGCGCGATCAAAGCAATGTCCTAATGCATTGAGCGCAACCGGCGCTCTTCCTTCACCCTTAATGCTGTACTTCCCGCCGATCACTCGATAATGAACCGCTATCCGCTCTGGACCTATGTCATCGTCGCCTGCGCGCTGGTGCTCGGGTTTACCTACACCCTGCCCAATTTCTTCGGCGAGTCTCCGGCGGTTCAGGTGTCAAGCGTCAAGGCCACGGTCAAAGTCGACTCGGCACTGCTCTCGCGCGTGGAGGAGGCGTTGAAGGCGGCCAATATCGTCAGCCAGGGCACGTTCCTCGATCCCAACAGCGTCAAAGTGCGTCTCGCCGACACCGATACGCAGCTGAAAGCCAAGGACATTCTCAGCCAGAGTCTCAACCCCGACCGCGACAACCCGTCCTACATCGTCGCCCTCAACCTGCTGTCCTCCTCGCCCACCTGGCTCACCGCCATCCATGCCCTGCCGATGTACCTCGGCCTGGATTTGCGCGGCGGCGTGCACTTCATGCTGCAGGTGGACATGAAAGCGGCGCTGACCAAGCGCTTGGAGAACCTGAGCGGGGATATCCGCACCCAGTTGCGCGACAAGACCCTGCGCCACTCCGGCATCAGTCGTGAAGGCAACGTTGTGGTGATCAAGTTTCGCGACGCCGACACGCGCGCCAGCGCGCGCAAGGTACTGGAGGACAGCCAGCCGGACCTGGTATTCGCCGACCAGGATCTGGCCGGCAACGAATTTCGGCTAACCGCCACGATCAAGCCGGAAGCGGTCAAGCGCACGCAGGAATCGGCGCTGAAGCAGAACATCACCACGCTGCAGAACCGCATCAATGAGCTGGGCGTGTCCGAGCCGGTGATTCAGCAGCAGGGCGCCGATCGCGTGGTGGTGCAGTTGCCCGGTGTGCAGGACACGGCCAAAGCAAAGGAAATTCTCGGCCGAACCGCGACCCTGGAAATCCGCATGGTGGACGAGGAAAGCAGTAATCCCGCGACCCTGCTGGCGGCGCAGCAAGGCCAGGTGCCGTTCGGCACCGAGCTCTACACCGAGCGCGGCGGCTCGCCGTTGCTGGTGAAGAAGCAGGTGGTTCTGACCGGAGACCGGCTCACCGACGCCCAGCCCGGCTTCGACAACCAGACGCGCGAGCCTTCGGTCAACATGACCCTGGACGGACCCGGGGCGCGCATTTTCAAGGACGTCACGCGCGACAACGTCGGCAAGCGCATGGCCATCCTGCTGATCGAAAAAGGCAAAGGCGAAGTCGTCACAGCGCCGGTGATCCGCAGCGAGATCGGCGGCGGCCGCGTACAGATCAGCGGTCGCATGAGCACCACCGAGGCGACCGACGTGGCGCTGCTGCTGCGCGCCGGCTCGCTCGCCGCGCCGATGGAAATCATCGAGGAGCGCACCGTCGGCCCCAGCCTGGGTGCCGACAACATCAGCAAGGGCTTCCATTCCACGCTGTGGGGCTTCATCGCCATCGCCTTGTTCATGAGCATGTACTACGTCGTGTTCGGCATGATATCGGTGCTGGCGCTGTCCTCCAACCTGCTGCTGCTGGTGGCGCTGCTGTCGATGCTGCAGGCAACGCTGACGCTGCCAGGCATCGCCGCCATCGCGCTTACGCTGGGCATGGCGATCGACGCCAATGTGCTGATCAACGAGCGCATACGCGAAGAAATGCGCAACGGCGCCACGCCGCAGGCGGCGATTTTCGCAGGCTACGAACGTGCTTTCGGCACCATCATCGATTCCAACGTAACCACTTTGATCGCGGGCCTGGCATTGCTGATATTCGGTTCCGGCCCGATTCGCGGCTTCGCCGTGGTGCACGTCCTCGGCATCATGACCTCGATATTCAGTTCGGTGGTGATTTCACGCGCGGTCGTCAACCTGACCTACGGCTCACGCCGCCGGCTCGATAAGCTGGCCATCGGAAATACGTCGTGGAAGTAGGAATCGCGGAGCACTAACCATGGAATTCTTCAAGATCCGCAAAGACATCCCGTTCATGCGCCATGCGCTGGTGTTCAACATCATTTCGTTGGTCACTTTTCTGCTGGCGGTGTTCTTCCTTGCCTCCAAAGGACTGCATTATTCGATTGAATTCACCGGCGGGACGGTGATCGAAGTCGCCTATGAGCATTCCGCGGAAATCCAGAAAGTGCGCAGCTCGCTGGAGAAAGCCGGATATACCGACACCTCGGTGCAGAATTTCGGCTCCTCCCGCGACGTGCTGATCCGCATGCCGCTCAAGAGCGGCCAGTCGAGTGCCGATCTGTCGAAAAAGGTGATGGATACGCTCTCAGCCGAGGACAAAACCGTTCAGCTGCGCCGCGTTGAATTCGTCGGTCCACAGGTGGGGCGCGAGCTGGCGGAGAACGGCGCGCTGGCGCTGGTCGTCGTCTGCCTCGGCATCATGGCCTACCTGGCGCTCAGGTTCGAGTGGCGCTTCGCCGTGGCGGCGATCATCGCCAACCTGCACGACGTCATTATCATTCTCGGGTTTTTCGCGCTGTTCCAGTGGGAGTTTTCCCTGCCGGTGCTCGCCGCCGTGCTGGCGGTGCTCGGCTACTCGGTGAACGAATCGGTGGTGATCGCCGACCGGGTGCGCGAGAATTTCCGCAAGATGCGCAAAGCCCCGGTCACCCAGATTATCGACAACGCCATAACCAGCACCATTTCGCGCACCATCATCACCCATGGCAGCACGCAGGCCATGGTGCTGTCTATGCTGCTGTTCGGCGGCGCCGCACTGCATTACTTCGCGCTGGCACTGACCATCGGCATCATGTTCGGCATTTATTCCTCGGTGCTGGTCATGGCGCCGATCGTGAAATGGCTGGGCGTGTCGCGCGAGCAGTTTGTCCGCGCGCCGAAAAAAGACAAGCAGGAAGCGGTAGTCTAACTAGCTTGACCGGCGGACGCCGGGCGTCGCGACGCATCTGCATGGGGCTTGGCGTGAATAGGATTTTTGTCTGGGATCTGCCGCAGCGGCTGTTCCACTGGCTGCTGGTGTTGCTGATCGTCGTATCCTGGGTCAGCGTAACCGCGGGCGGCAGCGCCATGCAGATTCACTTCCTGAGCGGCTACACGATTCTTACGCTGGTGCTGTTCCGCGTTGCCTGGGGGTTCCTCGGCACCCGGCACGCGCGCTTCGACTCGTTCATGCGCAGTCCGCGCGCGGCCGTCGCCTACCTGCGCTCACTGCGCAGCAACGATGCGGCGCCGCATCTCGGGCACAACCCCGCCGGCGGCTGGTCGGTGATTCTGATGCTGGCCATACTGCTGCTGCAATCGGCGACCGGGCTGTTCGCCAATGACGACATTGCAGCGGCCGGCCCGCTGGCGAAGCTGGTGAGCAAGGCACTGAGCGATCGCATTACCGGCATTCACCATATCAGCGTCAAGCTTCTGTATGCGCTGATCGGCCTGCATCTTTCGGCCGTGGCCTACTACGTCTTCTACAGGAAAGAGAATCTGGTCACCCCCATGCTCACCGGCTACAAGGATTCCGGCGAAAAACATGCGGCGCCGGATCGGCAAAGGAACTGGCTTGCGGCGCTTGTTCTCGCGGCGTGCGCCGGAGGCGTCGTCATTTTGATCAAAGCAGCTTGAGCACATAGGCGCGAGGCGCGCAGGGTATCCGGACGCAAGAACAACTCGCTCACGCCAGGGCAGTTTTCCGCTGCAGCGAAATCATTCTTTCTTGCGAAAATCGTCGTGGCAGGCTTTACATGCCTTGCCGGTCTCGCCGAATTGCGTTTTTACCGCGTTCAGCTCACCCGCTTTGGCGGCCACCGCGAGCTTGTTCATTTCCAGTTCCATTTTATCCGCGGCTGATTTGAACTTGGCCGGATTGCTCCATATTTCCGGTCTGGCGCGCGTGTTGCCCTTGTCGGTGCCCGGGGCGAATGCCTCCCAGTGCAAGCTGGACATCTGTTCGGCAATCGAAGCGTTCCGCGCCACCTCCTCCTTGTCGTAAGCGCGCTCGCCCTTGACCACTGCGCCGATGCGGCCGAAATGCTGACCCATGACGAACAGTGCGGACTGGCGGTATTTGATCGCGTCCTCCGGCCTGGCAAACGGCGATTGCGCCAGCACGTCGCCGGAAACGCTCACCGCGAGAGTCGTGCCCAGAAACAGTTTGGTCAGTAGTTGCATGCGATCTCCTCCTCGCCATGGATAGGAATGCCGGTACAGCCGCAATACGGATACTGTTGACTAGATGCGTTTCGCCAACTCTGTCGCCTTGCCGGTATAGGTCCAGGGCGCGAGCGCGAGCAGGCGCTGCCGTTCCGCCTCTGGAATCGCGAGTTGCCCGATAAACTGCTGCAGCGATTCGCGCGTGATGCCCTTGCCTCGAGTGAGCGCCTTCAACTGCTCGTAAGGCTCGGGCAGGCCGTAGCGGCGCATCACCGTCTGTACCGCCTCGGCCAGCACTTCCCAAGTCGATTCCAGGTCGGCACGCATTGCGGTCGGGTTCGCCTCAAGCTTGTTCAGGCCCTTGAGACAGGAGACGCAGCCGAGCAGGCTATAGCCTAGCGCAACGCCCACATTGCGCAGCACGGTCGAATCGGTCAGGTCGCGCTGCCAGCGCGACAGCGGGAGTTTGTCCGACAGATGGCGCAGCATCGCGTTGGCCAGGCCCAGATTGCCTTCCGAATTTTCGAAGTCGATCGGATTGACCTTATGCGGCATGGTGGAGGAACCGATTTCGCCCGCGACCAGCTTCTGCTTGAAATAGCCGAGCGAGACATAACCCCAGATGTCGCGGTCGAGATCGATGAGAATGGTATTGGCACGGGCGCAGGCGTCGAACAGTTCGGCCAGCGCATCGTGCGGTTCGATTTGCGTGGTGTAGGGATTGAACTCAAGGTGCAGCGCCGCGACAAAACCGCGCGCAAAACCTTCCCAGTCGATCCCGGGGTAGGCCGCGAGGTGTGCGTTGAAATTGCCTACAGCGCCGTTGATCTTGCCCGTCAGGTTGACCGCGTCGATGCGCGCGCGTGCGCGGCCCAGTCGGTGAACGACATTGGCCATTTCCTTTCCCATGGTGGTGGGCGTTGCCGCCTGGCCGTGGGTGCGTGCAAGCATTGGCACGTCGGCAAGCTCATGCGCCAGCGCGCGCAGCTTGTCGATGACCTGGTCCAGCGCCGGCAGCATCACCTGCTTGCGCGCATCGCCGAGCATCAATGCGTGAGCAAGATTGTTGATGTCCTCCGAAGTGCAGGCGAAATGAACGAACCCGGCCGCCGCCGAAATTTCGGCATGCGCCGCGAACCGTTCATTCAGCCAGTATTCAATCGCCTTGACGTCGTGGTTGGTGCGCGACTCGATTTCCTTGACGCGTGCGGCATCCGTTTCGGAAAACTCTGCCGCCGCGCGCCGCAGTTCGATCACTGCGGCTGCAGAAAAAGGGCGCAATTCGGACAAACCCGGTTCCTGCGCCAGCGCAATCAGCCATTCGGTTTCGACCCGCACCCGATAACGAATCAGCGCTGCCTCGCTGCAACAAGTAGCCAGCGGCGCGAGTTGCTTATGGTAGCGACCGTCCAGGGGGGAAAGTGCGTTAAGCGGCGAAGGCATTTTGCAGTGTCCGGCAGTTCCGCAACAATGAAGCATTTTAACATGCGACCGACCTCTGACGCTTCAGAGGAGTGCGGCGTCGATGATATAATTTGCGCCCAGGAACAATTCGCGGCACGGTTATGATGAGATTGATTGGTTCGCTTACCAGCCCCTATGTGCGCAAAGCGCGCATCGTACTGGTCGAGAAACGGATCGAATACAACTTCGACCCGGACGATCCCTGGAGTGATCAGACCAGAGTTCCCGATGCAAACCCGCTGGGCAAAGTGCCGGTTCTGGTGCTCGAGGACGACAGCACCCTGTTCGATTCGCGCGTGATCGTCGAATTTCTCGACAGCGTATCTCCGATCAGCCGTCTTATTCCCTCCAACAACCGCGAAAAAATCGAGGTCAAGCGCTGGGAAGCCCTGGCTGACGGCGTGCTCGACGCCGCCGTAGCGGTGGTACTGGAGCGCAAACGTCCGGCCAAACAAAAAAGCGAGGCAATGATCAAGCGCCAGATGGACAAGATCGAGCGCGGCGTGGCCGTGATGGCGCGGGATCTGGGTGAAAAGCCCTGGTGCACAGGCAACGCCTTGACCCTGGCCGACATCGCCTGCGGCGTCGCACTCGGCTATCTGGATTTCCGCCACAGCACCTTCGATTGGCGCGTACTGCACACCAATCTGGCAAAGCTGGCGCTGAAGCTCGCGGAGCGCCCGTCTTTTGCCGATACCATGCCGCGCGAAACGCCGGCGCCCGCCGGAAAAACGCGAAAATAGGAATATTTTTCGTCCGGCGCTGTTTACCAGATTCGATTCGACGAACCTTCGTCCGCCCGAGCGGTCGATTCATGGAATCGAAATTTCTCCGAAGGCATGAATTCGCGTGAACGACCTGCTGAATCACCCCGCCGTACAGGGCGGCATCGCACCCTTCCTGGCAGCGCTGATCGTGTCGCTGGTACTGGGCCGGTTCCGGCTAGGCGGTCTCGCAGTAATCGTCGGGTTTTGTACCACGGTCGATCTCGTCAGCGGCTTCGTGTTCGAACCGCTCAGCGCGACGCGCAAGATCGTGCTGCTCGCGCTGGTGGCGCCGGTAATCGGCCTCATGCTCGATTTCGCTTTCAAACCCAACCGTCTCGGCAACGCGATTCTGGCGCTGGCGGCCGGCGCCGCGACCATGTGGGTGTTCTGGCCGATACTGCACCAGAAGGACATCAACATCGTGTTGTCGGTGGGTGGGGGATCTACTCTGTTCGTCGCCTGGCTGGTCGGTTTCTCCCAGGGTTTTCTCAGCCAGCACCCGGTGCGCGCGGGAGCGGCCGGATTGGGCATGGGATTGGGCGTCGGCATATCGGCGGTGCTCGGCGCCTCGGCACTATACGGAATTTACGGAATTTCGCTGGCAGCGGCGGCCGGGGCATTTCTCCTGCCGCAGATGGTCGGCGGCAGGAAATTCGAGGCCGGCGCCACCTTCATGCTGCCGCTGGCGCTCAGCGCGGGCTTGCTCGCCGCAGCAACGCTGGTCCTGGCGCAACTGCCGTGGTACACGCTAGTTGTCTTGGCATTCATTCCGCTCGCCGCGCGCCTGCCGGCGCCGGAGAAGTCTCCGCTCTGGCTTCAGGCCGTGACGGTCTCGGCGTACACGCTGGCTGTAGCAGCGGCGGCAATTGCGCTGACCTGGCAGTCGGGCGGCAGGCTCCCTGCGTAGCAGCACCATGCGTTCCTTATCTTGATCACGAGGAAGACACAGAATGACCAGACTCGCCATTGCCTTGCTAATCTCCGCCCTGCCACTTGCCGCCACGGCCGCGCCGGAAACCTACATACTCGACCCATACCACACGTATCCCAATTTCACTGTCGACCACCTGGGTTTTTCCACGCTTCACGGGCGCTTCGACAGAACAAGCGGTAAATTCATCATCGACAGGACAGCCAGGACCGCAAGCGTCGAGATGACCGTGGAAACCGCTTCGATCAACGCCGCCGACAATGAAAAAGGCAGCCGCCAGCGTTCGCGTGACGATCATCTGCGCTCGCCGGATTTTTTCAACGTCGCCGAATATCCGCGCATGACTTTCAAATCTACAAACGTGAAGTTCAGCGGCGACCATCCCGCGACCATCGAAGGCAATCTGACGCTGCTCGGCGTCACCAGGCCAATGGTGCTGCAGGTGGAACGCTGGAAGTGCGGTCCGCACCCGTTTAACAAGAAGGAGATGTGCGGCGGCAATGCCAGCGGCATGCTCAAGCGCTCCGACTTCGGCATGAAATTCGGCCTGCCGTTGGCGGTGAGCGACGACGTGAGGCTGATGATAGGCTTCGAAGCGTACCGGGAGTAATCGCCGGGCGCGACCGTGACACAATTGTGGTTGTACTTGGCTGGAAGTCAGCGGACAGACTGCTGGTTCAATTGATTCACCCGTCCGTTAACATGATCTCGAGGAGACAAAGTAATGTTTAGACCTGCCATCGCATTGCTAGCAGTGACGCTACCGCTGGGCGCGCTCGCTGCGCCCGAAACCTACGCGATCGATCCGATACACTCCTACCCGCACTGGGAAGTGAACCATTTCGGCGTATCCAATTGGCGTGGCCGCTTCGAAAAGACTGCCGGAAAATTCACGCTCGATCGCGTAGCCAAGACCGCCTCGGTCGAGATCACGGTCCAGACTGCATCGGTGAGCAGCGGCGACAGCGACAAAGGATCACGGGCGCGTTCGCTCGACGAGCACCTGCGCACGCCGGATTTTTTCAACGTCGCGGAATATCCGACCATGGTCTACAAATCGACCAACGTAATTTTCAACGGCGACTACCCGGGCAGTATCGAGGGCAACCTCACCCTGCTCGGCGTGACCAAACCCATGGTTCTGCGCGTCGAGAACTGGAAATGCCAGCCGCATCCTTTTAACAAGAAGGAGATGTGCGGCGGAAACGCTAGCGGCTCGTTCAAGCGCTCGGACTTCGGCATGAAATTCGCGCTGCCTGCGGTCGGCGACGAAATCAAGCTGTGGATCCAGATCGAAGCTTACAAAACCTAAGCCCAAGCGGCAACCGGTAGTAATGAAATAGGGCCCCAAGAGGGCCTATTTCATTTGGCTGGTAGCAGTGCCGAAGCCAAGGCGAAGCACTCAAGCCTGAATGACGCCGCCTCCCAAACATACCTGTCCCTGGTACAGCACCGCCGATTGCCCCGGCGTGACCGCCCATTGCGGTTGTTCGAAACCGAGTTCGAGCAAGTCGCCCTCCATTCGAACAATACGGCAGGGTGAGTCGGACTGTCGATAACGCGTCTTCGCCGCAAGGGCGCAAGCCGTGTCTGGCGCACTGCCGCTCACCCAGGACAAGTCCGCGACGCGCAGGCTCATGCTCTGCAACAACGGGTGGTCGTGCCCGGATACCACGACGAGCTCGTTCTTTGCCATGTCCTTGCCCGCCACATACCAGGCCTCGCCCTCTGCACCTCCGCCCTTGACTCCGCCAATGCCGATTCCTTTCCTCTGCCCGATGGTATAGAACGCAAGTCCCACGTGCTCGCCGATCAGCCTTCCCTCGGGTGTGCGGATTGGGCCAGGTGTGTGCGGCAGATAGCGATTCAGAAATTCGCGGAACGGGCGCTCGCCGATGAAGCAGATGCCAGTGGAGTCTTTCTTGGCGTGCACCGGCAGGCCTGCTTCCCGGGCGATTCCGCGCACCTCCGTCTTCTGCATCTGCGCCAGGGGAAACATTGCGCGGCTGAGTTGCGACTGGCTTAGTCGATGCAGGAAATAACTTTGGTCCTTGCCCTTGTCTGCCGCCTTGAGCAGTTCGAAACGCCCGGCATCCGGCCCTTCGCGTACCTCGCGCACCCCCGCGTAGTGCCCGGTGGCGATGCGCGCCGCGCCGAGTGCGAGGGCGTGATCCAGAAACGCCTTGAACTTGATTTCGGCGTTGCACAGTACATCCGGGTTGGGCGTGCGCCCGGCCTGATACTCGGCTAGAAAGGCGCTGAAAACGCGCTCCTTGTACTCGGCGGCGAAATTGACCGCTTCGAGTTCGATACCGATCACATCGGCAACTGCGGCGCAGTCGATCAGGTCCTGGCGCGTCGAGCAATAGGCATCGTCGTCGTCGTCCTCCCAGTTTTTCATGAACAATCCGACGACCTCGTAGCCAGCGCGCTTCAACAGCAGTGCCGCCACCGCCGAGTCGACGCCACCGGACAGGCCAACGACGATCTTATTGGACATTGGGCGTCTTTCCGGCGAGCCAATCCTCCAGCGCCAACACCGCCGCCGGCTGACCGTTGTCGAAAAACCAGCTGTCAACGATAAATACCCTTTGCGTTTCCCGTTCGCGCAGGCTCGCCGCCCAGTGCTCGGCAAAGAAGAAGCGCCGGCGCATCAATGGTTCAAGTACCTCATGGAATTTCAGCCATCCGCGCGCCTGTATCAGCCTGAGGAATGTGCTGGTATTGGATGAATGGTCGATGCAGTCCATTCTCCCGTTGTCGTCGCCGTCGGCGTAGTTGCCGCCCTTGTCACGCCACACCGGCGTCTGCTCGCCCGCAACCGCATACATTCGGCCGATAACGAGTGCAACCGCCAGGCGCTCGGCAGCCGCGTCTTCCGCCGCTGCGAGTTGCTGCTGCAGGCGCTCAAGCTGCGCTTCGCTGAAGTCCACCGGCGCCCTGGCGTAGCAGCCGTAGTTGTAGCAAATCGTCACTTGCTCGGCGTGCGCGCCCGAACTCGCCGCAGCGGGCACGCACAACAGCGCAAACAGGACTGCCTTCGGGCTAGGCATGCTCGATCAGAATATCCAGTGGATGGCGTCTGCCGGCGAGATAATCCTCCACGCAGCGCAGCACCAGCGGGCTGCGATGGCGCTCGCGCGAAGCGCGAATCTCCCCGATATCGAGCCACACCGCGCGCACGATCCCGACATCGAGCGCGCGATCAGTCGCGTGCCCGCCCAGATCCCCGCAAAACGCAAAGCGCAGATAGGTCACACTGACAGCGGATGAAGAATCAGGCTTGCGCCAGCGATAGATCCCGACCAGTTCGCGCGGCTGAAAATGCCACGCAGATTCCTCCAGTACTTCGCGCCTGCAGCCCTGCACCAGCGACTCGTTTTGCTCCAGATGCCCGGCCGGCTGGTTGAAAAGAATTCGCCCATCATCCTCTTCCTCGACCATGAGAAACTGTCCGCCGCGCTCTATTACTGCAGCGACGGTGATGCGCGGGCGCGAATCCACGGTCAGCGGCTGTTGCCGCGAATGAAGGCGGCCATGCGCGCAACGCCTTCCTCTATCGCCTGGTTGGACGCCGCGTAGGAAAAGCGGATATGCTGGCCCTCGTCGGGCACGCGCGCACCAAAATGTATGTCGGCCAGCACCGCCACTCCGGCTTCGTTCAGCAGCCGCTTCCTCAACTCCTCCGAATCCCTGGCGCCCACCATGCGGCAGGCCTCGGTGACGTTGGGCCAGGCGTAGAACGCGCCGCCGGGAAGTTTGCAGCTCACGCCCGGCACCCGGTTCAGCAGACCGACGATCAGGTCGCGCCGGGAGAGAAAGCTCGCACGCATGTTTCGCGGCTCGTCCTGCGGCCCGGTGAGCGCCTCCACCGCCGCCCACTGGCTGATATGCGAGGCACAGGAGTCGGTGTTGGTGACCCAGCGCACGAACTGCGGCGCCAGGATGGGATTCGAGGCATAGCCGATGCGCCAGCCGGTCATGGCCCAGGTCTTGGACGCGCCGTCCGAAATGATGGTGCGCTCGTACATCTCCGGCAACGACGCGATTGAAGTGAATTCACCCTCGTACAGCAGGCGTGAGTAAATTTCATCGGCAAAAACCCAGACCTGCGGATGGCGGCGCAGCACCGCGGCAATGTCCGTCAGGTCTTTCCGCGTCAGGATTCCGCCGGTCGGATTGTGCGGAGAATTGAGGATCAGAAGCCTGGTCCTGGGCGTGATCCTCGACTCGAGTTCGGCAGGATCGAATGCGAAGTCGCGCGCCTCGCGCAGATACAGGGGCACCGGCACCGCGCCACAGGCGAGGATCTGCGACTCGTAGATGGGAAAGCCCGGATTGGGGTAGATGACCTCGTCGCCGACGCCATAATCGGTAGTGCACAGAATGGTGTAAGCGATGAAGGGCTTCGCCCCCGCGCCGATTACCACGTGCTCAGGATCGACCTCAAGACCGCGCAGGCGCCCCAGGTCCGCTGCGGCCGCAGCGCGCAACTCCGGGATCCCAGCCGAGGGTGTGTAGCCATGCCGTCCCTCGCGGATTGCTTTTATCGCGGCATCCTGAATGTTGACCGGCGTATGAAAATCGGGCTGCCCGATACAAAAGGAAATAATGCTTTTGCCCTGGCGTATGAGTTCGTTTACCTCCGCCAGCACGACAAAGGCGTTCTCGGTGCCAAGCTCGGCAGTACGGCGGCTGGTTGTCGGCATGTTTCGCGTTCACGGGATGACTGGATTGCGATTTTATCGCATGTAGCTTCCTCCCCACCCGCTGCTGTTATCATTCGCACAAAATTAGCGGAGAAAGTCATGCTGGTCAGCTGCGTTGCCTATCAGGACGGCAGGAAACTCGCCGACATCGAGAACAAGGACATCAGCGACTATGTGCGCCGTCCGGAATGCCTGGTGTGGGTCGCGCTTTACAATCCGGAACCGGCGGAACTGTCCGAAATGCAGCAGGAGTTCGGCCTGCACGAACTGGCGGTCGAGGATGCGCGCCACGGCCACCAGCGCCCCAAAATCGAGGAATACGGCGACTCGCTGTTCGCGGTGCTGCATACCGTCGAAGCGATCAACGGGGAGATCAACATCGGCGAGGTCGACGTTTTTGTCGGCCCGAACTATCTGCTGTCGGTGCGCAGCCATACCGAGCACGGGTTCGCCAACGTGCGCGCGCGCTGCGAGCGCGAACCGCACCTGTTGCGCCAGGGCTCCGGCTTTGTCTTTTACGCCTTGATGGACGCCATCGTCGACCGCTATTTTCCGGTGCTGGACGCAGTCGAAGACGAACTGGAACTGGTGGAAGAGCGGATTTTCTCGGGAAAGTCGGCCCGGTCCAACATCGAATCCCTGTATGAATTAAAGCAGAAACTGATGACGCTCAAGCACGCCGCCGGGCCGTTGCTTGACGCCTCCGGCAAACTGCACGGCGGAAGGGTGCCGCAGGTTTGCGCCGGAACCCAGGAATATTTTCGCGACGTTTACGACCACCTGATACGCATCAATCAGTCGATCGACAGCCTGCGCGATATGGTGACGACAGCGATCTCCGTCAACCTGTCCTTGATCACACTGCAGGAAAACGAGACCACTCGGCGTATCGCCGCATACGCTGCACTAGTGGCGGTACCAACCATGATTGCCGGTGTCTACGGCATGAATTTCAAAAATATGCCGGAACTGTCATGGGAGTTCGGCTACCCACTCGCGCTTAGCATCATGGCGGTTCTGGATTGCGTCCTGTTCTACCGCCTGCGCAAGGCCGGTTGGCTGTAGCGCGCCCCATCCCTGATTGTCCGTTTGTGATTCGGTGAGGCTAATCGACGGATTTGGAATTCTTTAATTTTCTGTAACTTAGCCAAATATATCATTGCAATATTAAATTTTGTTGTTGCACTATTTTCTGTTTATCATTGCGTAATTATAATTACGTACTATACTTGCCTTGTTTTCAACACATTAACCATTGCGAAAATATGGGTCGCACGAGGAAGTTTGACTATCAAGCCGCAATCCAGAACAACCTGATCGCCGCATCAGGCGCGCTAACGTTGGATGAATTGCTGGAACGCTCCGGACTTGAAGTTGACCGATCAACGCTGTTTCGCCACCTCACCTCGCTGATTCGGCAGGGGCGCGTGGAACGTTTGGGGAAAGCACGCGCGTCGCGTTATCGACCGCTCGGCGGTGTGGGCCCTGGTGAACTTCGGGCGCCGCCTGACACGCCACTCCCCGCTACTCAATCTGTGCCGGAAATACTGAATCCGTCCTTGCCCGGCGCACCCTACCTACTGGCGCCGGTTACGGACCAACAGTCAGACCAACAGGCTGGCGT
>Ga0208566_1001232_pt1 | contig 15227 bp, 15 predicted proteins | sample PL_2010_150m_FD_184159 | JGI IMG/M metagenome (GOLD analysis project Ga0208566, IMG submission 184159) | Freshwater microbial communities from Powell Lake, British Columbia, Canada to study Microbial Dark Matter (Phase II) - PL_2010_150m... | ecosystem: Environmental > Aquatic > Freshwater >...
TTGCATGGCAAGCGTTTGTCCGCCGTGTCGCCAGAACCAAAGGAAATACGCCAGCAACACCAGCAAGAGATGGATCAGCAGCACCGGACCCGGCAGGACCGCTTGCAGTCCGATGCCGATGGCCAGGTGCGGGAGCATGAAGGTCACCGAAAGCACCCCCAGCAGCAGCAAGCATTCGTAGAGCATGCTGGCAAGGCGGCGGCGTATGCTGGGCGGATTGAGTGGGGGGGCCAAGCTCGAACCAGGACCAACTTATTGCTGCGGCGTGTTGTTGGCCGTGGGCGGAGCCGAAGGCGTTGCAGAACCGGGCGTTAAGATGGGAATGGCAGGTTGCGCCATTGCCGGTGTAGCAGGCGCTGTTGCCTTCGGCGCGGCAGCCGGGGCGGATTTCACGACCTTGCCGGCACCACTCTTGGGCTGCGGCTTCTGCTTGGCATCCTGCTGCAAGCGCTGCTTTTCGGCATCCGGCAGGCTCTCGTACTCCTGCCAACGCTGTTTTACCGTCTGGCGTTGCTCGGGTGGGGCTTTCTGGAGTGTCTTGTACTGTTCTCGCGCCCGCTTGCGTTCATCCGGTGAGAGACTGGCCCAGGCCTTCATGCGACGTTGTATGCGTTGTTGTTCCTCAACCGATTGCGTGGGGTAGCGTTGCGCTATGCCCAGCCACTTCTTGCGCCGATAGGACTCCAGTTTGTCCCACTCGGTCGCCAGCGGGGCCAGGACTTCACGCTGCTGGGGTGTGAGCTCCACCCACTTGGGTTGTTTCAGCGGGGGGATGATGGCGGCGCTGGCGGGATCGAATGACCCGAGGACCAAGACCAGGCTTACTGCGAAGACGATTGAGGGGAGTGGTCGAGCCATGTGTGGAAACCGCGATCCAGATAAGCGTTGATCGGTAGATCGTCGGCAAGCAGAGCGCTGTCGATTTCCTCATTTTCGGATGCTTGCTGGAAACTGTTCCAGTAATAGGTGCCAACGACGCCGCAAGCCAGGGCGAGCAGGGCGGCGAGCGTCCGGGCCTGCGGCAGGATCACGTCGCCAACGACCTGACCGACGCCGGCCAGACTGAGGCCGGCAACGGCTGTCTTCTGATGTGATAGTGCTTGCTGCCGGGCAGCCAGGAGTTTATCGCAGGTTTTGCGGTCGAGGCTGGCGCTGCCATGGTCAAGGACGTGCCTGATTTTGTACGTTAATTCCAGATCGTCGTGAGGATGGTGGTTCATAACTCAATGCCTATTGTCTTGAGTGCCGCTGCCAGGGTGTGCGTTGCGCGCGAACAGTGCGTCTTTACACTGCCTTCGGAACAACCCATCGCCGCAGCGGTCTCGGCTATATCCATGTCCTCCCAGTAACGCATGAGGAAGGCTTCGCGTTGACGTGGAGGTAACTTCTCGATTTCTTTCTCAATTATGGCAAGTACTTGCGATTGTTCGAGGCTGGCATGAGGCGTCGCGATGTTTGACCCTTCATGGGCCTGTAAAGTTTCAAGGGGATCCCCTTCCTCGTCATCCGCCGGGGTAAACGAGGAGAGCAGGGTGGTCCACAGTGAGCGTACCTTCTGTCGGCGGTAGAAATCGCGGATGGTGTTCTGCAGGATCCGCTGGAACAACATCGGCAGTTCCTCCCGCGGTTTGTCGCCATATTTTTCGGCGAGTTTCAGCATGGCGTCCTGGACGATGTCTAGCGCATGATCCTCATTGTGTACGGCAAACATCGCCTGCTTGAAAGCACGCCGCTCAACGCCGGCCAGAAACTCGGAAAGTTCGGTACGGGTGGACAGGAAATATCCTCAATCGCCGTGTCGGCGAGGAAATGACGGGAAAGCGAATAGAATAACCGATCGACGACCAAGCTGTAACGCCTTGACCAAACTCGGGCCAGCCAGTAAGGTTATACGTTTTGACAATGACCTGGTTGTGGATAATAAGATGGTTTTGACTGGTGCGGAAATTGTAATCAGGTGCTTGCAGGAAGAAAAGGTCGAATTCGTGTTCGGCTATCCTGGTGGCTCGGTGCTGTTCATCTACGACGCGATGTTCAAGCAGGATAAGTTTAAGCATATTCTGGTGCGTCATGAACAGGCTGCGGTGCACGCCGCCGATGCCTATTCGCGATCCTCCCAGAGAGTCGGCGTAGCCATGGTCACATCGGGTCCAGGCGTTACCAATGCGGTCACCGGCATCGCCACCGCCTACATGGATTCGATTCCGCTGGTGGTGATCACCGGTCAGGTGCCGACCGCCTATATCGGCCAGGATGCATTCCAGGAGTGCGATACAGTGGGCATCACGCGCCCGTGCGTCAAACACAACTTTCTGGTAAAGGACGTCAAGGATCTCGCGGTTACCCTCAAGAAGGCTTTCTATCTGGCCAAGAGCGGCCGTCCGGGACCGGTCCTGGTGGATATCCCGAAGGACATCAGCAACCACAAATGCGAGTTTGACTACCCCAAGAGCGTCTCGATGCGCTCGTACAATCCGGTGATCAAAGGGCATACGGGGCAGATCAAGAAGGCATTGCAGCTCTTGCTCGATGCCAAGCGGCCGATGGTGTATACCGGTGGCGGAGTGATTCTTTCCGATGCGGCGGGGAAACTCACCAAGCTGATCAAGTCGCTGGGTTTCCCAGTGACCAATACTTTGATGGGCCTTGGCGGTTATCCCGCGACCGACAAGCAGTTCGTCGGCATGCTGGGGATGCACGGGACTTTCGAAGCCAACATGGCGATGCAGAATTGCGACGTGCTGCTGGCCATCGGCGCCCGTTTTGATGACCGGGTGATCGGCAATCCGGCACATTTCAATGAGGTGCAGCGCAAGATCATCCACATCGATATCGATCCCTCGTCGATTTCAAAGCGCGTCAAGGTGGATGTGCCCATCGTCGGCAACGTTGCGGATGTACTCGACGACCTGCAGAAGCAGCTTGATGCATCGGAGGCACGGTCCGACGCCAAGGCGCTGGCTGTCTGGTGGACCCAGATCGAGGCATGGCGCGCGCGGAACTGCCTGAAATACAAGCAGAACAGCAAAGTCATCATGCCCCAACTGGTCATCGAGAAACTTTACGAAGTGACCGCGGGTGACGCCATCGTCACTTCCGATGTCGGTCAGCACCAGATGTGGGCCGCGCAATACTACAAGTTCGACAAGCCGCGCCGCTGGATCAATTCCGGCGGTCTCGGCACCATGGGCTTTGGGCTGCCGGCAGCGATGGGTGCGCATTTTGCCAATCCGAAAGCGACCATCGCCTGCGTCACCGGCGAGGCTTCGATTCAGATGTGTATCCAGGAATTGTCGACCTGCAAGCAGTACCGTTTGCCGATCAAGATCATCAACCTGAACAACCGCTACCTCGGGATGGTGCGTCAATGGCAGGAGATGTTCCACGGCAATCGTTACGCCGAGTCCTACGTCGACGCTTTGCCGGACTTCGTCAAGCTTGCTGAATCTTACGGCCATGTCGGCATGCAAATCGTCAAGCCCCAGGACGTTGAACCCGCCTTGCAGAAAGCCTTCACCAGGCACAAGAACGACCTCGTCTTCATGGATTTCATCACTGACCAGACGGCAAACGTATTTCCCATGATTGCGGCCGGCAAGGGTCTCTCCGAGATGATCCTGGCTGAAGACCTGTGAAGCGCTAGGAACGACACAATATGCGACACATCATTTCAATACTTCTGGAAAACGAAGCGGGCGCGCTGTCACGGGTATCCGGCCTGTTTTCGGCGCGGGCCTACAACATCGAGTCACTGACCGTCGCTCCGACCGAAGACCCGTCGCTTTCCCGCATGACCATCGTCAGCGTCGGCTCCGATGACGTCATCGAGCAGATTACCAAGCAGTTGAACAAGCTGATCGAAGTGGTCAAGGTGGTTGACCTTTCCGAAGCCGCCCATGTCGAACGCGAACTGATGCTGGTAAAGGTCCGCGCCACCGGCAAGGACCGCGAGGAAATGAAACGAATTGCCGACATCTTCCGGGGCCGCATCATCGATGTGAACGAGTCTACCTATGTCATCGAGCTCACCGGCAACAATTCCAAGCTCGATGCTTTCCTCGAGGCCATCGGCAAGGCGCTGATACTCGAGACGGTGCGCACCGGTGTTTGCGGCATCGGTCGTGGCGACAGGATACTCAAAGTCTGATTCAAGCTTCAGGGCAACCGCGAGCGTTGCATTCATGCATAGGCGCGCTCTGCGTTTCTGGTGATTTCTGTGACTATTTAAGAAGAGGAAACTCATGAAAGTGTATTACGACAAGGATGCCGACCTGTCTCTCATCAAGGGCAAGAAGGTCACCATCGTGGGTTACGGTTCGCAAGGGCATGCCCATGCCAACAATCTGAACGATTCCGGCGTCAAGGTGACGGTCGGTCTGCGCAAGGGCGGCGCTTCCTGGAACAAGGCCAAGAAGGCCGGGTTAAAGGTCGAAGAGGTCGCCAAGGCGGTGAAGGATGCCGACTTCGTCATGATGTTGTTGCCCGACGAGCAGATCGGCGCGGTGTATGCCGCTGAAGTCGAAGCAAACCTGAAAAAGGGCGCAACCCTGGCGTTTGCCCATGGCTTCAACATCCACTACGGCCAGGTTGCGCCACGCGCCGACATCGACGTGGTCATGATCGCGCCCAAGGGTCCCGGTCACCTGGTGCGCTCGACCTATGTCCAGGGCGGCGGCGTGCCATCGCTGATCGCCGTGCATCAGGACCAGTCGGGCAAAGCCCGCGACATGGCGCTTTCGTATGCGGCCGCCAATGGCGGCACGCGCGGCGGCGTCATCGAAACCTCCTTCCGCGAGGAGACCGAGACAGATCTCTTCGGCGAGCAAGTGGTCCTTTGCGGCGGTACGGTCGAACTCATCAAGGCGGGTTTCGAGACCTTGGTGGATGCCGGTTACGCACCGGAGATGGCGTATTTCGAGTGCCTGCACGAACTCAAACTGATCGTCGATCTGATCTACGAAGGCGGTCTGGCAAATATGCACTACTCGATTTCCAATAACGCCGAGTATGGCGACATCACGCGCGGCCCCCGCATCGTCACGGATGAGACCAAGGCCGAGATGAAGAGAATTCTCAAGGAAATCCAGAGTGGCCAGTATGCCAAGGAATTCATTCTCGAGAACAAGGCCGGGGCACCGACGTTGCTGGCGCAGCGCCGCAACCTGGCCGCGCATCAGATCGAAGTTGTCGGCGAAAAATTGCGCGACATGATGCCATGGATCAAGAAGAACAAGCTCGTCGATCAGTCCAAGAACTGACCATGGCGCGGCGGACTCACTGCAGGGGAACTGGGCACCGGTCACCTATTCGACCTGCCTAGCGAATGAACTATCCCCATCCGATAATCGCCCGCGAGGGCTGGCCTTTCATCGGCATCACGCTCGGTTTCGCGATGATGGTGACGGGTGCCGCCGGCTGGATGTGGGCATCGCCGCTGTGGCTGGCCTGCATCTTTTGCCTGCAATTCTTCCGCGACCCGCCGCGGCCGATCCCGGGCGACGCGAACAGCGTGCTGTCGCCGGCCGACGGCCGGGTCGTCGCCATCGGGCCGGTGCGAGACACCTGGCTGGAGCGGGATGCCCTCAAGGTCAGCGTGTTCATGAATGTATTCAACGTGCATTCAAACCGCAGCCCGGTGGATGGGGAAGTCAAGCAGCGCTGGTACCACCCCGGCAAATTCGTCAATGCCGATCTCGACAAGGCTTCCACCGAGAACGAGCGCAATGCGCTGTGGTTGCGCACCACGACCGGTCATGACGTCACCTGCGTCCAGGTGGCGGGGCTGATCGCGCGGCGCATTCTCTGCTATGTCGGCGCAGGTGAGTCGTTGCAGCGAGGCCAGCGCTACGGTTTCATCCGCTTCGGCTCCAGGGTCGATGTCTATCTGCCGCTGGCCGCGCGCATCAAGGTGACGATCGGCGACAAAGTCCGGGCGTCCTCGACCGTCCTGGCCGAATTGCAGTGAATCGCCAAGGGCACCTGTTGTCCTTACAATGCAGGTGTTGCCACCAAACCTTGTGACATTTCCATGCCCGTGATTCGTCCTCGCAAAGCACTGATGAATCCCGAACTGCGGCGGCGCGGGATCTACATCTTGCCCAACCTGTTTACCACGGCGTCACTGTTCGCCGGATTTTATGCCATTGTCCAGGCGATGAACGGCCGCTTCGAGCATTCCGCCGTCGCCATCTTCATCGCCATGGTGCTGGACGGCCTGGATGGTCGTGTCGCCCGCTTGACCCATACCCAGAGCGCTTTTGGCGCCGAATATGATTCGCTTTCCGACATGGTGTCGTTCGGCGCCGCGCCCTCGCTGGTGGTCTATGAATGGGCCTTGAAGGGCATGGGCAAACTCGGCTGGATCGCGGCATTCATTTATTGCGCATGTGCCGCGTTGCGCCTGGCCCGTTTCAATACCAACATCGACGTCATCGACAAACGCTATTTCCAGGGCCTGCCGAGTCCTGCGGCGGCGGCCCTGGTCGCCGGACTGGTCTGGGTGATGCTCGACTTGGGCTATACCGGTGACGAGGCACGCTGGTATGCCTGCATCCTGACCATCTTCGCCGGGGTCACCATGGTCAGCAATGTCAAATACTGGAGTGGCAAGGACATCAACCTGCGGCGCAGCGTCCCGTTCATCGTGGTGCCGGCGATCGCCCTCGGTTACATCCTGCTCGGGAGCTATCCGCCGGGAGTGCTGTTCGCCTTATTCCTCGCCTATGCATTGTCCGGATATGCCATTTGGGCCTGGCAATGGCTGCAGCGTCGCAAGACGACGACTTGACGCTGACGCATTGTTGAGTTTATAGTCGGGACCATGACTACGTTTCTCGCATTCTCTGCCCTGTTTCTGATTCTCTCCGGCCTCATGCTGGAGAGGTTGCCACTGCGCTCCGCGCTGCGGCCGCTGCTGCGCCGCGCGCGCTAAAAACCCCTACCCACAATTCGGCATTACCCTGAGCTTGGCGGCTTGACTGCCCGGCCTAGCGAATTTGCATTCGGATTTTCCTGGAGAAGATGATGGCCAAAGAGCACTTGATTATTTTCGATACCACCTTGCGCGACGGCGAGCAAAGCCCGGGCGCCTCGATGACCCGCGAGGAGAAGGTGCGCATCGCGCGGCAACTCGAGAAAATGCATGTCGACGTGATCGAAGCCGGTTTCCCGGCTGCCTCCAACGGCGATTTCGCGGCGGTGCGCGCCGTTGCCGAGGCGATCAAGGAGAGTACTGTCGCCGCGCTGTGCCGCACCAACGACAAAGACATCGCCCGCGCCCTCGAGGCCATCAAGCCGGCCAGATCGGGGCGCATCCACACTTTCATTGCGACCAGCCCGATCCACATGGAAAAGAAGCTGCGCATGTCGCCCGATCAGGTCGTCACCGCCGCCGTCAATGCCGTGCGCTTTGCCCGGAACGGAACCGACAACATCGAATTTTCACCCGAGGACGCCGGGCGTTCCGAACTGGATTTTCTGTGTCGGGTCATCGAGGCGGTGATCAAGGAAGGCGCCACGGTCATCAACATTCCGGACACGGTCGGCTACAACGTGCCGGAGCAGTTCGCCGATCGCGTCCGCAGCCTGCGCAGCCGGGTTCCGAATTCCGACAAGGTGATCTGGTCGGTCCATTGCCACAATGATCTCGGACTGGCTGTCGCCAATTCGCTGGCCGCCGTCATGGCCGGCGCGCGCCAGGTGGAGTGCACCATCAACGGTCTCGGCGAGCGTGCCGGCAACACCGCGCTGGAGGAAATCGTCATGGCGGTGCGGACCCGCCAGGATATCTTTCCCTGTGATACGCGCATCGACACCAGATTGATCCTTTCTGCATCGAAAATGATCTCGAGCATCACCGGGTTCCCGGTCCAGCCGAACAAGGCCATCGTTGGCGCCAATGCCTTCGCCCACGAAGCCGGCATTCACCAGGATGGCGTGCTGAAGCATCGCGAAACCTACGAGATCATGCGGGCCGAAGATGTCGGCTGGAACGCCAACAAACTCGTCCTGGGCAAGCACTCCGGGCGCACCGCATTCAAGGCGCGCCTGAAGGAACTGGGCATCGAGGTCGATTCCGAACAGGTGTTGAATGCGGCGTTTTCACGCTTCAAGGAACTGGCGGACAAGAAGCACGACATTTTCGACGAGGATCTTCACGCCCTAATGAGCGATGAGGCGGTGACACCGGAGCAGGAGCATTACCGCCTGGTGTATTCGCGATTCCATTCCGAGACCGGCGAAACGCCGACTGCGCAGATCACCCTAACTGTCGGCGGTGCCGAACAGCAGGCCAGGTCCGACGGCAGCGGTCCGGTGGATGCGGCGTTCAAGGCCATCGAGAGTGTCGCGAAAAGCGGCGCAGACCTCCTGCTCTATTCGGTGAATAGCATCACCACCGGCACCGACGCGCAGGGCGAGGTGACCGTCAGGCTGTCCAAGGAGGGCCGCATCGTCAACGGGCAGGGCGCCGACACCGACATTGTGGTGGCCTCCGCCAAGGCTTACCTGAATGCGCTCAACAAGCTTCAATCGACACTGGAGAGGGTCAATCCCCAGGTTTGAAGCCGCGAGGCACGCGCATATAAAGGCGCGCGCCCCTCGCCGGCAGGTGCCCGATCAGAGCTTGCGTCCGAAGAATTCGATCGTGCGCTCCCAGGCGAGCGCTGAACATGCTGGATCATAGACCTCGGGGCGAAGCTGATTGAAAAATGCATGCTGGGCGGCGTAGCGAAAGATCTCCGGCCGGCATCCGGCCGCCTGCATGGCCTTTTCCAGGCCATCGACCGCTTGCGGAGTGCACCAGTCGTCCTGGTTGGCGAAATGTCCCTGGAACGGAATCCTGATATCGGCTGGATCGGCGAATTCCCGTGGCGGAATTCCGTAGAAGCATACGGCGGCTGAAACTTCAGGAACATGGACGGCGGCGGCGATGGTCAGGGCGCCGCCCATGCAAAAACCCATCACACCAACTTTGTCACCCAATTTCTTGAGATATTGAACCGCTCCGCGAATGTCCTGGTGGGTGGCTCCGGGGAAATCCAGGCCGTTCATCAAATGGCTGGCCTCATCGGGTTCCTGGGTGACCCGTCCTTGGTAAAGGTCGGGCGCCAGTGCGGTGTAACCCGCTTGTGCAAACCGATCCGCGATTCCACAGATCTGTGCATTCAATCCCCACCATTCCTGGATCACCACTACACACGGCCGGTTCTCACCGGCAATCGCCAGATAGGCATGGATGGATGCACCGTCCGGGCGGCTGACCTCGATCATTTGTCCCATGCGCCATTCTCCTTCGCAACAAAAGGGGACGAAATCAACGGGAGGCTGCCGGTGTGTCACCGAGGACAAAGTTGGGCAGCTGGTTCCGCAATTTCGCTGCGATCCATTCTACTGAATATGAGACAGATAATTGAGGCAAAATTCATGGCATTCTGTCGGCGATTGGCTGGTGGGGGTATTCCTGCTCGGCCCCCGGACGGATACCTATAGCGCCCAATCCTAAGGAGACTTGCTCATGCAGAAACTCGATTCCGCGACGCTCGATGCCGAGCTGAAAACCCTGGCAAACTGGCGCACCGACGCGGCGCGCGGCGCGATCCGCCGCGAATACAAGTTCGCCGATTTCGGCCAGGCGTTTGCGTTCATGACGCAGATCGCTCTCTATGCCGAGCGCCACGATCATCATCCCGAGTGGTTCAATGTTTACAACCGCGTGGAGGTCACGCTGACAACCCACGATGCCAATGGCGTGACCCGGCGTGACGTGGACCTGGCGCACTATGCCGACCAGGCCTTTGCCGGGATCGCCGCGTCTCCGCTTTGCTGATGCGGCATACCTGCAGGCCATACTGCCGGTGGAGCGGGCAATCGACCGTGGCACCGGTTACTAATTTATCGCAAGATGGCAAGGAGAAGGCTGATGGAATTCAACGGAAGGACTGTATTGATCACCGGCGCAGCAGGCAATCTTGGCCGCGCCGTAGGTAGCGCCTTCGGCGCGCTTGGCGCGAATCTGGTGCTGGTCGATCGTCGCCGCGAGGATCTCGAAGCGCATGGCCCGGCGGGCCCGCAATGCCTGATGGCAGCCACCGATCTGCTCTCGCAGGAAGCGGTGCGATCCACCGTCGCGGCCGCGCTCGAACGATTTGCGTGCATCGACGTTCTGTGCAATATTGCCGGCGGCTTCCGCATGGGCGAGGCGGTGCACGAGTGTCCGGATGCGACCTTCGATTTCCTCTTCGACATCAACACGCGCAGTCTGTTGCATAGTGTGCGCGCCGTGGTACCACAGATGATCGCCAATGGTGGCGGCAAGGTGGTGAACATTGGTGCCTTCGCGGCCCAGAGGGGTGCCGCATACATGGGTGCCTACAGCGCCTCAAAGTCAGCCGTGATCCGGCTGACCGAAGCCATGGCGGCGGAATTGCGGGACAAAGGGATAAACGTCAACTGCGTGCTGCCGACCATCATCGACACGCCGGAAAACCGGTCCGCCATGCCCGAGGCGGATCCGGCGCGCTGGGTGAGCCCGCATGACCTGGCACAAGTGATCGTCTTCCTGGCGTCGGATCGGGCACGCGCGATTCATGGTGCGGCGCTGCCGGTGACAGGTTTGAGCTGAGGACAGCGACGACCGGCCGCGCGTGTCCTCAACAATCGAGTGGCGCACTTGGTGCTGCCGCTTGGAGTCATTCGCCGGGTGACTTGGATTCGGCTTGCGTAGACTCCGAAGGCTGCATCGACATACGTCCGATGATACTGGCTGCACCTCGCCAACACTTGGGCAACAGCCAGGCAACCAGAACAGCAAAACCAAGAAGGCAGCCGAGCATCACCGCGGGGTGGGCAAATATGAGCCAGAGTCCGGTGATGACGATGACATCCTCGCCGATGGACACGCCGATGTTGGAGAATGGTTCAGGTGATGTATTGATTATCGCGCGGCCACTGGCCTTGGTGAAATGGGTTCCAGCAGCGAACGTTCCGCCCAGGAGCGCCATCGCGACCTGCCACTCGATACCTTGCCCGCCAAACGCCATACCGGCCAACGCAGCCCCGGCGGGTATGCGAATGAAGGTATGCACCGAATCCCACAGCGAGTCGATGACAGGAACCTTGTCGGCAAGGAATTCGACCAACAGCATCAGGCCGGCAGCGCCAAGCACCCAAGGGTGCTCCAGTACCCGCAATCCTTCGGGTAGCACGATCCAGCCGAGTCTGCCGGCCAACCCGACGACAAACACAGCCCCATAGAGTCGTATTCCCGATGCCCATCCCAACCCTGCCGCAAGTGCCAGAAGACTCGTCAAATCCAGCGGAAGCTTGGCAATGTCCATCAGCTACGCTTCCCTGAAGGATCTCTCTTTTCGTACAGTCTTGGGTTAGCAGGCGACCGGATATCGGGATGAGCGTGACGCATGGATTTCGATAGTCCCTTGTTCAATGGGTCTCGTGCGTATTGATGTAAGGGGGGATTATCGCCGATGCTACCAAACATTCGCCAACCATCCGGCCGTTCTAGACGAACTGCGGTCATTAGAAGCTGAACTATGTCACTTCCAGCACGAGCCCATTCGCTCCGATAGGGTGTTATCTCGTTTTGGACTTGACCGCGCCAGGGAACGAATAAATAATGCAGGCGGAACTGGTGAGTTGCAAAGCCTTGCCCACAGTCACGTGACACGGGTATGTCCGGGAGATCCTGATGGCGAACAAACTACTATTTCTGGCGGCGGGTCTTCTGGCAAGTTCTGTCGCGTTGGCCGATACGGTCGATGTCACCTATACGCTGGGTGGTAAGGCAGGGACAGTTCAATCACTGTTGGGTGTGAATGGCGGGCCACTCCACTGGAACAGCAAGACCACGACGCAGGACGTAAAGGCGGGCTTCAAGCAACTTGGCGTGAAGTCAGTTCGGACCCATGATTTCCCGTCTGCAGTTGACATGGCATTGATGTATCCCGACCGGACCAAGGATCCCACCCTACAGAGTTCGTACAATTTCACCACCGGCGGCACTTACGCCGACTACAGCAGCGATACGGCGATCGCGTCCCTCAAGGACAACGGCCTGACCGTCTATCTGCGCATCTGGGATTCCGCCGGTGGGATGGTCGCGCCGAGTTCCAGCGAACGTGCCAACTGGACGCAAGCCGCGGTAGAGGTGGTACGCCATTACCAGGAAGGGAAGTGGAGCGGATACACCGGCCTGATTGCGACCGTAGAAATCGGCAATGAACCTGACAGCAGCAATTTCTGGCCGAGCCCGTACACCAAGGAGGAGTTTTTCCAGCTGTACTCGGATACTGCCAAGGCCATCCGTGCGGCATTCCCGACCATGAAGATCGGTGGCCCCGGCATCACCCAGGGCGGATTTGGCACCATCTCAGGCAGGCAATGGACGCTCGCTTTCCTCGACTATGTGAAAGCGGCGAGCGCCCCGCTCGACTTCTTTTCCTGGCATGTCTACACCAGTGCGCCTGACGACTATGTCACCGGGGCAAGTTTCTATCGCAGCGAACTCGACAAGCGCGGCTATACCGCGACCGAACAGCACATCACCGAATGGAACACCCACGTTCAAACCGGGGCGACCGACGCCACGACCATTGCCAGCAACGAGTCCCTGCGAATGAAGTCTCAGGGCGCGGCCTTGAACACCGCCGCTTGGATCAACCTGCAGCAGCAAGGCGTCACCCAGTCGTACTTTTACAGGGCCAATAACCCCAGTTCCACCGACCCGGAGAAATATGGGCTTTTCACCGCCGACGGCATCCCGACCAAGACGGGCCTCGCATTCAGCTTGTGGTCCGAGTTTGCCGGCTATTCCGATCGCATCGACCCTGTCGCAAGTGCGACCGTCTCGGGTCTCAAGGCGCTTGCAGCCCAGCGCACTGACGGTCAGATGGCGGTGCTGGTCGCCAATTCCGGCAGTGCCAGCAAGAAATGGACATTGACTTTCACCGACACCCGCAAGCTGTCGAACTATGTGCTGTCGCTCAAGACGATAGACGATAGTCTCGCCCTGGTGAATGTCACCAAGCCGACCGGGACCGAGTTCGAGATTGCCGCCAACTCGGTCCAACTACTCACCTTGCATGCAACGGGCGGTGAATTTGGAGCGACAGCGACGAGTTTCGGTACAAGCGGCGGGATGCTGCTCGGCGCTAATCTCCAAACGGCGGGTGCGGATTACGGGCAGACCAGATCCGTATATTTGTTGGCCATAATCGGGAGCACAATTGTATTCAATGATGGAAGCAAGTGGATTCCATGGCTGGGAGGCAATTTTCCGACTTACTATTCCGGAGCCATGCCTGCGCTATTGTCTGCGCCCATCCTGAGCGCCGTGTCTCCCACACAATCTCTCAATGGTGTCCAACTCTATATGGGTTACGGCACCAGTGCCAACGAGATGGTATCGGCCAGCCGCTACAAGTCGATCCTCACCTTCGGCGCAACAACCCCATAGAGTAAACGTCCCGACAAGAATATCTGAGCGTTTCGATTTACTTTGGCCTACCTTGGCGAGGTTGCCGTTGTCTCCAAAATGTCCGCAGGGCTGCTGGCGACATTCGTTGCTACGATCTTCTGCGACGGTCGGATGACGGCAACTATCCGGTTGCCGCAGTGCGTCAGTGTCTGCTGAGAGGGAAAGACTAGATTTTTCAACCATGGGTTGCGGCGGCGAACCCGGATTCCCCAATGAGGACTTCCGTCCTTAAGGCGGCGAGACTCACATTTTCCCTGGCGAAAGACGTGCAGATTGTATTTCCTTTCCTTTTGCACCAGAATGATTTGGACCTCAGGTTGCCCTGGGGACTTTCTGATTGAAACTCACAAGGGGGAAACGCATGAATAACAAACGCAGAGAATTCTTCAAGCAGGCAGGCGCAGCGGGCGTGGTTGCTGCAAGTAGTGGATTCGTAGCGGCGCCAGCACAGGCAGCAGCTTCGGCTAGGGGCGCGAAGCCAGGCTCGCCAGAGATGCCGAAACAAATGACATTCGTTACTCTGCGCGCTGGCGACCGCTACAGCCTGGGTGTGAAGACGGACAAAGGCATCCTCGACGTAAAACGGGCAGCGAAACTGTTCAAGAGTTCTGCGCCGACCGACATCGATGACCTGATACGTCACGGTGATCGCGGGCTGACCGAAATGGTCAAGACGGCTATCGCAAGCGGCAAGTCAACCCTATTTCTTGACGAAAACAAGGTGGAGTTCGGACCTAGCGTCACCAACCCGGACAAAATTCTCTGTGTCGGCCTCAATTATGCCAAGCACGCGCGTGAGACTAATAATCCCATTCCGACAATGCCGATTCTGTTCAACAAATTTAACAACGCACTCAACAGCCACAAGGGCGTAGTGCGCGTATCGGCGGTGCCTGCGGAAAAATTCGACTACGAGGCGGAACTGGTCATTGTGATGGGCAGGCGCGCGCACAACGTGAGCGATGCCGAGGCACTGTCCTACGTGTTTGGCTATTGCAATGGCAATGATTTCACCGCGCGTGACCTGCAAATGCGCAGCAGCCAGTGGATGATAGGCAAGACCTGCGACGGATTCGGTCTGCTTGGCCCCTATCTGGTGACAGCGGACCAGGTCGATCCCACCAATCTCAAAATCGAATGCACAGTCAACGGCGAGGTGCGCCAGTCCTCAAACACTAACGACATGGTGTTCAATTGCGCCAAGATTGTCAGCTATACCTCGAAGCTGATGACCCTCGAACCGGGTGACATCATCTATACCGGAACGCCGGAGGGCGTGATTACAGGCTACCCAAAAGAGAAACAGGTATGGCTAAAGCCCGGCGACAAACTCACGACTACGATAGAAAAGCTCGGGACGCTGCAATTTACTTTGGCTTGAGCATTCTGAGGTTCCAGCCTGGCATATTCGGCGCCCGAGTATGCGACCTGCGGACTTGGGCGCGGGTACAAAGTTTCTAGCTGGTCAAAGTGTCTAAGCGGGGTCGGAAATGCAGCCCCAATTTTTTTCTGGGACTCCGAGAATGACGCGCCTGTATGCCAACGTCAGCGTACTGCCAGCCCATGTATCCCGGCGATCCTTTGGCGGGCAGGAACGCAACGATAGTAGCCGGCTCGCCATGCAGATGGCGGAGGCGGTGAGATTCGAACTCACGGTAGAGTTGCCCCTACGGCAGTTTTCAAGACTGCTGCCTTAAACCGCTCGGCCACGCCTCCGCTGCGCGGCGCATTATAC
>Ga0208566_1001234_pt1 | contig 15218 bp, 16 predicted proteins | sample PL_2010_150m_FD_184159 | JGI IMG/M metagenome (GOLD analysis project Ga0208566, IMG submission 184159) | Freshwater microbial communities from Powell Lake, British Columbia, Canada to study Microbial Dark Matter (Phase II) - PL_2010_150m... | ecosystem: Environmental > Aquatic > Freshwater >...
TAACCACCATGAATCATGCCGCCACCGAGGTGGAAGAAGGCATCACCATGATGCGCGCCAGCGGCGAGAGCCTGAACCAGATCACCGCCAGCAGCAAGGAAGTGACCGGCATGGCGCAACATATCGCCTCAGCCGCGCAGGAGCAGGCGGTCGCCAGCGAGGAAGTGGCGAACAACATGGAGCAGATTTCCGGATTGATCGAAAGCAACGTGGTGTCGGCACAGCAAGCGAAACATGCCACCGACGAGTTGCAGCGCACTGCGGCCGAACTGGATAAATTGGTGTCGCATTTCGAGATTTTTGCGAAACGCTAAGCGCCGCCGCTTTTAAGGGAAATATATCCGGTGGCGCAGCCAACGGCTATCGCCACCGGATATGAAGGCTATTCTTGCTGCGCCAGCTTGCTGTGACGGATGGAGTAAGTGAAATATACGACCACCCCGATCGCCAGCCACACCGCGAAGCGCAGCCAGGTCATGGCGGGCAGGAAGGCCATCAAGGCCGAGCAGGACGCCGCGCCGAGCAGCGGGAACACCGGGTTGAGGGGGTTCTTGAAGGGGCGATGGAGGGTGGGTTGCTTGATGCGCAGCACGACCACCCCCAGGCATACCAGCACGAACGCCGCCAGGGTGCCGATGTTGACCAGTTCCGCCAGTTCGCCCAAGGGGATGAAACCGGCGATGGTGGCGATGACCAGGCCGCACAGAATAATCACGCGTACCGGGGTCTGGGTTTTCGGATTGACGTCGGAGAAGAACGGCGGCAACAGCCCGTCGCGCGACATCGCGAAGAATACCCGGGTCAGGCCGTAGTACAGTACCAGCATCACCGTGGTCAGCCCGGCGATCACGCCGGTGGCGACCAGCGCCGACGCCCAGTTGATGCCGATCAGTTGCAGCGAATGGGCGACCGGCGAGGGGACGTTCAACTGGCTGTAGGGCACGATGCCGGTGAGCAGCCCCGATACCACGATGTAGATCAAAGTGCAGAACACCAGCGAGGCGATGATGCCGATGGGTACGTCGCGTTGCGGGTTTTTCGCTTCCTCGGCGGCGGTCGAAACGGCGTCGAAGCCGACATAGGCGAAAAATACCATCGCCGCGCCCGCCAGCACGCCGACTGGTTTGCCCTCCGGGCTGGTTCCGCTCCAGCCGAAGGGCATGAATGGGTTCCAGTTTTCCGGGTTGACGTGAAACACCGCCACGCCGATGAACACCGTGATGGTCAGCAGTTTGACGAACACCATTGCGGTGTTGAGCTTGGTGCTTTGGCGCACGCCGACGGCCAGCAATACCATTAGCATCAGCACGATGCCGGCAGCCGGCAGATTGACGATGCCGCCCAGGCTGGGCGCCTTGGTCAGCGCTTCCGGCAATGGGATGCCGATGGCGGTCAGCGCATTGTTGAAATAGCCTGCCCAGCCATTGGCCACCGCCGCCGTGGCGACGCCGTATTCCAGCAGCAAATCCCAGCCGATGATCCATGCCACCAGTTCGCCGAACGCTACGTAGCTGTAGCCGTAAGCGCTGCCGCAGCCGCCCACCGCCGAGGCCAGCTCGGAATAGGCCAGCGCGGCGAAGGCGCAGGCGATCCCGGCGACGATGAAGGACAGCACCACTGCCGGCCCCGCCTGGGTGGCGGCGGCAATCCCGGTCAGCACGAAGATTCCGGTGCCGATGATCGCCCCGATCCCCAGGAAAGTCAGGTCGAAAGCGCTTAAGCAGCGCTTCAGCCCGGTATCGCTGAAGTCGTCCGGGGTGGTGGTTTTGGTGCGAAAAATCTGCATGACATCTCCCTCAAATCGATATTTTTTCTTGCCTATGAACTATTCTCAGCAAATGAATTTACCCCCTCCCTTGCGCGCGAAGCGCGCGGGGGAGGGTTGGGGAGGGGGCGATTGCCCGGTTAATCGCCGACGACCGCCCCCAGCCTTTATGCCCTTCAGGGTGCAACCTTCCCCCGCATACCCGACAGCCTTGCGGCTTGGGTACAAGCGCAGGGGAAGGAGTAGCGTCGGCACGTAGCTGAGAATAGTTCATAGGCATATATTTTTTTGCAGTGTAGCAAAAAATCCCGCTAGCCCCGGATTATCCGGCCGCTGGCCAAATCCTGGATGGTGGTAGGTTGTTTGCGCTTTCCGATCCGACCGGGGACGACCCACACCTGTTTGCCGAAAGCCTTGAGACAAGTTGCGTAGTCCTTGATCGGCATCATCCCGGCGCGATTGGCGCTGGTGGAAACCAGCGCCGAGCCGAGGGCGTGGCATAGTGACGCCGCCCCCGGATGAGCGGTGACCCGCACCGCCAGGGTGGCGTGCTTGCCGCGCAGCCAACGCGGCGTCCTGTGCGACACCGGCAGCAGCCAGGTATGCGGTCCCGGCCAAGTCGGGGCGACGGTTTGCCGCTGCACAGGCGTGAGCGGCGCGAGATAGCGTTGCAGGCGGCTGTAGCGGTCGGCGATTAGGATCAATCCCTTGGCTTGCGGGCGCCCCTTGAGGCGTAGCAAGTGCTGCACCGCCCGCGCATTGCGCGGGTCGCAGCCGAGGCCGTAACAGGATTCGGTGGGATAGGCGATCAGCCCGCCGCGGCGGAAATGGGCGCGCAGGCGCCGGGATAAAGACAACTTGATTTCAGCCTTTCAGCTTTGCCTGCAAAGCCTGATCCTTGGCGATAATCTGCGCGGTGTTGGCGGCGCGTTCGTCCTTGAGTTTCTGCGCCAGCGCGGGATCGGCCAGCGCCAGCATTTGCGCGGCGAGGTAAGCGGCGTTCTTGGCGCCGGCCTTGCCGATTGCGACGCAGGCGACCGGGATGCCGCCGGGCATTTGCACCGTGGACAGCAACGCATCGAAGCCGTTGAGCGGTCCGCCGTCCATCGGCACGCCGATCACCGGCCAGGTGGTGTGGGCGGCGACGGCGCCGGCGAGATGGGCGGCCAGCCCCGCTGCGGCAACGAATACCCGGCAGCCGCGTTCCTCGGCAGACCTGACATATTCCATGGTATTCGCCGGGGTGCGGTGGGCGGAAGTGATTTTAACTTCCCACGTCACGCCCAGGCTGGTGAGGGTGTCGAGAGTGGTTTGCATCACGGGCAGGTCCGAATCGGAACCCATCAGCACGGCAACGAATGGTTTGGTCATGGTTTTTTCCTTAAAAATAGAGGCTCGGGGCTAGAGACTAGAGGCTAGGAAAAGCGGAGGCATTCAGCCGCTGCAAATCCAATTCTCCGTCGAAAACGCGGACTGCCGGGCCGGTCATCAAGACCGGCGCGCCTTCGGCGTCCCAGGCGATGCTCAAGTCGCCGCCGCGGGTCGAGACGCGAACCGGGCTGTCGAGCAGGCCGCGCGTGATCCCGGCCACCGCTGCAGCGCAGGCGCCGGTGCCGCAGGCCAGGGTTTCGCCGCTGCCGCGCTCGAAGACGCGCAGCTTGATGTGGTGGCGATCCAATACCTGCATGAAGCCGGCATTGACGCGTGCAGGAAAGCGCACATGGCGCTCGATCAGCGGCCCGTCCTGGGCCACCGGGGCGGTGTCGGCATCTTCGACCACCTGCACGGCGTGCGGATTGCCCATCGACAGCGCGCTGATTTCGACCGACTTGTAGCCCAGCGCCAGCGAGTAAGTCAGCGCCCGCTGTTCTGCGACGAAAGGGAGTTGCGCCGGTTCGAAGCGCGGCGCACCCATGTTGACGGTGACCTCGCCGTTTTCTTCGAGACGCGGCACGATGAGGCCGGAGGCGGTTTCCACCCGGATTTCGCGCTTATCCGTGAGACCCTGGTCGTGCACGAAACGCACGAAGCAGCGCGCGCCGTTACCGCATTGTTCGACTTCTCCGCCATCGGCGTTGAAGATGCGGTAGCGGAAATCGGCGTCGGCCTGGGTCGGCTTTTCCACCAGCAAGATCTGGTCGCAGCCGATGCCGAAATGGCGGTCGGCGATCAGGCACAACGCTGCCGGCGTCAGTGCCACGTGCTGGGAAATCGCGTCGAACACCACGAAATCGTTGCCCAGTCCGTGCATCTTGGTGAATTTCAAACGCATAGCGCGACATAATCCTTGTAAATGCAGCGATCCATTACCACCGTCATGCCGGCGTCGTGCGCGCGTTGCGCGGCTTCCGGGTTGACGATGCCTTCCTGTATCCAGATGGCCGGGATGCCGAGGGCGAGACACTCGTCGACGATGGCGCCGAGATGCTCGGCGGCGCGGAACACGTCCACCAGGTCGATGGGTTCCGGCACGTCGGCCAGCCGGGCATAGGCTTTTTCGCCCAGCACTTCGGCAGTGGCCGGGCGCACCGGCAGGATGCGGTAGCCGAAGCCCTGCATGGCTTTCGCCACCGCATAACTGGGGCGATCCGGCTTGGGCGACAGGCCGACCACGGCGATATTCCTGGTTTTCTGCAGCAGCGCGCGCAGCGCTTCGGGAGACGGGTTGATGAACATTCGGCTATTCCGTCCGGGATGGGTGAAGCGGGCGCGCCTCGGTCACGAAAGACAAGGTACGGTGTCCCTGAATGTCGGCGTGCACCCCCTCGACTACCGGCGGGTTGACCGGGTTGTCCGCCTGCCAGGCGAGCAGGAAATTGGCGCCCGAGCCGCCTGCGGTTTCCTGTCTTTCGACATACAACTCGTATGTGCCCAGCGGCGGGATGACTTTCGGCGCCGTCATGTACTCATGGAGCTGCTTGCCGGCAGTGTCGTAATAACGGGCGGAAACCAGGCGGATAGCCTGCTTCGGATCGGTGTTGCGCACGCTGACCAGCACCGAAACCAGCGTCTTGCTGGGATAACCTTTTTTCAGATTGCCGTGCCACAGGAACGAATACACCGGCAGATACAGCGTCTGGCCGGCGCTGAGCGGCGGCGTATCGGCGGCGCGCGCCAATACGCTGGCGGCCAGCAATGCGGCAAGCAGGAACAGGGAACTCGAGCAGCGGAATGTCATGATGGTAACCCAAAGAAATTTTGCGCAATTCCATTTTACACAATCCGTCCGCCGATTGCCCGGCTTGCCGCCCCTACCCGGAGACGGTGAAACGCTGCACCAGCGCGCGCAGCTCTTCCGCCGTTTTGCTCAAGTCTTCGGTGGCTTTCCACGCCAGTTGTGCGGACTGGGTATTTTCCTCGATCAGGCCGGAAATGCGTTCCATGTTCCGGGCAACATCCTCGCTTGCTACCGATTGCTGCTTTGCCGCAGCGGCGATGTGCTGCGCCTTGTCGGTCACCTGATTGCTGGTGACCGTGATCTGGTCGAGGCTTTTTCCACTGGCTTTCATCAGGGAAATGCCTTCTTCCACCTCTTTGACGGCGAGATCCATTGAAGTCACCGCCGTCTGGGCCGTGGACTGGATTTCGCTAACGGTGCGGGAAATATCGGTGGTGCTGGTGGCGGTACGTTCGGCCAGTTTGCGCACCTCGTCGGCTACCACCGCAAAACCGCGCCCCTGCTCTCCGGCGCGCGCCGCTTCGATGGCGGCGTTGAGCGCCAGCAGGTTGGTCTGCTCGGCGATTTCCTTGATGGTCTGGGTGATCTCGCCGATACGCTGAATTGCCTGGCTCAATTCGGTGATGGTGCCGCTCGACGACTGCACCGCTGCCACCACGCGCGAGGTGGCAGCGGTGCTTTTCGCCATTTGCGCGATGCTGCCGCTGACGATGCTTTGCGATTCGACAGCGGCACTGGCGGTATCTTCGGCGCTCGAAGCGACCTCGGTCACCGACTGGCTGACTTCCTCCATTGCCGACGCCACCTCTTGAACGCGATCATGCTGGGTTTCGGAATGCTCCACTACCTGAAACATTTCGGCATTCAGCTTGCTGCTGCGGTCCTGAATTTCGGTGGAAGCGCGAACCACCTTGCCGATGATGGTCTTGAGCTGATCTTGCATCGTCGCCAGCGCGATCATTACCTGCCCGACTTCGTCATGGCTGGTCAATTCGATGGTTTCGGTGAGGTTGCCCTTGGCGATTTCCTGGAAATGGCCGACTGCCTTGCCGAGCGGGCGCACAATCGAGCGGATCAACAGCACCCCTGCCAAGACGGCCAGCGCGATACCCAAGATAGTGCCGGCGATGCTGACGTTGCGAATCAGTGCATAGCGCTCGACTGCCTGGTCATATTCGGCCTTGGCGGTTTCCAGGGTTTTTTGCAGCAACGCTTCCGCTTCGGCATTGGCGGCCTGGTACAGCGGGTTGAGTTTTTTCAGCAGGATTTCGTTGGCCTGGTTGTACTCTCCCGCCAGGATGGCATCGTTTGCCGCCTTTAAGCCCTCGCTGACGAATTGGGCGCGCGCCGCGGCATATTTGTCGGCAAGCGATTTCTCCTCCGTCGTCAGGTCGCGAGACTTGTATTCCTCGACGATGGCGGTGATTTCATCGCGATTTTTGGCGATGAGATCGGTATGCAGCGTAACCGGATGCTCGTGCATCCTGGAAAAATAATTTTCCGGATTATGTTGCAGCGCCAGCATGATCTGGCCACGATTGTCGTTCATCAGCAGCATGATGCGGCCTATCATCTTGGTCGGCTCGAGACGGTTTTTGTAGGTAGTCTCCAGCGCCTTGTTCGCCATCACGATGCCGCCCAGCCCGATGGCGCCGCCGCCGAGCATCATCAGTGCCATGAATCCCATGATCAACGCCAACCGGGTCTTGATGCTGATGTTTTTGAAAAAATTCATTACTGCTCCTTTTGATTCGATCGGTTATTTGTTTTACATTCTTTATGTCGGGCAGCGGCGATCGGGGTCAGGGGAAGTGCGGCGGTTTAAGGCGGGGATTGCTGGAGCGGGTAACGAAATGGCAACGGCCATTTCTCCGTTTCAGCGGGCCGCAGCAAGCAGGTAAAGCAGCAATAGCCATAACAGGGACAAACCAGGGTTAATTATCCGGCAATGCGGAAAAATCGCCTGGCAATCCCTCGGTCATGAAGCTGAGCTTTTTAGACCGGGACTTTGCGCTTCCGCCTTTCGGACGGGAGAGCCTTTTTCAGGGTTGCCGAATTATGTTCGCCCGATAATAAATGTCAATGCGCCATGCCAAGGATTTATCGAAATTGTCGGGGAAACTGACGAACCGCAACGCTTCGGCTACAATCGATCATCGAATTCTGATTTTTCCCGCATGGTTCCCCACCTGACTACCGCATTGACCGGCCCCTTGCTGTCGCTGGAGCAAAGCATCCTCGATGCCCAGCCGCGCATCGAGCACTGGTTCCGCAGCCGCTGGCAGAAGCACCGTGCGCCGTTTTACGCCTCGGTGGACTTGCGCAATGCCGGCTTCAAGCTGGCGCCGGTGGATACCAACCTGTTTCCCGGCGGCTTCAACAACCTCAACCCCGATTTCCTGCCGCTGTGCGTGCAGGCGACGATGTCGGCGGTGGAAAAAATCTGCCCGGTGGCGCAACGCTTCCTGCTGATCCCGGAAAATCACACGCGCAACACCTTCTACCTGCAAAACGTCGCGGCGCTGACCACCATCCTGCGCCAGGCCGGGTTGAACGTGCGCATCGGTAGCCTGTCGCCGGAAATCATCGCGCCGACCCGCCTCGACCTGCCCGACGGCAACATGCTGACGCTGGAGCCGGTCCGGCGCGTCGGCGACCGGTTGGTGCTGGACGGTTTCGATCCCTGCGCGATCCTGCTCAACAACGACTTGTCCGGCGGCATCCCGGCGCTGCTGCAAGACCTCGATCAGTTCGTCATTCCGCCGCTGCACGCCGGCTGGGCGACGCGGCGCAAGAGCCATCATTTCGCCGCCTATAACCGCGTCGCCGACGATTTCGCCAAGCTGTTGCATATCGATCCGTGGCTGATCAACCCCTTTTTCGCCCAGTGCGGCCATGTCGATTTTCAGGGGCGGCAAGGCGAGGAATGCCTGGCGGCCTATGTCGATGAGATGTTGCAGGACATCGCCGAAAAATACCGCGAATACGGCGTCGCCCAGGAGCCTTTCGTGATCGTCAAGGCCGACGCCGGCACTTACGGCATGGGGATCATGACGGTGAAAGACGCCAGCGAAGTGCAAGGACTCAACCGCAAGCAGCGCAACAAGATGGCGGTGATCAAGGAAGGCCAGGAAGTCCACGAAGTGATCATCCAGGAAGGCGTGTACACCTTCGAGAGCCTCAATGGCGCAGTCGCCGAGCCGGTGATCTACATGATCGACCATTTCGTCGTCGGCGGCTTCTACCGCGTCCACACCGGGCGCGGCCAGGACGAAAACCTCAACGCGCCGGGAATGCACTTCGAGCCGCTGGCCTTCCAGACCGCCTGCACCCTGCCGGACAGCTCCGCCGCGCCGGACACCCCGCCCAACCGTTTCTACGCTTACGGCGTGGTGGCGCGCCTGGCCTTGCTGGCGGCGGCGCTGGAACTGGAAGGCGCTTAAGTTTATCGGCTCGGGCCTTGCGGGACGGCTGTTTCCCAGTAGACGTAGGATGTGCTGACGAAGGAAGCGCATCCATCGCGAACGATGCGGTTCGTACCTCACCGCATCCTACGGCATATTTCTCACGTCTTCGCTTGAGACGGCTTTGCCTGGGATGATCGCTCCCCAGGTATCCAGCTTTTTTTCATACGACATCGCCGCGTTGGCCGGGCTGGTCGACGGTAGGCGCCGGTAGTGCAGCGCGCGGGGTTCGAGCGAACGCCGCACCAGCTGGTGGAAATACTTTTCCGCCGCCGCGCCGTTGAAAAATACCTGGGTGATGCCCGGATGGCTCAGGAAGAACGCGTCGAAATCGTTGGGAGCGATAGACGTCTTGTCGATGTCGGCGTCGAGGCTGCTGCTCCGTAAACAGGAGGCAAGCACATCCCATAGCGCAATACCGGCGAATTTCAGCGCCTGGGCTCTCGTTTCGTAGGGCAAGTTCGGAGCCGTGCCGAGCAACTCGCCCATGATCGGCCAGAAAGCATTGCGGGGATGGGCATAATATTGCCCGGCGCGCAGCGACTCCTTGCCTGGCATACTTCCGAGGATCAGCACGCGCGCGTTGCTATCTTCGATGGGGGGAAGCTATGGAGGTAGGGCATGGGTTTGGAAAAATGACTTTATTTATTTTCCACCCGTGATCCCGTTGGTTTCGGGCTAGACTTGTTGCAAGTTGCGCGCATCGGTTACAACAAGCATTTTTGCTTCTATCGTATCTGCCGAGAGATCCGCGCCACATTCCCACTCAACGAAGTAGCCGCCGTTTTTAATTTTCATGAATTCGCCGATGTCGTTTAATTCTTCGAACGCCTCATATTGAAGATAAGGGCGAAGATCAAATTGGCCGACCCGCCCATCATTGGCAATTACCAAAAACGTCCAGTCTGTATGTGCGGTCAGTTCTGCAATTCTCATTGATCCAGTCCTTTGATCGGAAAAGGCTTTTTGCCGTTTGCCGCAAGCTCCCAGTCGGCGAGGAGGTCATCCTGGTGAATTTCAATCCATGCAACGACGAGCTTGTGTTTATTTGAGGGCAATTCACCGGCGAGCAACGATCCATCTGGAATGGCGTAGGTTCCTACCTGCCCTTGATATTCCGCATGAATATGTGGAAGGTGATGACGTTCAATGTCATTGAAGAACATTCGAATCAGGATTCCATAGAACATGGAAATGGTTGGCATCGTATCTCTTTCATCTGTAATTTGCGTTTGCGCGTAGCCTCAACCGTGTAAATTCAGCGGGCAGTGCCGCTGCTTATTTGTGTGTGGTTTTGACGAAAAGCATCGTTCTTCTTTCGCATTTCCGTCCATTCCGGGCTTCCGTGCAGAGGGGTACTTTTTTCTCCCTCAAAAGGGCGATCTGCTGCCCAAGATTGATTAAGGGAAGCCAACACCTTTGACAAATGTTCCCGGCTAGAAGAGCTTAGAGTTGCAGCTTGATTACTGGAGAAAGTGGACAGCTGGCCATCCACAGCCACATAAAGTATATTTTTGGCATCGTCCACTGCACCTTTGCGAAGGTATCCAATTGCCGCAACGTCATGAAGCAAAGCTGTAAACTCTTTTTCTGCCGCTAAAGAGTCAGCGCGATGATCGGCAACAAGGTACCCCGTTCCAAAGGAGATCAGGGCTAAAATGACGAACATAATTCCAGTGACAAGCTTCATTTGACCTCTAAACGTAACTTAGGCGACAAACACATCCCCTAATCCAACGTGCGGAAGATGTTGAATTAAACGCTTTATTAAATTCTAAGACAAGCTTGCACCCGAGCAAACGGCTGGAACATTCTTTCGCCCCGCATTTGCTGCAATCCGGTTAAGATATTCAATCTCGCAAGAACCCTGTTCATTCGGATGTGAACTCGATAACAATCTCCAATCAACATGAATCTCGCTTTTATTCTCGATCCGCTCGACACCCTTAAAACCTACAAGGATTCCAGTTTCGCGATGATGCGCACGGCGCAGGCACGGGGCCATGCGTTGTTCGCCTTGATGCGGGAGGACGTGGTGCTGGCGGACGGGAAGGTGGCCGGCCATGTGCGGCGGATCGAGTTGGTCGAGGGGGGCGAAAAGTGGTATCGCGCCGCTGAAGTCGAGCGGCGCCCGCTGGCTGATTTCGATGCGGTGCTGATGCGTCAGGACCCGCCGTTCGACATGGAATTCCTGTATGCCACCTATTTGCTGGAGCTGGCCGAGGCGCAGGGGGCGCGGGTGTTCAACCGGCCAGCGGCGGTGCGCGATTTCAACGAAAAGCTGTCCACCGCCAAATTTCCCCAATACGCCCCGCCGACGCTGGTGACGCGGCGCGCCGACCTGATTCGCGATTTTCTCGCCGCACACGGCGACATCATCCTGAAGCCGCTCGATGCGATGGGCGGCAGTTCGATTTTCCGGGTGCGCGCGGACGACCCCAATCTCAACGTGATCGTCGAGACCATGACCCAACTGGGGCAAAAAACCGTGATGGCGCAACGTTACATCCCGGAAATTGCCCAGGGCGACAAGCGCATCCTGTTGATCGACGGCGAACCAGTGCCGTATGCGCTGGCGCGCATCCCCAAACCGGGCGAGACGCGCGGCAATCTCGCCGCCGGCGGCACCGGCGTGGCGCAGCCCTTGTCGGCGCGGGATCGCGAGATCGCCGCCACGCTCGGCCCCCGGTTGCGCGAGGCCGGGTTGTTCCTGGTCGGCCTGGACGTGATCGGCGACTGGCTCACCGAAATCAACGTCACCAGCCCCACTTGCTTTCAGGAGATCGGTGACCAGACCGGCTTTGACGTGGCGGGGATGTTCATCGGGGCGCTGGAGCGGAAATGCGTTTAACTTCTTTCACCGCAGAGGCGCAGAGGCGCGGAGAAAAGCTAAAAGCCTTCATTCTCTGCGCCTCTGCGCCTCTGCGGTTCCCGTTTTTATTGCTGTTGCTGCCCTTGCTGGCCTCCTGCGCCAAGGTGCCGCCGGTCTACCAGCAGCAAAGCTACGTGTTCGGCACGCTGGTGGACGTGACCATCGCCGGCGCGGACGAAGCGCGCGCGCGCCAGTTGACCGGCCAGGTGCTGGCCGAATTCGACCGCTTGCACCGCACCTTGCATGCCTGGAAACCCAGCGATCTGTCGCGCCTGAATGCGGCGTTCGCGGCTGGGCCGGACAAAACGCCGGTGACGACCGAGTTGGCCGGTCTGATCAGTGATGCCAGCGCACTCTCGGCGCAATCCGGCGGGACGTTCAATCCGGCGATCGGCGCTTTGATCAAGCTGTGGGGCTTCCAGAACGATGAATTCCTGCCGCAACGCCCCGATGCGGCGGCGCTGGCCGCTTTGGTGCTGGCTCGTCCTGCGATGAGCGACATCGCAGTCGAGAACGGTTTTGCCGCCAGCCGCAATCCCGCGGTGCAACTCGATCTGGGCGGCTATGCCAAGGGTTACGCGCTCGATCTGGCGGCGGACACCTTGCGCGCGCAGGGGGTCAAGGGGGCGCTGCTCAATATCGGCGGCAACATCCTGGCGCTCGGCACGCGCAACGGGCGGCCCTGGCGCGTGGGCATCCAGCATCCGCGCAAGCCGTCCGCGATTGCTACGCTGGAGCTCAAGGACGGCGAGGCGATCGGCACTTCCGGCGATTACCAGCGTTTTTTCGAGCTCGACGGCAAGCGCTACTGCCACATCATCGACCCGCGCAGCGGCTACCCGGTGCAAGGGGTGGAAGCGGTGACGGTGGTGATTCCGCCCGGCCGGCTGGCCGGAACCCTTTCGGACGTCGCGTCCAAGCCGTTGTTCATCGGCGGCGTGGTGGGCTGGCGCGCCGCCGCCAGGCAAATGGGGATAGAGAGCGCGATGCTGATCGACGCGCGCGGCGAAATTTACCTTACCACGGCGATGAAACAGCGTTTGCAGTTCGCGGAAAAAACGCTGGTAGTGCACGAGACGCCGTGAAAGGAATAGAATCGCTCTTTTTTGTCTCGGATGATCCCGGATGGTTGGCATACTCATCATTGCACACGGTAGCCTCGGCGACAGCCTGGTTCACTGCGCCCAGCATGTCTTCTCCGGCAGGGAGCTGCCGTTGCGCCAGCTCGGGGTGAGGGTGGAAGACGACCCGGTGGCGTTGCTGCCGCAGGCGCGTGAACTGATCGACCAGCTCGACGACGGCGACGGCGTGCTGGTGCTGACCGACATGTACGGCGCCACCCCTTCCAATATCGCCTGCCGCTTGCTCGAGCCGGGCAAGGTGGAAGGCGTGTCGGGTGTCAATATGCCGATGCTGGTGCGCGCCTTGACCTACTGCACCTGCCCGATTGCCACGGTGGTGGAAAAAACGCTGTCCGGCGGTCGAGACGGGATTCTTCACATTACCATGGACGCTTGTGATGTTACAGCAAGACATTGAAATATCTAACAAACTCGGTTTACATGCACGGGCTTCGGCGAAGCTGACCCAGCTTGCCGGCCAGTTCAAGAGCAGCATCTGGATTACCCGCAACGAGCGCCGCATCAATGCCAAGAGCATCATGGGCGTGATGATGCTGGCGGCGAGCAAGGGCAGCACAGTTAAGCTGGAAATCGACGGCGAGGACGAGGCGGAAGCGATGCGTGGGCTGGCCGATTTGATCAACGACAAATTCGGAGAAGGCGAGTGAGCTTCACGCTGCATGGTGTCGGCGTTTCCGGCGGGATCGCCATCGGCTATGCGCACCTGATTTCGCACGCCGTCCTCGAGGTGCCGCACTATGTGCTGCCGCAGAACTTACTGATCAAGGAAATCGAGCGCTTCCAGGCTGCCATTTCCACCACCCGCCAGGAATTGGAGGCGTTGCGCGTCCATATTCCGCCCGGCGCGCCGCCGGAATACGGTGCTTTTCTCGATTTGCACCTGCTGATCCTGGACGATTCCACGCTGTCCAGCGTGCCGCTGCAACTGATCGAATCCCAGAAAGTCAACGCCGAATGGGCGCTGAAGCAGCAGATGGATGCGCTGCTGGTCCAGTTCCAGCAGATCGAGGACGATTACCTGCGCGAGCGCGAGCGCGACGTGGTGCAGGTGGTGGAGCGCGTGCTCAAGGCGCTGCTTGGCCATCCCAGCAGCACGCCGATGCCCACCGGCAGCGAGCAAAGCCGCATCCTGGTGGCGCACGACCTGTCGCCCGCCGACATGATGCTGTTCAAGCAGAACCGCATCGCGGCCTTTACCACCGATGTCGGCGGCACCACCTCGCATACCGCGATCATGGCGCGCAGCCTCAACATCCCGTCGATCGTCGCGCTCCACCATGCGCGCACGATGATCCACGAAAACGAACTGCTGATCGTCGACGGCCAGCAGGGCGTGCTGATCGTCAACCCGGACAAGCAGATCCTCGCCGAATATCGTCTGCGCCAAAGCCAGTGGGAACTGGAGAAACAGAAGCTCAAGCGCCTCAAGACCACGGTCGCCACCACGCTCGACGGGGTGCCGGTGGAACTGCACGCCAACATCGAATTGCCGCAGGACTTGGTGCAGGTGAAGGAGGCGGGCGCCACCGGGGTCGGCCTGTTCCGCAGCGAATTCCTATTCCTCAACCGCGACGGCCTGCCCAGCGAGGAAGAGCAATTCATCGCCTACCGCAAGGTGGCCCAGGAAATGAAGGGCTTGCCGGTCACCATCCGCACCCTCGACCTCGGCGCGGATAAACACCTCACCGGCACCACCCGCGAAAGCGCCAATCCCGCGCTGGGGCTGCGCGCGATCCGCCTGTGCCTGGCCGAGCCGCAATTGTTCCACACCCAACTGCGCGCCATCCTGCGCGCCTCGCACTACGGCAAGGTGCGCATCCTGGTGCCGATGCTGTCGACGCTGTCGGAATTGCGCATGACCATGCATATGATCGTCCACGCCAAGCAGAGCCTGGCGCTGGAAGAAATTCCCTTCGACGCCAACATCCCCATCGGCGGGATGATCGAAATCCCGGCAGCGGCGCTGATGGCGCCGGCGTTCGCCAAGGATCTGGATTTTCTCTCGATCGGCACCAACGACCTGATCCAGTACACCCTGGCCATCGACCGCACCGACGATGCCGTGGCGCATCTCTACGATCCGCTGCATCCGGCGGTGTTGCAGCTGATCGCCAACACCATTTCCGCCGCCGACCGCGCCGGCATTTCGGTTTCGGTGTGCGGCGAAATGGCCGGCGACCCGGTGTTGACGCGCTTGCTGCTCGGGCTGGGGCTGCGCCAGTTCTCGATGCATCCGGCGCACATCCTCGCGGTCAAGCAGCAGGTGCTGAAGGCCGAGTTGCCGAAAATCACCGGCATCGCGCAAAAAATGCTGAAAACCCACGACCCGGAAAAGATGCACCAGTTGCTGGCGCGGCTGAATCAGTGAAATGCAGAGGCTAGGGACTAGAGGCTAGAGGCTAGGAAAACCGCCGCGTAACGGCTCAACTCCTAGCCTCTAGTCCCTGGCCTCTAGCCTCTAAATTAAAAAAACCAACTTCATAAAGTTATAATTGCCCCATGCACTTGCAACCCAATTCCGTCGGCATTGTCGCCTCGCGCAGCGCGCATTTCGCTACCCCGGTCGCGCTGAAAAGCGGCGCGACGCTGGACAGCTACGACCTGGTGTACGAAACCTACGGCACGCTCAACGCCGCCAAATCCAACGCGATCCTGATCTGCCATGCGCTCTCCGGCAATCACCACGTCGCCGGCTATCACTCGGAAAAAGACAAGAAACCCGGCTGGTGGGACAACATGATCGGGCCGGGCAAGCCGATCGACACCCAGCGTTTTTTCGTCATCGGCCTCAATAATC
>Ga0208566_1001238_pt1 | contig 15162 bp, 14 predicted proteins | sample PL_2010_150m_FD_184159 | JGI IMG/M metagenome (GOLD analysis project Ga0208566, IMG submission 184159) | Freshwater microbial communities from Powell Lake, British Columbia, Canada to study Microbial Dark Matter (Phase II) - PL_2010_150m... | ecosystem: Environmental > Aquatic > Freshwater >...
GATGACCCAGCCGGCGGACGCCGTGCTCTCGAACTATTTTCGCGCGCACCGTGAGCTCGGCCAGCACGACCGCGCGTTCGTCGCCGAAACCGTATTCGGCGTGCTGCGGCGGCGCTACGGGCTCGAACATCACACCGGTGCGGCGACGCCGCGACGGCTGCTGCTCGCCTATCTCAACCGCGTCCAGGGCGTGAGCCTGCGCCAGCTCGAGCCGCTGCTGGGCCGCGACGACGCACAATGGGCGGCCGCGCTCAAAGCCGGGCCTGACAGCGCGCCTGCGAGCAGTAAGCAGGGGGCCCCTGTTCCGCCCTCCGACGGCGCGCCGCCGCTGCACGTCGCCGCGGAATTGCCGCCGTGGCTTACCGCGATGCTCGCGGCCGAGATGCCCGAAGACGAGATCCTCGTGCTCGGCCGCGCGCTCGCGCAGGCGGCACCGCTCGATCTGCGCGTCAACCCGTTGCTCACGACGCGCGAAAAGGTTGTGCGGCAACTCGTCATCGAAGGAATCAACGCGCAGCCGACGCCTTACGCACCGCTCGGCATCCGCATCGACGGCAATCCCGCCCTCAGTCGCAACCCGTTGTTTACGAGCGGCAGAATCGAAGTGCAGGACGAAGGCAGCCAGCTGCTGTGCTATCTGCTCGCACCGAAGCGGCGCGAAATGGTGGTCGATTTCTGCGCCGGCGCCGGCGGCAAGACCCTCGCGCTGGGTGCGATGATGCAATCGCAGGGACGGCTTTATGCGTTTGACGTGTCCGAGGGGCGCCTGAACAAATTCAAGCCGCGGCTCAAGCGCTCGGGACTGTCCAACGTGCACCCGCAACTGCTCGCCAACGAGAACGACATCAAAGTAAAGCGGCTCGCCGGCAAGATCGACCGCGTGCTGGTCGACGCGCCGTGCAGCGGCTTCGGCACGCTGCGCCGCAATCCCGATCTCAAGTGGCGCCAGAGCGAGGCCGGTATTGCCGAACTGGCGGCCAAGCAGCGCGCCATCCTCACCGCCGCCGCGGCGCTGCTCAAACCCGGCGGGCGGCTGGTTTATGCGACGTGCAGTTTTCTGCGCGCCGAGAACCAGGACATCGTCGCCGCTTTCCTCGCCGCGCATCCGCGGTTCAGCCTGGTGCCCGCGAACCAGGTGCTCGAGCAGCAGCACATCGCGCTCGACACCGGCGAATTTCTGCAGCTTTATCCGCACCGCCACGGTTGCGACGGTTTTTTCGCCGCAGTCATGGCGCGGGCAAAATGAGCCCGCACGTTCTGTCGCGATTCACCGCGGGCGCGTTGCTGCTCGTCTGCGGCAACGCTCATGCGGCGGCACCGCCCGTGCCGAACGCGGGCACCGGCAGCGTGCAGTATGCATTCACGCCCGGCGGCCGCGCCGACGCCATGATCATCGCGGCGATCGCCTCCGCCCGCCAACAGGTGCTGGTGCAGGCCTACAGCTTCACCCACCGCCGCATCGCCGACGCACTGGTCAGCGCGCGCAGCCGCGGCATCGACGTGGCGGTGATCGCGGATCACGAACAAACGCGTTCGAACGACTCGACCGTGATCCGAGACATCACGCGATCGGGCGTGCCGGTGCTGCTCGATTCGCTGCACGCCGCGGCGCACAACAAGGTCGTCGTCATCGACGCCGGCGATCAGGATTGCGCCGTGGTGACGGGAAGCTACAACTTCACGTATAACGCGGAACACCGCAATGCGGAAAACGCCGTGATTCTGCGCGGATACCCCGCGCTGTGCGAAGCGTTCCGCAACAACTGGCTGCGCCACAAAGCACACTCGGTTCCGCATCAGCGCTAGCGTACGGGCTACATGCTAGAATGAACCGCGACACTCGCTGAGTCCCGCCCCGTGAACACTCTCGAACCGTTGTTGCTGTCGCTGTGGAAAGACCTGCACGACGTGCGCGTGCTGTGGCAGGTCGCGGTCGCCGTGGCGAGCGTCGCGATCGCGCTCGGGGTCTCGCATTTGCTGCGGCCGCGCATGCGCGCCGCCACCGCAGGCAAATGGGAAATCGGGCTCGGCGGCCTGCGCCGGCTCGTACTCCCGCTCACCGCGCTCGCGCTGGTGCTCGCCGGACGCTGGGCTCTTGCGCATTACCAGAGCGTGAGCCTGCTCAACATCGCGGTGCCGCTGCTGACCGCGATGGCGATCATCCGCATCGTCGTCTACATGCTGCGGTTCACCTTCGCGCCGGGCGGCGTGCTGTTCGTCTTCGAGCGCACGTTGGAGTGGCTGATATGGCTCGCCTTCGCGCTGTACGTGCTGGGGCTCGCCTCCGACATCGTCGAGTTCTTCGATGGCGTGAGCTTCCATATCGGCAAGCAGCGCATCACGCTGCTGCTCATCGGTCAGGCGGCGCTGTGGATCGTCGCGGTACTGCTGGTCGCGTTGTGGACAGGCCGTGTGCTCGAAGCGCGCCTGATGACGGCACACAGCCTGGACATGACGCTGCGCGTGATGCTGACCAAGCTGCTGCGCGCGGCGCTGGTGCTGTTCGCGCTGCTGGTCGCATTGCCGGCGGTCGGTATCGATTTGACGGCGCTGTCGGTGTTCGGCGGCGCGCTCGGCGTCGGCATCGGCTTCGGGTTGCAGAAGATCGCAAGCAATTACATCAGCGGCTTCATCATCCTGTTCGACCGTTCGGTGAAAATCGGCGACCTCGTCACCGTCGACAACCGCACGGGTGAAGTCACCGCCATGACTGCGCGCTATGTCGTGGTGCGCAGCCTCGACGGCGCGGAAGCGATCATCCCCAACGAAACCATGATCACCTCGACCGTCATCAACCACTCCTACAGCGACAGAATGGTGTGCGTGGCGGTTCCCGTGCAGATCAGCTACCGCAGCGATCTGGACACCGCGATGCAGGTGCTGGTCGAGGCCGCGCGCGCGCATCCACGCGCGCTGCAAGACCCCGCGCCCGGAGTACTGATCACGGCGTTTGCCGATAACGGCATCAATCTCGAACTCGGCGTCTGGATCAAGGATCCGGAGGAAGGCAAAGCCAAATTGCGCTCCGACATCTACCGCGTCGTGTGGCGGGAGTTCAAGGCCAAGGGCATCGAGATCCCCTACCCGCAGCGCGAAGTGCGTCTGGTGGACGACGCCGGTTCGCGGCACCGCGCCGGCGAACCCGCCGCAGGTTGAAAATAAGCTTTTTGAAACAAAGCAATAACCCGTACAGGCGATGCGCTGAAAAAGTTCAGTTTGGCGCCTGGAAATAGCGCTTTGCTTGAGAGGGGTATTTCGGTACACTGCCGTTCAATCTATCCATAACGATTACTCCATAACCCGATGTATTCAGGCATATTAGATCTTCCATGGTGGGGCTACGTGGCCGCCACGCTGGCGATGACCCATATCACCATCGCAGCCGTCACGATTTATCTGCACCGCCACTCGGCGCACCGCGCGCTCGACCTGCATCCGCTGGTGAGTCATTTCTTCCGTTTCTGGCTGTGGCTGACCACCGGCATGGAAACCAAGGAATGGACCGCGGTGCACCGCAAGCACCACGCGCGCTGCGAGACGCCGGAAGATCCGCACAGCCCGCAGATCCTCGGCATCGGCAAAATAATGTGGCAAGGCGCCGACCTCTACAAGGCCGAAACGAAAAACCTCGATACGCTCGAGAAATTCGGCCAGGGAACGCCCGATGACTGGGTCGAGCGCAACGTCTACACGCGGCATTCGGTGACCGGCATAGCGATCATGATGATGGTCGATTTCGCGCTGTTCGGCTTCATCGGCATCACGATCTGGGCGGTGCAGATGATGTGGATCCCGTTCTTTGCCGCGGGCATCATCAACGGCGTCGGCCACTACTGGGGCTACCGCAACTTCCAGGCCGAGGACGCGAGCCGCAACATCGTGCCGTGGGGCATCATCATCGGCGGCGAAGAACTGCACAACAACCATCACGCCTATGCCACGTCGGCGCGGCTGTCGAGCAAGTGGTGGGAGTTCGATATCGGCTGGATGTACATCCGCATCATGGCAATGCTCGGCCTCGCGCACGTGAAAAAGGTCGCGCCCAAGATCAATCTCTCCCCCAAGGCCCAATGTGATGTGGACACGCTGCAAGCCGTGATCACGCACCGCTACGAGGTGCTGGCGAAGTATGCGCGCTCGCTCAGGCAAACCTGCGCCGAGGAAATCAAGCAGCTCAAGGCAGCGCACGCCGTGCGCGTCGATCGCCGCCTGCTCAAGCGCTGGCTGCATAGCGATGAGCAAAAACTCTCCGCGCTGGAGCGCGAGCGCATGCGCGAAGTACTGAGGAACAGCCGGGTGCTCGACACCGTCAACTCGATGCGCCAGGAGTTGACCGCACTGTGGCAGCGCTCGTCCGCCAGCAAGGATGAGCTGGTGCGCCAGCTCGAAGACTGGTGCCACCGCGCCGAAGCGAGCGGCATCGTCGCGCTGGAGGATTTCTCCAGGCGTCTGCGCTGCTACCGGCTTGCGCCGGCGTAAACGCGAAGCGCCATAAAAAAAGCCCGCTCGAAGCGGGCTTTTTTATTTCGTCATGCCAGCGCAGGCTGGCATCCAGGAGTTCCGGACCCCGCTGGTACGGGGATGACCGTCGTGCTAACGCGCGGTCATTTCAGCTTCGTTTCCTTGTAGATCACGTGCTTACGCGCGACCGGATCGAATTTCTTGATTTCCAGCTTGTCCGGCGTGGTGCGCTTGTTCTTGTTCGCCGTGTAGAAATGGCCGGTGCCGGCGGTTGACTCGAGTTTGATTTTTTCCCTCATGACAGCCTCCTTTAAATTTCCTCGCCGCGCGCGCGCATTTCAGCGATCACGACGTCGATGCCCTTCTTGTCGATCGTGCGCAACCCGTGCTGGGACACCCGCATGCGTACCCAGCGGTTTTCGCTCTCGACCCAGAAACGGCGGTATTGCAGGTTAGGCAGGAAGCGGCGATGCGTCTTGTTGTTGGCATGGGAAACGTGGTTCCCGTGCTGCGGTTTCTTGCCGGTGATTTGACATACTCGTGCCATGACGCAACTCCAGATTCCGGAAAAGGCGCGATTTTACACTATTTTTGAGGTTTGCGGAGCGCGCCGTCGGAGGGCGGAACAGGGGCCCCGTCAGAACCGCATTTCCATGCCTTGGGCCATCAACCACAGGTTCATGGCGGTAATGGCGGCGATGAAGGCGAGCATGGGCAGCAGCCGCCAGCCGCGCAACGCAGCGCCCCCGGCGAGCCGGTCGCGCCCCCGATGGCGGACGATCTGCACCGCGAGCCAGAACCCGAGCACCATCAACGCCGCCTGCACGGTAAACATGGCCTCGTCTGGAAAGAGCGGCGCCATCATCTGTTCGTGGCGTTCGGCCATCGTCCGCGGCCCCGCTTCGCTGCCCAGCGGATTGAGCAGCAGCGAAAACACGTCGATGCTTTCGCGCGACAGGTGATCGAGGTTGTGCGCGAGATGATAGGCAAAGGCAAGCGGCAGCGCCACGAACGAGAACGCCGCAAACAGCGCCTGGTACGAGGATGCGCCCCGCACTGGAAGGTGCAGCGCGCCGACGCACGCGCCATAGATCAGCACGGGCAGCGCAAAGCTGCCGATCATGCCCAGGGTGAAACTCGCGAGCGGCCGGCCGCTTTCGCCGATGGCGCGGGCGATCACGCTCATCCATTCGCCCCAGAACGGCATCATGGTCAGGCCATGAAACGTCGTGATTCCGAGCAGTGCCAGCATGAACCACGCGCCGTCCCACTGTGGCCGCGCCAGGTCCTGCGCCTCGCTGCCCGGCGAACGCAGCCACCAGGTGACGTTGCCGTGCGGGCAACTTCGCACGCAATTGCCACACGACAGGCAAAAAGTGTTCTGGCTGAAGCGCCCCACCACGAGATGCGTCGGGCACGGCTCGATATCGCGCGAACCGTTGTAGCACTCGAGCGTCTTGCACGAGTCACAGGTCGCCTGCATGACGGGCCGCACCGCGACCGGCGCAAGACGCGCGTAGTAGCCGAGCGTGCGGCCGACCGGGCAGGCGTAACGGCAGAACGCCTTGCGCTCGAACACCAGCAGGAAAACTGCCGACAGGACCAGCATCGCGAGCGCCATCACCGCGGTCGCCGCGGGCAGCGTGGTAATGCCGAATCCGATCTCGAACCACGTCAGCGCAAGGAATAGCAGCAGTGCGAGCCCCACGTTATGCAGGTAACGCGGCACCCTGAGGTTGAGCCCCGGATGCGGATCGGCCCGGCGCCACCAGCGGCGCCGGACGATCCAGTTCGCCAGCGCGTCCCACGGGCAGATCGCGCACCACGCGGTGCCGAGAAACAGCACCGATACCACCACCAGCGGCCACCACAGGTTCCAGACGAATGCGGTGGCAAGGTTGCGATCCGGATAGGCCGTTCCAAACAGCCCGGCGACGATCAACAGCAGGAAAAGCGCAACGGAAACAATTTTTCCGGCAAGCAGGGGATAAGGACCGCGGTTGACGAAACGCACCACGGCGCCGACGACCGGTACCGCCGCGAGATTGATCGCACCGGACGCGGTTGCCCGTGGCAACGGTGCAATGAGGCTCCATACCGCAATCGCGAGCATCGCAACCGCCGCAATTGCGATCCAGGTCTCCGGCAGGCCGGGATGCAGCATGACCATGCCGCCTTCGGTATCGCCGGACGCTTCGTCGTGAGCTGCGTGGGCCGCAGCATGGTCGCCATGCGCCGCGCCGGCATCATGCGCTGCGGAAGGCAGGGATGCTGGGGCCGGCAAACCGGGAGCACTCGATTGGCTTGCAGCCGCCGGCGCGGCGCGGTCGGCGGGATCATGCGCGAATACGTGCGCGCAAGACCCGCAGGCGAGCCATAATATTCCGGCAAGAAGTCGTTGCTTTATCACGTGCCCGAAATCGCTCCAGCGCCAGACCACCCGTATTGGACGGCTTCGCATCGACACGCAAACAGTTATCGTTCAACGATAACGCGTTCTGCATGCCAAACGCATGGTAAACCGTGGCGACACGGCCTGCCAGTTGCGATTGAAAAAACGGCGTGCCCGGCGCTTGCCGCCCCGGATGGGCTCCGCTAAGCTTTGGGTCCCGGCATTGCGCATGGAGCGATTGCCGGCCGACGCCGGTTTCCGACACGCCAACAGAGGGGAGATCACCATGACCGCACCAGCAAAGTCGTTGCTTTCGGTTGTTTGCAGTACCGTGCTGGCCACCGTCGCCTGCGCGGCGATGCTGGTGGCCGACGCCAGCGCGCAGGGCGCGGGCGGACGATCGGTGACGCAAGGACTCGCGAAGAAGATCATCGACAACCTGTATGAATGCCCGGTCAAGGTTGCAAACCATCGCATCAGCGCGGTCGGCACGATTACTTCCACCGACGGCAAGGTGTGGACCGTTCCCGCCGAAACCGCTTTCCAGAAAGGGCCCAAGGGCGCGGACCTCTTCAATGAATGCACCGGCGTGACCCCGAGCAAAACGAGCGAAGTTTCCGCTGCCAACGTACCGGTCTTCGTGGTCGACCCGGACGGCGAAGTGATCACCGGCTACATCGTCGCGGACAATTACTTCGAGTTCTACGTCAACGGCAAGCTGGTGGCGGTCGATGCCGGCCCGTACACGCCTTTCAATTCGAGCATCGTCAAATTCAAGGCGAAACGGCCGATCACTTACGCGTTCAAGGGCGTCGACTGGGAAGAGGACCTCGGCCTCGGCACTGAAGTCAATTTCGGCAAAAAAACCAAATGGTACCAGGGCGACGCCGGGATCATCGCGCGGTTCAGCGACGGCACGGTGACCGACAGTTCGTGGAAAGCGCAGTCCTTCTACATCGCGCCGCTCGCGAATCCGAACGATGTCATCGAAAAAAGCAACGTCCACGACACGACCAAGCTCGGACGCGTGCATCCTCACGCCCCCGCGCCCGGTTGCGAAGACCGCTGCTACGCGGTGCATTACCCGATCCCCGCCAACTGGGCGGCGCCCAATTTCGACGACTCGAAGTGGCCGCGCGCCTACGAGTACACCGATGAGGACATCGGCGTGACGACGCTCAAGGCCTATACCAACTTCCCCGAACTCTTCGAGGGCGCGCGCTGGATCTGGTCGCTGAACCTCGTGTTCGACAACCTCGTGCTCACGCGCAAAACCGTCAAGTAGAGCAAGGACTGCACGAACGCGCGCATGATTTCGATGTTGACGGCGATTGTGCGCGGACTGTTTAGCACGCTCGATAGCATCGCAACGCCCTGCTTCGGTAGAAGCGTAGGGCGTGTAGCGCCTGCCGCCCCAACTTGAGGTCACAAATTGTGACCTCAAGATTGCAACTTCTTGTTTATTCATTTGAAACATGAAGTCCGACGGAAACCGTTCGGGATTGCGCTTCACCGCCTGCAGCAGAACTTTGGTCGGGACCTCATAGAGCGTCGCGAGGTCGGCATCGAGCAGAACCTTGTGGCCACGCAAAACCAGGATCGCGCGCTCAATGCGATCGGCGGGAATCATCGGCGTTGTCATGACAAGGGTGGGCTAAAGCAGCCCGCGTTCCGCAAACGATAGAACTCCACTGCCCGCCACGATAAAGTGATCGAGCACGCGCACGTCGATGAGCGCGAGCGCCTGCTTGAGCGCCTGGGTCAGCGTCTCGTCGGCATGGCTCGGCTCGGCGACGCCCGACGGATGATTATGCGCGAAGATCACCGCACCGGCGTTGTGGTGCAGCGCGCGCTTGACCACCTCGCGGGGATAGACACTGGTCTGCGTAAGCGTACCGCGAAACAGCTCCTCGATTTCGATCACGCGGTTCTGCGCGTCGAGAAACAACGCGACGAACACTTCGTGCGGCAGCGCCTGCAGCTTCAGACGCAGATATTCGCGCACCGCGGCAGGCGAATTGAGCGCGCTGCCGTTGCTGATTTTTTCCCTGAGCGCGCGCCGCGCCATTTCCAGCACCGCCTGCAGTTGCGCGTACTTGGCCTGCCCCATTCCCGCGACTTCGCACAAGTCGCGCTCGCCTGCCGCGCACAGCGCCGACAACGAGCCGCAGCGCGCGAGCAACTCGCGCGCGAGATCGACCGCGCTTTTGCCGTTGACGCCGGTGCGCAGGAAAATCGCCAGCAGTTCGGCATCTGACAGCGCGTCCGCGCCCTTCGCCAGCAGCTTCTCGCGAGGCCTATCGTCCACCGGCCAATCTGCAATCGCCATGTCGGTTCCCGATGCGGAACACCCTGATAGGCTCAACGCGCCGTGACGACGGCCGTCTATCGTCCAAAAGTCCTAGTCCGCCTATCGCCTCGCCTCAGTCGCTACACCGCAGCGCCCGGAGCTTGACCTGCATGCTGCCAGCGCTCTAACATCGCTCGCATCACCTACCCGAATTCGTGAAGAGCGGCGTAACCCGCCATGGCGCACGGGCGATATGCAGTCAGCCTGACTTTCCGGAAAAGCCCGAACCAGGGGCAACCGGGCGTGGGTTACTGCGTGATCCGCCGAATCGGCGTGGCATTCGTCGTCGCCGCTGCCTCACTCCCAACCACAGCCGACGCGCAACCCGCCGGCTACCCTTCCAAACCGATCCGCGTGATCGTGCCGTTCCCGGCCGGCGGGCCGGTCGAGATTCCTGCGCGCCTGATCGCGCAGCGGCTCGTCGAGACGATGGGCCAGCAGATCGTGATCGATAACCGCGGCGGCGCGAGCGCAAGGATCGGCACCGAGGCCGTCGCCAAGGCGCCGCGCGACGGCTACACGATCTTGTTCAATAATTCGTCGCACACGGCGAACGTGTCCCAATTCAAGAAACTGCCGTACGACTCGGTGGCCGACTTCGCCCCGATCACGCTCGTCAACCTGACCTCCGGGAATCTGCTCGTCATACACCCGTCGGTTCCGGCGCGCTCGGTCAAGGAATTGGTCGCGCTCGCCAAGGCACGGCCGGGCCAACTCAACTACGCTTCGTCCGGCGTCGGCGCCCCCATCCATGTCGCTTCCGCGCTGTTCGCCGCGATGGCAGGCATCCAGCTCATGCACGTGCCCTACAAGAGCACCGTGGCGGGACTTACCGACGTGATCGGCGGGCGCGCCGAGATCATGGTGATAAGTCCGACGTTCGCGCTGGGGTTCATCAAAGAAGGGCGCTTGCGCGCGCTCGGCATCACGGGTCAGCGCCGCCTGCCGGGGCTGACCGAAGTGCCGACGATCCACGAAGCGGGAGTGACCGGCTACGACTTCGTCAGCTGGCACGGCATGTGGTTCCCGGCCGGCGTGCCCGCCGAAATCGCGCGTCGCGTGCACGCCGAGGTCGTGAAAGCGCTCGCCGTACCCGAGGTGATCAAGCAATTGGAAGAGAGCTTTCTCTTTCCGGTCGGCAACTCGCCTGAAGAGTTCGCCGATTTTATTCGCAAGGACATTGCGCTGCAGGCAAGCATCATGAAAAAGATCGGCCTCGATCCGGAGTGAGTGAGACCTGTGCGGCGCGCTGTGCGCCTCAGTTGATCCCGTTGCGCCGAAATTCCTCCACCGACTTCGCAAGCTGCCCGTCGATCCGCTTGAGCGCCCGCGTGACGGAGCGCGGGGAGCCGTACGTCGGGATGAAGGCCGAGTGTTTTCCCGCGCCGCCGATCACCACGATGATAATGTCCTCGGCGCGCTGAACCACCGGCACCAGCGCATCGAGACCCGCCGTCGCGTATTTCTCCTTGAACCTGACACGGAAACGGCGATCGATGTTCTCCTTCGAGAACTTGCCGAGCGGCAGTTGCGCGTGCTCCTGCAGAAAGCGCTTGGCGTCGGCCTTGGTGTAACCATCCGCGGCCACCGTTCTGGCATGCTCGGGACCGAAGACGACCACCGGCTGGGCCTCGAAGCACGGGTCGTTCGAGCCGGTAATCGCCATGGTGCCGGCGATCGTGGTGAGTATGCCCTGCGCATTGAGGCTTTCATGATCGTTCACGTTGTGCGGGCATTCGGCGCCGACCACGGTCACGGTGCTGGCCTCGGCGGGAAAGCCGCGCTCGACGTGCAGCGGTTGCCACGGGCTCGCCGCTTCGTTCTCCGCCACGCAGTAGGTGTACTTGGCCGGCGAGCCGAAGGTGGACATATCACCCAGTCCTGGAGTCGCGCCGCCGATGTTTACCAGCGCAAGCCGTATCGCGCGCCCGATCGTGGCATTGCTGTGCGTGCCCGGTCCAAACGCGTTGTGGCCGGAATTGATCCCGAGTTCCCGCGCCACGGGACCGTTCACGATCATCAACGGCGCGCACGGATGGGTCGTGGTCTGGACGCCGTACAGGTTGAACGGTTCCTCGCACATCGCCTCGATCGCGAGCACCACCAGCGGAAAATACTCCGGCCGGCAACCCGCCATGACCGCGTTCGCGGCGAGCCGCAACGGCGTCGCTTCGCCGTAACGCGGCGCGATCTTCGCCACCGGTTCGTCCCACGGGCGGTCGCAGTACGCGAGCATTTGCTCCACGCGGCGCGCCGTGGGCGGAATGATCGGCAGGCCGTCGCCCCAGCCGCGTTCGAGGTAGAGCTTGTTGATCTGCTCGAAGTCGTCTTCGGCCTCGAGGCTCGCGCCCTCGGCTTTGAGTAACCCGGCGAGACCGCTCACTTGGCGTGCGACCTGATGAGATCGACCACTTGCGGAATCGCCACCAGCGCGCGTCCCTCGACCTGCTCGATGGAAAGCCCTCCCAGCGGGTGCGGAATTATCACCAGCGGCAGATCCGGCACTCCGAACACGCGCGCCTGCGTCTTCGCCAGCTTGAGGAAAGGATCGGAGCAGATAACGGCGGTCGTGAGACCGCGTTTGCGAAGCTCAGCCATGTCGTGGACACTCCACGACGTGCACGACCCTCAGTCGGCCATTGCGCTGACGACGAAGTCAGTCTCCGCGGTGAGCCGGTCGAGGATTGCCTTCGGTGCCGGCAGGCTGACAACGTCTTTGCGCAACGACACCACCGACGCAACCGGCAGCGCCGCGCGCACGCCCTCGACCACCATCGCCAGCAGATGATCCGCGTTGCCCTTGCTGTTGTCGAGAACCCCCAGCCGGATCCCGCGTCCATCGATCTTGCGCTGCGCCGCAAGGGCTCCAGACGCCGGTGTCGGCGCTTCAGGCACTACCAATGTGACTTTTTGATTCATGGTTCGCTCCTTCTTGGTTTGCTCCCACCTTACCAGCCGCGCGGCTCCGCGCGCAGGAAATCCATCGCACCGATTTCCTGCGCGAGCTTGCCATATTCGATCTCGCCTAAAGCGCGCACCGGCGGACGCGGCTGGCCGCAATCGCGTCCCATCGCTCGCATTGCGCCCTTCAGCCCCGCAAACCCTGCTCTCTTCACGAGGTGATGCAGCGCAGCGATGTCTTCCTGCGCCTTGCGCGCCTGAGTGAACTGCTGTTTGGCGCACAAGTCATACACTTCGCGCACGAGTTTCGGCGCAACACCCGAGAGCGGAGAAAACGCCCCCGCGCCGCCAAGCACGCCCGCCGAAACCATGTAATCCGTCCCCGGCAGCAGCTGGAACTCCGCACGCGTGTTGCGCGCGAGCGATATCGCTTCGGCCATGAACACCCAGTCCATGCTCGCGTCGACCACGCCCGCGAGGTTGTCGAGGCGCTCCAGCACCTGCAACGTGATCTCCGTGGTCAATGGCGTGCCGACGTCTTCCACCGGCGGACTGCAGATAAAAAACGGCAGGCGCGTCGCAGCCCCCACCTGCACGATGTGCTCGACCACCATGTTCGCCTTGGGATGCCAGAAGTACGGCGGATGCGACACGATCGCCGCTGCACCCGCCGCTTCGGCGTGCCGGGCGCGCTCGACCGCGATGCCGGTGCCGGCATCGTTGACGTGCGCGAGAACCGGCACGCGGCCTTTCACCTGCTTCACCGCGAACTCCAGCAGTGTGCGCAGTTCTGCATCGGTCAGGCTCAGGTCCTCGCCCTGCGGCAGGGGCAGCGCCAGCGCGTCCGCGCCGTGGCGCAAGTGAAACTCGAGCAGCTTGCCGTAGGTGTCGAAGTCGATGCCGTGATCGCGCTTGAAAGGCGTGACCGGGGTGTGCACTAAACCTGGTTTGAAAGTGGCCATTGTCTCGTTCTCGGTTTGAATGTTTACCAGCCGTGGGGTTCGGTCTGCAGAATATTCAGTTCCTCGAGCTGCTGGCGAAGGAAATCGATGCGCTCACGGGTAGCGGTCGGCAGCGGCGAACGCGTCGGCCCGACCGGGCGCCCCATCATGATCATCGCGCCCTTGAGCGACGATGGGTACTGTTCCTTGAACAGGCGCCACAGCCGCGAAACCTTGTACTGGCACTCGCGCGCGAGTTCCCAGTCGTTGGCGACGAGCGATGCGTAGAACTTGTTGCACAGATTCGGCGCGATCGCGCCCGACGACGAGAACGAGCCGCAGGCGCCGAGCGGGAACGAGGCCAGCAGATGCTCCACGCCCATGATGATGGCGAACCCGGGCCGCATCCTGAGCGCCACGCGCGAAATCTCGAGGAATTTCTCGCTGTGGAAGCTCGCGTCCTTCATGCCGATATAGTTCGGCAGGCGATCGATCAGGCGGTGCGTGAGCTCGCCGGTGAATTCCACGCCTTCCCCGTTACGCCACGGAGAGTTGTAAGTCAGGAGTGGCAGATCCGTTGCAGTGCCGATGCGGACGATCGAATCGAAAATCTCTTCCTGCGACGGCCGGCGGCAATACGGCGAAATCGCGAGGATCATGTCCGCGCCGATCTTCCGCGCGTGGCGTGCGATGTCGAGTGAATCTTCCTCCGACAAGGTGCCGACGAAAATCGACACCGGCACCCGCCCCGCGACCGTTTTCACCGCCACTTCGGCGCCGAGCTTGCGTTCGGCAATGGTGAGGTTGAGCGACTCCGCCTTGTGATGCGGCCATGCGATCGCGGGCGCGCCGTGGCGGACGTGAAAGTCCACCATTTTTGCGAACCCGTCAGCATCAAGGCTGTAGTCAGCCTTGAGCGGTGTGACGGGAGCCTGCATTACGCCTTTGAGAGTGATCGACATTTTCCCGTTTCCTTTGGAACTGAATTGGTTTGCGGCTGGAAGATTAAGGACGCTCTGGTCAAGTATATAGCCGTCATGCCAGCGCAAGCTGGCATCCAGTAACAAATTAACTCCTCTGGATTCCTGCTTTCGCAGGAATGACAACATTTTTTAAATTCGACTTATTCAGAACTTTCTAGTTTAAACCCGAACCTTGCTTTCTACCTCGGGCTCGCGAGGTCTGCACACGCAGGCAGCCCCGGACGCGAGCCGAGCAACTCATAGTAGCGTGCCGCGAGTGCGAGGTCCTGCAGCGCGGAGCCGACCGATTTGAACGCAACCAGCCCTTCGCGCGGCACGGCGGCCGCGCCGGTGACGATCTGCGCGAGACTCGCCCGCTTCGCTTCCGGCAGAGCGCCGCTCTCAACCGCCTGCCGCAAATCACCCGCTTCCTCGACCGCATGCCAGGAATCCACCACGACGAGACCCGCGTCGCGAAAGCACTGCACATCGGCCTCGGCAAACTGCGGCCGCGTGTTGCCCACCGCGCACAGCAGCCGACATCGATCGAGCCATGCGCCGCGCAATATTGGTTCGCTGCTGCGTGAGTTGCTCGCCGTGACGACCACCGCGCGGCCGCGCGCGGCTGCTTCCGCCGAATCAACCGCCATCACCGGAATGCCGAGCTTCCGGGACATCTCGCGCGCATAGGCCTCGCGATTCACGGCAGTCGGGCTGTAGACTGCGGCCGACTCCACACGATATACGGAAGCCAGGCTTTCGAGCTGCGTGCGCGCCTGGTTGCCTGAACCGATCACGCCGATCGTAACCGGGCCGGATACCTGCACCTTCCGAGCGATCACGCCGCTCGTCCCGCCCGTGCGCAGATCGGTGATCAGCTGTCCGTCCAGCAGCGCGAGCAGTTCGCCGTCCCGCAGACGATAGAGCGTCACCACATAGCGCGCGCCCGTTCCCTGTATGCTGTGATACGCCTTGGTCGCGAGATAGCCGGCCTGATGATCGGCCGCGACCAGCACGCGCATTGCGCCGCCTTCGAAGTCCGTGATGAACTTCGGCGAGACGACGGTTTTTCCGGCTGCCTCGTGCGCCAACGCCTGCTCGAGCAGATCGATGACGTCGTGCATTTTGAGCACGCCCCTCAGCGCGTCGTAGCCG
>Ga0208566_1001239_pt1 | contig 15157 bp, 20 predicted proteins | sample PL_2010_150m_FD_184159 | JGI IMG/M metagenome (GOLD analysis project Ga0208566, IMG submission 184159) | Freshwater microbial communities from Powell Lake, British Columbia, Canada to study Microbial Dark Matter (Phase II) - PL_2010_150m... | ecosystem: Environmental > Aquatic > Freshwater >...
CTGGTGACGGTGGACGACCGGGGCCAGATGGTCCTCCCCAAGGAACTGCGCGACAGGGCTGGGATCAAGGGAGGCGACAAGCTGGCGGTGATCGGCTGGGAGAAGGAGGGGAAGGTATGCTGCCTCTCGCTGATCAAGGTCGAGGAACTCAGCACCATGGTCAAGGGAGTGCTCGGGCCCCTGATGGGGGACCTGCTCCCGAAAGGGTGACGGAGGGGAAGAGGGGATGAGCGAAAAGAAGAGCGGGGGGTGCTGCGCACCTCCCGTCGGGAGTGCGGTTCCATGTTGCGGCGGGGGAACGTCGTCGAAGGCCATACCCCGCTACGAGGATACGTTTCTGGACGGGCAGGTGGAGACGCCGGCCGGGCCGGTTCCCCGCGTACATTCGCGGGTCGGGAGGGGCGACCTCGTGGGCCGGTGGAAAATGCGGTGGGGTATCGGCAGGGACCGCTACCGCGTCGCCCCGGGCCTGTACGCGCTGGGAGCACCGGGGGCGGACGCGCCCGTCCTTGTAACCGCCAACTACAAATTGACATTCGACGTCGTGCGCCGCGATGTGGCGAGGCTGGACGCGTGGATCCTGGTACTCGATACCCAGGGGGTCAACGTCTGGTGCGCCGCCGGGGAGGGGACCTTCGGAACCGGAGAGGTGATCCGCAGGGTGACGGAGGCGCGGCTTGCCGAAGTGGTGAGCCACCGCACGATTATCCTCCCGCAGCTCGGCGCGCCCGGTGTCGCCGCCCACGAGGTCCGGAAAGGGTGCGGCTTCTCGGTGGTGTACGGTCCGGTGCGCGCCCGGGACATCCGGTCGTTTCTCGAGGCCGGGAGGAAGGCGTCCCCGGCGATGCGATCGGTCGACTTCCCTACGATGGACCGTCTCGTCCTTACACCGGTAGAGATCGTCGGCTTGCTGCGCCCCGCGGGGTGGGCGGCAGCCGTCCTGTTCCTGCTCGCGGGCGTCGGGCCGGGGATCTTCTCTCCCGGGGCCGCGTGGGAGCGGGGGTTCGCGGCCGTGGCGGTGCTTGCGGCCGGGATCCTGGCCGGTGCCGTGGTGACCCCGGCGCTTCTCCCCTGGCTTCCCGGGCGGGCCTTTTCGGTCAAGGGGGGTCTGGCGGGAGGCGTCCTCGCGGCGTGCGCGGTGATGTGGGAGCGCGGAGCCCTGGATGCGCCCACGACGCTGGCGCTGCTGCTCGCGATGACGGCGGTCTCGTCGTTCGTCGCCATGAATTTCACCGGGGCGACGCCGTTCACTTCCCCGTCGGGCGTGGAGAGGGAGATGCGCAGGGCCCTGCCCGTGCAGGCGGCCCTGACGGTGGTGGCCGGCCTCCTCTGGGTCGGAGGAGCGTTTCTTCATTGATATCGGTAAAGGGAGGATCGTGATGGAAGGGTTCCGATACATCGACGGTGTCGCCACCGTGCGTCTCGACGATGCGGCCTGCATCGGGTGCGGGATGTGCGAGGAGGTGTGTCCTCACGGAGTCTACGCCGTGGCGGACGGGAAGGCGCAAATCCTCGACCGCGACGCCTGCATGGAGTGCGGGGCGTGCGCGATGAATTGCCCGACGCAGGCGATCTCGGTGAATCCGGGCGTGGGGTGCGCCGCCGCGATCCTGAACGGGTGGATTTCCGGTTCGAAGCCGTCCTGCGGTTGCGGCGGGTAAGGCCCTCCGCGAAGGGCCTCCCGCCGTCTCCCCGCTACTTTTCCCCTCCGGTCGCGCTCCCCCACAGTTCCTTGAGCCGCCGGTCGCGGCCGCACCCGTTCCTGTAATACCGGTAACGGATCGGGTTCTTCTTGTAGTAGTGCTGGTGGTACTCCTCCGCCGGGAAATATTCGCTGGCGGGGACGATTTCGGTGACCACCGGCTCCTTGAAGGGCTTCGACTTCTCCAGCGCCTCCTTCGACTGCAGCGCCTCCTTCTGCTGTTCCTCCGTGTGGTAGAAAATCGCCGACCGGTACTGGTTGCCGGAATCGCAGAACTGGCGGTCCTTCGTCGTCGGATCGATGTTGTGCCAGAAGACGTCGAGAAGTTTCCCGTACTTTATCTTCGAAGGGTCGTAGACGATCTGCACCGCCTCCGCGTGGCCGGTCCCGCCGGCCGATACCTCTTTATAGGTGGGATTCACCTTCTGCCCGCCGGTGTAGCCGGACGTGACCGACACCACCCCCGGCAGCGCGTCGAACGGGTGCTCCATGCACCAGAAACAGCCGCCGGCGAAGGTCGCCTTTTCGAGGGTGGCGGCGGCGTTGACCGTACCGGCCGCAAGGAGCGCCAGGGGAACTACAAGCATGCCGAGAAGAAACGTTTTCATCGGAAACCCTCCACGACGATCGGATTATTTCGCGGTGGCGACGAATTGCAGCGCCGCCGAGTTCATGCAGTAGCGCTTCCCGGTCGGCTTCGGCCCGTCGTCGAACACGTGGCCGAGGTGTCCGTCGCACCGGGGGCAAACCACTTCGGTGCGCCGGGAAAAGAGGCTGTTGTCGGGCCGGGTGCTTACGTTCTCCGGCGCGATCGGCGCCGTGAAGCTCGGCCAGCCGGTCCTGGAGTCGTACTTCTCTTCCGAACGGTACAGTTCGAGCTCGCAGCCGGCGCAGCGGTAGACGCCGTGCTCATGATTCTTGTCGTACTTGCCGGTGAAAGCCCGCTCCGTCCCTTTCTCCCGCAGGATGTGGTACTGCTCGGGCGTCAGGATTTTTTTCCACTCTTCGTTCGTTTTCAAGACGGTCTGGGTCATTACGTAGCTCCCCTTTTCTGCCGAATAGACACGGATCGACGCGGATCGCTCGGCGGCTTCCGCCGGAACCGTAAAGCTGTCCGAAATGGCGAGCCGGCCGCCGAGCATTCCGGGAAGCGTCGCTCCCACCGCGACACCGGCCGCCGCACCCATCAGCCGAAGAAAATCCCTGCGGTTCGTCCTGGATCGCATGCTTCGTCCCTCCTCTGCGGGTAAGATGCATTTGCCTTCCTCTCGATGCCGGTTGGTCGTGGCGCAGGAGGAATCCTTACAAGGGGGGCGTTTCGCCGGGAACAACGCGCCTCCGCCCCATCCTTTTCGAATGCCACGGCGGCTCCAGGGGAAACGTCCTTTGGTCGGGTTTGTGCGCCAAGGGGAGAACGGAAGGACCTGACGGAACATCCTACCTGCAGAAGACTTCGATCCGGCACCGGGAAGTTCTGTTTTATATGTGCCACGTGGTGGCACCGGCGGCATCCATACATCCGGGACGGCGATTCCATTGGAAGGATGCAGAAGGGGAAACGATATGGAAGCGATGCTTTTTCCCGGAGCAAACCGCAACCTGCAGGTTCTGGCGATCGTCCTGTGTGTCGGCCTGTTCCCCATCTCACGGGAGGTTTCCGCCGGCCAGGGATCCCTGGACGGGAAGGTCTTCATCGTCGAAAACGGGTCGAAGGAGGAAAAAGCCGACGGGAGAGACGTTTATCTCTTCCGGAACGGGACATTCCGTTCGACCATCCGCGACAAGTGGGACGGATTTCACGAGGGGGGCTACGCCTCCACGGAAAGCGAAGACGGCATCACGTTCGTGGCCGACACGAAGAGCGGGTCGCGGGGGACGATCCACTGGGAGGGAACGGTGCGGGGAGGGGAGATCGATGTCCGCTACACCTGGGCCGACGCCCCCAGGTGGTACGATCCGCATCCGAAGCGGGAGTATTGGGCCAGGGGGGAGGAGGTAAAGAATCCCGCCGTTGCTTCTGCGCGCGGCACGGGGACCTCGCCCCTGCTGGATGGGAGGACGTTCTTCGTCCGGACGGGGGAAAACGGGAAATCGGCCGACCACGACGATTACATGATCTTCCGGGACGGCATGTTCGTCTCGAGCGGGTGTGTGGAGCAGAACTTCGGGAAATCGTCCTATGCGGCTGCCGTGGAAGGGAACGGAATCCGTTTCCGGGCGGAGACGACGAGCCCGACGCATGGCGCCATGTATTGGGAGGGAACCGTGCGGGGGGATGTCATGGAGGCCACGGCCCGGTGGGTCCACGATCGGTGGTACTGGAAGGTCGATCGGAAGTACTGGTACCGGGGCGGTCCGGCCGAATGACCTCCGACGCCGAGAGGATTCCTTCCCGCGATGTGCGGACGCGTCCCGGCGACCCGGCGAGCGTTGCGGGGGAATCCGTCGGGAAGAGCGCCGGCGGGGGCGTGCGGGTTGCCGGCAAGGTAGCGATCTTTCTTCTCGTCCTCGTCTTCCTGAATTACGGCATGGGGTGGGTTGCGCAACAGATCGCGTTTCAGTTGTGGCCTCGCCACGTTCACATGGCGCTCACGGTGCTGACCGCCTCCGTCGTCGCGTACGTGCTCCTCCTCGCGATCCCGTTCCTTCCGGGGGTCGAAATCGGCCTCATGGTCATGGTTCTGCTCGGTCGCCCGGGGATCGCCCTCGTGTATCTTGCAACGGTCCTGGCCCTTACCCTGAGCTTCCTCCTCGGCCGGATCCTCTCCCCCCGGATTCTCGTGCGCGCCCTGGGCTGGTTCCACCTCGACCGGGCCCGGGCCCTGGTCGCCGATCTCGTGCCCCTCGATCCGGAGGAGCGGCTCCATTTTCTTCTTCAGAGCGTCCCTTCCCGGATCATCCCCTTCCTGCTCCGGCACCGATACTTCGTGATCGCTGTTCTATTCAACCTTCCCGGCAACGCGCTCATCGGCGGCGGCGGCGGGATCGGGCTCGTCGCCGGAATGAGCCGCCTGTTTTCCTACCCGAAGTACCTGTTCGCCGTATGCCTGGCGATCACTCCTGTGCCGATCCTTTTCCTTTTGCGCGGGGCATAACGGTTCGGAATCTCGAGCGTTACTTCCCCGCCACGTACCCGTTGTTCCGAATGTCGCACGGCGGTTGAGGATTACGGGCAGAGGGCCCGTTCGAAGGGGATTACGGAGTTGCGAGGGATTTCCGGATCCGCTCCCTTGCCTCCGCCGAAAGGGTCTCTCCTGGAATCTCTTCCGTCGCCGTGAGGCGCCTCACCGTCTCGCGGATCAGGAGGAGCTGCCGTTCGTACCTCGCGCAGAACCTGCAGATGAGGAGGTGAAAGCGCACGCCGATCCGCCTCCCTAGGGGGAGGGAGCGGTCCATCGACTCCGAGAGGAGCCGTGTCACGTCCTTGCAGGAAAGCATCAGGGTTCCTTCTCCGTCTTCCTGTTGAACCACCGGGCTTCCAGACACCGCCGCAGCAGCATCCGAGCGCGATGGAGGATCACCCAGAGATTGGTCTCGGTGACGTTCAAAACCTTACAGATCTCGCCAGTGTCCGCTCCCTCGATCTCCCGGAGGGTGAAGGCGTTCGCATGGTTCGGGGAAAGTTCGGAGAGGCATTTCGTGAGCTGATCGAGGAATTTCTTCTCCCGGTACAGGTCCGCCGGGTTGCCGCCCCAGTCGGTCGGGCCGGATGTCCAGTGTCCGGAACTGTCGAAGGAGGAGGGATCGGGATGTTCCCGGAGATCGTTTTCCCCCAGGGGAGCTTCCCGGGCCTCGCGCCGGAAATGGTCGATGATCTTGTGTTTCAGGATGCCGACCAGCCAGGTGGACTCGGAGGATTTCCCGGAAAAGGAGGCGTAATTCTTGAGCGCGGCGAGGAACGTCTCCTGGACCAGATCCTCGGCGGTCGAGCGGTCCCGTAGCCGGAGCATCGTGTACCGGAACAGGTAGTCCCCGTACCGGTCGACCCACTCCGCCGGGTCCGTATTCGCGGGCTTCGCCACGCTTTTTTATCTCATTTTCCCGTGAACGTGGCAATCGCCGGTTCCGGATCGGGTGGGAGCGTGAATCAGGGCATGGACCGCGCGGCGCCCTTCGGCGACAATGTCCGGGAGGAGAGGACGAGGATGGAGGTCGCCAAATAATGGCCTGTACCGGGTTCCGGTGGGTCTTCCGGCATGCGGTTGTCCCGGCGCTCGTATTGTCGTTGACCCTTCCGGGGACGACGGGGAACGCGGCCGGGCCGCTGCTCATCGACGACTTCGTCAACGGGGTCTCCGCCGGGTGGGAGAAGAAGGTCTTCAAGGGGGAGACCGTCTACCGGGCGACCCTCGATGAGGAGCGTCCCGCGGTGAAGGCGGAGAGCAAGGCGGCCGCATCGGCCCTGATCTACCGCGTCTCCCTCGATCCGAAGGCGTATCCGCGGCTGTCGTGGTCCTGGAAGATCGTCCGTACGATCGGCAAGGGGGACGAGCGGACGAAAGCGGGGGACGATTACGCCGCGCGGGTGTACGTCGTCTTCCCTTCCACCTTCTTCTGGAGAACGCGGGCCGTCAACTACATCTGGGCGAACCGGCTCCCCCCCGGGACCTTTCTCCCCAACGCGTACACGGGGAACGCCGTCATGGTGGCCGTGGAGAGCGGCGACGGCAACGCGGGGAGGTGGATCGACGAGGAGCGGAATCTCGTGGAGGATTACCGCCGTGCCTTCGGGGAGGATCCCCCCGCGGTCGGTGCCGTGGCGATCATGACGGACACCGATAATACAGGGGAGCAGGCGGTTGCGTGGTACGGCGCGATCCGGTTGTTACCGCCCGTCCCGTAGGGCATCCGTCTCAGCGCGCCCTCTCGCCGGATGCAGGTCGTTCCTTGATCCGCGGGATCATCCCCTCGCAGGGGACCATCGTCTGGCAGAGGCCGCAGCCGAGTTCGGCCACCTGGAATCGTTCCCCCACGGCGCGGGGGATCTCCACGTGGCAATACTCACGGCACCTCGGCTTGTCGTGCCCTTCCAGGGAGAGGGCCCCCGCCGGGCACCGGTCGATGCAGATTCCGCAACCCCCACCCCGGAAGTGCAGGCAATTCCCCCGGTGGTCGGTGGCGGACCGTTTCGTGGGCGGGAGGACCAGGTCGGTGATCACGCTCCCGCAGCGGTGCGCGATTCCCCGTTCGGTGATCAGGCCGTCGTTGAGGCTGAAGGTGCCCAGGCCCGCGGCATAGGCGGCATGGCGCTCCGACCACGTGGAGGCGATCCCCGCGGGGGTGTCCTCGATCCGCTTCCAATCCCGGGAAAGCGCCGGGGCGATCGCCCGGAGCCCGTGCCCAAGGAGAAACGCGACCACGTGCAGGCGCAGCAGAACGTTGAAGTTCTCTCCGTAATTCCGCGTGTGCGCCCACTCCCTCGAAGGCCACACGCGTTCCTTGCGGTTGCTTTCCCGCGTCGCGCGGGTGACGGGGAGAATCCAGCAGATGACCGTTCCCTGCGCCATGGCAGACGCGCCCGGCTCCGTCGCCATGCATTCCGAGGGCGTCCGGTGAAATGGTCCGATGATCCTCTTGTACTCCTCGAAGAGCGGGTCCGCGGCGGACGCAAACCCGACAAGAGGTTCGTCGAAGTAGCGCTCCCCTCCGTCCAGGTGCCGATTCTCCGGCCTCTCCAGCACGAAGCGGACGATCTCTTCCCGAACCGCGCGTTCCATCTCCCTCTCCATGCGCATCCCGGACATTATATCCGGTACGATTCGATACGATGGATCATCTCATATGCAGGCTTGTAAGGGATTCGCTCCGGCAGCGACTGATCGGTAGACGGGAAACGAAAGGGGTTCTTCATGGCGGCGTTTGATTACGATCTTGGGGTCCTTGGAGGGGGTGCGGCGGGGCTGACGGCGGCGGCGGGTTCGGCGCAGTTCGGCGCGAAGACGATCCTCGTCGAGAAGGCGAAGAAACTCGGGGGAGATTGCCTTCACTTCGGGTGCGTCCCGTCGAAGACATTGATAAGAACCGCCGGAGTCTGGTCCCTCGCCCGCCGCGCGAAGGAGTTCGGGCTTCCGGAGGTGGCGCTCCCGCCGGTCTCCCTCGCCGCCGTCATGGCCCGGGTCCGCTCGGTGATCGACACGATCCAGGAGCACGACTCGCCGGAACGGTTCTGCAAGCTCGGCGCGGAAGTCCGGTTCGGATCCCCGCGCTTCGTCGACGACCGAACGGTCGACCTCGACGGGGCGCGCCTGACCGCGAGGTCGTGGATCGTCGCCACCGGCTCGAGTCCGTCCCTGCCGCCCGTCGAAGGGATCGCGGACGTTCCGTACTGGACGAACGAGACGGTCTTCTCCCAGACGGAGCTGCCGGGACACCTGCTGATCCTCGGCGGCGGGCCGATCGGCGTGGAGATGGCGCAGGCGTTCCGGCGTCTCGGGTCGGGTGTCACCATCATCGAATATGGGGACCAGGTGCTGGCCCACGAGGACCCGGACATCGCCTTGATCCTCCGGAGCCGCCTGGAAGCCGAGGGGGTGAAGGTCCTCACCGGCACGAAGGCCCTCAAGGCGACCGTGGGGAACGGGTCGGTTCAGTTGCGGGTGGGGCCGGCGAAGGGAGAAGGGGAGCCGTGGGCGGTCGAGGGGGACGTCCTCCTCGTGGCGGCCGGGCGGAAACCGAACGTGGAGGGGCTGGAGCTCTCCGCGGCGGGCGTCGACTTCTCTCCCCGCGGGGTTCCGGCCGACCGGCGGATGCGGACGAACGTTCCGCACATCTATTCGTGCGGGGATGTGAACGGCGTCTTCCCGTTCACCCACGTGGCGGGGTACGAGGCGGGGATCGCCCTGTCGAACGCCGTGCTCCGGCTGCCGAGGAAAGCGGACTACACGAAGGTCCCGTGGTGCACGTACACCGACCCCGAGGTGGCGAGCGTGGGGCTGAACGAGGTGCGGGCGAAGGCGGCAGGAGTCGAATACCGGACCCTCGAGGCGGCGTTTCGCGATGTGGACCGCGCATTGGCCGAAGGGGAGACCGATGGGAAGATCAAGGTGCTGATCAGCCCGTCCGGGGCGCTTCTGGGATGCCAGATCGTCGGGCATCACGCGGGGGAGCTGATCCACGAATGGGTCGCCGCGATCAACGGCGGGGTGAAGCTCTCCACCATGGCCGGGGCGATCCACGCGTACCCGACCCTTGCCGAGATCTCGAAGAAGGCCGCCGGGTCGTACTACTCCGAGAAGCTGTTCGGCGACCGGACGAAGAAGATCCTGCGCTTCCTCTTCGACCTGAAAGGGAGGGCCTGCACCCCGGAAGGAGACCCCGGGGGATGAAATACCGGAAGATCCTGATCCTCGTCGCATTCGCCGCTGTCGTGGCGGCGTTCTACTTCCTCGACCTGGGGAAGTACCTGACGCTGGAAAGCCTGAAGGCGAACCGGGCGCGGCTAACGGATCTGCGCGCCGCGCACGCCTTCCTTTTCGCCGTCATCTTCATACTGATCTACGTCGTCCAGACCGCGTTTTCTCTCCCTGGGGCGGCCATCCTGTCTCTCGCCGCAGGCGCGATTTTCGGGGTCCTCCAGGGGACGCTGTTCGTGGTGTCGGGCGCTACCGTCGGAGCCATCCTCGCTTTTCTGGTCAGCCGGACGCTGCTGCGGGAGTGGGTGGTGAGGAAGTTCGGCGGGCGGATGGAGGGGATCGACCGGGGGTTGCGGGAGAACGGCCTCTCCTACCTCCTCTTCCTGCGGCTGGTCCCGGCGTTCCCGTTCTTCCTGGTCAACCTCGCGTGCGGCGTCACGGGGCTGCCGCTTCGTACCTACGCCCTGGGCACGCTGTTCGGGATCATCCCGGGGAGCCTGGTCTTCGTGAACGCCGGGGCGAGCCTCGCGGCGATCGAAACCGTGCGCCAGGTCGCAAGCCCGCGGGTACTGGGGTCGTTCGCCCTGCTCGGGCTGTTCGCTCTTCTCCCCACGATCATCAATGCCGTAAAGAACCGCCGGAAGGGGAAACCTCTCCCTGTCGATCGAAGAGGGACGGGAAAAGGATAAACTGGTAGCGAGCCCGGCATGGGGCCGAAGGAGGATATGGGAATGTCGCTGAAGAAGACGCTTGCGGATTTCGACGCGTCCCGGAACCGGCCGGCGGAGGTCGTGGGGATCATCCGCCGTGGGATCGACTACGCGAGGGAATCGGGGGCCGCCGGATTGCGGATCGGGGAGCGCGCGCCGGATTTCGCCCTCCCGAACCAGCGGGGCGAGATGGTGAGGCTTTCGGAACGGTTGTCCCGGGGCCCGGTGGTCCTCAACTTCTACCGTGGGGTCTGGTGACCGTACTGCAACCTGGAGCTGGCAGCTCTGGCGAAGGAATTGCAGACGATCCGGTCCCTCGGCGCGGACCTGTTGGGCATCAGCCCGGAACTTCCCGACAACACGCTGACGATGGCGGAGAAGCACGCGATCCCGATCGACATCCTGAGCGACGCGACGAGAGAGGTCTTGAAGAAGTACCGGCTCTGGTTCGCGGTCCCGGCGGAGGTCAAGACGCTGTACCTGGAGAAGTTCGGGATCAACCTGGAGAAGTACAACGGCGCGGGCCGGTGGGAGCTTCCCGTTCCGGCGACCTACGTTCTGGATAGGGACGGCATCGTCCGGGCGGGGGAGGCGGACCCGGATTACACCGTGCGCATGGAGCCGGCGGAGATCGTGGCCGCGGTCCGGAAGATCGCGGGCGGGTGACGGGAACCGGCCGGGTCTCCTTGAACGGGATGTAAGGATTCCGTCCGTGCCGCGACACATGTGCAAGAGAAACCGGGCATGTGCCTCGGAGGGAGTGCCGATGAATTCATCAGCGAAAATTAGACGCATCCTGCCGTTCTTCCTGCTCCTTGGTTTTTTCTCCTTATCGGCATCATGGGGGGCCGACGGCCCCCCATCCAAAACGCCGCCGATCGATGCATCCCTGCCCAAAGTTACGGAGACGGCGACCTTCGCCCTGGGCTGATTCTGGGGTCCGGACTCCCGGTTCGGGAGTCTTCCCGGCGTTCTCCGCACCCGCGTCGGGTACACGGGGGGATCGACGAAGGACCCCACGTATCACACCCTTGGGGACCACGTTGAGACGGTCGAGGTGGACTTCGACCCGTCCGTGATCTCCTACGGGACATTGCTCGACGTCTTCTGGGCAAGCCACGATCCGCGGGAGCGTCCCTGGAAGCGGCAATACATGTCCGCGATCTTTACCCATGGCGTTGAACAGAAAACCGTGGCGATCGAGACCAGGAGCCGCGAGGCCTCCCGGAGGAAGGGAAGGATCTATACGGAGATCGTGCCGGCCTCCAGGTTCACACTGGCCGAGGAGTACCACCAGAAGTTTATGCTCCGGGGCCGGTCGGAACTCATGAAGGAGTACGAGGCGATCTACCCGTCGTTCAGCGATTTCCTCGCCTCCACCGCCGTCACGCGCGTCAATGGGTACGTTGCCGGGAACGGGACGTGCGACTCCCTTCGGCGGGAGCTCGACGGACTGGGATTGTCCCCCGCCGGAAGGAAGCGCCTCGAGGACATCCTGTGCACGGCCGGGGAAAAGAAAGAGAGAAGCATCGGGGCGGCCTGTCCGACGGGCTGATCCCCCCGCGGGGATGGCATAATGTCAGAGGCCCGGCGGCGTCTTTGGGTCATCCTGGGGGAACGGGAGGTCTGGAATGGAGACGTATTTCGATCCCGCCGATCTCGCCGCGTTCGGCGATATCGGTAAGGACGCGCCGGAACTCGCGAAAAAATTCTTCGATTATTATGCGGAAGTGTTCAAGGAGGGGGAGCTCACGGAGCGGGAGAAGGCGCTGATCGCCCTCGCGGTGGCGCACGCGGTCCAGTGCCCCTACTGCATCGACGCGTACACCCGGGCGTCTCTCGAGAAAGGGTCCAACCTCGGCGAGATGACCGAGGCGGTTCACGTTGCCGCCGCGATCCGCGGCGGCGCATCCCTCGTGCACGGGGTGCAGATGCGCAAGATCGCCGAAAAGCTTTCCATGTAGGCAGGGAACCGGAGGGAGGCGTCGTGTCGGGAATCAGGGAAATGTCGACGGGGATCGGGACCGGCGTCCGGGAGGCGTCCGGGGTCGAGCCGTTCGCCGACGCCCTCGCGCGTCATGGGCTCTCCCTCGGGCGGGACCGCGTCCACACCCTCCAGGTGAACACCGGGTACCTGTGCGATCTCCGGTGCCGGCATTGCCACCTCGAGGCCGGCCCGGACAGGGGAGAGGTCATGTCCCGGGAGACGATGGAGGCCGTCGTCTCGTTCGCCCGGCGGTTCCCGTTCCAGGTCATCGATATCACCGGCGGAGCCCCCGAGCTGATTCCCGATCTTCCTTTTCTTATTGAAGGGATCAGCTCCCTTGCGCCCCGCCTGATGCTTCGGACGAACCTTTCCGCAATGAGCGGCACAGGGAGGGAGTCGCTTCTCTCGCTCTGCGTCGCGCACCGCATCGTCCTGGTCGCCTCCTTCCCCTCGACGAATCCGTCCCAGGCCGATGCCCAGCGCGGCGCGGGCGTGACGGAAACCGCCATCGTCGTGCTGAAGAGGTTGAACGCCGCGGGATATGGAGTGGAAGGGACCGGACTGGAGCTGGACCTCGTCGTAAACCCGGTCGGGGCGTTCCTTCCCGTTTCCCAGGAGACCGCCGAGCGGAAATTCCGGGCCGACCTCCTCCGGAAATGGGGGATCGCGTTCAACCGCCTGCACACGTTCGCGAACGTGCCGCTGGGGCGGTTCCGGGGTTGGCTGCTGCAGACCGGAAATTACGAACGGTACATGAAAACGCTTGTGATGGGCTTCAACCCCGCCGCGGTGGAACGGCTCATGTGCCGAACGCTTCTCTCCGTGTCCTGGGACGGGTTCCTGTACGATTGCGATTTCAACCTCGCCGTCGGACGGCCCCTCGGAGACCGGAAAGTCCACGTCTCGGAGGTACACGAACTCCCTCCGCCCGGCGCCCCGATCGCGGTCGGGGAGTATTGCTACGCCTGCACGGCGGGCTCCGGCTTCACTTGAGGCGGAGCGATATCGGCCCCGTAGGGGCCGAAGGGCAACGGGTCATTCGGGACAAACCGTTCGTCTTGCAGGATGTCATTTTTCAGGACGAAATGACGGCATGGTGTCCATCCATATACCCCACATACTTGCTACTCTCGTGGATCGACACCTGCGATCGAGGCCGTTATCGAACGCCGTGGGCCGCTGTGTCGGCGAGGAGAATTGCGCGGTCGCTTCGAACGCATCCCGCGGGGATCGATCGGTCGCCCGCGAGCAGCCGTGCGAGCGGCGCGACCTTCCCGGCGCCGGTGACAAGCCACAGGATGCACCGGGCCCGATCGATCGCCGGAAAGGTCAGGGTCATCCGCTTCCGTCCCTGGTACGGGCCGCTGACGGCGACGTCCGCCTCGAGGATCCGGAGCGCCGCGTCCCCCGGGAAGAGGGAAGCCGTGTGTCCGTCCTCTCCCAACCCCAACTGGACGAGGTCGAGAACCGGGGGATTTCCCGCGATCCCGCGAAGGACCGCTTCGTAACGGCGCGCCCCCGCGTCGAGATCCTTCTCTTCCACCGGCATGGGATGGACGTTGTCGGGGGGGATGGGGATGCGATCGATCAGGGCTTCCTTCAGGTGGAAGTAATTGCGCGAGAGGTCATCGAAAAGAGCAACCCGTTCGTCTACCTGGAACAGGTGGACACGGTCCCAGGGGACGTCTTCCCCAACGAGAGCCTTGAGCGCGAGCCAAGGCGTCGTCCCGCCGCTGACCGCCATCGCGCACCGGCCCCGCGCCGCCACCGCTTCCCTCGCGGCCTGCGCGATCCGTTCCGCCGCCCGTGTGGCGACGGCTCCGGGATCGGGGAGATGCTCCGTTCTCAAGCGGTTTCCGGCGGCCCGGGCGCCGGCGCCGGGTCGTACCACCGTTCGGGAGCGACCAGCGCATCCGCCTCAACCGGTCCCCAGGTACCGGGTTCATACGGGAACAGGGGGGTTTCCGCCGCCAGGACCGGATCGACGATTCTCCACGCCTCTTCGACGTAATCCTCCCTCGCGAACCGGAACGTCTCGCCGCGGAGGGCGTCCCCGAGGAGCTGCTCGTAGGCGTCCGGCTCGTCGCCATCGGGCTGGTGGCTCGCGAGGAGTTCCACCCGGTCGCCGGTGAACTCCTCCCCCGGGTGCTTGACCATCGCGCCGAGCGCGATCGTCAGGTCCGGCCCGAGGCGGAACCGGATGTAGTTCGCCCCGGGAATCGCCGCCACGGTGGGAGGGAGGGGCCCGGAGAAGATCGGGGGCGGACGGCGCAGCGTCACGACCACCTCCACCCGGTTCAGCGGGAGAAGCTTCCCCGCGCGGATGAAGAAGGGCACCCCTTGCCACCGCCACGAGCGGATCTCGAGTCGCAGCGCCGCGTAGGTCTCCACCGTCGAGGCGGGAGAGACCCCCGGTTCCTTTCGATACCCCCGGAACTGCCCCCGGATCACGTCCGACGGAACGAGCGGCGGGATCGCTTTCAGGACCTTCACCTTCTCGTCCCGGACGGCCTCCACGTCCTCGGTTCCCGACGGAGGCTCCATCGCCACGTTCGCGAGCACCTGCAGCATGTGGTTCTGGACCACGTCGCGGATCGCCCCGGCCTGCTCGTAGAACGCCCCGCGCCCCTCCACGCCGAACCGCTCGGCCATCGTGATCTGGACCGACCGGACGTAGTTCCGGTTCCAGATCGGCTCGAGGAAGGCGTTCGCGAAACGGAAGTAGACGAGGTTCTGCACGGCGTTCTTGCCGAGGTAATGGTCGATCCGGAAGATCCGCTTTTCGTCGAAGGAGCCGTGGAGAATCCGGCTCAACTCCCGGGCCGAAACGAGGTCGCGCCCGAACGGTTTCTCGACGACGACCCGGGCGCCCTTGTCGCAGTGGGCGTCGTGGAGCCGTGTCACGACGGTGCCGAAGAGCGCGGGAGGGATCGCGAGATAGAAGACCGGCCGTTTTGCGCCGCCCAATTCCTTCTGAAGCGCCGCGTAGGTGGACGGATCGTCGTAGTCGCCGCCGACATAGCGGATGAGGCGGGACAATTTTTCGAAGGCGTCGCGGTCGACGTGCCCGTGGCGCTCGACGCCTTCGCGTGCGTGTTCCCTGAGCCGCTCGAGATTCCACCCGCCCCTCGCGACGCCGATCACCGGGACGTCGAGGCGCCCGCCGCGGGTCAGGCGGTGGAGCGCCGGGAAGATCTTTTTATACGCGAGGTCTCCGGTCGCTCCGAAGAAGACGAACGCATCCGCTTGCCGATTGTTCATTCTCCGCCTCCCTGCCGGTTCGTCGTTCGGCTCCGATAACCATTATAATGTTCGCACGCAACGAAGGAGACGATCCATTCCCGTGATGCTTTCCGACCCGATTTTCACCACGCTCGATCCCGACCAGCGCCGCGCGGTCCTGCAC
>Ga0208566_1001240_pt1 | contig 15151 bp, 7 predicted proteins | sample PL_2010_150m_FD_184159 | JGI IMG/M metagenome (GOLD analysis project Ga0208566, IMG submission 184159) | Freshwater microbial communities from Powell Lake, British Columbia, Canada to study Microbial Dark Matter (Phase II) - PL_2010_150m... | ecosystem: Environmental > Aquatic > Freshwater > Lake...
GGGTATAGATAGATTAAGATTTTGTCATATTAGTTTGGTGGTTTTTAAAAAAGGCAATAAAAAATCAAATCAAATCAAATCAAATCAAATCAAATCAAAATTACAAATATACAATATAAATTGTATAAAATCAAGTAAAATTTATGCACAACCACAATAATTCTGTTATGGAAAAGTTTCAACACTTTTCCCAAAACCCACACTGCGTTAGGGATTTGAGTGGAAAGCCCGGAGCGAGGAACGAGCGAGGACTTGGAACGGAAAGCCCGACCCGAAGGGGAACGCCCAAATCAATTAAAAATTAAAAATTAAGAATGAAGAATTGCTTTTTTGTGGCTTTAGCGTTTTAGGGGCTTTGCGGTAGAATAGCCATTCGCTTTTCGCTATTCGCCTTTAGCTATTTCACAACTTTATAACTCGCCAACTCACCAGCTCGCCAGGTAACGAATCCCTAATTGCCGTTTGCTGACCCCTAACCTTGTCCGCCTGTCCGCCTGTCCGCCAATGAGCACTCATCACTTCGCATTTCGACTAAAGATTAAATTCTTACTTTTGCCTTACTAACAAGGTTGAAATTAATACTCAGGTAAGATGTACGAATTCATCAAAGGACGGTTAACAGAGAAGACTCCCACCTATGCGGTGATCGAAGCCAACGGCATCGGATACCTGCTGCATATTTCATTGCATACCTATTCGCAGCTAAAAGAGAATGAACACTGCATGTTGCTGGTGCATTTGGTTGTGCGCGAAGATGCCATGATACTTTTCGGGTTCGCAGAAGCCGATGAACGTGAACTGTTCCGCCAGCTCATCAGCGTTTCCGGCGTAGGTCCCAATACTGCACGGATGATCTTGTCGTCAGTGCAACCATCTGAAATCGCCCAGGCCATTGTCCAGGGAAATGCGCCCTTGCTGCAAAGCATCAAAGGCATCGGCTCAAAAACTGCCCAGCGCCTTATTGTTGACCTGAAAGACAAACTTTCGAAGGACCTGATGCCCTTTGAAAAATTGCCTGGCGGATACAATACAAAGAAAGATGAAGCGTTATCAGGATTGATAATCCTCGGCTTTTCCAAGATGGTTGCCGAGAAAGCGCTTACTAAAGTTATCGAGAAAGAAGGCTCGGCTTTACCGGTGGAACAACTGATCAGGCATGCTTTGAAAATTTTATAAGAAAAGGGCATGTCCTGTGACTGCTTTTTCTCGCATATTGTTTATATGAATTCTGGATTTAGTGAGAATAAATAGTTACATCCTTCGTCACGGGTATGTCTTCCTGATGCTGTTCCTGGCCGGGAATTCTTACGCTTTCACTATTCCAGGCAACGCTAAAAATGATGTGGCTTCCTTTCCCGGATTGCCCCCCGACAGCCTTCCGAAAGGGGATACCATTAAACTCCGTTATCCGTTCAATGAAGAATCCACCACCCCTGGATCTTCTTCTAATAATTTATACCTCAAAAATCCTTCCAACTTCCAGACAACGATAGAGTATGACCCGGTGACGCACCAGTATGTGAGGGTCTATAAGATCGGGAAAATGACTTACCATATTCCCGAAACTATGACATTCGAGGAATTTCAGGAGATGGATAACAGGCAGATGCTCCAGAGATATTGGAAAGAAAGAGCAGAAGCAGCCAGCATCGATAACAACAAAGGGGTCATCCCGAAATTGCATATCGGAGGAAAGGTATTTGAAACCATCTTCGGCAATAACACTGTTGACATTCGTCCCCAGGGTTCGGCGGAGATCACCTTCGGGATCGTTTCCAACCGCCGCGACGACCCGATGCTGAACACACGCCAGCGCCGGCAAACGAACTTCGATTTCAACGAGAAGATCCAGATGAACGTGATCGCCAAGATTGGCGATAAAATCGAATTCAAGTGCAACTACAACACAGAAGCAACCTTCGAATTTGAGAATAAATTAAAGCTGAAATATGAGGGAAAAGAAGATGACATTATCCAGCTGATAGAAGGCGGGGATGTGAACCTCCCGCTCAACAGCACCCTGATCAGGGGTAACGAGAGCCTTTTTGGGATTAAGACCAAGTTGCGCTTCGGAAGGGTTACCGTGACGGCCCTTTATTCGCAGCAGAAAAGCGAAACCAAGAACATTACCGTGCAGGGAAATGCACAAACCACGAAATTTTCGATTCATGCCGATGAATATGAAGAAAACCGGCATTTCTTCGTTGCTCAAAAATTCCGCAGCAAGTATAAGACTGCCCTTAAAACACTACCGGTGGTTTCCTCGAGTATGAACATCCTTCGGATGGAAGTGTGGGTGACCAATGTCGGCGCCGCCGTCACCGATAACCGGAACATCATTGCCTTTATGGACCTGGGTGAAAATGATCCTTTCAACAAGGCAAGATTCCATGGCAATTACGGTAAAAGTAACCCTTCCAATAAATCCAACGACCTGCTACAGGTGATCATGCCACACCTTACAGATTCAACCTATGTCAGGAACATCAATAAAGTAAGCGACTATCTTGCCCGAAGCTTTGGCCTTACTTCCGGCCAGGATTTCGAAAAAGTTGAAAGCGCCCGCAAACTCCTTCCCTCTGAATATTCCTTTAATTCCAAGCTGGGCTTCATCTCCCTGAATACTACGCTCAACTCTGACCAGGTACTCGCGGTTGCTTACCAGTACCAGGTAGTCGGAGATACCACGGTATACCAGGTAGGGGAGTTTGCAAACCAGGGGATCAATAGTCCTTCCTGCCTCATCGTGAAGCTGCTTAAAAGTACTGCCCTTAATACCCGGATCCCAATGTGGAACCTGATGATGAAAAACGTGTACTCCTTAAGCGCATACCAGGTTCAAAGCCAGGATTTCAATTTAAACATCCTCTATTCCGGGAATAAAAACGGTGTTCCTACTGCTTACATCACCGAAAGCAGGATCAGTGGCGTTCCCCTCCTGCGGGTTTTGAACTTTGATAACCTTAATCAGCAGGGCAATCCCCCCTCCGACGGGATGTTCGATTTTCTCGATGGTGCAGCCACTCAGGGAGGAACCATCCAGGCTTCCAACGGAAGGATCTTCTTTACCGTCCTCGAGCCATTCGGACAGGACCTCAGGGATTCCATCTATGACCCGATGGACCCTCAGCATTCACTCGAACTGGCAGCTAAATATTGCTTTGATTCCTTATACACGGTGACACGTACCATGGCAAAGCAATATCCCGATAAGAACAAATTTGTCCTGGAAGGATTTTTAAAATCCTCAACCGGGGCCGAGATTTCTCTCAATGCGTTGAATGTTCCCCAGGGATCTGTGAGGGTGACAGCCGGCGGGGTTCAGCTGACGGAGAACGTAGATTATACGGTGGATTATACACTTGGAAGGGTCAGGATCATTAACGAAGGGATCCTCAATTCCGGTACCCCAATCAATATCTCAATGGAAAGCACCCAGATGTTCAATATCCAGACCAAGCGGTTGATGGGTGCACATGTCGATTACAAGATCAACAAGGATTTTATCATCGGAGGTACCATTCTCAACCTCAATGAACGTCCGTTGACGCAGAAGGTCAATTATGGAGATGAACCGATCTCCAATACGATGTGGGGATTGAGTCTCACTTACCGGACCGAGTCGAGGCTCATCACCCGGATCGTGGATATGCTTCCATTTATTCACACCAAGACCATCTCGAAGATAGCAGTGGATGCGGAATTTGCGCAGTTCATCCCGGGCCATTCAAAATCCATCGGAAGCACCGGTACTTCCTACATCGATGATTTTGAAGGTGCACGTTCAACCATTGATCTGAAAAATTACGGAACCTGGTTCCTGGCCAGTACTCCGCAAGGACAAACTTCTCCTGCAATGTTCCCCGAAGGCGCTTCCGGAACAGGGCTTGCATACGGATTCAACCGGGCAAAGCTATCGTGGTACATTATCGATCCTTTATTTTACGACAAGAACCAAAACCTGATCCCGCCCAACGTCAACAACACGGAACTTTCCAAAAACGAAGTCCGCCAGGTGTGGGAAACTGAGGTTTTTCCAAATAAACAACCCCTGAATGGGGTACCGGTAAACCTGGCTGTTTTAAATTTGGCCTATTATCCTTCTGATCGCGGTCCATACAATTACGATGTCAAACCAGGGGCCTTCTCGAAAGGAATTGCCAGCGACGGTTCGCTCCAGTTCCCTGAGACGCGTTGGGGAGGCATGATGCGGAAAATCGAATCTACCGATTTTGACGCTACCAATATCCAATACATTGAATTCTGGATGATGGATCCATTTTCAAAAGATTCCACCATCTCCGGCGACCTGTATTTCAACCTGGGTGATGTTTCGGAAGATATCCTCCGCGATGGCAGAAAATCCTTTGAAAACGGGTTACCTGCCTCCGGTTCCATTACCAATGTGGATACAACAATATGGGGAAGGGTTCCTTCCGTTCAGGCACTGGTGGATGCATTTGATAATACTCCGGGTTCACGCCAGTACCAGGATGTGGGATATGACGGGTTAAGCGATAATGATGAACGGACCTTCTTCGATTCGACCTACCTGCAGAAAATTGCCGGCCTTTACGGGGTAAATACACAAGCCTACCAACTGGCGCTCCGGGACCCTTCGGCCGATGATTTCCATTATTTCCGGGGTACCGATTACGATAACCAATCGATATATTCCAGTGTTCTCGAGCGTTATAAGAACTATGCAGGAGTAGAAGGTAACTCTCCTGCATCCGATAATTCACCGGAGAAATACCCGACCATGTCTACCACCCTCCCCAATGTGGAAGACATCAATCATGACAATACCCTGAGTGAGGCCGAACGCTATTACCAATATGTCGTTCACCTGAGCCCCGATAAAATGAAGCCTGGACAAAATTATATCACGAATGTTTACCGTGCGATCGATATCCCATTGGCCGACGGATCGAGGGGAAGTGTCAGGTGGTTCCAGTTCAAGATCCCCATCCGGACCCCGGATAAAACGGTTGGTAATATCCAGGGATTTACTTCCATACGTTTCCTGCGTATGTTCTTCAAGGGTTTTCAGAAGAATGTCGTTTGCCGTTTTGCCACGCTTGAACTTTCGCGGGGCGAATGGAGAAAATATGCATACGACCTGCTTCAGCCTGGTGAATACATCCCTGACAACAACCAGAACCAGACGACCTTCGACATTGCTACAGTCAGCATTGAAGAAAATGGCAGCAAACAACCCATCCCCTATGTGATTCCGCCGGGTATCACCCGCGAAACAAACTGGGGATCTACCAACCAACAACAACTGAACGAACAATCGATGGTTCTGAAGGTCTGTAACCTGGTGGACGGGGATGCACGTGCCGCCTTCAAAACCTGCGAATTCGATTTTCGCCAGTTCAAGAGGCTGCAGATGTTCGTCCATGCTGAACAGTCGATCCGCAGCCAGAGTGTCAAGAACGGAGACCTCACCATTTTCATGCGCGTAGGATCCGACTTTACCTTAAACTATTATGAGTACGAAATTCCCCTGACCTTCACGCCCTGGGGTACCAGTTCCACCAACCCGGATGCGATCTGGCCCGATGCCAATGCTTTTAACGTCGACTTGGCCCGCCTGGTGCAGGTTAAAGAGGACCGGAATATTGCGATGCGATCGCCCGGGAACAACATAACCACTTCTACTCCTTTTGTCGAAAATGAGGGTACCAACCATATTACCGTGGTCGGATCTCCTTCCATCAGCGATGTAAAAGCCATCATGATCGGGCTCCGGAATCCTAAAAAGAACAGCCAGTCGACCAATGATGACGGACAGGCAAAATGTGCGGAGATCTGGGTGGATGAACTTCGCCTTACAGATTTCAATAAAAGTGGAGGATGGGCTGCAACGGCCCGCATCGCTGCCGACCTTGCCGATCTCGGACGGGTTCAGCTTACCGGTTCTTACATGAGCGATGGCTTCGGAACCATCGAACAGAAACAAACACAGCGGGAAATGAAATCCACCACGGGATTTGGATTTGATACCGACCTTGAACTTGGGAAATTCTTCCCGGAAAAGTCGGGCATCCGTATTCCCATGCATTTCGATTATTCCCTGCTCAAGAGCACTCCAAAATACGACCCCCTCAATCCTGATATCCTTTTTAAAGATGAACTGAAGACCTATACCTCGCAGAGCCAGAAGGATTCTGTTCGTGCCTTATCGGAAGAATATACACAGCGAAAGAACTTCAACCTGATGAATGTCAGGAAAGACCGTATAGGGGAAAAAAAAGCAAAGATCTACGACATTGAAAATTTCAACATCAGCTATGCTTATTCCGAGATCTTCCAACGGAATCCGGACATCGAATACGATCTGAAGAAGAAATATACAGGAGGAATCGGGTACAACTATGCGGCAGTACCTAAAAATGTTACGCCCTTTTCCAAAACAAAAGCGCTCACCAGGCACAAAGCTTACAAGCTGATCTCCGATTTCAATTTCTATTACCTGCCCAAGTCATTCTCATTCCGTACCGATATGAACCGCGAATTCGAGCAACGAAAATTCCGGAATAAAAGCATTGCCGATATCCCTATGGAGACCTTCTATATCAAGAGGTGGGAATGGACAAGGGTTTATGATCTGAAGTACGATTTTTCAAAAGCCCTCAAGTTTACACTTGTGGCGAATGCCAACGCTTATGTGAACGAACCACCGGGAAAGATCGACCGTTCAAACCAGCAGCAGGTATGGGACCAGATCTTTTCCTTCGGCACCATGAACAATTATAACCAGCAGTTTTCCGGAACTTATGACCTTCCATTTTCCAAGATCCCTTATTTCGAGTGGATCACGGTAACTGCAGGATACCAAGCCAACTACCACTGGACAGCCAGCCCGATTTCCCTCCAGGCACGTCTGGGCAATACCATCGAGAATTCAAGCACCAAGGTGCTGAACGGGAGACTGAACCTGGTCAATATCTACAACAAGGTGCCTTACCTGAAAAAGATCCTCCAGGCCAATACAACTTCAGGGAAACAGAATCCTAACCAATCGTCGAAAAATAAACCGGATAAATCTCAGGCAAAAATTGACAGCCTGAAAAAAGAAACTCCCGGATTTAATTTCGGCAAATTTATTAAGGATGGAGCCTTGAGGATCCTTATGAGCGTCCGCACCGTAGGAATCAATTATACGATGGGCGAAGGTACCCTGATCCCGGGTTTTAATCCCACTCCAGTCGCTCTGGGCAACAACTGGACACAAAATGCGCCCGGACTCGGTTTTGTATTCGGAGGCCAGAAGGATATCCGTCCTGGTGGTGAAGCCTGGTTTACCAGGGACTCCATGCTGGTGCAACCATATTTCAACAAGTACAACGATAACCTGTCGCTCACGGCCTCCCTTGAGCCATTGCCGGATCTGAAAATCGAGATCAACGCCATTCGCACCTATAGCCATTCTCACCAGGAATATTATAAATATTCAGACACCCTCGGAAAGTTTGACCAATTTTCGGCCACGGACAATGGTGCCTTTACCATGTCGTATATCATGATCGGTACCAGTTTTGCCAAGAATGGTGAAAACACCATCTCCCCACTGTTTGAAAAGATGAAAGCATACCGGCAGGAGATCGCCCAGCGTTATTCTGCCCAGAATCCATGGTCAGCCGGAAAGACGGATACAACAGGGTTCCCCGTAGGTTACAGGGCTACCGACCAGGAAGTTCTCAATACGGCTTTCCTGGCGGCTTATTCCGGAAGAAATCCTTCAAAGATCGGATTGAGTGCATTCCCAAGATTTCCGCTTCCAAACTGGAGAATCACATATGATGGATTGTCAAAGATCCGCTCAATAAAAAAATTCTTACGGACCTTTACCATTTCACATGCTTATCTGTCAACCTATTCTGTGGGATCGTTCACTTCGAATATTCAATACAAAGAAAAGGATGGATATCCTACAGAACTTGACAACGCCGGTAATTATATTCCCAAGAACCAGGTCAGTGTGGTTTCCATCACAGAGCAGTTCAACCCGCTGATCAAATTCGATATGGGCTGGGTAAACAGCCTCTTGTCCTCTATCGAATGGAAACGGGCACGGAACCTCTCTTTCAGCTTTGTGAACAACCAGCTCACCGAAGTCTTCACCAACGAATTCATCATAGGCCTGGGATACCGCTTCAAGAATATCCGTCTTTCCTTTATCTCCCTGGGGATGGCCGGAAAAAAGAGCAAATATTCGAGCGACCTGAACATCAAAGCCGATTTCTCGATTCGACGTAACAAAACAATGCTGCGAAGGATCGATGAAGCGATCAACCAGATATCGACCGGCCAGCAGGTGACCTCCATCAACTTCACGATCGATTACAACCTCAACCAGCGTTTCAATATCCGGTTCTATTTTGATAAAGTCATCAACTCACCGTATGTTTCCAACCAATACCGCACCTCCAACACCAAAGGCGGACTTACACTGAGGTTCACCTTGTCACAATGATGACAGATCAGAAGAGAAAGATTTTAGGAGTTTTCCAAAAAAGACTATTTTTGATGCTCAAATAACCAAATCTAATTTTTTATGAACGTACCCGGAAATTTAAAGTACACAAAAGATCATGAATGGCTGAAAGCAGAAGGTGATGAAGCCCTTATCGGGATCAGCGATTACGCACAGCATGAATTGGGTGATATCGTATTTATTGAAGTGGAAACAGTAGGGGAGATCCTGCAGAAAGGCGAATCTTTCGGAACCATTGAAGCCGTGAAAACGGTGTCGGATATGTATATGCCCGTGAATGGCGAAATTCTTGCATTCAACGAGGCCCTTATTGCAAAACCCGAGACTCTCAACCAGGATCCCTATGAAGCAGGCTGGGTGATCCGGATTAAGATCAATAATCCGGACGAGATCGGCCAGTTGCTTTCGGCAGCGGATTATTCAACCCTTATCGGGGGATGATCCCGGTTTTTTAAGAACCCCCACTCTTTGAAGAATTTCTTTCATTATCACATTCCGGGAATCCTGTGGATTGCCGTCATCCTTGTGCTGACCTGCATCCCGGGAACCTTGATCCCGCAAGTTCCGTTGTACCTTGATCTTTTCCAACCGGATAAACTGGTACACTTGTTTCTTTTCGCAGTGCTGGTATTCCTGATTCTACTTGGTCTTCGGAACCAATGGCGAGATAGGCTGGCAAACCGGTTAGCAGTGTTGATCGCCCTGAATATTGGAGTTCTGTTGGGAGGAATAACGGAATTGTTACAGGCAACGCACCTGGTCACTGGCAGGCAGTGTTCCGTTTACGATTTCATCGCCGATGTTGCAGGGTGTTTCCTGGGTTGGGGGATCTTCGTATTTTGGAAGAAAAGAAACCAATAAAATAAACTGTTCGTTATTCATTGTTCTCTTTTCACTGGCAATTGTTCGTTGTTCACTTTTTAATAAATCTATCTCGCATAGTTAGTGAACAGTGAAAGATGGTCAGTGAACAAATAAAAATGAAAAGTGAACAGTAAGGTTGCTCGGCGGAGTTTGTGACTCCGCCGCAAATGGAAAGTTTAAATGCTGCAATTCGAGCGGAATTGCAAATTCCGCTCAGCAGTTGCCTTATAAATTTCGCTATTTCGCTAATTCGCCATTTCGCTATTTATTTCTCTTCCGGATGAAAATACTGATACACCACGTTCCCTTTTGCTTTCCCGATGGTTTCCTGCAGCTCACCAAGGGTTGCAACCTGGATGTTTTTCACCGATTTGAATTTCCGCAATAAAACCTGGTTGGTGGCATATCCTACGCCTTCTATCTCCGTCAGCTGCGCCTTGATCGTTCCCTTGTCCCTTCTTCGACGGTGATGCGTGATCCCGAAACGGTGTGCCTCATCCCGCATCTGCTGGATGATGCGAAGGGTCTCCGATTTTTTATCCAGATACATAGGGAGCGGGTCATTCGGGTAATAGATCTCTTCCAGTTTCTTTGCAATTCCGATCACCGTCATTTTACCGTTCAGGCCGAGTTTTTTCAGGCTTTTCATCGCAGCACTCAGCTGGCCTTTTCCTCCGTCCACAATGATGAGTTGCGGCAATGGGGAATTTTCCTCCTGCAACCGTTTGTAGCGTCGGTAAATGATCTCTTCCATCGACGCAAAATCATTGGGTCCTTCCACAGTCTTAATATTGAAATGCCGGTATTCACTTTTATCCGGTTTTGCATCCCGGAAACAAACCATGGAAGCCACCGGGTAAGCTCCCTGGATATTCGAATTGTCGAAACATTCAATATGAGCCGGCGGTTCGGTCATCCGCAGGTCTTTCGTCATCTGGTCCAGGATGCGTTTGGAACGGTGCCCGGGATCCACCAGTTCTTTTTGTTTTTCCTTTTCCAGCTGGTAGTATTTCACATTCCGTTCCGATAGCTCGAGCAGCTTTTTCTTGTCGCCGATCCTGGGAACCGTTAGGGTCACCCCGGGGAATTCATATTCAATCATGAACGGAACAATGATTTCCGGCGCCTGACTCTCAAAACGCTGACGGATATCGGTGACGGCAATGGACAGCAGTTCTTCCGGTGTTTCATCCAGTTTCTTGACCAGTTCAATGGTGTGCACCTGGATGATCGCACCGTTCATCACTTTCATGAAGTTCACGTATGCCGTTGTGATATCGGGGAGGATGGAAAATACATCTACATTGTTGATGGATGGGTTCACCACCGTGGATTTGCTCTGAAATTTTTCGAGCAATACTAATTTCTCCTTGATAAGATATGCTTTCTCGAATTCCATCCTTCCGGCATATTCCAGCATGAGCTCCTTCAGTTGCCGGTTGATGGTCTGGAGATTTCCCTTGATAATCTCCTTGATGGATGCAATGGAAAGGTCATAATCTTCGCGGGTTTGCAGGGCCTCGCAGGGGCCTTTGCAGTTCCCCAGGTGGTATTCGAGACAGACCTTGAATTTCCCCGATTTGATGTTCTTGCCGGTCAGGTTGAGGTTACAATTGCGGAGAGGATACAACTGGCGTGAGAGATCCAGCAGGGTATGCATCAGCCTCACATTTGCATACGGGCCGAAATAGGTGGATCCGTCGCGGACGACATGGCGCGTTGAATAAACCCGGGGAAAAGGTTCATTCTTGATGCAGATCCAGGGAAATGTTTTATCATCTTTTAAGGCAACATTGTAATACGGTCGGTATTTTTTGATGAGGTTATTTTCCAGGAGAAAAGCATCCTGTTCCGTATCCACAATAACATACCGGATATCGGCGATCTTCCTGACCAGCATCTGCACTTTTCCGCTGATGGAAGTGATCTTGCTGAAATAGGAACTCACCCGTTTCTTCAGGTTCTTCGCTTTCCCGATATAAATGATGCGGTTTTTGTCGTCAAAATACTGGTAAATCCCCGGTTTTTGAGGCAAATTTTTGACGATGGTCTCCAGGTGAGAAAAATATTTGTTCAGGGATCCTTGCATGTTACCTCCGGTTAAATGCATCCCATCCCTGGGCAGTGAGTTGAACCGTTTGCCCGTCGGGGGTAATGAGGTTTTGTCCATCGCCGGAAGTGGTAATGTGTCCTATGACTGTGATCTCCGGAACATTCCTGATCTTTTCGTAATCCGTTTGTTTTACGGTGAAGAGCAATTCATAATCTTCCCCGCCGCTCAAGGCACATATTGTTGGGATAATATTAAACTCCAGGGCAAGCTTTTTGGTTTCCTCATCCATGGGGATCTTTTCTTCGTAGATCCTGCAGCCGGTGTTTGATTGATGGCAAAGATGAAGTGTTTCCGAAGCAAGTCCATCCGAAATATCGATCATGGAAGTCGGCAATACCCCTAACTCTTTGAAGAGGTTGCGGAGGTCGGTGCGGGCTTCCGGTTTCAGCTGGCGGGCGAGTACATAATCATACCCTGTGAGTTCCGGCTGCATTTCCGGGTTGGCTTTATATATCTGCTTTTCCCGTTCCAGGATCAGCAGCCCGGCATAGGCTCCACCCAGGTCGCCGGTGACGCAGAGCAGGTCGCATTCTTTTGCGCCGTTGCGGTAAACGATCTCTTCACGGGTGGCTTCCCCGGTAATGGTGATGGAGATCAGCAAACCGGAAACACTCGAACTGGTATCTCCTCCCACCAGGTCGACGTTGTATTTATCGCATGCCATCCGGATTCCCAGGTAGAGTTCTTCAATGGCTTCCAGCGAAAACCGGTTGGAAACGGCAATGGAGACGGTCATCTGTTTTGGTACGCCGTTCATAGCGGCAATATCGGAGATATTCACCACGGCTGCCTTGTAACCCAGGTGTTTCAAGGGCATGTAGGTAAGGTCGAAATGAACGCCTTCCAGGAGAAGATCGGTGGAGAGCAGCAGCAGGTTCTTCCCGGTGTCGATCACAGCGGCATCATCCCCGATACCTTTCACCGTGCCGGCATGTTTGGGAATAATATTTTTGGCAAGATGATCGATCAGCCCAAATTCACCCAGCTCCGACAATTCGGTTCGGCCCTGCTTTTCCCCCGGCGTATTTTTTTCTTTCCTGGTGTACATACGATCTTTTCTGCAAAATTCGGATTTTTTTTGGTTTATTGCCGATATAGAGTTTTAGGGATCATATTGATTTCTTTTTTAAAATGGTAGCGTTAATTGTGAAATGTATCCTTTTGCCATGATTTTGGATTGTTTACAATATAATTTCTGATTCTTTGTAACGATTCATCATTACGAATAATATGGTCGTGGAATCGTGAACGTGGTTGGGCATGATGATAAACGCATCCAATTTCACGTTGGGAAAATGATTGGGTATATCCAAATACCATTGTTGGACAATATTTCCGGCATCGTTTAGTATCATTTCATTAACCACAATATTACCAAATAAACATTCACGGTTTTTTGTTACGATGGTAACAAAATAGGCACTCAACCAAAAATCCTTATCTATCAAAGATACAATCTGAAAGCAATTCACAACCTGCCCTCGGTCAGAACCCTGAAGCCATAAGTTGTGGTTTCTATGTCAAAGATACAATCTGAAAGCAATTCACAACTATGTACCCGATCACAAAATTGAGAAATCCACATCAGCTTGTTGGTTCTGTTCTTTTGTTTTGGGCTAAAGCCCGGTTTTTATTGTTTTTTATCCCCGCGCTAAAGCACGGGGTAATGCAATAATCTTATCCTACCAAAATGGTAAAAACGCTATTTCCCTTTCCCGCCACTGTTTTGGTAAAAATTGTTTTCCGGGAATTCATGTTAGTGATTATTTGTACCTTTACATTCCAAATACGCTGTTTTTCCAATTGATACGATGCGTGTTTAGATTTGTTCTAATTTGATTTTCAATGGAATCCGACTCCAACAAAATAATCGATTCGTTTACCCAGGGAGACTATAAATTCGGTTTTATCACGGATATTGAAACGGACATGGCCCCGAAAGGGTTGAATGAAGATATCATCCGCTTTATTTCTGCAAAAAAGAACGAACCGGAATTCATGCTGGAGTTCCGCCTGAAAGCTTACCGCCACTGGCTGACCATGAAAATGCCAGGATGGGCCAACCTGAAAGTCGCGCCCATCGATTTCCAGGATATCATTTATTATGCTGCCCCGAAAAAGAAAAAACAACTGGCCGGACTGGATGAAGTGGATCCGGAACTGCTGGATACCTTCAACAAGCTTGGAATTTCCCTCGATGAACAGAAGAAGCTCAGCGGGGTTGCCGTGGATGCTGTGATGGACAGCATTTCGGTCAAGACTACCTTCAGCGATACACTTTCAAAGCAGGGAATTATCTTTTGTTCCTTCAGCGAAGCCGTTCAGAAACATCCCGATCTTGTAAAGCAATACATGGGTACCGTAGTTCCTTATACCGATAACTTTTTTGCCACATTGAACTCTGCCGTATTCACCGACGGCTCATTCTGTTTTATTCCCAAAGGCGTTCGCTGCCCGGTTGAACTTTCCACCTACTTCAGGATCAACGCTGCAAACACCGGCCAGTTCGAACGAACACTGATCATTGCAGAGGAAGGTGCTTACGTCAGCTACATGGAAGGCTGCACAGCGCCCCAGCGTGACAAAAACCAACTTCATGCCGCCATCGTTGAGATCATTGCCCTGAAGGATGCCTCGGTGAAATATTCCACCGTCCAGAACTGGTATCCGGGAAATAAAAAAGGGGAAGGAGGCATTTTCAACTTCGTTACGAAAAGAGGTATCTGCAAAGGAAACAACTCAAAGATCTCCTGGACACAGGTAGAAACCGGTTCCGCCATTACCTGGAAATATCCCAGCTGCATCCTGCTTGGCGATAATTCGGTCGGCGAATTTTATTCGGTAGCTGTTACCAACAACATGCAACAGGCCGATACCGGAACCAAAATGCAACATCTTGGGAAAAATACAAAAAGCACCATCATATCCAAAGGGATCTCGGCTGGTCATGGCAACAATAGTTACCGCGGACTGGTCAGGATCGCGAAGAATGCCGTCAACTCACGGAATTATTCCCAGTGCGACTCTTTGCTCCTGGGCGATAAATGCGGGGCACATACCTTTCCCTACATCCAGGTGGAAAACAAATCTTCGATCGTCGAACATGAAGCAACTACTTCAAAAATATCGGAGGACCAACTCTTTTATTGCCAACAGCGGGGTATCGACATGGAAAACGCCATTGGGCTGATCGTAAACGGCTATGCAAAAGAGGTGCTGAAACAACTCCCGATGGAATTTGCCGTGGAAGCACAAAAGCTGTTGTCCATCAGTCTTGAGGGGAGCGTAGGATAATAGAGCTGGCGAGTTGGCGAACTGGCGAGTTGGCGAGTTGAAAAAATGCTGAATTACTTAGTTGATGACTTTATAACTTTACAAACTTTATGAACTTTATAAATTTACTTAGTCATACTTCATAATTAAATAAACTATGTTGCTTTCAATAAAGAATCTTCATGCTTCCATCAACGGGAAAGAAATTCTGAGGGGGATCAACCTTGAAGTAAAAAAAGGAGAAGTCCATGCGATCATGGGCCCGAACGGAACCGGCAAAAGCACGCTGGCATCCGTGATTGCCGGAAGGGAAGTGTTTGAAGTAACGGAAGGTGAGATCTCCTATAAAGGGAAGAACCTGCTGAAGCTGCCCATTGAAGACCGTGCCAGGGAAG
>Ga0208566_1001241_pt1 | contig 15143 bp, 12 predicted proteins | sample PL_2010_150m_FD_184159 | JGI IMG/M metagenome (GOLD analysis project Ga0208566, IMG submission 184159) | Freshwater microbial communities from Powell Lake, British Columbia, Canada to study Microbial Dark Matter (Phase II) - PL_2010_150m... | ecosystem: Environmental > Aquatic > Freshwater >...
GCCCTTCCCGGTGCGCCGAAGCAATCTCTGGGGGATAGAGCTTGGAAAGCCAGTAGTTTGCAATAATGCTTGAAGAAACGTGAAAATTGAGGCCTTGCAGCGAGTAGCTCATGTTCGAGTTTTCGCGGACCCGCCAGTCAGTCTCATTAAGGTAAGACTCGACGAGGCTCACCGAGTTGACGAGCGAAAACACGCTGCGCATGTCGGAGTGCTGCTTGCGGTAAAGAATGTAAGCCTTGGCAATCCTAGAGTAGCCACTCTCCATGAGCGTGGTTTCCACTAAGTCCTGGATTTCTTCAACTGAAGGCGTGCCAGTTCCGTGGCGTTCTTCCAGCTTGGACATTACGGCGTCAGTAATTTGTTCTGCCTTGCTTCCGTCCTCGCCAACTGCGCGGAAAGCCTTGTAAATTGCCCTAGCTATTCTTTCTCGGTCAAACGGCGCAATTCGGCCGTCTCTTTTCCTTACGTTGCCCACCATCATCCCTCACCCTGCCACCCAAAAAATGCAAAGCCCCGAAAGCTGGACAGCCCTAGTAGTCTAATTGCCAGCGGGGAGATAACTTCCGTTGCCGCAAATATTAACCTGCTGTGAAAACTGCGCGGGAGTTACAACGACTTTGCGGTTTTGCCGTCGTGCTTCACTGTCCTGCTGCTTTGTTCCCGGCGCTCATCTGTTTGAGCGCCTTGTTTCCCGCCGTTCTTGCCTAGCTCTCTTTTCGTCTTCACTGCAGGCGCGCCCACCACGACGCCCCTTGCGAGCAATAAAATCTCTCTTTTTTGGCTTGCCTATGTGTTTTTACGCAAAAGCTTAAAGCAGTTGCGGCGGGGTTTATGGCAAAACGAGAACTTAACAATAAGCTTGCCGGATGCAAAAGAAAGAAGCGTTTGTTGCCGCTCCGCTTAAAGCCATCATACTTTGCGCGCAATTCCTTTTGCCGCGTCGACTTCAACTTCTTCGCCGTCCTTGAAAATGCGGGTGGCAACGCGCGTGCCGACTATGCACGGGATGCCGAGCTCGCGCGAGACTATTGCCGCGTGGCACGTCAGCCCGCCCTCGTCAGTGACAATCGCAGCGGCTTTCTTCATTGCAGGCACTATTGCGGGGGTAGTTGCAGTAGAGATTAGGATGTCGCCCTTTTGCATTTTTGCCATTTGCGAGGGCTTGTTGATTATCTTGGCGTGGCCTTTCGCTTTTCCCGGGCAGGCTGTTGCGCCCTGCACTTGCGAGCCTGTTGCAGACTCGCCCGCGTGCGGCTCGACGTTCTCATCGTAGTATTTCTCGGCTTGCTTTCCGTAAAGCAATTGCGAATTGCCGTTATCGTCTGGAATCACAATGTGGACTTTTTGGACTTCGTTCGCCAGATTCTCGTCAAACTTGCCTGTTTGTAGCGCTTGTGCAAGCTTGTCGAAGGGAGTAGAGCGCACTTGGCTTAGGGAAGCTCCGCACCGGCGCGCGATTTCACGCAAGAGCTTCTCTAAATGCCAGTAAGACTTGCTTTGGTAGTCTTTCCTGCGCGGCTTTGCCCAAACAAGCTTTCCTGCAAGCCGCAATATCATTTCCTCGAACTCGTCCGGCTTTAGGCTTGCAATGAGCTTTTCCTTTTGTTTTGCAACTTCCGTTTTTTGCTTTTCAATCTCGGCCAGCCGTTTTGTTGGGTTGATGCCGTTTGCAATGTGTTCGCGGACAAACTCGTAAAATTGTTGTGCCTTGAAAACAGGGCCGGCGTAGACGTAGTAAACCCAGCCGTGCTTTTGCGCGTGCGTCTCAAGGCCGCGGCAAAACTCGGGGAATTCTTTTGCAAGTTCTTGCAGGTTCGGCTTGCTTGCAACTTGCTTTCTAAGCTCTGGCGAGTCAAATTTTGCCATCAGGCGCAGCAAGTCTTGTTCCTGGTCTTGCGCAAACGAGTTATGGGAGGGCATTGTGAGCGCGTCGTAGTATTTCGCGAACTCGCCCGAAGGCAGCTTTTCGTTCAGTATTCGTTTGAGGTTGCCTTCGACAAAAGAAAAGTTCTGGAAGTCGATAAGCGGCATGATTATCCCGTAAGCATACATCTCCGACTGTTTTTGCGAGAATTTTGAAAGCAGCTCGATTAGTTTGGCGTTGCTTTCGTTGCGCAAGTCAGCTTGTTGGATATGTTTATCGCTCCATTCGTTGAACGCTTCGCCAATCCGATTTGTCTCATCAATAATCTTGTTTATGAAATTCTTGTCAGAGTCAGTCTTTTGGCGTATTGCCTCGTGCGCGGCAGCCCACGACTGGCCTTCCACCAAGTACTCGATGTCGTCGTCGCGCGAAAAAATTGCCATTTGCGCCCGCGGAATGCCGAATTGCTTGGCTTGGATGGGAAAACTGTCCACCCAAATGAAGTTGCGCACAAAAGGCGAGTTGTAGTCCGTAGCGATTATCGAACACTTTTTGCTATTCATTTCAATCGTCCGTTTTCTTTCAAGTTGAGCGGGCATTCCCACTAATCCCGCCGTAATAATCCTGCTTTGTCTGGTTTAAACCAGTTGTGCCGTATTGTTACGGCTTGCTATGTGCGTCCGGTGCTAGGCCGAAGCGTAGAGAACTAGTGGCATTATCTTGGCTTCAGCCTTGCGCAAGTGCTCGGTAAGTGTAGTGCGTGGAACGCCCAGCTTCTTGGCAAGCTTTTTGAGGTCCACGTTGCGCGGGTATTCATAGTATCCCTCGCGGTATGCTGCCAAAAGCGCGGTGCGTTGCAGGTCTGTGAGGCTGTTGAGCGCGCCTTGCGCGAAAAAGTTGGGGTCTTCGCGCCTTATTGAAAGCAGTTCTATTCCGGTCTTGCCGTCCGGTGAGTTCACTTTCTTTACCAGGCCGAGCAGTGCTTTTTTGTCGCTGCTCGCCAAAGTCCACAATTCCGTTCCATTCTGGCCTATTTGCGGCTTGAGCGAGAAAATGCGCCGGTCGAGCACGCTGGCGTGAAAACTGTCGACTACTGGCAGGCTGTAGAAAATCTGGTTGCCTTTTTTGAAAAACACGGTCACGCGCGGGTCTGCGGCGATTTCCTCTATGGCTTTGCCGGCATCCTTGCCTTCAACAACTATTGCCTTGTTGATGAACCGCTTGCCCTTGTCCTCGAAAACGTTGAGGTAGTAAGAGTAAATCTTGGCGTCATACTTGCGCGTCGCCTCAAGCATCGGCGACTCGTGCCACATCCTGAATTCAGCAATCCACATTTTACCTTTGCCTTCTGGTTTCAAATAGTATGGCTTACAGCGTCGTTATTGGCCGTGCTTGCACGATGTAAAACTTTCCGCCTTCCAGCGCCCACTCGATGTCTTGCGGCGAGCCGTAGTGCTTTTCTATGCCGTGGCAAATCCGTGCAAGTTCGAGAATCTGCTTGCCAGCGAGTTTTTGCATGCTTCTCCTCTCGGCGGGAACTTCGAGAGTCTCGTTGGCGGCCTTGCCGTCAGTTTCACTCTTTACTATCATTTGTTCCTGCTCGCCGATGTTGACGTCCATCAGTACTGCGTCGCCCTTGTCAACAATGTAGTTGTCGGGCGTAATCATTCCTGAAACTATTGCCTCGCCCAAGCCGTATCCTGCCTCTATCACCATTTCGCCGAGGTTTTTTGTTACCGGGTTTGCGGTAAACGTAACCCCGCTCACTTCGCTTTGAACCATTTTCTGCACTACCACTCCGACGCTTACATGCGTGTTTTGCAGGCCTTTCTCGAAGCGGTAGAATATTGCGCGGGGAGTAAACAGCGACGACCAGCACATGCGAATTGCGTCTAAAAGCGTCTCGCGAGTGGTGTTCAAGTAAGTGTCAAGCTCGCCTGCCCAGCTTGCGGCGCTGGCGTCTTCCGCTGTTGCGCTGCTTCTTACTGCAACATACTTGGCTCCAAGCAAGTCGAACTGGCGAATTGCGTTCGCCTCTATTTCCTTTGGAATGTAGGCCTTCTCAATAATCGCGCGGATTTTCTCGCTGGCAGCGTTCACGCTGGCAGTGTCACTTTGCGCAACCTTGCCTAGCTCTTCGTTGATTTTCTCTTGCAGGTTGTGGTGTGTAATAAACTCGTCAAAAGCGTGCGTGGTTACTACAAAGCCGGGCGGGACTGGAATCGAGGCGCGCGTCATTTCCCCAAGCTGCGCTCCCTTGCCTCCGGCTATAGCAACGCTAGAGCGCGAAAGCTCGTCAAACCTAAGGGTATAGTCCATCTTTTTCCACCTACAAACTATGGCGATAAAGCCATAAATATCAGAGGCTTGGCGTGCGGTACGGCACGTCGGCCTCTCTTGCGGAAGCTTGGCTTCCTTCGCCGCCTTTAGGCCAAAGCGCCCACAAGAGCAGCGCAAAAAACCCCAGCAAGGCAAGTTCCTCGAAGTTCATTGTCTCATTCCTCCTCTCTCGTTCCCTTCAGGTTGCTTTCTCTCCCCTCAACAATATCTTGAGGCCGGAGGCACAAAAGCGTGGTGCCGTAACATTACGGCCTTCCTTGCCGTTACCGCCCGTGTTTTTCCATACTAGCGTTATGGCTAGCGGTTGCGATAAGTCTGGTGCCGTCACGTGGCGGCAGGTATTAAAAGCATCGGGGCTAGAGCAGCGTTACGAGCCCTTGCAGCGAGTCGACGCGAACTTTCTGCCCGTCCTTGATTGCCTTTGTCGCAATTTTTGTCCCAATCACGCAAGGAATGCGCAGCTCGCGCGAGACGATTGACGCGTGGCAAGTAAGCCCGCCCTGGTCGGTGACAATCGCCCCCGCGTCTTTCATTGCAGGCACCATGATCGGGCTCGTTGCGGGCGAAACCATCACTTCTCCCTTGTTGAGCTTGTGCAAGTCGTGCGCGTTAAGAACAATTCGTGCAATTGCCTCGACAGTCTTGCCACAAAACGCCGACTGCCCGTGCAGTTCCTTCACGCTGCTGTCAACGCCCGAAAGCTTTATTTTCTTGATGAATTCTTCGGCCTGCTTGCCAACCAATATTTGTTTTTGGAAAGGCATGTAAACGCAGAGCTTGAGCCGTTCGTTGAGTATTCCCGCATCAAGCTTGCCGGCAAGCAGTAAGCTTATTTCTTGTGGCATCGAGTACGAAAGCTGTGCGAGCGTCACGCCCGCCCTCTTGCAAATTTCCTTCCGCAAGGGAAGCAAAGCGTAGAAAGAACGGTAAAGCGCTTGCTTGCGCAGCTCTTTTTGGAATGCAAAAGTGCGCGCCATTTCGAACAATCGCTTCCCGTAATCGTCGAGCGCGAATTTTTCTTCCAACTCGCGCTGCTTTGCCGCCGTAACTGCGTCCTCGCCATTGGCTTGAGATATTTCTTTCTTTATTTGTTCGAAGTCCTTGTCCATTTCGGCCTCGATTTGCTTTTCAAAAACGTGCAAGCTCATTTCAGGACCGACATAACCGTAAGAAACCCAGCTATACTTTTCGTGCAGTTCTTTTGCGCGTGCGAGCAGTTTTTCTTTCGTCCAACTGCTAGTTACTTTTCCGTGCAATGCGGCTGTAAGCACGCCTATTTTCTTTTCGCGCAAAAAAGTCCCGTGAACTGGCGCGCATAATGCGGGCACTGCCAGGGCAACCTCGCCGTCAAGTTTTTTCTGTCTCGCCTTTTGCGCCAAGTATTCATAGCACGCCTGCGTGGCTATGGACTCGTGGCCCATTTCCATCAGCGTTACCAGCGTGCCGTACGAGTTGAGTTCGACAACTTGGTTGCAGTAGCCCGTGTAAATGTCTGCAAGCTCGCTGTCAGAAAGCTTGGAAAAGTCGGTTTTTTCCAGCTTGGTGGAAAGCGACTGCATCTTGTCCAAAAGTGCGCTCGTCGTGTCGCGGACTTTCTCGAAGCTTTCACCCATTATTTTCTTCAAGAGTGCTTTTGCAACGCGCGTCTGCTCGGCGTCGTCAGTAATCCACTGCACGCCGCGGTTGCGGAAAACGAGCGCGTTGCTTTGCATGTCCGCGCCCGCCTTGTCTTTTAGCTTCCACGCCCAGCCTTCAACGAACAAGTGCAGCGGGAACAAGTCCGCGTGCGCTTCCTCGTAAATGCTTGCTAACGTCATTTTCAGTTCGCCTTTTGTTGGGAAACGAGTTCCCACTATTATTCTGCCTGCCTGTTCTATAAACGCGTTTACCCGCGAAAGCGCGGGTTTTGCTTACGTTTCCCTTCCCAGCTGGCTTGAGACTGCCGGCATTAGCTTGGCTTCGGCAAGCCGCAAGTGCTCGCGCACTGTTGAAGGCGAGAGCTTGAGCAGCTTGGACAGCGCGTTGAGGTTGGCTTTCTTGGGATAGCCGTAGTAGCCCTGCTCGACGGCAGTTTGGAAAGTTTCGACTTGCCGTGGGGAAAGCGCGCCTGCCGCAGTTGAGACGAATAGCTCTGGCTTTTCGCGGTGTATTGAAATTAGCTTGAACACCGCGCGGCTCCCAATCTTTTTCGAGCGTTTTGGCATTTCTGCAAGTTTCTTTCGGTCCCACCCTGCAAGCGTCCAATACTCGAAGCCGCCCTTGATGATTATTGGCTTGAGGAAGAATACGTCGCGCGACAGCGCAATTGACGCATAGTTTTTCTCCGGCTGGGGGTAAGCATAGAATAACTGGTTGCCTTCAACGCGCGTGAAGTGCATTCGGTGGCCTTCAAGCTTCACCCATTCGTTGATGTACTTGCGCCAGTCTTTTCCCGTAACAGCAATTACTTTTGCAACTCCCAACCGTTTTTCGTAAAACACGTTGAGAAGGTATATCCTTACCGTCACGTCGTACTTTTTGGTGAGCTCTATTCCCGCACTGCCCTCGTGCCACACCTTGTACTCGGCGACCCACATTTTTATCGGAGTTATTTGGCAAGAGTTCGTATAAAATCAGTCGGATTACTGAATCTTTCGTACCGTTCCGTGCGTCGCGTCAACTTCCACCAGGTCTCCGTCCTTGAGTGCCTTGGTCGCGATTTTTGTTCCAATCACGCACGGAATCCTTAGCTCTCGCGAGATTATAGCTGCGTGGCAGGTCATTCCGCCCAAGTCTGTAACAACTGCAGCAGCTTTCTTCATTGCCGGTACCACGTCGGGGTTGGTCTGGTGGGCTACAAGCACGTCGCCTTGCCTCATCTTGTCGTTCTGCGAGCCCTGTTCAATAATCCTAACCGGGCCCCGGGAAATTCCCGGGCAGGCGCACTCGCCTTTTAGCTCGCTTACCGAGCCGGAATCGAGTTTTTGCTCCTCGAACTCCAGGCTTTCCATGAATTGCCGCGCTTTTGCGCCGAACAAGAATGAGGTTGTTGTCTTTCCTTTCGAGGCGTCGGTGTAGTATGCTGAATATGCGTTGCGCTGGTTAAGCAGGTCTGCGTCAGCCTTGCCAGTCTTGAGCGCCTCGATTAGCTCGTGCCCTTCAAAGCAACGCAGTTGGCGCAGCGAAATGCCAAGCAGCTTGGCGGCTCTTTTGAAGAAAGGCTCTATGCAATACAATCCGTGGTAGAGCGCGTCCTTGCGGAAGGCCTTGGTGTACACTATTTGCCGGGCAATGGCAAAAAACCTTTGGTGGTGCGAGTCAATGCCGAACTGTTCGGCTATTTGTTTTTGCCTCGCTTTTACCTCGTTGGTTGCGTTTTGTGCCTTGATCAGCAAGGCATTCACGTCTTCGTTATGCCTAATGATTGAGGCAACCACTTCACAGAAATATTCCTTGCCCCAAGCCGGGCCTTCGTACATGTATGGAAGCCAGCAGAATTCCCACGTGTGCTTGTCAACAAGCGTGTTGGCAGTAGGGAATTGTGAAATAATCTTGAGCGCCTCACGCCCTTGGGGGCTTGCGTTGCAAAGAAGTTTGGCGAGCTCTGGAGTTCTATTAATCTCAACGGCTATTGCCAGCAAGCTTTGTTGCTCTTTTTGCGCGAAAGTCTCCTCAGTTGGCGTAGTGAGAATACTGAATGCTTCCGGTATCCTTGTCTTGCAGCCCGTTGTGCTTGCCCTGTGCTTTAGGTAATCCTGCAAGTGCTGCGACAATAAGGGCTTGTCGAACTCTAAGGTGTTCCACACCATGCCTCCCGCGTGACCCTGGTGCTGCAACTGCAAGTGTTCGCAAATAACCGGCAAAAGCTGTGCGCTTGAAAAGTTTTTTGGGTCGATTTTCCGCAGTTTGCCGCTGAAATTGAAGAATTCCTCGTTCCATCTCGTCAAGTCTGAGCTGTACTTTTCCGCCCACGCCGGGTCTTTCAAAAGCCTTTCCAAAACGTGCCTGCTTGACGCATCCATCTTTTCGCGCACGAAATAAAAGTGGTCGGTGTCCTTTTCGTGTTCAACTATGGAGTATTCGGCGTTAACCTCCACGCCGTACTGCCTCAAGTCCGTCCAGTCGCTGATTGGATATATGGACAAGAGCGGGTATCCCCGTATTTCCTCAATGCAGAACCATTTCATTTGCAGCAACTCGAAACATTTTCAGTAGTTTTTCCGTATTGTTCCTGCCTTCGCTAGTTAAACTAGGTAGTGCCGCGCTATGGCGGTTTTGGCCGTAAGGCGTGCATTTCACTTCAGCCCGCTTATTCCGGGTTCGAGCGAAATGTCTTGCGCAAGTTTTGGGAGAAGCTTGCTTTCGGCCTTGCGCAAGTGCTCGCGCAGCGTGGTGCGCGGCACGCCTAGTTTCTTAGCGAGCTGTTCGAGCGAAATCGTTCTAGGCAGGGTATAATAGCCGTATTGAACCGCCTTGTTGAACGCCTCAAGCTGCTTGGCAGTGAGTTGTTGGAACAAGGCCGGAACGAAAAGATTGACTGGCGCTTTCTTTATGGACAATAGCGCTACGGTTGCCTTGCCCTTGAGCTTTCCAATCTTGTTCTTGAGGTTCAAGAGCGCTTGCTTATCCCAGCTTGCGACAGTCCAGAATTCATAGCCGTCCTTGATGAGTGCGGGCTTGACGAAAAACACTTCAGAGTTGAAAACGTGTGCGTGGAACAAGTTTTTTGACTGCACTTCGTAAAACACTTGGTCGCCTTCCTCGTGAGTCATCGACAATCGCGAGTCTGACTTTATCGCCTCGAGCATTTCTTTCTTTTGCCTTCCGCCGGCAACAAATACTTTCGAGACGAAGTCCTTGCCCTTGCGGTGGACCAGGTTCAAGTAATAGGTGGAGCACGCAGCGTCAAGCCTCTTGGAGGCTTCTAAAACCGCGCTTCCCGCGTGCCACATTTTGAACTCGGCGACCCACATTGTTTTCGCCTTTTAATCTTAGAAAAGCAATTCAGGTTTTTTTAGGAACTCGAAGGCTTGAGGGTCTTTAAGGAATTCCGAGTAAGTGTTGTCCTTGAAGCGGTGCATCGGCTTGTTGCCCCAGAATTCTTTGGCAGTTGTCTGCTTGAGCTGCTGGGATTTAACGTACGCGGGGTTGGGTTTCCAAGTGCCGTCAGTCAACGCGAAGTAAGCGCCGCCCTTCTTTTGCTTGAATGCGGAATAGTCGCTCTTGAAGCTGCCTTCCACAAGGTTTGCCATGACTAACGTTTGAGTGAGGGAAGGGTTGATTGTCAAATGGCCGTAGTTTGGCGGCATCAAGACTTTGTCGCCAGCTTTTGCCTTGACTACAATTATTTCTTCCAATTCGTCTCCTTTTGCAGGCAAGCCGTTCGCGTCAGCCTTTCTCTTTTGCAGCACGTACCACGCCTCACCGTAGAGCACTTCGTACAACTCGGGGTAAGCCGTTTTCGAGTTTGGAGCAAGCGGGTGGTAGTGGCCGTAAGTCTTGTTGAACTCTGGCCCCAAGCCAATTGCCGGCAGGCTTGTGACATCATACCTCAAGCCGTGCTTGTCGAGAAGTTGTTTGTCTTGCTCGCGGTGCACATCGCGGAACATAAAATAGAGGGGTTTGGATTGTCCGCCTTGCGCGTTGGCGGCGTCAAAAAGAACTTCTTTCATCTCGCCAAGCGTTCTTGCGGTAAAACTGACTTTCTTTCCTTGCGCGAACAACTCGTTTTTGAGCAAGTCGTACTGCGCTTCGAGCGGCAGAGTTGCAAGTTTTTCCATGATTTTGCCCCCTTTTTGCGCAAAAAAGCGCCTTCTCCTATATTATATATGTCGAACTGCCGGTCTTTCCTTTCTAAAATTGCAATTTGTTTGCCTTAACGGGCCCACCGGGATTCGGACCCGGGACCTCCTGCTGGCTTCCGCAATTGCGTTAGAAGGCAGGCGCTCTATCCAGACTGAGCTATGAGCCCACCACAGTATTAGGCCTGCCGGGTTTTATTATCAAACGGTTGAGGTTTTGTGTCAATGCAGCCGCGATTGCACCGGGCCAATAACGCGGCTCTACTTGGCTTGTACTTGTTTTTCCAACGCGTATCTTATGCTGGCCGCGACATCGCGCGCCCTAAAATAGTCTGTAGCGGTTCGAATTACGAAACCGGGGGCATCGTTTCTTGGCGTGTGGACGTCAAGTTGCCTAAGCGTTACGGTGCCGTCTTCGTGTTGCTCAACGTGAAGCGTTGCGATGTGAACTTGTTCTACGATTTTCGGGGTAACGTTCAAATCCCGGATTTGCTCTAGCCTTTCAGATTCGTGAACCAGCCGCGAGTAGCTGATTTTTCCTATTACGTGCAACGCTGTGCAGCCAGCCGGCCCGAGGCTTGTTTCGAGCTTGAACTTTGCCGGTAATCCTTTGGGGCTGTTGCTTACAATGCATTCCGGAAAGTCGTGGCTAAGGCTTTCCCGAAATTTTTCTGGTTGGAATTTCATTTCAATGGATTCGCGCGGCATTAACTTCCACCTCGAGTTGCCTTCCTGCTTTGAGCTGTTAGCTACTTGTTTTCCCAAGCTGTATAATAAACTGTTCGTGCCTTAAAATTATTGTACGGGCTTTAGGCTGTGCGTGCGGGGGGTTGGGGTAGCCTGGCATCCTTCCAGCTTCGGGAGTTGGAGACCCGAGTTCGAATCTCGGACCCCCCACTAGGCTCTTTCTGCTTGGCGTCAACGCAACGCTATTTATTTCGGGGGATTCACTTGTTTTGCTATGCCGTACCAGAAAACCTTCGAAACTTCTTTCAAACCGGGCTTTATTTTCGGGAAAGACATTAATACGCAGTTGAGCTCAGACGCCAAGGTTAAGGATTGTCTGGCCCTAGTTGGGCGCAAGGACGTTAATTCCCACGACGCCTTTAAGTCGGGAAGCAGGTCGAGCGTATTATTGCCTTGTCCTGAAGATCAGCACCCGGCTTGGGGGCTTGACCTGGCAAGCTATCACAAGATGTCGCACAAGCCTTCGGGGTTTTCTTTCGGTAAGGGCGGGCCTAAGGTTAAACTGTTCAATTTCTCTAAGTTTATTGAAGAGTTGAGCGCCTCGGCGCACGCAAGTGGACGCACCTTACGGGTTTTAGACATTGGGGCTGGTCCTGGCGTGCAGTGGAAATCGCTGGTTAACTCGCCCGGGCTTGAATTGCATTTGCATACTTTGACTGATGCCATCGACCCCGCCTTGAGTAGTTTGGTGCACGTGTGCACTCTCGAGGAGCTGCCGAAGCATTTCGCGCCGGACTATAAGTTCGACGTTGTCTCTATGAATGAGGGAACGCGCGGCCAGCCCTTGCTGGGCATTGAAGTCGCAGCCCACCTTCTCAAAAAAGACGGGCATTTGCTCTTTACCAACTCTTCAGAAATTGACCTCACTACCAAGCCGACGTCGTATCCTCTTGAAGAAAAGTTGAAAGGCTTTTTTCACGGCCATCCTCAAAGTAATCCTTGGCAAGAACTTACGCCCACGCAATGCAACGGCTTTCACTTGATTCGCGTCTGACTCGTTTTTTCCTCAAGTATATAATAGTCTTGCCGCCAAAAGTAATAGCGAACCAGTAATCTTGCAGCCCCGTAGTGTAGTGGTCAAGCATGACAGGCTCTGGACCTGTAGACGGCAGTTCGAATCTGCCCGGGGCTACTTATGTCAGACACTAGCCTGTTTTGGACAGAGCTGCAAAAGCAAAAGGAAGGTCAAGCTTCCAGTAGCGGCCAGCCGGCCAGTGTTAGTTCCCCCGCAAAGCCTTCTGCCAGCTCAACACAACCTGCTGCCAAGGATGCGGTCAAGCCCAAAGATGGGAAGGGCGGCAAAGTCAGCCCGCAAGCAAGCGTGGGCGAAGCGACCAAGCCAGGTTATTCTTTTTTCAAGGTCACGGTAGTCGGCTTTGTTTTGCACGACGGCAAGCTGTTGGTGTGCAAGCGAAGCGACTCGAAACAATTCCTTCCCGGCTTTTACGAGCTGCCAGGCGGGCACCTGGAGGCAGGCGAGTCGCCCCAGCAAGCACTTCAAAGAGAGTTTGTCGAGGAGCTTGGCGTCAAGATTGACGTGCTTGCGCCTTTCCACGCATTTTCCTATTCTTCTCAAACCGGCGATGACATTGAAATCGCTTTCTTTGCCCGGCTTGCCAATGGCGTTGAGCCTAAAGCCGTAAAGCCGGTTGATGTAAAAGACGTTTCGCAAGTGGTTTGGGCCAAAGAACAAGAGATAGACTACTTCAAGATATCTCCGCAAGAACTCGAAACAATGCACAAGGGCTTCAGGTTGGCTAAAGCGTAGGGCAAGCTCAATGGGGTCTTGGCAGTTTTTGTTTAGCTTTTGGCCGTTTCCAGTTTTGGACTTTCGGCCATTTTCAGTTTGTCTTGTTTGCGTTGCGGCCAGTTTCGGCCAAAACCGGGTTTTGCGATTGCCGAAGCCTCTTTCGGCAAAAACAAGCGTTTTATCGACTAAACGCGAAGAATAATTCGTCAATGAGCCCAGTTTCGGGGTTGTGGAACAGGAAGATTTAAAAGCAAACTTTGATTTTGACCTATTACGCAATTCTCGTGTGTTGCGGTGTAGGCTCAGGGCAGTGTTTTTTATACATTGGGCTCTTTGCCAAACCCTTAAATACCCGCGGGACTTGCATGTATAGGTCTTTGTAAGACAATCAACGAACTTTAACCGGTTCGTGAGGTGATTTCGTGAAGAGTGTCTCTGTCAAGAAAATCGCGACTGTCGTAGCTGGAGCTGCAATGCTCGGCGCAGCATTTGCTGGCGCGGCAACCGTGGACCCAGCAGTGGGCAACTTTAAGTTCTTCCAAAACGGAGAACCCAAGTTCAAGATTGTAGTCGGCGCAAGAGCTGCGGCAAGCGACTACTGGAATGCAGCAAAGCTTGCTGAATTGTTCGGCAATCTTGCGTATTCCGACAAGGCTGTAACTGCTGACACTTCAGCTCTAAGCTGCGGTGGTGCTGCAGGTGCTGCCGGAACTTGCTCCGTGACTGGCAAGGGTGTGACCCTCGAGTTTACGTCTCCTGCGGGCGCAACTGGCCAGACTGGTTCAATAACCGTCAAGACTCAGCTATATGACTACCTTGACGTGTCGCAGGTAACTGCAACAACGACTCGCGCAAACGCGGCGTCAACCATCATCGGTGATGGAGTCAACACTGGTGGTTATCTTGTCTCAGCCTCGCTCTATCCTGACGTGGCGTACAAGGGACTAGTTGACCTCGGAACCGGCTCTTACTCAGTATCTGAGGAAGAGGCATACTACTTCACTGGCAAGTCGTACTACGACACCAGCCAGAAGAAGTACCTTGGTGACAACGCAAACGCGGTATACACTATAAACTTTACTGACCAGATTCCCTACCATGTTGACGTGAACAACGGTTCAGTCACTGGTAGGCCGTCGAACGACGCGTACATCACTGAGAACAGGAATGTCAAGATCAAGTTCCTCGGTGGAGACTACGTCATCACGGACTTCGAGAACTCGACGACCAACGCAATCTCGCTTGGTAGCCAGGCAATCTCGATCCAGATGAAGGTTGGCCAGGAAATCCAGCTCGGCGACAAGAAGGTCAAGCTCGTCCAGATCTCGCCCATTGCGACGACCACTGCGACGCTGCCCCCGGCCTACTTCGAAGTCTACGATGCTGCTGGAACCCGCCTCGACTACTTCAGCATGAACAAGGACACCTCCAACTACAACAAAAATGGAGTAATCCTCGACGTGCGCGATGTATTCGTTGGTGGTGGAGACACCTCTTACGCCGAAATCGCAGCCTACTCTTCAGCAATAACGCTGACTAACGGCCAGAAGATTTCGTTCGAAGGAGACGACACGGCAACCAAGCTCAACGACGACGCAACTTGGACTGCAAGCCTGCAATTCACCACGAAGTCCGTTCAAGGAGTCGCGGTCAAGGCACTCAAGCAGATCAAGCTGTCGAAGTCGACCTCATCCAACAAGCTGAGCGCAGGCGACGGTTTCAACCTAATCGAGAAGCCCGTTTCCAAGAAGCTCACCTTTGTGGGAGTAGAGCCAGTCGACACCGACACGATTCGCGTGTTCGCAACCGGCACCAACAGGTACTCTATAACGCCCAACGCGGACGCTGGAGTTCCTGGAGGCTCACAGGTTGACCTGAACGTTACCACCGTCAAGTCTGGTTACGCAAGCGCGTTCCAGGTAAACGGAGTCAACGTTGACACCTTGCTGATCGACAGCTTTAACGGAGTAATCTTCTACAAAGACCCCAACAGCGCAAACTACACTAACGTCGGAACGGAAAGCAATAGCCTAAACTATTACTACCCGTCAACGACTGCAGCTGACGCAATCCAGCTAGTAGCCAATATGACCAAGACTTTCAGCAACACGCCTACTGTTGCGACCAACGCAACTGCTTGCGTTGCTGGAATGAACGCGGTCAACACCTCGGATGTCATAATGGTATACGCCATTGACACTGCTGGCAACTGGATAAAGGCGAGCAACGTGACTGGTGTTGCAACCAATGCATTGACCTTCACTGCGCAAACCGGCGCGTCAACGTACAGCGTGTACGTCCGCGATGTAGCAACCAACGGTGACGGCAAGTACTACCCGGCATACAGCCAGGATGGCAACACGACTCTAGTCGGTATATCCGGCGTTCTTACAGGCACAAAGCTCTGTAAGCCCGCAGGAACTATAGCCGCCGTCGCTTTGCCTGCAGAGTCTTCAACGTTGAAGGTGCGCATCAAGGAAGCAGTTACGGAGAACACCGCGACTTTGAACGGATACTACGACGTCGCCCTATTCAAGGCTGACCCGAGCTATCTGTTCAACAGCTCGACGACTGGAACCTTGACTGAAACCTACACGAGCTCTGCAACCGGCATTACCACAATAGTTGGTGCGCTTGGTGGCGGTTCGTTCGAGCAGGGATT
>Ga0208566_1001242_pt1 | contig 15142 bp, 12 predicted proteins | sample PL_2010_150m_FD_184159 | JGI IMG/M metagenome (GOLD analysis project Ga0208566, IMG submission 184159) | Freshwater microbial communities from Powell Lake, British Columbia, Canada to study Microbial Dark Matter (Phase II) - PL_2010_150m... | ecosystem: Environmental > Aquatic > Freshwater >...
AGTGGCGGTGGCGCAAGTGGCAACGCGCAAAATCCGAGTGCGGGTGGTGCGGGTGTTGGCGCGGCGCAAAATCCAAATGCGGGAGTGACGGTTCCCGGCGTGGGTGTGGTTGGCGCGGCGGTTCCACCACGGAGCGGTCGTGGTCGTGGCCGTGGCCGTGGTCGTGGCAAAAAGAATTGAGCGGCTTGGAGTTTGTCGCGAATTGCGCGCGCTGAGATGCGCGTGTTGCTGATTTTGGGAAACCGCCCGTGACGCCTTGCGTGTCACGGGTGGTTTTTTTATTCATCAGTAGGAACAGATCCGTTTGATCTGACTAGCGACTGTCAAACAATAATTGCAAACGAGAAATAGATTCGGGCCGCTCGGCAAATTCCGCAAGGGGTGTGAGGCGTTCAAAAATTGCACCTCGATCAAGCGCCGCACCTTGACGCGAGATCACGCCCGTAATGTCGGCCCAGTCACGATCGCGTCCAGAAAATGCTTTTGTAACAACAAGATCCTCGGCGCAACACGTCAACACGCTGGGGCAATTTTCAACGCGCCATGCAGTGGCGCGCACAACCATGGCGCGCTCAAACTCCAACGCGCCAAGAGAAATATCCAGTGGAATTCCTTGCGCGTCGCGGAGTAACAAAACTCGGTGAGCCAAAGCAAACTCGCGCGCCCCATGCGAGCGAGGAGCAAACACACTCAACAGCGCGTCAACCGTCTTCACGTCATCAATCACTGCGCTCATGGCAACTAGATCAACATCCGCGGTTAAGCGCGGTTCACCCCAACGAGTGACCGCAACCCCGCCAATGACACATGCATCTATGCTTGCCGCATGGAGCACATCAAGTGCTTGCGCGGCGGCACGCAGAAGTAAATTCAACGCGCGCCCTTTAATGTGAGCGCCGCGTGAAAGTCGATCAAACCGGAATATAAATTTGCCGCACTCGCACGGTGCGCCGCGATAGCTAATGGCAACATGCCATCAAATACCGCAAGCGATTGCGTTTCACGGGTCTTGGCAAGATTGATATCGCGTTCATGATTCAACTTTTCAGAAGCCTTCGCCCACTGCGCCACACGCGCGCGCACAGCGCTTTTTGAATCTTCAGCATGGGGTTTGGACATGCCTTGATGATACCTGCTTCAATACTTGTGACAAAATAATTTATTGTTATTGAACATGTTTGTCGTGCGCAATTTCCCAACACTTTGCGTGTCACGGGCGGTTTTATTTTGACACTTGTGAATAAATACAAATTCCGAATTACGGACAAAACATCCGATCAAAACGCAATCTATGCTTTATTTGAGCGGCATCATGAAAGAATCAACACAACAACATGGCGCGCAATTTGAATGGGCTGTCATTGGCGCGGGACCAGCCGGCATAGCCACCATCGGTCGCCTGCTTGACGCGGGCGTGGACGGTAAAAGCATTGCATGGATTGATCCGCATTTCACGGTTGGGGACTTTGGCGCCAAGTGGCACAGTGTGTCTAGCAACACACGCGTTGGACTATTTGAGAAATTTCTCAATGAATGCAAGTCATTCCATTACGACAAGTGCCCCATGAAATTTGCGCTGCATGAAATGGATCCGCTGAAGACCTGCGAACTGAGCTGCATGGTGGCGCCGCTGAAATGGGTGACCGATCAATTGCGCGAACAAGTTGTCTGCATTCAAGAACATGCAAGCGCGTTGAATTCCCACAAATCACTTGCGCATGCGCGTGTGTGGGACGTTGCGCTGGAAAGTTCGTTGATCACGTCGAACAATGTTGTTCTAGCGCTGGGTTCGCAGCCAAAGTCGCTGAACCTGCCTGGAGTAAAAGAAGTTTCTGTCACCGACGCGTTGAACGCGCAACGACTGAGTCAATGCTTTCTGCCTTCGGACACCGTGGCGGTGTTTGGCGCGTCCCACTCGGCGATCTTGATCATTCGGTTACTGCTGGAACGCTGCAAGGTGAAACGCGTGGTGAACTTTTATAGAAGTCCCCTCCGCTACGCGGAGTATTTGGATGGGTGGATTCGCCATGACGACACGGGCTTGAAGGGCACAACCGCGCAATGGGCGCGCGAGAATATTGATGTGAATTGCCCCGAGAATTTGGAGCGCGTGCTTTCCACGACAGAGAATCACGCCAAGCATTTGGCGGACTGCACCAAGGCGGTATACGCGGTGGGCTTTACGCCGCGCCAGATCAGCGTGGACGGCGAAATGGATTTGCAATACAACCCAAAAAATGGCACGATTGCCCCAGGTTTATTTGGCGTGGGAATTGCTTTTCCAGAGGCGCGCGCCAATCGCGATGGCGTGGTGGAGCATCGCGTGGGTTTATGGAAATTTATGGAATATCTTGGCGAAGTTGTGCCGCTGTGGCTTGCGCATAAAACGTAATTGATCGCGCTTGAAATAAAATCGCCCCACTCATCAAGCGATGAATGGGGCGAATCATCAATACACAATTGAGCTTGGTTGATTAAGCGTGTTGCTGCACCAACGCTTTTGTTTTTGGAGCGCACCAACTCGAGAAATAAGCTTCATCCTCCACCGCCAACGCCTCTTGCGTAGGCGCCAGTGGACGGAACGTGTCACACATAACGGCGAGTTCATCTGTGGAGCGCTGATTCAATGTCGCCTCGATTGTTCCTGGATGCGGACCGTGCGGAATACCAAGGGGATGCAACGTGATTGAACCTTGCGATATTCCACGGCGCGCGGGGTAGCGACCCTCGGCGTAGAACATGACCTCATCGCTGTCAATGTTTGAATGCGCGTACGGAACACGAATTGCATTGGGATGAAAATCAAGCGGTCGCGGACAGAAACAACAAATGACCGCGTTGTGTCCTTCAAACACTTGATGCACAGGAGGCGGCAAATGCAACTGGCCAACAATGGGTGCGAAGTCCATGGCGTTGAAACAATATGGCCAGCAAACACCGTCAAAACCAACAATATCCATTGGATCGTGCAGGTAGCGAAAACTATGCAGCGCACCTCGGGCTTTCACGATTATTTCATACATGCCATCAACCATGGCAGTGGCTGGCGTGCCGAATTCACCATTGGGCGCACGAATATCACGCTCGCAATATGGGCTGTTCTCTAGGAATTGCCCAACGCCACCTTGGCGATATCGCGGCGGCGCTTGAATGTGTGAGCCGTTGACATATTCCATGGTGATAAAGCGCGCGCCAGCGGCGGCTATCGGCTTGTCGAAATCCATCCGGTAAATCGTGCCCTTTGGAATAACAACAAAGTCGCGTGGCTCCATGGTGAGTTTGCCAAACATGGTGGTGATGGTGCCCGAGCCGCTTTGAATGAAAATACATTCATCGCTTTGTCCATTTTTATATAGCGTGGGCATGCGCTCGTTTGGAACACACATGGAGATTTCAACATCGGCGTTGCCAAGCAACACCTTGCGGCCAGAAATTGGATCACCATTTGGAAGCATGTCTTGCGTTTTTAAATGCCGCATGCGCAACACGCGCGACTGCACATATGTTGGTTCCACCACACGACCAATTTCACACGACTCCACCGCTGTCGGCGCGTGCTTGTGATAGATGGTGCTCATGGTGCCGGAAAAACCTTCCGTGCCAAACACCTCCTCAAAGGCAAGTTGTCCATTGACCATGTGGCGGGTGTGGCGTTTGTGAGGAATGCTTCCGCGAGAAATGTAGTAGCACATGCGATGCTCCTTAAAAATGTGTTACGTGAGTGAACGAGTGTGCGTGATCAAAGTTGTTATTTACAGATTGCCCCGACGCTCTTGCTCCAGTTCAAGGGCCTCAAAAAGTGCTTTAAAATTGCCTTTTCCGAAGCCTTTTGCGCCCTTGCGTCCAATGATTTCCACGAACAATGTTGGTCGATCCTGCACGGGCTTGGTGAAGACCTGCAATAAATATCCCTCGTCGTCAGAATCCAAAAGCAGACCAAGAGATTTCACAAGCGCGTGCGGCTCATCGATTGCTCGACCAAGCGCGCCTTCAACGCGTTCCCACACCCGTTCGTAGTACGCGTCGGGCAACGCCAAGAACGCGACGCCGCGGCGGCGCAATTCACGAACCGTCGCAAGCGCGTCGCCAGTTCGAAACGCCATATGTTGAACGCCTGCGGTGCCATCATGCCAATCCAAAAATTCCTGAACTTGGCTTTTGCGCAGACCGGGCGCGGGCTCGTTAATTGGAATTTTTACCAAGCAGCGCCCGCCGTCCATCACCTTTGACATAAGCGCGGAATATTTTGTGGAGATGTCGCGGTCGTCGAAATGCTTGAATAGTTTGAAACCAAGAACTTGGCTGTACCAATCCACCCACTGATTCATTTGACCCAGGCCAACATTGGCCACGCAATGGTCCAGCGCCACAAGTCCACACGGACGTTCCATGTTGAGAGTGTTCAATGGATCCGCGCCAACTTTGCGAAAGTTGGGCGAGAACAATTCGCCCACGGTTCCGTTGGCGTCGCCACACGCGCCACGGCGACTCACCAAACTATGCACGCAACGACCAAAAGCCCGGATACCTGCGGTCACAAGCACATTGTTCCCGCTGAGAATTTCCGTTGGTTCATAGGCGCTATCAGCGCCATTGCGAAGCGCTTGCTTGTACGCCGCCTCCGCGTCACGCACGGTGAATGCAATGTCGGCAACACCGTCGCCGTAGCGGGCAACATCCAGTCCGGCCGGATGTGTTGGCGCAAGACCCGTTGTGAGCAAAAGGCGAATGTCGCCCTGCACCATGAGGTGCGAAGCCTGATCACGGCTTCCGGTGGTGAGATCACTGTATTGGTCCGCCGTAAATCCAAACGTGGCGCCGTAAAAAGTGCGCGCTTGCAACGCGTTGCCAACATGCATGCGAATGTGATCCACGCCAAGAAGATCAAGCGCGTTGGCGGAATTGGAATGCGCAACGACACTTGCAGCAGGGCGTTGAAGGTTGGTGGATTCACTTGCCGCGCGCGCGTTGCCAGAAATTGTTGGAGTGACTGTTGCGACAGGAGAATGATTGTGATGATCATGATGCGCCTTGCCAGAACATGCCCCACCATTTTTACATGCGCCGCCACACGTTGCATTAGGCGCGCCTTCTTCGTCTAGGTAATCAGAAATTTGCTGAAGGTTTTCCAGAATAAAAAGCTTGGGCTGGAAGTGGTCAATTTCAAATGATGTCTGTGCAACTTCGGTTGAATCAAACGCGTTCAACTGAACCTTGTACGGCTGCAAGCAGTGGCGCGATTCATCCGGCGAAGAAACCAGGCCAGCGCCAAGAATTCGCACCTTTGAATCTTCGCGAATAAGGCCAAATTCCACGGTAAACCACAACACATTGGTTAGGCGCTGCAATTGCTCCGCGTCCGCGTTCACACCCACGCGGCCAAATCGCTCAAGCAACTTCGCCAGGGTTTTGTCGGCGCACAATGGCGCATGACCATACATATCGTGGAACGCGTCGGGTTCGGGCAAATATCCCTCTTGCGTTGGATCGCGGACAACCACGGTGACGGGCAAGATTTTGCGAGCGAGACATCCAAAGAACGCGCGCGCGGGTAAATAGCCAGTCACCGCACGAATTTGCCATCCCGTGATCGCTTTGAGACGCTCTGAAACTTCAGTGACCACAGGAACACGGTCTTGATCAAATTCAAGCGCGACCGCGCCCGCGAGCCAAAGTTCGCTGGCATGCAAAGAAAGATACTCGCGTTGCTGCTTGCATAAACGGCTCCAAATGTGATGGTCGCGCGGATCGTATGCGGCGTGATATTGATTCACAAAAATAGAATCCACATTCAAATCAGTGATTGAAGGATCCTCAAAGCGCGCCAGCGCAATGCGGGCTGCTTGCACTTCGGCTGGATTGAGAACGGATCGATGAATGATGGCCTGCGTTGTCTTCATGGCGCGACTCCTTGTTTGCGAAGATATCACGAAATCTTGATAGAAATATCTTTATATTAATTATTTTTGTAAATGATCTTGGACAAGTGATCCGAGATTCAAGGCTTGCTGGATTCCAAAGCAAGAAGCGCATTCCATGTAAGCACTTGCCCGCCGAATTCGGAGGCCGCTTCTTGAGCATGCGTTTGATCATTCAACGCGATAATTCCAGAACCCATCGCCGTGTGCGCCGTGGCGCTTTTAAGCAATATCGCTTTGTCCATGGCAAGCCATTGATTCTCTCGATAATCCTGGGCGAATATCTGCGTGATCCGCAAATCGGTGCGATTTTTCTGAAAGTTCATCATGCAATGAATGTCGTCAAAGAGAAACACTTGCAGGCCGTTGGTATCACTCGCAAGCAACGCCCCCACGCATCGACGATCAACAATACTCATTTTGCAACCGGAGCATTCGTCGCGACCGAGTCGTATCTCTGGCGGTCCGGTTGGCTCCGGCTTGCTGCACCCAAGCGACGTGATGGCGAACACCGCGCATAGAAAAATACTTGTGCAACTGAAACAGAAAATATTTTGATTCATATTGGCGACCTCCTTGAAAATAGAAACGCCGCAACCGAAAGCGGCAGCACAATCCACAACGACAATGCGGCGGCAAAAATCCACACCACGCCCCCGCCCCACGTGTCCGTGGCATATAAACCGGCTGGTCCAAGAACATCCAGCGATGTGTCCGCGCTTACCAGCGCCCACATTTTAAAAACCTGCATTGGATTCAACAGACTCAGCGCGAATAGATTTTCAATTCTCATTCGCAGCGCGACAGCGCCGGCCATCAATCCAAGATCGCTTACAAAAACCAGGGTTAACCAAGCGAATATGGCCACTCCCATGGCCACGCTGCTTTTGCGCGTGATGACGGAAATGAGAAGCCCCGTGCCCAACATGGCCATGGCCAATAGAAATGTGAGTCCCACCAATGAAGCCAGCGCCACGGGGTCCGCGCGTAAACCTTTCCACGCCAATATTCCCGCGCACACGCCAAAGCCCAAACAAATTGAAGTGAGAAGAACTGTGGCGAGTCCGGTGAATTTTCCCAGCAGCAATTCAAGCCGTGTGATGGGTTGCGCCAACATGTACGCCAACATGCCGCGTTCACGGTCCGACGCGATTGATCCCGCGCCAGCGCTAAGCGCCATGAGTGGCACCACAAGAATGACAAGGTTGATAAGGCCCGCCGTGGTGCGGCCGAAACCTGAAAGTCCGGTGCCGCCCGAACTGGCCGCGGAAACATACGACACGCCAAGGCCTAGCGCCACGAACGCAGCGGTGTACAACAAAAACCATTTGCTGCGTGCGGCGTCGCGCAATTCTCGCGCGGCAAGGCGAAATACATTTGAAGCGAATGATGGCGCGCGCATGGGGGCGCACAACGCGCGCGCGGTTGCGACAAAAGCTGGTGTTGAGGTTGGCGTTGACTCACGCGACGACGCGGGCAATGGCCTAGCGGTTGATGTTGATTTTGACATTTTGACGGCTGATTTTGAATCGAGCTTGTTGGGATCAAACATGGTGAACCTCCCCGTGAAATTTCAAATGCCCAGCGTGCTCGCCAGCCAAAAGCATTTCGCTTGGCGGACCTTGGCGCACAAGTTTGCCGCGCTCAAGAATGGCCACGCGATCGCCAAGCGCGTGCACCTCATCCTGTCTATGTGATGCGAACAACATGGCGCGCCCCTGCCGCGCAAGACCTCCGAGCAACCCAACAAGTTCATCGCGGCCAACCGCATCAAGACTTGCGGTGACCTCATCTAAAACCAGAACGGGCGGATCACCAAGCAAAGCCACCGCCAACGCCAGACGCTGTTTCATTCCGCCAGAAAGTTCACGAATGCGTTTTCCAGCGTGGCCGCTGAGACCAACGCCATCAAGAATTGTTTCTGGATCGCGCACGGTGACGCACTTGAGTCCGCCAAAAAATCGCACGGCCTCATGCACGCGAAGATCGTCGTAAAAACCAATCTCCTGCGGCACGTAACCAATAAGCCTGCGCGCATCTTTTCCATGGCGGAGCACATCAAGACCACCAATGCGAATTGTTCCGCCGTAGCGATAGAGACCAAGCACGCAACGAATAATGGTGCTTTTCCCGGCGCCATTTGGGCCCCACAGCGCCAGTGATTCACCCGCGGCAACTGAAAGTGAAAGATGATCAACAGCAGCGAATCGACCAAAGCGCATGCTGACGCCTTCAATAGAAATCATGCGATACCCCCAATGGCGCGCGCGCGAAAATGGGCGCGATCACGCAACGCGTCGCGCACTGGTCCTGCAAAAACAATAGCCAACACGCCAAGCGCCAGCGATAACAATGACGCACTTAACGCCGCCATGGCGCGCGGCGCGGCGGTTGCAAGATCAACGCCGTGCTTTACGGGTGGCTCGATCAACGGGTAATAGTCGGTGAACTTTGGCTCAGGGCGAACCGCGGGAACCGCGCGTGCCACAAAATCAACGGCTTGATGCACGGGACTAAACATGAACAGACGCAGACTTGGCTCGCGCGCTGTGAGATTTTCAAAGAGCAACCGCGATTCATAATTGGCCTCGCCCACGCCGTCACCATCGCGGTCGTAGCCGGGATAATCGCTCCAAAAATTTCCGCGCTCCTCGCGGTCAAATTCATTGCCTGTAAGTTCGCCGCGCCCAAGAATGGAGACTTGCTCGAAATTATCAATGAAACTATTTGCCCACAGATGATTGCCCTTCACAGATGGCAAAAAGGTCACGCCAATATCGTTGGCGGCGAAAGTATTTTCGGTAAGCAACCCGGAATTGGGCGTGGCGAACGGCGAACCGTCAATGTAAATACCCACGCAATTACCCACAAAAATATTTCCCTTGATCAAGTAGTCGTCAGTCTCCTTCAAACCAAGTCCGTAGCCACTGGGCCCACGATTGCGCAACATGCGATTGCCGATCAATTTTAATTTTGAGCTGTACATGAAATACACGCCGACTGAATTATCAAAGAGATCATTTTGCTCAATCGTGACGCCGTTGGAGAACATGAGATGAAATCCATAACGGCAGTGGTGCGACTTGTTGTTGCGCACGATCACGCCGGATGAATACCACAGGATCGCGTCGCGGCCGTCGTGAATTTCATTGCCCTCCACAAGCGTGCGATCCGCGCGCCACAAGCGAAGGCCGTCACCGCGGCGCGCGATATCAAGCGCCTTGCCTCCAATGTGATTGCCGCGAATCACCGAATCTGGCGACTCCTTCAAGTCGATTCCAAAGAGAACGTCCTCGAGAAAATTGTCCTCGATGGTGGTATGCGGGGCCTTCACGCGAATGGCGCAATTCTCCTTGTCCAAATCAATCCCAGTGCCGCTCACGCGAAATCCGCGTAACTCAACGCCCGGCGCGGTGATGGTGACAATGTCCCCGTTGCCGCCGCCATCCAATGTTGGGCGGCCCTGCCCAACAAGTTTGATTGGCTTGTCAATCACAAGCTCGCCGCGGTACACGCCAGCGGCAACGTTGATTGTGTCGCCAGGCGCGGCGGCTCGAATTTTTTCCTGCAATGGATTTGGAATTGGAATTGTGTTTTTCATTTGAGGCGTAATCTTGGCGCCAACTGACGTTGGTGGCTGAAGCAACGCAAAACTAATCGTCGCAAAAATAAATACGCACGACGTCATGTGATTCAACCGCCCGCTTTCGCAATTTGCATTTTGTCAAAGAGCGGTTTAAAGGCGCGCCGATGAAAGAAAAGCGCGGCGGCCACGAACAGCGAACTGACGCACGCGAAATACCAACCCGCTTCCGCGCTGGCGATTGTTCTGAATTGACCAATCGTGCCGACGCCAAGCGCCGGCGGAACAAACGGCTTCACGCTGGAGGAAAGTGGCGCGGCTGGGTCTAGATTGTGCCCGTGCGAGTAGAGCCAGAACTGCAAATCAACGAGAAATCCCACTGGAAACAGCAACGCGGGAATGACCAACAGAAGCGCCCATTTGGTGTGCACAAGCCCGGCCATCTCTATCAGCACAACCATGGCGATGACCATCCACACTCCCAACGCGCGCTCAAGCGACGCGGCATCGTTCAGTTTGCGCATGCCAATGTAATGATTCAGTCCGTCAATTTCGCGCACATCGCCTTCGAGATGATTGACATACGCGGTGAGCTCGAGACCATTTGGATATTGCGGCGCCTCGAGTGTCATGTGCCAATAAGGCAGAAAAACGGAAATGATCAGCGCGAGCCGCGCCAACGACAACATGATTGTTGGTATGACAAAATGCATTCGCCGACCCAACAAATCGTTGGATGAAACACGCGGACCAAGAATGTTTGAAATGAAACTGACTGATGTCATGATGTGTTTCCGCCTATTGATGTGATGCGCGGGACGCGCCAAAAAGCCCGCGTGAAGTTTTCACTTCACGCGGGCGCGATTAAAAACTTACTTCGCCGCGGGCTTTACGCGGAAGTATCCAGCCATTTCCAAATGCAACGCGGAGCAGAACTCCGTGCAGTAATAGGGATATACGCCGGCTTTATTGGCGACAAAACGGAACGTTGCCGCCTCGCCTGGCTCCAGACTGAGATTGATGTTGTAACCACCAATGCAAAATCCGTGAGTGGCGTCCATGGTTCGCTCCAAACTTGTGATGTGCCATGTCACATTGTCGCCCTCATTCACTTCAACATTTTCCGGGAAGTAGTGGCTGCGAACCGCGGTCATGAACACTTCCACTTCCTTGCCGTTGCGGACAACTTTTTCTTGCCCAGCCTTTGGAGCCAATGGATCAATCGCTTGCTTTTGTGGATCCCAACCAATTTCTGGATAGATGGTCCACGGATGCAACTTGTCGGCCTTGATCATCTGGCAATAGTGCGGCTCGCCAACACCAATTGGACTGTCATACAACACGGGCATTGCGGCGCCGCCTTGCATGATGTCAAGCAGTTGGAAGTTTTGCGCGAGCAATGGACCAGTTGGAAAGAATCGGTCGATGGCCCACTTGTTCATTGCGATCAAGTACTTGCCATCGGGCGACACGGTGTCGCCTTCAGCGGCGCACAAATGTCCAATGTTGTATTGCACTGGAGTTTTAGTGACCAACTTCCATGGTTGCTCTGGATGCAGCGACGAATACTCGCCGCCAAGTGTCCAGCGAGCCACAGCTGAATCAAGAAAGAGCGACGTGTAGGCGTAGCCCTTGTCGTCGAACTGCGTGTGTAATGGCCCAAGGCCCAGTTCAACTTGCGCTTCCATCACTGCGTCAAAATCAAGAATTGGAATGCCGTATGAATCTTTCGACGAAAACTTTTTATCGGCGATCGCCGCCTTGATTTTGGATGTTGAGTACACGGTGACATGCGGATCAAGCTTGCCCGCGACCACAACATACTGACCGTTGGGCGTGACGTCGACGCCATGGGGACTCTTTGGTTCCGGCGCGAAGAAAAGAATTTGGTCAGCAATGAGCGTCTCAATTTTAATCACGGGGAATCCGTTGACCTTCTCAAACTTGCCCGCCTTGAACGCGGCCTCGGCTTTCTTTGTGTCGATGATGTGGAGATAGTCCATGTCACGTTGCGCGGTGCCGGCTTCAAATGGAGGCTTGTTCAATTCAATGCCACCAGTAGCCAGCTCGGAGTTGAAACAATTTCCAAAGATCAAACCATCGCTCGCCAACTTGCCGGCGTCAAACAAATCCTGCCAATAAGGAGGCAATTCCAAGGCAAAAGACTGCGAAATATCAATGCGACCCTTGGCGCGGTCGAACTTCCAGAAGGTGACCATTCCGCGGTACGCCTTCTGATATTCCTCGGCCGTTGCGTAGGCGTTGCCAAATGGCACCGCGTATTGGCCTCCCTCGATCACATAATCCGTGTTGGGCGTTACAAATGCCGCGCCGTGATCACTCATGGTGATTGGGTTTTTCACAATTTGCTTTGTCTCAAAGTCGCGCAGATCAATGACCGCAAGACGCGCGTTGGCCTTGTCGCCGATGAAAAGAAATTCACCGTCGTAGTCGCCCTTGGTTTCACTGAGAGCGGGATGATGGGTGTCGCCCCAACGCAATTCCTGTCCAGGAATATCGCCCTCCTTCAGAACATCTTCGCCAACGCCGTAGCCATATCCTTGCCATGGCTCCGGAGTAAAGACAGCGATGCTGCGAAGCAAGCGCATGGATGGAACACCGATCACAAACATCTGACCGCTATGGCCACCAGATGCGAACATGATGTACTCGTCGTGGCGACCACTGGGTTGATAGGTTTTCGCCGCTGCCAGCAAATCGTCCGGAGTGAGTTTGCGATCGTTGGCGAGTTTCTGAATCTCCGCGAAGTTGGCGGGCGTGAATTCCACGGCCTTCTCTTCTTTAGCTGCGCCAATTTTCTTTTTCTTCTTGGACTCGGGCGGTGCCTGTTCGACTGGCGCTTGCAATGGAGCCGCGATCACTGATCGCGCCAGACTGAATCCGATCACTGGTATCGGAGCACCGACCGCGAACAAAAATGCGAGCGGACTTGCGAGCGCGAATTTTAATTGTCTATTTTTCATTGTGTTTCCTCTGTAAATGAGTGCATTCAAAGCCCCATGCGGGGTGTCAAGAAATTTGTCAGCCATGTTTTTTGTCCTGCTCATGCATGTAGCGCAGATACGCGATGATCGATCCAAGTCCCTCTTCGCTGAGCGCGGGATTGCCGCCCTTAGGAGGCATATCAACCTTGGTGGTGTTGGCGGGATCGCTCGCAGGGCGACCAGATTTCATGAACGCCAACATTTTTTCATCATCCGTGGCGTTGAAGAATGGACTTTTTACAAGATCCTTTCCAAGCTTCGCAATTCCGCGCGCATCGGGACCGTGGCATGAAACACATGAGGCCATGAAAAGTTTTTGTCCTTCGCGAATTGATGACGCGTCGTATTCGGAATCATCAATGCCCAGCAAAGACGCCATTGGTCCAGTTGGAAGCGCGGCAGGCAAAACCAACGGCGCCGGAGTTGGAAGAATTGCGGGCACTCGCCGAGGATCTTGAAGCCCGCGTAGATAGGCGGTGATTTGCGTGATGTGCACATCCGTGAAAGCCGCGTTGCCACCACGAGGCGGCATGGGCACCTTGGTTGTGTTCAACGGATCTTCAACGCCGCGACCACGCTTGATAAATTCAACAAGTTGTAGATCGGATTGCGCCTTCATCCAACGGCTGATCACCAAATTCTTTCCAAGATTGGCGACGCCTAGGCCGCTCATGCCGTGACACGACGCGCATGTGGCGCCAAAAAGTTGCTTGCCCACCACAAAGGTCGCACCATCAAGTTCAGGTTCGGGCGATTGATCGGCGGGAAACAAAGCTGGCAGATCCATGTCGGCGCTCCAGCCACCAGTGTGAGAAACGCGCGTGCTGACTTTGAGAATGGAACCCCATGCGGAAACCCCAAGCAACCCCACCACCACAAATACAACCGCCAAGACAAGCATCGCCTTCACCTCACGACCGCGCGGTTGGCGAAGAACAACTGAAGCTTTTGCTACGTCTCGATAATTCAAGGCTGAGTCGATCGGATTGAAAGTGCTTGTTTTCATTGCTTTTTCAAGTGTTTACGACAACATGTGGCGCACGAATGAATCAACATCATACACTATATCAATATATTAATATCTTTAGTTATGTTATAAGTTGAGATTTTTCTGCGCCTTGGGAAACTTAAAAAAAGATAAAAATATCCGTTATTATTGGACGCGGTTCGTTTTCTATGCTTGCCTTTGAATTTCAAGCGCACGTGCGGTCATTCACGTGGTGAATGCGAATCCCAACCAAGCCATTGACCGCGCGACGCGTTTCATTGCGCTACTTGCCTACGGACAATTCCAAACAGAGCCTTTTTGTGGGCTATTTCACAACTCGTGGGCGAATGAATGGATGGGGCTATTCTACAAATCAAGCCCGCCAATGAGTTTCATTGATCCATGACACCCAATCGAAATGACCCTTGCGTATGTGGAAGTGGTCGCAAAGCCAAAAATTGTTGCATGCGCCCCGCCGTCGCGCCTGGAAAAAATAATCTACTGACCATTCCGGCCATGGACGGCGCGCCCGCTCGGCAAGTTTCCGTGGCCGACGCAATTTCAATTGCGCAAGAATTGCACAAGCGACACTTAGTTGCCAGCGCGGAGACCATCTACAAACTTATTCTGATTGCCGACCCAGAAAACGGCGTGGCATTGGTGTACACGGGCCTGATACGACACGAGGAGAAAAAATTTGACGAGGCTTTAAGTTTGATGCATCGCGGAATTGCCAAACGCCCGGACTTGGCGTTGTTCCGTTACATGGCTGGGCGCGTTTATGAAACGCTTGAGCGATATGAAGAAGCGATCGCGTTATATCAACATGCGATCGCGCTGGATCCAAAGTACATGTCGGCTCACAACAGTCTTGGTCTTGTCTACTTTGAGTTGGGAAATACAAAGCAGGCAATCCAGCACTTGCAAGACGCGGTGAATTTGCAATCGCCTTATTGGCTTGTGAAAAACCTTATCTCCACGCTCAACTATTCGCCAGACTTGGATCCGCACGCTGTATTTGAAATGCATAAAAAATATGCGCAACAATTTGAGCGCACTATCGCGCGCTTTGCACCTGCACCAATGCGAAATTGGCAGGTTGATTCACAGACTGGTTCGCATCGGCCCATTCGCATTGGATATGTGTCGCCGGATTTCAGACAGCACGCGGTGGCTAATTTTATTGAGCCCGTGCTTGCGCACCATGACAAATCCAAATTTGAATTGTATTGCTACTCAAATCAGCCGATGGGTGATGAAGTCACGGCGCGCATGCAAACATTGGTGCCCAATTGGCGCGTGATTGCGAACATGTCTGAGCACGACGCGGCGCGGAAAATTCAAGAGGATCAAATTGACATTCTTGTTGACTTGGCCGGCCACACCAATCAAAATAGTTTGATGGTGTTCGCGCGTAAGCCCGCACCAGTGCAGGCCACGTGGCTTGGATATGTAAACACCACTGGCTTAAGCAGTATTGATTACCGCATCAGCGACGTGCTGAGCGAGCCGCCCGAAATCGCCGATGAAATCTACTCCGAGAAATTGGTTCGATTGCCAGATTGTTTCACGTGCTTTCTTCCGCATACAAAATCGCCGGACGTGGGGCCTTTGCCCGCTCAGCAAAGCGGCGAGATTATGTTTGGTT
>Ga0208566_1001244_pt1 | contig 15133 bp, 14 predicted proteins | sample PL_2010_150m_FD_184159 | JGI IMG/M metagenome (GOLD analysis project Ga0208566, IMG submission 184159) | Freshwater microbial communities from Powell Lake, British Columbia, Canada to study Microbial Dark Matter (Phase II) - PL_2010_150m... | ecosystem: Environmental > Aquatic > Freshwater >...
GGGTGGTCAGCCATTCGAGGGCGGTTTTCCAGTTTTCATGATCATACGAAAAACGCACCATCAGGTTTTCACGCAGCAGGTTGGGGCGTTCGAAAGCGCGGCTGGACCAGGCGATGTTGCCCGCGATGAATTGCGCCGGCACCGCCCCGGCGAGGGCGCGCTGGCTGTCGGTGAGCGCGTTGAGGCGGCGCCACTGCTCGCATGTCCAGGCTTCGCCGTCGTACCAGGCTTCCACCAGCACGCCGAAACCCGCCGCGCCGGTCCATTGCATTCCCGCCACCGCCTTGATGCCGCCGTCGCGCGCCGTTTCGCCCAGCGGGTCGGCGGCGGCGAGCGGCGCGCCGCCTTCCTCGGCCAGGAGATTGAGGGTTGCGAATTGGCGCCGCTGGTACAGCGCGGCGCCGTGGAACGACCATTCCTCGCCCAGCGTGCCGGCCCAGCCGCCGCCCGTTTCCAAATGGTGGCGGCGCGACAGGCGGGCCACCGCATGGAGGTCGTGGTTGCCGCTCAGGCGATACCAGTAGGCGGATAGCGCCGGATCGTCGCGGTCGTTGCCGCTCGCCGCGTAACCGGGGTTGCTCCAGGCCAGGGTCAACGACTGGTCGGCGTCGTAGCGTTGCCAGGCGAGCAACGGCACCCCTTCAAGGGGCGGCGGGTTGAGCTGGCGGCGGTCTTCGCGCTGGATCAGGTCGAGCGGGCGAAAACCGTGGCCGACGCCCCACGACAGCACCTTCTTGCCCAGCGTGTAGCCTTCCCCGGCGCGCGTTTCGCCATCGAAGTAGAGCTGGTTGAGGATGCCGTGCCGCTGCGCTACGCTCGCCTCGGCGGCTTCGACGCGCAAGGTCGCCTGCGCGTTGAGGCCGCCGTCGCGGTAACGCAGTTCCAGGTCGTTGCGCATCCGGCGGTGTTGCGGCGCGACCAGCGGCGGGGCGACGTAATACCGGCTGGCGCTGTCCATGCCGCGCCACTCGGGGGCCAGCGTGAGAGCGGCGTTGAATTCGCCGGCCGCCGCCAACAACGGGGCGCCGAGCAGCACGGCTGCTACCACTAGCCTGCCCATATGAAACGAAGCAATGTAGGAGCGGGCCACGCCCGCGATAAAACGCGGCAACATGAGACAGAGCCTCGGTCGCCTGCGCTGTTCGCCCGCATGGCGGGCTCCTACAAAGTTCTTCATGGCACTTGCTACCAGCCCGCCAAACTATTGCGCACCAGCGCCGCCGGGTTGAAAAACTCGTCCGGCGCGTCTTTCGCTTCGATATTCTGGTAGTGCACCACCGTGCGCCGCCCCGTCTGGATGTCGTCGTGCAGGGTCATCGTCATGATGCGCAGGCGGCCGGCCACGGTCTTGGCTTCGAACCAGGCTTGCTTGGCGCGCTTGCCGGAGTTGACGTAGAGATCGGCCTTGATCGGCAGTTTGTCGGCGCGGTCGAGGTACAGCTCGATGCGCGCGTAGGTGACGCCGGGGCGGGCGGCAGTGAGGTCGAGGTGCAGGCAGCGGCGCGGCGACGGGTTCGCATCCGCGCCGGGGCAAGCCACTTCCCCGACGACATTGCCGGTGTAATCCTCGCTCCAGGTCATGCTGGCGACGTCGCCGGTCGATGCTTCGCCGAGCAGTTTCTGGCTGGCGGTGATGCGTAGCGGGCGTTGCGTGTCGGGCATCAGCAGCCAGAACTGGTCGGCCAGCATCAACACTTTCTGGCCGATTTCGGACGGCGATTTCATCAGCACCAGCGAGCGCCTGCCGGGTTTGGTGTAAACCGTGTAGCGGCGTTCCTTGTCGAGGACGTCGTTGCGGTACAGTTCCACCAGCGTTTCGACGCGCGCCGCGGCCTCCGACAGGCGGTAGGAATCGGCCTTTTTCAGCAGCGCTGCCACCTCGTCGGCGGCAAGCGCGGGGGTGGCGAGAACCAGGGCGAGCGTGAGGAATGTCGCTTTAAACATGGCCCAATGCCTCCACGATAGGCCTTTGCGCCGCCTTGCGGCTGACGCTCCAGGCCGCGACGATGCACAGGATGATGATGACGCCGGCGGCGACGGCGTAGATCGCCGGTTCCGCGTAGACTTTCAGCGGGTAGCCTTCCGAGCGGCCGGGCGGAGGCGGCATCTGGACGTCCAAGCCGAGCAGGATGGCCGAGGTCAACCCGGCCATCGCCATGCCGATGAGCGCGCCGAGGGTGCCGATCAGCGCGCCTTCGCGGGCGAAACCGGCGACGATTTCGCCCGGCAACGCGCCCAGTGCGCGCAACGTGCCGATCTCGCGGGTGCGTTCGACCACCGCCATGGACAGGGTGTTGGCGACCGAGAAGAACACCAGCACCGCGATGATGATGCCGAGCAGGCCGAAAATGCGGTTGTAGAGGGCGCGCACCGATTGGTAGTAAAACGCCTGTTCCCACCACGGCCTGAATTCGCGGACTTCCGGTTTGGGCTCGCGGGCGCGCCAGTCGGCGAGTGCGGCGGGGGTCTGGTCGGTGCTTTCGAGATACACCGCGAGCGTGCTCACCTTGTCGGTGAGCAGCAGCTTCTGCACCGCCGCCAGCGGCGCGTACACCAGGCGCTTGTCGACTTCCGGCCAGCCGGTGGAGACGATGCCCGACACTTCCACGTCGACCGCGTTCATGCCGCCCTCGACGGTGGTGGTGAGCAGCGTGAGCGGACTGCCGGGGCGGGCATTGAGGCTTTTCGCCAGCGCCGAGCCGAGCAGCACGCGCGGCGCGCCGGCGTCCATGCCGCCGAACAGCGCTCCGTCGGTGAGCTTGAGAAATACCCCGCGCGCCTCCCCTTCGGCGCGGGCATCGGCACCCATCCCCATGAAAACCATGGACTTGTCGCCGTTGGAGATCAACCCGGAAAAATTCAGCCGCGGCAGCACCCGGGTGACCCGCGCATCCTGTTCCAGCGCGGCGATCAGCGCCGGGTAGCCGGCCAGGCCGTATTGCAGCGGGGTTTCCTCGTCGCGCTGGAAATAGTCGCGGTGCGCCACGGTGAAATGGCCGAATTCGCGCGCCGCCCCTTCGCGCAGCGCATCGTAGGTATACAGCGCGAAGCCGCCGGAAATCATCACCGCCGCCGCGCCCAGCGCGGCAATCACGATGGTCGCCAGCGAACGGCGACGGTTGCGCAGCACGTTGCGCCAGGCGAAGCGGAGGAGTTCGAGTTGGGTATTCATAGCAAGACTCCATCGGTTATCGTGCGCACCACGTCGCAGCGCGAGGTCATGCGCTCGTCGTGGGTGGCGATCAGGAAGGTCGCGCCGTGGGACGCGCCGAGTTCGCGCATCAGCGCGACCACCTGGTTGGCGGTGACGGTGTCGAGGTTGGCGGTCGGTTCGTCGGCGATCACCAGCGACGGCGATTTTACCAGCGCGCGGGCTATCGCCACGCGCTGGCGCTGGCCGCCGGACAGATGGTCGGGGCGGCGTTCGCCCAATGTCGCCAGGCCGACCTGTTCCAGCGTGGCCATCACCCGTTCGCGCCGCTCGGCGGCGGGCAGCCCGGCCAGCAACAGCGGGTATTCGACGTTCTCGTACACCGTCATCACCGGCACCAGGTTGTAGCTCTGGAACACGAAACCGATGCGGCGGCGGCGGATCAGGGTGCGCGCGATTTCGTCCAGGCCGCCCATGTCCTCGCCGCTGAGACGGTAGCTGCCGCTATCGAAGCCGTCGAGCAGGCCGCAGATGTTGAGCAGCGTGCTCTTGCCGCTGCCCGACGGGCCCTTGACGGCGACGAAAGCGCCGCTAGCCACCTCCAGGTCTATGCCTTGCAGCGCCGGCACGTCGTTGTCGCCCATGCGGTAGTGCTTGACGATGCCGCGCAGTTCGATCACCGGCGCGCTCACGTTCCCAGCTCCTGCAAGCGGCGGCGCGCGGCCTCGGCGGTGGGGCCGGCCGTAGCGGCTTCGATCGCCTGTTTCAGATGGGCGACTTCGTCGCGCGGATTTTTGTCGTGTTGTGCGGCGATGGCGGCTTGGCGGTGCAGGCGCGCCTTGAGCTCTCCGGGTGCGGCGGGGTAAGCCGGACTGGCGAAAGCCTCGCGCAGGATCTGCTTGCCGCTGTCGAAGCGGTTGAACAACGAGGGTAGGGCAAGGAAGGTGGTGGCCGCCACCAGCCGGACTTCCAGCGAAACCGGCGAACCGCGTAGCAGATCGCGGTCGTGCGCCGCTTCGAGACGGCGCAAGGTCTTGTCCAGCGTCGCCAGGCCGTGTTCGGTGGCACGCATCTTGTTCCACGGCATCCAGGCTTGGCGCCCCTGCATCGCCTGCGCCGCACCCAGATAAGCCGAGTACAGCAACGCGGAGGGGCCATCCCCGGCGGCGAGCTTGTCGAAGCGGCGCACCGCCTCCTCGACGGCCCCGCCGTCGCCGCCGACCGCTTTCTGAAAGACCGCCTCGGCGGCGGCAAAGTCCGCCGCCTGGTCGGCAAACGCGGGAACCGTCGCCAGCAAGGCGAGGAACAGGGAAATGAGGATATGCATGGTTCACTCCTGATGGGTGACAATGGATGCATTCTCACCCAATTCTAGGCTACCTGGAAAGTCTTGCGACAGACGGCGGGTGGCGGGCGCGAACAGTGCCTGGACGGCGCGAACCGAAGAGTAGATGATAGGGCTGTGTCGCGGTGGTTTTCTTCCCCTCCGCAAATCCCTATAATGGCGGACTATTTTTCTGCTTTTCGGAATAACCTTCCCGGCGCCCATGCAGCTTTTTACTTTCGGCATCAACCACCAGACCGCGCCCGTGTCCATCCGGGAAAAGGTGGCGTTTCACGCCGAGACGCTGGAACAGGCGTTGCTGGATTTTGTCGGCAGGCGCTCGGTGAAGGAAGCGGCGATCCTCTCGACCTGCAACCGCACCGAAATCTACTGCAATACCAGCGAACCGCAACAGGCGGTGGAGTGGCTGGCAAACTACCATAGCCTGCAACGCTCGCTGATCGACCCTTATCTCTATACCTTGCCGCAGGAACTCGCGGTCAAGCACGCCTTCCGCGTCGCCAGCGGGCTGGATTCGATGGTGCTGGGCGAAACCCAGATTCTCGGCCAGTTGAAACAGGCGGTCGGCACCGCCGAACGCGCCGGCACACTCGGCACCTTGCTGCACAAGCTGTTCCAGCGCACCTTCTCGGTCGCCAAGGAAGTGCGCACCCAGACCGAAATCGGCGCCAACAGCGTTTCGATGGCGGCGGCGGCAGTGCGTTTGGCGGAACGGATTTTCCCCTCGCTGGCCGACCAGAACGTGCTGTTCATCGGCGCCGGCGAAATGATCGAGCTGTGCGCCAGCCACTTCGCGGCGCAGCATCCCAAGCACATCACCGTCGCCAACCGCACGGTGGAGCGCGCCCGCTTGCTGGCGCAGCGTTTTCACGGCGAGGCGATCACCCTCAACGAGCTGCCGGAATACCTGGCAACCCAGGACATCATCGTCACCTCCACCGCCAGCCCGCTGCCGATCCTCGGCAAGGGCCTGGTCGAACGCGTCATCAAGCAGCGCAAGCATAGACCGATGTTCATGGTCGACCTGGCGGTGCCGCGCGACATCGAGGCGGAAGTGGGCGAACTCGATGACGTGTTCCTCTATACCGTGGACGACCTGTCGCAGGTGATCGAGGCCGGTATCGACAATCGCAAGCTGGCGGCGGCGGAAGCCGAAGTGATCATCGAAAACCAGGTCGGCAGTTTCATGGAATGGCTGGAGATCCGCAGCGTGGTGCCGACCATCCGGGCGTTGCGCGACCAGGGAGAACGTTTCCGCCGCCACGAACTGGAACACGCCAAGCGTCTGCTGGCCAACGGCGACGATCCGGCGGCGGTGGTCGAACAGTTGAGCCGCGCGCTCACCAACAAGCTGATGCACGCCCCCAGTCACGCGCTTAATCACGTCCACGGCGAAGATCGCCGCCAGATGGAAGCGTTGCTGTGGCGGCTGTACAACATTCACCCGGAATAGTCCTCCCTTCTCCCGCAGGCGCACCCTGAAGGGCATAAAGGAGAAGGGCCGGGGATGAGGGTGTTTGCGTACCGACAACCGTTGCCGATGCGCAGCATCCCTCTCCCCAACCCCTCTCCCGCCTGCGGGAGAGGGGCTTTTCAGTTTTTTACAATAATTCAACCTTAAAACATTAAAAGCTGCTCTCATGAAACCCTCTATCCAAGCCAAGCTCGACCAACTCAGCGAGCGCCTGGTCGAACTCAACCTGCGTCTGAGCAGCGAAAACGCCACCGCCGACATGGACAGCTATCGCAAGCTCTCCCGCGAGCACGCCGACATCACGCCGGTGGTCGAGCTGTATCACGCCTTCCGCCAGGCCGAGCTGGATGTGACGGCCGCACAGGAGATGCGCAGCGACCCGGAGATGCGCGATTTCGCCGAAGAGGAAATCGCCGCCGGCAAGGAACGCATCGCGCAAATCGAACTGGATTTGCAAAAGCTGCTGCTGCCCAAGGACCCCAACGACGAGCGCAACATCTTCCTGGAAGTCCGCGCCGGCACCGGCGGCGACGAATCGGCGCTGTTCGCCGGCAACCTCTTCCGCATGTATACCCGCTACGCCGAGCGCCAGCGCTGGCAGGTCGAGATCATTTCGGAAAGTCCGTCGGAAATCGGCGGCTACAAGGAAGTCATCGCCCGCATCGTCGGCTTCGGCGCCTATTCCAAGCTCAAGTTCGAATCCGGCGGGCATCGGGTGCAGCGCGTGCCGGAAACCGAGACCCAGGGGCGCATCCATACCTCCGCCTGCACCGTGGCGATCATGCCGGAGGCCGACGAGATCGCCGAAGTGGCGCTCAACCCCGCCGATCTGCGCATCGACACTTTCCGCGCCTCCGGCGCGGGCGGCCAGCACATCAACAAGACCGATTCGGCGATCCGCATCACCCACCTGCCCACCGGCATCGTGGTGGAATGTCAGGACGACCGTTCGCAGCACAAGAACAAGGCGCAGGCGATGTCGGTGCTGGCGGCGCGCATCATGGACATCCAGACCCGCGAGCAAAACGCCAAGATCGCCGCCACGCGCAAATCGCTGGTCGGCAGCGGCGACCGCTCCGAGCGCATCCGCACCTACAATTTCCCGCAAGGCCGCGTCACCGACCATCGCATCAACCTCACCCTGTACAAGATCGACCAGATCATGGACGGCGACATGGACGAACTGATCGGTGCGCTGATGGCCGAGCACCAGGCGGAACTGCTGGCGGCGTTGAGCGGGGACAGTTGAATTCATCCGGCGCAATGCCCGTTGGATACGCCTGACGATCTCTTGCGCCATGCTGCCGTCGCTTTGGCGGCAGCGCTCGGCCTCGAACCGCGCGAGGCGCGCCTGGAAGCGCAAATCCTGTTGTGTCACGCGCTGAAGCAGCCGCGCTCATGGCTGATTGCCCATGACCGCGATGCGCTCGATCCGGGCCAGGCGGTCGTTTTCCTGGCCTTGCTCGAACGCCGTCTGGCCGGCGAACCGATCGCCTACATCACCGGCGAACGGGAGTTTTACGGGCTGTCGTTCCAGGTCACGCCCGCCGTGCTGATCCCGCGCCCGGAAACCGAACTGCTGGTGGAACTGGCCTTGGCGCGCTTGCCGGAAAACCACGCCTGGCGGGTACTCGATCTGGGAACCGGCAGCGGGGCCATCGCGCTGACCCTGGCCAAACTGCGTCCGCAGGCGGCGGTGACCGCCGTGGATATTTCCCCTGTTGCGCTGGCGGTGGCGCGGGACAATGCGCAGCGGCTCGCTACGGCGAACGTCGATTTCGTGCAAAGCGCCTGGTTTGCCGGGTTGCCGCCGCACCGCCGATTCGATCTGATCGTTGCCAATCCGCCTTATATCGCCGCAGGCGATCCGCATCTGGCGCAAGGCGATGTGCGCTTCGAACCGTCCACCGCGCTGGCTTCGGGGCTGGACGGCCTGGACGACATTCGCGCCATCATCGGCGGCGCAGCAGTCCATCTCGCTCCCGGCGGCTGGCTGCTGTTCGAGCATGGCTACGACCAGGCCGAGGCTTGCCGCGCCTTGCTGGGACAAGCCGGTTTCTGCGAGGTTGCCAGTGCCGACGATCTGGCGGGGATTGCGCGGGTGACGCTGGGAAAATTTATTCAATGAGGTTGTAGAGACGCAAGATATTGCGTCTCTACCTTACTCGTACAAGATTAGGGAATCCCCTAGTTACAAAGGGGGATTGATGCGTTAGCTTCTTAGGTTTTCATATCGAAAACCGGAATTTTGCCAGCTAGCCGCTTGATCCCTTATATCGCAGCAGCGCTGACGATGGCTGTGATTGCCGCCGCGACCCACCTGCTCGACCGCACTGAGCGGGAGCGTCTGAGCCAGCTGCAGCGTGATGCCGTGCTGCAACAGCTGGGTACGGTGCGCGCCCGGCTCGAAGGGGGAATTGCTGCCCGCCTGCTGCTTGGGCGCGGGCTGGTTTCCTACGTTTCCACCCATCCCGGCATCGACGAAAAGCAGTTCCGCGAACTGGCCAGGGTGCTGATTGCCCGCCAGGACGGGATACGCGCGATCCAGTTAGTGCAAGGTTCGACCATCAAGCAGATCTTTCCTGTGGAAGGCAACGAAGCCGCGCTGGGGCTGGATCTGATGGCGCGCGGCGCTGAAAAGAACGCGATGGAACGCGCCATCGCGTCGCGGCTGATCACCGTTGCGGGGCCGCTGTCCTTGGTGCAAGGCGGCTTGGCCTTGATTAGCCATGAAGCGATTTTTCTCAGCCGCCCCGCCGGCCCGCCGGAAAGCGGCGCTTACTGGGGGCTGGGACGCATCCTGATCGACTGCGATTTCCTTTTCGGCGAGGTCGGCCTGCACGGGGCGGAAGCAGGCAATCTGAACTTCGCCGTGCGCGGTGTGGACGCTCAGGGCGGCGCTGGCGGCATGGTCTGGGGCGACGCGGCGGTTTTCAGACAGCAGCCGGTCACCCAGCAGGTGTTGTTGCCCAACGGTTCCTGGCAAATCGCCGCGCTTCCCAAAGGCGGCTGGCCGATTCTGGACACGCGCTGGATTACTGCCGGCGGTGCTTTACTGGCGCTGATTGCGGGCCTATTGGTGTGGTATTGGGTGTCTACGCTGCTCCGGCTCAAACGCTTGCTTCGGGACGCCACGGCCAAGCTGCACTCCAGCGAGCAGAAATTCCGCGCCATCTCGGAAACCGTTCCGGTGGCGGTGCAAATCAGCCGTCAATCCGACGGCAAAATCCTGTTTGCCAACGCCAGCTTCGAGCCGGTTTTCGGGATGGCGCCGGGCGAGGTGCTCGGCCATGTCACCACCGATTTCTACGCCGCCCCCGATGATCGTGTGCCATTGCTGGAAACCTTTGCCCGCCAGGGATTCCTGAAGGACTACGAATTGCACACCCGCAAAGCCGACGGCACGCTGTTCTGGTGTGCATTGTCGCTGCAACCGATGATTTTCGACGAGACGCCGGCCTTCCTGGTGGCCTTTCTCGATATTACCGAACGCAAGCAAGCCGAAGAGAAATTCCGGGTACTTAACCGCGATCTGGAACAACGCGTACAGGAGCGCGCCGAGGTGCTGGCCAGTTCCAACCAGCGCTTAATCAAAGAGGTCGTAGAACGCCAGCGCGCCAAAGACGCATTCCACTCGGAACATCAGTTTTCCCAAGCCTTGCTGAAAGCGCAATCCGACGCCAACGAAGGAATACTGGTGCTACAGGACGACCGGGTGATTTTCGCCAACGAGGCGATCGTGCACTTGACCGGCTATTCGATGCGCGAACTTCTCGAGGACATTCCTTTCATCCAGCTGGCGCACCCGGACGTGCGCCAGGAAATTCTCGACAAACACCGCCGCCGCCTCGCCGGGGAGCAATTCGAAAACCGTTACGAAATCGCTTTCCTGACCAAAGCCGGCGAGCGGCGCGAAGTGGAAGTGGCGGTGGCCGTGCTGAAAGTGGAAAACAGAACCCGCATCCTGGTCATCGCCCGCGACATCACCGAGCGCAAACGCCAGGAAGACATCCTGCGAATTTACAAGGCCGCCGTCGATGCCGCCGCCGATAGTATCGTCATCACCGACCGCAATGCCCTGATCGAATATGCCAACCCGGCTTTCACCCGCGCCACCGGCTACACCCTCGAAGAAGCGCGCGGCAAGACCCCGGCATTGATCAAGAGCGGCAAGCACAATAAAACTTTTTACCACAAATTGTGGCATACCCTGCTGGCCGGCCAGGAATGGAAAGGCGAGATCATCAACCGGCGCAAGAATGGCGAGATCTACCACGAAGACATGGCCATCGCGCCGGTCGTCGATGCGACAGGCAACATCGATCGTTTCGTGGCGGTCAAACGCGATGTCACCGAGCGCAAGCGTCTCGAACAGCGACTGGCTCACATGGCGCATTACGACGATCTGACCGGCCTGCCCAATCGCGCGCTGTTCTTCGACCGGCTCGACCACACCCTGCTCCAGGCCAAGCGCAAAGGTAACCTGTTCGCCATTCTGTTCATTGATCTGGACGGCTTCAAAAACGTCAACGACCGGCTCGGCCACGAAGCCGGCGACAACCTGCTGTGCGAGGTGGCGCAACGCCTGACGCAGTGCATTCGCGAATCGGACACCGTGGCGCGCATGGGGGGCGACGAATTTACCATCATTCTTTCCAGCATCGCCCAAGCGGCGGATGCCGGGCAGGTCGCGGAAAAAGTCATCGAGGCGCTCGCCGCCCCGATTTTCCCCGGAACGCTGCGTTGCAAAGTCGGCGCCTCCATCGGCATCAGCCTGTATCCGACCGACGGGATCGACCGCGAAGCCCTGCTTAACCGCGCCGATGCTGCCATGTACCGCATCAAGGAGCAGGGCAAGAACGCCTATTGCTACTATTCCGTTTCCCATGTGACGCCGCTACAGTGAGGCTCCCCGTAAAACAAGCAAAATCGCTACTTGTTTTTGCGTAAATAACCAATTAAAATGGTCGGGTATGTTTGCTATCACTCGACCACTTTAGGAGTTTTCATGTCTCATTCCTGTGCCAATATCATTTCGCCCGACATGCTCTACCCTTTCGACGCACGGGGCGTCGCCAAGCGTTTCCGCCATGCCGCCATCTTCGGTGCGCTCGATTCGCTCCATCCCGGCGAAACCATGCGCTTCGTCAACGACCACGATCCGCTGCCGCTGCTCGCCCAATTGCAGGACCGTTACGGCGAAGGCATCGCCATCGCCTACGTGCAACGCGAGCCGGGCGGCATCATGATCGACTTCACGCGCAAGTAACTGTCCGTTCCCGGTACGGGGAAACATGCTGATTTTCCTGGTAGCAACAGCGCTGAGCGGATTTGCAGGTGCGATGGCGCTGGGCTGGCTGTTTCCCCTGCCGTCTGCCATTCATGCCCACTTGGCGCTGGCAATCGGCGCGCTGCCCTTGATCATGGGCGCCATGCTGCATTTCGCGCCGGTGCTGACGCGCAGCGGCGCGCCCGCCGCTGCGCTGCGCTGGTTGCCTTGGCTGGCGCAATCCAGTGGCGTGATCGTCACGCTGGCGTTCATTTTCCCGGCCTTCTTTGCCATGGGAAGAAACCTCGCCGCCTTGCTCGCCCTCGCCGCCGCCACCACCCTGGCGCTGTGGATGCGCCGCCGCGGACAGCAAGCGCTGGGAAACCCCCATCCCGGCCTGAACTGGTATCTTGCCGCGCTGGTATGCCTGATGCTCGCCTTGCTGGCGATACTCGCGATGAGCTTGTGGCCCGAGCACACCCTCGCACTCAAACGACTGCACCTGCATCTCAACACCCTCGGGCTGATCGGGCTGACCGCCATCGGCACGGTGCAGGTGCTGCTGCCGACCGCCGTAGGCCGCGCGGACGCACAGGTCGCTCGGCGTCTGCGGCGCGATCTCGCGCCGGCGTTTGCCGGGACGGTGCTGATCGCGCTGGGCGCAGCCTGGTTTCCCTGGCTGACCTGGCTGGGGCTGCTGCTCTGGTCGCTGCCCCTGTATCGGCTGCTAGCGGGGTGGTGGTGGCAATATCGTCAGGAGATTTTCAACTGGCACGGCGCAAGCCCATCGTTGGCCGCGGCGCCGCTCGGTCTGGTCGCGACGCTGCTGTGCGGCGCGTTGCATGGCAAGGGTGTTGTCGCGCCCGGCGCCATCGGCCATGTTTTCATTGCGGCCTTCCTGCTGCCGCTGGTCAGCGGCGCAGTCAGCCAGCTGTTGCCGATCTGGTTGCGTCCGGGGGCGCAAACGCCGTGGCACGCTGCCATGCGGCAACAACTGGGGAGATGGAGCGGCGTCCGCGCATTGTTGTTTCTGGGCGGCGCACTGGCGGCGCTGGGCGGATGGCCTGCCGGCATGGCGCTGGCGGGAGGCGGACTGCTGATGTTTATTGCCCAACTGCTTGCCGCCTTTACAATTTCCGCAAGGATTCAGGTAAAATGACAGCCGTATTTCAGTCTGGAAGCCCGGATCTTCTGTTGCCCTCCCGATCTGATGAACTGGTGCGAGGTGGGCGATGAAGCTGCCCATCCTGCTTATCCCCAATTCGGGCATACCTATTCAACTATTTTGCCAATCGCGCCTGTCACCGTTAAGGAATCCTGATGCTGCAAATTGACCTCCCGCTCCTTAAACTCAAGGGCAAAACCCTGCTTCCCATCGTTCAGGGCGGTATGGGCGTCGGCATCTCCGCGCACAAACTGGCGGGCGCCGTGGCGAAGGAAGGCGCAGTCGGCACCATCGCCAGCATCGACCTGCGCCGTCATCACCCCGACCTGATGGAGCAGTCCACCCATCCCAAGACCAAGGAGGCGATGGATCGGGCGAATCTGACCGCGCTCGATCGCGAAATCAGGGCGGCCAAGCAAATCGCCAACGGCAACGGCATGATCGCGGTCAACGTGATGAAAGCGGTGACCGAACATCCCCAGTTGGTCAAGCAAGCTTGCGAAAGCGGCGCCGACGCCATCGTGATGGGCGCCGGCTTGCCGTTCGACCTGCCGGAAATGGCCGAAGGCTACCCCAATGTCGCGCTGATCCCGATCCTGTCCGACGTGCGCGGCATCAACGTGGTGCTGAAAAAATGGATGCGCAAGCAAAAGCTCCCCGACGCCATCGTCATCGAACATCCGCGCTATGCCGGCGGCCATCTCGGCGCGCCGAAACCGGCTGACATCACCGATCCGCGCTTCGATTTTCCCGGCGTGCTGGAAGGAGTGTTCAAGCTGTTCAAGGAATTCGGCATCGAACGCGAACGCATCCCGCTGATTCCCGCCGGCGGCATCAACACCTTCGAAAAAGTGCGCGACCTGTTGTCGCTGGGCGCCAGCGCAGTGCAAGTCGGCACGCCGTTCGCCGTCACCGAGGAAGGCGATGCCCACCCGAATTTCAAGCAGGTGCTGGCCGAAGCCAAACCCGAGGACATCGTCACCTTCATGAGCGCCGCCGGCCTGCCGGCGCGTGCCGTGCTGACCCCTTGGCTGAAAAATTACCTGAACCGCGAAACCAAGCTGATGACTTTCGCCGACCCGGTGCGCGCCAAATGCGCCGCCGTGCTCGATTGCCTGGCGGAATGCGGCCTGCGCGACGGCGTGTCGAAAATGGGCCAGTTCTGCATCGACTCGCAACTTGCCGCGGCAATGCGCGGCGACGTCAACAAGGGATTATTCTTCCGCGGTTCGGAAAGCTTGCCGTTCGGCACCGCCATACGCCCGGTACGGGAGCTGATCGAGTATCTGCTGACCGGGCGGAAGCCGATATTCCTGGTGTGAATTTGAAAGATGTGTCGGGGCGGTAGAGACGCAAGATCTTGCGTCTCTACCTTACGCTCGCCCAGTCAGCGCAGCCACACTGCCATCAGTTTGCGGCAATCCCGCCGCCATTCGCAAATTTCGGCACAATCGTCGCGCTTGTCGGTGGCGAAGCACGGCTGCTCGCCGCGCTGCTGCTGGATTGCCCTGATCAACTGGGTTTGCGAAGTATGTTGCTTAGATTCCTTGAGCCCGAGCGGGTCTGCCATGTGTTGCAACTGCACGATTTCAGTCATGTTCCCGCCTCACGGAAAAGATGCGGGGCAGGTTATTGCGCGGCGGAATCCAGGCAGTCGTTGCGCCACAGGCAGCCCAGCTGGTCGCATTCGTTATGGCTGGTGCTGGCGAAACAGTCGAAATTGCCTTCCTGGAGCTGGACTTTTCGGATCAGATCGGCTTTTGATTGGCCGCCGGTCTTGATCTGGTGCTGCTGAGCGATAGTACGGACTTCCTGAAGTTTCATGGCGATCTCCCCTGATTTACGCTGTCGATGGATTACAGGCAGCAACTTTGCAAATTAATTCAATAACCATGGCATGGAAATAGGATAAAAGCATAATTCGGCCTAAAGAGAGTCTTTAAAATCAGGCCGTACGCAGCAGGGCTTTTCAGGGCTGGATGACGTTGCAGCGCAGCGCCAGGCGGACGAGTTGGGTGGAATTGTCGAGTTTCAGCTTTTTCATGATGTTGGCATGGTGAACCCCGACGGTTTTGGGGCTGATGAAAAGCATGGTGGCAACATCGTTTACCGAATTTCCTTCCGCCAACAGCTGGAATATCTGGAACTCGCGTTTGGAAAGCAGGCGTAGCGGATCTTCGGCAGAACCGACTATCTGCTGGTTGATCATCTTGCTGACGTGCGCGGAGCCGATGAAGGCTTTTCCCTGTGCTACCTGGCGTACCGCTTCCACCATTTGCCCGACTCCGCTTTGCTTGGTCAGGTAGCCTGTGGCACCGGCCTCCAGCGAGCGCAGGATCAGGGTTTCGCTGTCGTGCATGGTGAATACCAGAATGTGCGCTTTCGCATCCAGGGCTTTGATGCGGCGGATGGTTTCCAGCCCGCCGATGCCCGGCATACTCAGGTCGAGCACCACGACATCGGGTTGGCATTGCCCATACAGGGCGCGGGCGGTTTCGCCGTTGTCCGCTTCCGCCGTTACCCGAATGTCCGGCGTGGTTTGCAGCAGGCGGCGGTAGCCGTCCAGCACGACCGGGTGGTCGTCCACCAGCATCACGGTGATAGTCAGATTAGAGGGGGGGCTCGAAGACATGATTTGCTTCCTGAAATTGGTTCGCCAGCGGTAACCGCACCTCAATCCGTACGCCTTGTCCTGGCGCACAGTTCAGTATGAATTCGCCATCCAGTGC
>Ga0208566_1001245_pt1 | contig 15130 bp, 14 predicted proteins | sample PL_2010_150m_FD_184159 | JGI IMG/M metagenome (GOLD analysis project Ga0208566, IMG submission 184159) | Freshwater microbial communities from Powell Lake, British Columbia, Canada to study Microbial Dark Matter (Phase II) - PL_2010_150m... | ecosystem: Environmental > Aquatic > Freshwater >...
GGATCATGGTCCGTAGGGGAATCGTCATTCCCGAATATGAGCAGTTGCTCAACGAACCGCCCGGAAACGGGACACCGCCGCAGTAGCGGGTGATGCCGAAAACCCGGGTACCGCGGGAGCTCCGGGCGGCGGCAAGATGGGGACGGACGCATCGGTGTCGGCCCCGATCGGCGTGAAGGACGAAAAGACGCAGCAGAACTCTGCGGACGTCAGGTAATTTATCCAGTATCAACATCTGGAGGCCTACATGAGCCCGGAAGAGCGGACAGAAAAAGGAATAGTCGGCGAGACGCACAGCACGGTTGAATTCCTTATGAGGCGGATGCGCCATAAAGGCGATCTTCCAGCCTTCTCTGAACATATTGTCGAGATCAACAGCAAACTCTCCTCTCTGACGGCAATCACCTTTTCTTCCGCGGGGGATCTGGCCAAAATCATCTTGAAGGACTACTCTCTGACAAATAAGCTTCTCAAAGTCGTAAATTCAGCGCTTTACGTCACGCTGTCGGGCAAGGTGGCGACTGTTTCCAAGGCTGTGCTTCTCCTTGGTTTTGAAAAGATCCGCATGATCGCTGCCACGCTGATGATTTTTGAGCACCTCCAGAACAAGACGCAGGCGACGGAGCTGAAGGAGATGGCGATCGGTTCTTTCATGAGCGGCATGATAGCAATGGATGTCGCCGATAACATGAAACTGGGGGGGAAGGAAGAAATCTTCATTTGCGCCATGCTTCACAGTCTCGGGAAGATGCTGGCCATCTGCTATTTACCGGAAGAGCATGCAGAGATCAAGAAGAGGATGGACCAGAAGGGGTTCGATGAGGCCATGGCGTCCCAATCCGTTATGGGGGTCACATATACCGGCCTGGGAATGGACGTATCGCGATCGTGGAATTTCCCCGATAAAATTGTCCGGAGCATGGAAGCCCCTCCTGCCGGGGTGATCGCACAGCCGAGGACGGAAAATGAGGTCCTGCGAAACCTCTCAAACTATTCTAATGATTTATTCAATTGTTTTATGAATACCCAGGATGATGACCGTACGGCTGCACTATCCGATATGTCGATTCGCTACCATAACAGCATCCCCCTGCCTGTGGAACAAATGGAGTCCGTCATAACATCGTCCATGACCAAGATAGATACTTACTCCGATATCATCCAGGTTGATCGGGAAAACAGCACTTTTATAAAAGATCTGATTCAACGCAAGCAAAGCCAACTCCAGCAAAACAAGCGCCGGGAAAGCCAGCGCAAGGAAGCGGATGAGGGAAAAGCCGATGGAAGCCCTGAACCCCGGACCGAGCCTGTCACATCCCCTTCCACAGTATCTCTGCCTTCGGATACTGTCAAGGAACCGCCTGCCGATGTACGGGTTGACGGCCTTCGTGAGATGGTCGACGTGATGGCGCTAAAAGACGCTGGAAACCCTCAACGCCAAACCATTCCCGGCAAGCAACTTTCCGCTACATCCCGGCCTTCGGGTAAGCTCAAGGAGCAACGGGCCGACATCCTAACTGACGGCCTTCGTGAGATAGCCGACGTGATGACGGGCAGTTATGACCTGAGTGATGTGATTTATATGATTCTCGAAACGATGTATCGGGGTTTTGAATTCTACCGCGTGATTTTCTGTTTTATGGACGGAGCGAAATCAAAAATGGCGGCGCGTTTCGGGCTTGGAGAGAATGCGGATGAAATTGTCAAACGTTTCCAGTTCCTGACCGGACACTCCAACGACATCTTCAATATCGGAATCTCCCAGGCGAAAGGAATCATCATCGATGATACGGCCGCCCCCAATATCATCAGGAATATTCCCGAATGGTACCAGAAGACCATCGGGGCGCCGTCGTTTCTGATTTACCCCTTAACGGTCAAGGGGGGATGTATCGGCATGTTTTACGCCGACAAGAAGGAGAAGGGACGCTTGCTGGCAGATGAACAACTGAATGATATGGAAAACCTCCGCGACATGGCTATCGAGGCGATAACGAAAAAGCGTCAAAAGTAAATACCTTGACGATTATGAAGGCAGCGGTGAAGCACGGAGATTATTGACCAGGCAAGGGGACACCGGAAAAGATCTGCTGTACGATCATTTTTGATCTTTCGATGATTTTCTCGTAGTGAAGGTTGCTTCGCTGGATGTAATAGTGCCTCTCCGTTTGCGAGAAGATCCGGCCACCCCGTTCTATAAATATTTTGAATTTATTTGGAGAATTGAACCGCTGATAGAAGAGTTCTCCCCAGTGATTGGCATAGAGGATGCTGAAATCATTCATCTGCTTGGTGCTATTGGGATTATCAAAATTAACGATGACGAGCATCTTTGTCACCTTCTCCTCTTCCAGGAAGTGATCGAAATCGACCCCTGTGATGTCAAAAACTCCGAATATTTCCTTGATCCGTTTCGCCAGGTTGTTGATCTCCTGTATGCTTATTGGCGTGGGATTGGGCGTCATGCGGACGCTGGAGGCCTCGTAGATGTCATTCCAAACCAGGTAGCCGATGCAAGAAACGATATCGGCGTTGGCTGCCACCGGTCTGGTCGAATCTCCGGAAGCGTAAACGTGCCAGCCATCCGTTTCGCTGTTAAAGGTGAGTGTGGGAAGGTTCAAATTAGCGATGGGCTTGTGAACCAAGGGAACTTTGTTCTGCTTCCTTTCCAGACATGCCGCCAATTTTCTGCCGATGATCGTCATATCCTCCTGTGAAATCTTGCTGACGCCTTTCTGGGAGGCCATCACCCTTTTATAGATGTTAACCAGGAGAATAAAGATCTTTTCTCCGAAATCCAACTGCTCCAACAACCGACATTCTCCAAAGGCGTTCAGCCATCCGATCTGTTCTTTCGTCAGGGGATAGGCGTCGAAGATCTCCTTCGCTTCATCCTCTTTGATGGTCCGCTTTTTCGAGTAAAATTTGATGTCATAGCGCAGATAACCGCACTGCTTGATAAACTCAAGCGAGTTCGGATGGGCGCCATAGTTGTATTGAAGTATGGCTTTGAGCGTAAAGACGCTCGGGTCTTGAAAAATGAAGGGCGCCTGTTGGTTGAGCATCGTATTTCGGAAGCGATGGCAGAGCAACTCCTCTCCACTGGAAAGCAGAAGCATCTCCAGAAGCAGCATCTTGATCACTGATTTCAGGGGATGGGTCAGGGCCTTGTTGAATTGCCACAGCGACGCACCGAAATATTCATCAGGGTCGATGGATTCCAGCGGTCCCAGGTCGATAAAATCGTACTCATCATATTGACCCCGTGCGTATTGGGTGGAAAATACCTGATAATCGATGCTTTCGTTGGGATCGAAGCAGACCCACCAAAGGGGGATTTTGCCGCTGATCAGGATCGAGGTCCGGTAAAACTCCTCCTTGAGGACGTTGTACTGTGCGCTCCCGGAGCTTTCTCCGCCGACGCCTCCGAAATTTGAATTCCGGATGTCCTCAACATCGCAGAGGAAAAAATAGACGGGCATCTTGAGGTTGGAATCCATCCAGTCTTTGATGAGACTGAGCTTCTGCAGAAGCTGGCCTTTGGCGTTTTCGTCGAAATTGTTCTTTTCGATGCACACCCACATGTCGCAGTCCGACGATGCGGTTTGGCTGATCGTACCGGCGCTTCCGATGGTATAGAGACCCTCGATGAAGCAGGCCCGACCGGACGACCTGCGAAGCGGTGCGCTTCCCCTGATGCCAAAGAGCCTCATGAAGGAGGCCTCCCGCTTGAGAAGCGCTTGATCCGAGGCCGCACCGAAGATTGCTATGGGTCTTTTGAGGTTCGGCACATAACCCGGCACGGCGGGATCATTGACGCTCAACATCCAGGGAAGCAGGTACAGGATGGATTCTCCATCTTTCGGGGCCAGTTCGGTAAATATCTTCTTTCGGAAACGGTTATAGGATAAGCACACCTCTTTGTTATGGACAAATTGGGTTCGCAGCATCTCGCTTATTTACCTCGAGTGGGCCGAAGCGCTGGACGTTTCGGGAGCCACGTTCCGTCGTACCTTGCTTTGGTAATTTTCCACGAGATCGGAGAGATGGCAGAACACCAATGTCGGTTCTATCCAATCCCTTTTTGCGTCGTCCCACACTGCGTAGGCCCAGTATTCAGCAGGATCGCGTCGCCCGGCGGTATGACAGAGGTACGTAGACATCCTCCATCTCATCGCCCGGCCAATCACGACATCCTCGCCCAGCAACGCCTCCGCCTGCCGCAGCTTCATTTCCATAGCCTTTTTCCCCTCAATGACATTGGCCGCGGATCTCCCTTGCGTCGACCGATTATCAGTCGGCCAACGCCACCTCTCGGTCCTCTATTCATCCTATCGTCATCTGTCCGGAGATTCTTGAGTGGTTTTTTAAAATGAATTGACAGGGAAAGGCCGCCTTTTTATATTTCGTTGGCAAAAAAGCGCAATTGATTCATACGCCATTGTCGTATAGGGGAGGGAAATCGGAAAATCAACATTTCAGGAAGCTGGTCAACCGGATGATCCGGAAAAAACCGTCTGGATGAAGAGTAGCGTCCCGACCATGACGAGGATGATGTGGATGTACCGGTCGAATCGTCCCGGTGGTATGGTCCGGTTGAGACGGTTCCCGATCCAGATCGACAACAGGATCAGCGGCAGAGAGAGGAGGAAATACCAGATGACCGACGGTGTCCAGAGCCCTCCCATACCGTGACCGGCGATGATGATCATATTGGACGGAAAAAAGTAACCCTGGAGGTTTGCGCGGAAACGGTCCGGAGGCCATCTCCGGATGTTGCCGTAGATCACGATGGGGGGGCCGTTGGAATTGTAGGCGCCGCCCAGAATGCCGGCGAGAAAGCCGAAAGGATAGGCGGCCCATTCGCGCCTCAGCGTAAAAAGACGAGGCCTGAAAAGACAGTAGAGAGAAAACCCGACGATGATGAGGGCGAGGATGATCTTGCCCGTGTTTTCGTAAGGCCCCTTGAGGAGGATGAGACCGAGCGGGATCCCCGGGATGGTGGCGGCCAGGAGGCGCCATGTGCTCCGGAGATCGATAATCCGCCAGTCCCTCGAGAGGATAACGAGCGCCAGGATGGTCGCAATCAGGGCGATAAGCGGTGTGGCCGTCTTCATGCCGATCGGGGTCATCGCGAGAAGCGGCATGGCAATCAGGGCATTGCCGAAGCCGAATATCGCTCGAACCAGCGTCGAGACAAGGATGATGAGGAGAACCGCAACTGTGACGCCGTCAAAGGCCATGATTTCTTCCTATGCGAGTATTAGGGTGTTAGCGCCTCTTTCAGGATCCCGAGCTCCGCGAGGATCGGCTCCAGACGCCGTTTGCTCAGTGCGCGATCCTCATTCGACCGGGGCAGCTCGATGTTCAGCGTCCCCTTGAAATTCACCTTCATGAGGTTTCCAAAGACGCGCTTGAAGTCGATCTTGCCGTTCCCGACAGGGACGTGACGGTCGAGGATCAGGTCGTTGTCGCTCACGTGCGTACTGATGATCCGGTTCGGGAAAGCGTCGATAAAAGATTCGGGGCCTCCGGGAAGAAGGCTTGCATGGGCGATGTCCAGCGTGAGACCGAAATATTTGGACGGAATCGCGTTTAAGACCCGCGCCAGCTCCTCGACGGTGACGCCGAGGTAGGCGATCTCCGCCTCATCATGGATCTTGTTCATGTTTTCGATGCCGATCGGAAGTTTGTACTTCTCCGCCAGTTCGACGACGGGCGTGTAGGTCTTAATCAGGCAGTCGAAGACGTGGTCCATGAAGAGGCTGAAGTGGTAGCCGAAATGGAGAACGACATATTCGGCCTCCAACTGGTGGGCAAGCTCCACATAGTCCAGAAGGTGCTGCTGGACCGCCTTGCGGACGGTCGGTTCGATCTCGGCGGCGTTGACGAACGAGGCCGAATGGAGGCCGTACTTGACGCCCGCCTGGTCCCGCAGCTTCTTGATTCCGTCGATCCTTGCCGGGGTCCATTTGTCCAGAAAATTGTTCGGGTTGTTGCAGCTCAGTTCGATCCAGGGAAAGCCGTTCTCCTTGGCAAAGGAAAAGTACTCCTCCATCGGCTGCGGTCCGGCGTTAAAACAAAGTTTCATCTTGTTACCTCCTGTGTTTAATTACCAGCGGTCCACCGCATAGAGCGGTGACTTCTCCCGGAGGAGTTCTGCGGAGCGGGAGGGGTTATAAATCCCGCAAGTGCAGGGCTCCGCGAGGAGCACGCTTCCATCCCATTCGCTGACCTTGCCCGTCTTGACCCGGCGGATCATGTCTTTGACCAGGTAGGGCGAGACGACACCGTGTCCGCACATCGTCGTAAACTCCCGGATGTCGGCCGGCGGCAGACGGTCCGTTCGCCCGTGGATGCCGAGCGACAGGTTGATCATGTGGGGGTTGATGCCGCATTCCGCGGCGATCTCCCGGACACGATCGGTGATTCCGCTGACCATGATCGAGATCCCCTCGTCTGCCTCTTTGATCAGAATCAACGCCTTCTTGAGCTTCTCCCGGTCGTTGAAAACGGAGTAGACGCGCGTCCCCTCGACGGTAATGCTATCGAGGATCTCCTCGTTCGTCACACCGCTGTACATGTTGCGACGCAGCGACGTCGGGATCATGTTGACCGGGCCGGCCTGATAGAGCAGCTCGACATTGTGACGAATTTTTGGGCAACTCCCCTTGTAGTTGAATCCCCTCGCCGGGTAGATGAAAAGGACATACTCCTTCTCCAGCGATTCCAGACTGCCTTCCCGGTGCAAACTGTGTGTCATAAATCCATCCTTATTCCCAGGCCCGTCCCAGGCCCATGTTGATCTTGGCGTTCGGCCGCCAGGTTAAACCCTCCGCCCGGATGCTCTCCAAGACCTCCTCCGGGATCGTGAGCCCCGGTTCGACGATGGTGCAGGCGTCGATGCAGAAGACGCTGTCCACCTCTTTGGCGACCTCCTTCAGGGTCCGCAGGATGCCGCGGAGCTCGTCCCGCTTCACCTTGATCTCGATGATTGCCGACAGCACCCGCTCCCCGAGCATCTCGGTCTTGAGATCCCCAGTCGCCTCATCGGCGATCATGGAGTGGATCGGGTTGTGCGCTTCGATTTTATGGACGCCGGCGCGGGCAATCGCCCGGCTGATCTTCTGGATGTCCAGAATGGACATCCCGAGCGTGGGCCGGCCGATCTCGATCGCGACACCGACCTCGCCGGGACCAACACGCAGGGTAACATCATTCGTCTTGGACTCCTCGGTTCCGCGACCCTGGATGCCGGTGGCCACGTGGGTGGCGCTCGGATCGCTGAAGTACCGGCGCAGCGCCCGCGGGTAGTCGTACACATTGGGCGATTCCGCGATCGCGTCGACAGGGCAGTGCGCGGCGCGCAGGCAGGTGCTGCACTCGTAGCAAATATCCTGGTCGATACGGCTTTTGAGACCGTCATAGCAGATCGCGGCAGTGGGACAGTAGGGTTGGCAGCGGCCGCACCCGACACAGATTTCTTCATGAATTATCATACACTTGACCTCTTTGGTGTGACAGAATTAAGGCCTGCCTGCGGACCGTTTGTTCAGGAAACCGGATCACGTTTTCCGTCTGCGGCCGGAGGAGTTGGGCATCCCGGGCGGTGAACGGCCGTTCGGCGTTGATCAGCGCGTGAAGCGTCCCGGCAGCGGTGATGTCGCCGATCAATGCGCCTCCGACCGGTCTCCCATCGACGAGGAATAGCTCTCGTCGTACAGAGGCTTCCGGTCTTGCATGGGAAATCACCTCTGTCCCGGAAACCGGGGGGCCGAGGATCACCATCGCAAGGCCATGGAGGTCCATCGCGTTGATCCGCGACCAATCCCGGTGTGGCGCCGGCGTGTTGCGATAGAGATTCTCCGCCGCCAGCCTCCCCTGTGAGACGGCCTGCGGCCAGGTGTTCGGACTGATTTTCTGACCACCGGATGCGATGACGGCGACGTCCCCCGCGGCAAAGATCCGCGGATCGATGGTCTGCAATGCAGGGGAAACGACGAGTTCCCCGTCTGTGAGGAGCCCCGTTCCCTCCAGAAACGAGGTATCGGGAACCGTGCCGGCTGCCACAAGAAGGGTCTTGCAGGGAAGCCATCGCCCTCCCGCCTTCAGCGCGTCGATCGCCCCACCTTTTTTACGGATCTCCTCCAGGGTGGCATTGACGCAAACCTCGATTCCCATACGCCGGAGATGCGTTTCGATGACCTCCGTAGACTCCGGTGAGAGGGCGCGCAGCAGGATATGTCCCCGCCGGACGACCAGAGAGACTTCGAAGCCGGCCTGGCGGAGATGGACCGCCGTTTTGACGCCGACGAGGGAGCCTCCGAAGACGACGACCTTCTTATGATCCTGGAGCCACGCCTGTGTCTTCCGGGCGGTGGTCAGATCCCGGATGGGGAAGATGCCGCGGCAGGGCGGACCGGACAGGATACCAGGCAGATAAGACTCTCCGCCGTGGGCGAGGATCAGGCGGTCGTAGCAGGGCGTCTCTCCGCCGTCCAGGGTCAGACTGCGGGATATACGATCCAGGGATCTCACGCGGACGCCGGTCCGGACCGCCAGGAGCGGATCATTCTCCACCTTTCGGAAGAAAAGCTTCTCCTCCGGTAGCGCCCCGACCATGAACTGGGGCAGCAGGGTCCGGTAGTAACCGGTCTCTTTTTCGGCGTCGATCAGGGTCACGGCCCTGTCGGGGCGGAGGGCCCGGCAGGTCATGGCGGCCTGAAAACCCGCGATGCCGCCGCCAACGATGATGCATGTCATGAAATGGTTCCTCCTTCGGTCCTTCCGGATCTTACGATCGGAGAAACCAGTCCAGGATCTCATCCGGCCGGACCGGGTGGTCGAAATGGGCCAGGATGCCGCCCGCGACGGCTACATTTTCGCGGAGCAGGGCGCGGACCTTTTCGCTTCCCCATAGGGGCAGGGGTGTGGCGATCAAGACCTTGAGGCCGAGCGCGGCCAGCCCCAGCGCGAGGGTGAATTCCCGGCTGTTCCGGAGACCCGTGAAACAGATCCCCTTTAGAGAGGGAAGCCTCCCCGCTTCCGTAAGGGCACGAACCGCGGTCAGGGGACCTTCCTGCGCGTCCAGAACGCCGACGGGAAAGTCCTGCTTCATCATCCAGAGGGCCGCATCGCCCCAAGAGCCGACGGCGTGGTCCTCGGCGCGGAGCGCCTTGGCCAGTTCCGTGGGAAGGTGTCCCAGGGAGTGCAGGAGGGTGTCGGCGCCTCCGATCAGCGCAATCCGCGCGGATGCACCATTCTTCAGGGCGGACAGAACGTTATTGTTCCCGAGGCTTACACGCCCCTCGGCAATCAGGGCCGCGTCGGGCGTGAAGGCGTCCGGGATCCTGCGGTCGAAGGCGTCACGGGCGCGCTTCAGGATTTCCGCCGTCCCGGCGTTATTCGCAGGGGAGATGACGGAAAGTTTCATCTTTCCGCAGAGGGCGAGGATGCCCGGGTCGGTCTCCTCCCCGGCAAGGAGGAGGTTCAATTTTCCTGAGCTGAGAATGGTCTCCGTCTCGCCGGACGTGCAGGCGATCGGAAGAAAATCCTCACCGGCGGGGATCCAGTCGCCGAGGGAAAGAAGAATGATTTCGGGATTATTCAGGCCTGCGGTCTCCTTCCGAAGCGCCTCGACGGTTGTTTGGGGGACTCGTCCGGTTACGCCGATCCGGACCGCCTCACCGGCGAGGAGGCCGTATCCGACTCGAACGGCTCTAACGGCGGATTCGGGCTTTGCCTGCCCGCGCAGGCCGACACCGAGAAGCCCGATGCGAATGGCCTGGCGGATCAGGGTTTCGGGGGAGACGGAAGGCCGGGCCAGCATCCGGACGCTTTCGAGGAGCTCCGCGAACGGGAGGGGTTGACTGCCGGTGTGGGGACACGACTCTGTCCTGTCCCCAGTCGTCTTGGAAGTGAGAGGCGCAGACCAGGCGATTTCGGTGTTGCACAAACCCGGATGCAGGGCCATCGTTTCCAGGACGCCCTGGAGGCTCAGGCGAAGCAGAAAAGCGGCGACCATCCCGTCCCTTTCGAGGCCGCAGATGCCGCTCTGCGTCCCACGTCCGAACGGATCGATCCGGCAGGGGCCCTGCATGCACCCGTAAGGGCAGCAGAGGCCGAGGCGGAGAAAGCCGTCCTGCGGCTGCTGTTTTTCATACCGTTCCCAGTTGAGACCGACCCCCTTCCGCGATGCATCACGCAGAAGATCCTGGCTCACTGGGTCCACCGTCTTGAAATGAATCGTTTCCATAGGTTATTCAACTCCTGACTCATTCATGATCCATTTGATTATCTTCCGAGATCGAGAAGGCGGATCCCTTCGTTACCCGCCTCCGCCATCGCCTTTGTCGTTTTCTGCCGTTTCTCCCGGAGGAGCTCTTCGATCCCGTCTAGCTCCGCGACCTCCAAGGCCCGCGTCGGACAGACGTCCACGCAGACCGGCTTTTCCATGTAGAGGCAACGGTCGCATTTGACGGCGATCTTCCGCTCGGGGGAGGGGTAGATGACGCCGTAAGGGCAGAAGGCAGTGCAGGTCCAGCAGCCGATGCAGCGATCCTCTTGAATGATCACCATGCCGCTCTTTTCATCCCTGCGGAGCGCGCCGGTCAGGCAGGCGTCAAGGCAAGGCGCCTGGAGGCAGTGCCGGCACTGAAGCGGAAAAGCGCCTTCCGCTCCTCCCTCGACGCGGACGCGGGGCTGGGGAGCCGGGGTTTCCTGAACGGCGGCGAGGAGCGTCTTCCCTTCGCTGCCCCGCTCCGCCCCACAGTACAGCTCACAGGTCTTGCAGCCCGTGCAGCGGTCCATATGAACACCGATCACTTTCATGAACAACTCCTCATAGATCATTTAATGAACGTTGTGAACAAAATCCCAATTTCCGTCCTGTCATCTACGCCGTCCGCGCTGCCCGGAAGCGAATCCAGAGGATTCGGAGCAGGGGGAAGAAGAGGGAGATCAGGGCAATGATCATCAGCACCCCGGAGATAGGTCTGGTAAAGAAAATGGAGATGCTGCCGTGCGAGATCGTGAGCGACTGGCGGAGCGACATCTCCACCAATCGCCCGAGGACCAGCGCCAGGACCATCGGTGCTGCCGGAAAACCAAGCTTTTGCATCACATAACCGACCAGGCCGAAGAAGAACATGATCCACATATCGAAGATATTGTTGTCCGTCGCAAAGATTCCGGTCGCCGCGATCGTGAGGATCAGCGGCATCAGCACCTTGTAGGGGACCTTGAGAAGTTTCACCCAGATTCCGATCAGCGGCATGTTCAGGATGACCAGAAACACGTTCCCGATATACATACTGGCAATCAGCCCCCAGACGAACTCGGGATTGGTCGAAAAGAGCATCGGGCCGGGGCGCAAGCCGTGGATCATCAGCGCCCCCAGCATAACCGCCGTCGCTCCCCCCGATGGAATCCCGAGGGTGAGCATCGGCACCATCGCGCCGCCCGCCGCCGCATTGTTTGCCCCTTCCGGCGCCGCCACCCCCTCGATGACACCTGTTCCGAATTTTTCAGGATGCTTGCTCACCTTCTTCTCCACACCGTAGGCAATGAACGAACAGAGTGTAGCCCCGGAGCCGGGGAGCGTCCCGATAAAAAACCCGAGGAGCGATCCCCGCCAGAGCGCCCCGAACGAATCCTTCCAGTCCTGGAGGTTCGGAAAAAGACTCATGAAGCCCAGTTTTGCATCCGAGAAGACCTGCTTAATCGGCTCCTCGATGTTCACCAGGATCTCCGAGACGGCAAAGAGCCCAATGGCCATGCCGATGAAACCGACGCCGTCCAGCAAATTCATGTTGTCGTAGGTGAACCGGGCCACGCCGCTGATGGCGTCAATACCGACGCAGGCGACCAGGAGTCCCAGGACGGCGCTGATGTACGCCTTCAGGGGTTTGTCACCACCCAATGCCGAGACAAGCGTGAGTCCCATGAACGTCAACGCAAAATACTCCGGCGGTCCGAATGATACGGCAAAACTCGCCAAGGGAGGCGCAATTAACGTCAACATAATGACAGCGAAAGTTCCCGCGATGAACGACGCCAGCGCGGCCATCCCCAGCGCCGGCCCCGCCCTACCCTTTTTGGCCATTTGATAGCCGTCCAGCATGGTCATAACCGAGGCGGACTCCCCGGGCAGGTTTATCAGGATCGACGTTGTCGATCCCCCGTACATCGCCCCGTAATAGACCCCGGCCATCGTGATGATTGCCGTCGTCGCGTTCATACCGAACGTGACCGGGATCAGAATGGCGATACCCGTCGTCGGACCGATCCCCGGCAGAACCCCGATGAGCGTTCCGATCGTGACCCCAATGAAACAGAAAAGGATATTCTCCCACGAGGTTGCGACATGAAAACCCATAATCAAATTATCAAATATACTGAACATACTACCTCCCCATAATCTAAAACCCGAATATGTTCGAGGGCAATGTAATCCGCAACAGGAACTGGAAAGTGATGAAGAGCACAGCCGTCGTACTCACCGCGACCATCAGAGTCAACGGCCATTTCTCATGTTCCACGGTCTTCATCAGGAACACGATGAACAGGAACGTGTCCACCAGATATCCCAAGACCTCGATGAGGAGGATATAACCCGCAAGACCAACCAGGACCGACGTAATTGCGAACAGCGCTTGCTTCCCCGGGAAGACGGGTTTGCTGTCCTTCTCCGTCGCCTGGCTGCGCCAGGCGGAAACGAATAAGATCGTGGCCAGCACCGCCAGAAGCACTCCGAGCCAGAAGGGGAGAAATCCCGCACCTGGTCCGAATGTTGCCGACGAGGGCATTCGCCACGCCTCCTGGATCGCAAATCCGGAGAGCACTAAAAGAAAAACACCGGTAATCATTTCTGCCTTTTTCATCGACGCCTCGCTTGATTATATTCTGTTTCGGGAAACCGGGATGCGGATTTCCGCGAACCCGGTTTCCCGAAAGGAACAGGCTTTGCTAAAAATTACTTCTTCTTGACGAGCCCCATGTCCTTGATGACCGACGCATACCTCGTGTTTTCCTTCTCAAGCCATTTGCCAAAGGTGTCACCGTCCATCCACGCCGCAGAGAGCATATTGTCCGCGAGATACTTCTTGAAGATGTCCGTCTTCATGTATTTGGCGAAGGCCTCTTCGAGGACCTTCCGCGCGTCCGCCGGGATGTCGGCCGGGGCCACGAGACCGCGGTTCTGCACGTAGGTGACGTCGACCCCCTGCTCCTTCATCGTCGGGACATCGGGGGCGCCGGGCAGCCGTTTGTCGGAATAGACGCCGAGGAGTTTGACCTTGCCCGCTTTGAAGAGTTCCAGCGCCTCTCCGGGGTTGCTGACCGCCATGTCGATGTGGCCACCGAGGAGGGCAGCATTGACTTCGCCACCGCCGTTGAAGACGATGTAATTGAACTGCACGCCGGCCGCCTTTTCGACCAGATAGGCGCAGATGGAATCGGAGGAGCCGAGCTGCGTTCCGCCGACGGTGATCTTCTTGGGGTTGGCCTTGGCGTCGGCGATGATATCCTTCACCGATTTATATTTCGATTTGGGGTTGACCATCAGCATGTATTCGTCGAAGGCGAAATTGGCGATGGGGGTGAAATCCTTGAGGCCAACCGGAGTGATTCCCATCAGAGGCGTGGTCATGAAGCTCGTCACCGCGGTGAGGATGAAATAGGGATCCTTCTTCTTGCCGGCCACATAGGCGAAGGCGATACCGCCGCTTCCACCCGGCTTGTTCTCGACGACGATCGGCTGGGGAAGGAGCCGTTCCTTTTCGAAAGCCGCAGCCATGGTGCGGGAAAAAATATCGCTGCCGCCGCCGGCGCCGGCATGGACGATCAAGGTAATGGGTTTCTCGGGGTATTTCCCGGCGCCAAGTGCGTTTCCCGCGCCGATGGCGACAAAAAGGACAACCAAAAACAATACGGACAGTCTGGACAGGTTTTTCATTATCTACCTCCATGATGGTTCCGGGACGCCGACGGTCTCCCAAAAAAACCGCAGCGACCGGACTATTAATTAAGATATCCTGAACCCACACCCGCCTTCGTTCAGCGAATATTTCCGCGATCACCCCCTTTGTCTTTTACAATCAGCGTTGGTTTGACTTGATGCTCGTGACCGTTTTCGTCGTTTTGATTATAGAGCTGCTCGATCTGGATATCGAAATGATGCTCCAGTTCGCGGATCGCCTTCTCAACATTCCGTTCCGTGATCGCTTTGACGATCCGGTCGTGGATGTTCAGCATCAGTTCGATTCGGGAAGGGTCATTCCGGAAGTATTCGCGGCGCATGTTGATCCAGAGGGGTTGGATGGTCAGATTCAGCAATTTTTCCATGATCCCCTCGATAACCCGGTTCTTCGTGGCCCGGGCGATCGCCAGGTGAAATTCCTTCCCATAGCGCAGGTACTCTTCAAGGTCCCCACGGCGGCCGCGAGCACACTTTTCTTCCCATGCCTCCTTGAGGACGACGAGGTCGGCGTTCGTCGCGACCTTGATGGCCAACTGCGCCGCACCGATCTCCATGGCCCTGCGGGCCTGCATGTTTTCGTATGGGCTGTCGCATTCCTCGAGGACGGTCAGGGCCTGGCGCGTAAGGTCTTCGGTGGCCGAAGGGGCGCAGACATAGGTTCCGTCGCCGGGACGGCTTTCGAGGAGACCGACGATCTGCAGCGCGCTGATGGCCTCGCGCAGCGACGGACGACTCACCCCCATCTGCTCGGTGATGATCCGTTCCGAAGGCAGTTTGCTCCCCGCCGTGTACCCTCCGGAATTGATCATCCGCAGGATCTGGTCGGCAATGAATGAACTCTTCTTCTTGAACTTAGTTTGGGCTACCTTTTCAAAAGTCATCCGTTCCCTCGAATTGGTAAGACCGGTAAGACCGGTCAACGGAAGTTACGCGAGCAGGGGAATGAAGTCAAGAAAAATATAATCGGATCACTCCGGTCGCGCAACGGGATTGCTTTCGTCGAGGCGCGCCTGCCAGGACGACAGCGCGGCAAGCCCGCGACGGGCGTAACAGAGCCCTCTCTCTTTCTTCCGGATGCGGCCGGGTAGCGGCGGGAAGAGGCCGAAGGTCACGTTCATCGGCTGAAAGGGCTTCCGGTCGGCGTTGTTAATG
>Ga0208566_1001248_pt1 | contig 15102 bp, 20 predicted proteins | sample PL_2010_150m_FD_184159 | JGI IMG/M metagenome (GOLD analysis project Ga0208566, IMG submission 184159) | Freshwater microbial communities from Powell Lake, British Columbia, Canada to study Microbial Dark Matter (Phase II) - PL_2010_150m... | ecosystem: Environmental > Aquatic > Freshwater >...
GACTCCCCTACATCGTCATCATCATCGACGAGCTCGCGGATCTGATGATGGTCGCCCAGCGGAATGTGGAGGAATCGCTGACCCGCCTCGCCCAGATGGCCAGGGCCGCCGGGATCCACCTGATCCTTGCGACCCAGCGCCCATCCGTGGACGTCATCACGGGGATCATCAAGGCAAACTTCCCCACCCGGATCTCGTTCAAGGTCTCCTCCAAGGTGGACTCACGGACCATCCTCGATCAAATGGGCGCAGAAAAGCTCCTCGGGGCCGGGGATATGCTCTTCATCCCCCCCGGCAGCTCCCGGCTGACACGGATCCACGGCCCGTACGTCTCGGATCGGGAGATCGAACGGATCGTCGATTTCGTGAAAAAACAGGGGAACCCCGCCTACGATGAGTCGATCGCGGAGTTCGAACCCGGGGCAATCGAGGGGGAAAAACCGGACGGGGATTTTGACGAGAAATATGACGAGGCGGTCGAGCTCGTGACCGATCTGGGACAGGCGTCGATCTCGCTCGTACAGCGGTACATGAAGATCGGCTACAACCGTGCGGCCCGGATCATCGAACGGATGGAGGCGGGGGGCGTTGTCGGCCCCTCGGACGGCGCCAAGCCGCGGAAGGTCCTCGCGCGGAAAATCCCGCATTGATGGAAAAGCCTCGCCTGCGCGACTGCCCGGGCTTCATGGTCAGAAAGAATATCCTCAAATGGTTGCAAAAAATGTCCACATCATCAGCCTCGGCTGTCCCAAAAATCAGGTCGATTCCGAGGTCATGGGGGCCATCCTTGCCGAATCAGGCTATCTGCTGACGGACCGGCCGGAGGAGGCCTCCGTCATCCTGATCAACACCTGCGCCTTTATTCTCCCCGCCCGGGAGGAGGCGATCGCAGAGATCCTCCGGGCGGCTGCCTGGAAGACGGGGGGAAAGAGCCCCTGCTCGCACCTGGTCGTCACCGGCTGTCTCCCGCAGCGCTACGGGAAGGAATTGGAAGGGGCGTTGCCGGAGGTCGATCTCTTCCTCGGCACGGCCGAGACGCCCCATATCGGCCGACATCTGGACCGACTGCGAACCCTCCCCAAAACCGGCCGCCGGAGACGCTCGGTGATCGGCCGACCGACCTTCCTGATGAACGCCGGCCACAGACGGCTGATCTCATCCCCGGCTCACAGCGCCTACATCAAGATCGCCGATGGCTGTTCAAACCACTGCTCGTACTGCGTGATCCCCTCCATCCGGGGCAAGGCTCGGAGCCGAACCATCGACGACATCCTCAGCGAGGCGGAAGATCTGGCCGCAAGGGGGGTACGCGAATTGATCGTGACCGCCCAGGATACGACGGCCTACGGCCTCGACCGGAAAGGCAAACCGACACTGAGTCGGCTCCTCCGGGAGCTGGCACAAGTCGACGGGCTTTCCTGGATCCGCCTCCTCTACACCTACCCCGCCCGTCTGACGGAGGAGCTCCTCCGGACGATTGCAGAGGAAGAGAAGATCTGCCGCTACCTGGATATCCCCATCCAGCACAGCGAGGATGCGATCCTCACCGCGATGCACCGGCGGGGGGACAACGCGCTGATCCGCAAGGTCATCGCGCACGCCCGTGAGGTCATTCCCGATGTTGCCCTGCGGACTTCGCTGATCGTCGGCTTTCCGGGGGAGACCGTCCGCCGGTTCGAGAAGCTCCTCTCTTTCGTCCGGGAGACCCGCTTTGACCATCTCGGGGTCTTTCCCTACTCCCGGGAGGAGGGAACGGAGGCCGCGGCCCTGCCTTCGCGAATCTCCGAAAGGGAAAAGGTACGGCGGTGCGGCCTCGTGATGGAGGAACAGGCATTGATCTCCCGGGAGATCAACAGCGCCCTGATCGGCACGCGACAGGAGATCCTCGTCGAGGGGCCGGGCGAACTGGAAGGGTTCACCCGCATCGGAAGGTGTCGCCGCCAGGCCCCCGATATCGACGGGGTGACCCATCTTCGGGGAGGCAGTCCGGAGGTGGGACAGATTGTCTCCTGCCGGATTACCGCCGCCGACGATTATGACCTGTTTGCTGAAGTCATCTGATCGGTACTGTTTTCGCCCTATCCGACGCCTCTCTCGCCCTTCCGACCGGCCTGCCGTCTTCTGAAACGCCATCCCGTCCGCCTTATAAATAACCGATTGTTATCAATTATATGATTATTATTCGTTTGACTTATATTACGGAAGGTATAGATTGGACCTAATGATCACTATGGAAATGATTTCATTGGATCTTTCCAATGAATCCACCGATGAGACAAGGAGGTTGATATGGACACAACAAGTTTACCGGACAACCCCTATCTGTTGCTGACGCCGGGCCCTCTATCGACAACCAAGGGCGTGAAGGCCGCAATGCTCCGGGACTGGTGCACCTGGGATGACGATTACAAAACCATCGTCCAGGAGGTGCGGGAAAAGCTGGTTCGGCTGGCGACGGACAAGACGGACCGATACACCTGTATCCTCATGCAGGGGAGCGGCACCTTTTCGGTGGAATCGATCATCGGCACGGCCGTTCCCGAAGACGGCAAGCTGCTGGTCCTTCCCAACGGCGCCTACGGGGACCGGATTGTGCAGATCGCAAAGACCCTGAAGATCCCGGTGGTCTTCAACGACAGCGGGGAACTGGATCCGCCCGACCTGGAGAAGCTGGAGACAACCCTAAAGGCGGACCGCGCAATCACCCATGTCGCCGTCGTTCATTCCGAAACAACCACCGGCATGCTGAATCCCATCGCCGAGATCGGGAAGATCGTGAAGCGGCACGGCAAGATCTTCATCGTGGATGCCATGAGCAGCTTCGGCGGTATCCCGATGGACATCGAGGCGCTCGACATCGACTTCATCGTCAGCAGCGCGAACAAGTGCATCCAGGGGGTCCCCGGGTTCGGTTTCATCATTGCCGACAAGGAGCTGATGATGACCTGCAAGGGCCGGGCCCGCTCGCTCTCCCTGGATCTTTACGATCAGTGGAACACGATGGAGAACGACAAGGGGAAGTGGCGCTACACCTCGCCGACCCACGTCGTCCGGGCCTTCCATCAGGCGCTGAAGGAACTGGACGAGGAAGGTGGCGTCGCGAAGCGGGCCGAGCGTTACCGGGCCAACCACCGGACCCTGGTGGACGGCATGAGAGGGCTCGGCTTCCGCACCCTCCTCCCGGACGCCTTCCAGGGGCACTTCATCACCTCCTTCTACAGTCCGGAAAATGAGAAGTATGACTTCCGAACGTTCTACGACAAACTGAAAACCAGGGGATTCGTGATCTATCCGGGCAAGGTTTCCAAGGCCAGCGCATTCCGAATCGGCAACATCGGCGACGTATACCCGAACGACATGGAGAGGCTGGTCAAAACCATTGCGGTATCGATGTTCTGGCAAGGGTAAAAAGGTTATTAAAAATTTCTGAACAGATCCTGTCACATTGCGGGAGGATGAGATGATTGCAGGAATTTTGAAAGAGATCAAGATCGAGGAAAACCGTGTCTCCATGACACCGGCCGGCGTCGAGGTCCTGAAGGACCATGGCCACACGCTCCTCGTTGAAAAGGGCGCGGGTTCGGGCAGCGGTTTCGAGGACAGGGCCTACACCGCCGCCGGCGCCGAGATCGTCAAGACCGCAAAGGAGATCTACGAACGTTCCGACATGGTCATGCATGTGAAAGAACCGATGCCTTCCGAGTACAAATGGATCCGCAAGGATCAGATCGTCTTCACCTTTTTCCATCTGGCCGCGAATGAGGCGCTGACGAAGGCGATGATCGAAACCAAATCCATCGCTATCGCCTACGAAACGATCCAGAAGGCGGACGGATCGCTCCCGCTGCTGATCCCGATGAGCGAGGTCGCGGGCCGGATGGCGATCCAGGAGGCCGCCAAGTACCTCGAGATGGAATACGGCGGGGAGGGCGTTCTTCTCGGCGGCGTCCCGGGCGTCGAACCGGCGACGGTCCTGGTGATCGGCGCGGGAACCGTCGGCACACACGCCGCGAAAATGGCCTGCGGCCTGGGCGCCAGGGTCTATGTCGTCGACTCCTGCTTGTCGCGACTCCGCTATCTCTCCGACGTCATGCCAAAGAACTGCTTCCTGCTGATCTCCTCGCCGGAGACCATCCGCAGGCTGATCCGGGAGGCGGACGCGGTGATCGGCTCCGTGCTGATCCCCGGCGCCAAGGCGCCGAGGCTCGTCACGCGCGACATGCTCAAACTCATGAAAAAAGGATCGGTCCTGGTGGACGTGGCCATCGATCAGGGCGGCTGTTTCGAAACCTCCAGGGCGACGACGCACAAGGATCCGATCTACACGATCGACGGGATCATCCATTACTGTGTGGCAAACATGCCGGGCGCCGTTGCGAAGACATCCACGCTGGCCTTGACGAACGCGACCCTCCCCTATGCGGTCGAGATCGCAAACAAGGGCTGGAAGAGGGCGATGAAGGAAAACCCGGAGATCAAAAAGGGCGCCAATGTGATCAAGGGTCGGGTCACCTTCAAGGGCGTGGCCGACGCTTTCGGTCTGAAACTCGCCGATATCGAAAAGTTTCTGTAGTTCAATCCTTTTGAATTCTTTGACCTTCGGCTGCCGTACGGGCGGTATCGATCCTCGCCAAGATGGGGCTGGTGTGCTTGGAGCAAGCTTCATGATTCAAGCTTTATCTCCGTTTTTCTCAGTGAAACTTGAGCGTTCCATCATCCTGAGATAAACCGATCCCTCTCAGCCCCGCGAAATTTTGCGCAACGGACGGGGCCGGTGCATTCAGCTTTGCCTGAATCTGGGTCAACTGCTGCAGCACGGCAAGCTGGTTCATGGAGAGCAACTGGGCATAAGCCACCGGCAAGGCGCCCGAACGGCGCAGGGTCAGAAAGGCTTCGTTCTCCAGCGCATTGAGTGCGGCTTCGTCGATGCGGTACAAACCGGTCACCGGGACGTTCTGCTCACCCTGTTTAATGCCGAGTGGCCAGGGTTGAACCAGACTCGCAGCAGCCAAGGCGTCCACCGCCGTCTGGGTCGCCATCCGGCTCCGTTCGACCTGCGAGAGGAGCTCTAACACATCCTTTACCGCCTTACTGGGCCGGCCATCTTCGTCCAAAAAGGCCTCGCCCTGTCCCGCTTCTACCACCAGCCCACTTGCCTCGTCGATACAAAGGACACCCTCCGCGCGGTCTTGGGGTTTAACCAGCCGGAACGGATACCCGCGCAGAGCAGCAGGCACATAGGCGCCCAGCCAACGACCATCGGGGGCGACAAACAGATTGGCTCCCGGCTGCAGGGCAGTGACAGCCACCAGTTGAAAGCCGTCACCACTCTGAACGAAGCCCAGGGGCATGGCCGGGACCGCCTGGGCCAATTCGGCAACGACCAGGGGAATAAGGGTTTCCCCGGCGGCAAAGGCGTAACCAGTATAACGCCGCCAGGCCTTGACGGAGAATTGTTCCTTACTGATAGCGGTAAGACGTGGTGATTGTGCCATATTTATTTACCGTCAGTGCAATACGCGTTGGGTTGTCGATGGTGCGCCACTTTCCGCACCCACCGCAAACCACTCGGGCCAGGCGTGTTTGGGCCACTCGGCGGTATCGAAAAGCTGGTGGAGAATGCCCAGCCACTGGCGCAGTCCGGTGGCCGTGAGCGTCAGGCGGGCGGCGTCCGCCGATCCCCATTTGAAGGTCAGCGTATAGCCACTGGGACCGCGCACCAAATCGACCGCGTTCAACAGCGCCTCACCTTGGGCCGCAGCCGGGTCCACCGGTCGCCCGGGTTTCATCTGTGCTCGTGCGGCCGATTGTTCCCAGGCGTGCAGGCTGAACACCGATTGGCCTGCAGTCATGGTCTTCAAATCTTCATCCAGCCAGCATGCCAAGGCGCCTGCCAACCGGTTGGCCAGCCGTTGCGTGAGCCACAACAAAAGAACCTGGTCCTTGGCGTTTTGCGCGGTCAGGCCGATGCGGTCTTGCTCCGGATCGTAGTGCTGAGTGATTTTCTGGATCATAACCATGATTCATTTTAGCAGCAAAAAACATGTTAGTGCAAGACCTGTTTCTCACAGATTACTTGTGAAATTTCAAGCCCCCACAAAGGTTCGGCATGCATCGTCAATCGTCTTGCCGGGAAGGAGATGGGTGACCCCTTTCCTGCCACCCCTTTCCTGCCACCCCTTTCTCTCCTCCAGTTCCCGCACCCATTCCATCTGCCGGGGGAGACAGACCGTCTTCAGATCGTAGGTTGCCTTCGCGAACACACGTGCAGCGGCGCCCAGTCTGGCACGCTCTTCGGGCTTGTCGAGCAAGTCGCACACGCTATCCGCCAAAGCCCGCTGATCGAAAAAATTCACCAGCCGCCCGGTTTCATTGTGCCTGATCGCCTCACGCAACGGTTGGGTATCGCTCGCGATGATCGCGCAGCCGACGCTCATCGCCTCCAGCAGGCTCCAACTCAGGACGAACGGATAGGTCAGGTAGACATGCACGGTGGAGAGCTGCAAAAGCGGGATGAAGTGCTGGTAGGGGATATACCCTAAGAAATGCACCCGGTTCAGGTCGCCGGCCGCGAACTGCCCCTTCACCTCATCGAAGAAGATATCCCTCCATTTCTTCCCTTCAGGCGGGCGGGCGCCGTAACTCACGTCGTCTCCGCCCACGATCAGCACCCTCGCCTTGGGCCGGCAACGCAGAATCGCGGGAAGTGCCCGCATGAAGATGTGGTAACCCCGATAGGGTTCCATATTCCGGTTCACAAAGGTGATGACCTCATCTGCCTTGGTCAGCGTAATGCCGCCGTTGAGCGTCATACTTACCGCCGGGTTCGGCGCAACGGCGTCGCAGTCGATGCCGTCATGGATGACCGTGATCCTGCTGCGAAACAGCTCCGGAAAGGTGCTCGCCTGCCAATGGGTGGGGGAGATGCCTTGATCCGCGATTTCGAAATGGAGCAGATTGTTCAGGTTTTTCAGCCTGAGTCTGCATACCTCTCCGGGGTCCTTGGCGGGAAACTCCGGATCGAAGCCGACGTCCGCCCCGTCGGCGTGATAGAAGAACTCGCAGTAAATGCCAAGCTTTGCCGCCGGCCAGACGTCCTTCAGAAACAGGCTCTCGCCCCAACCGGGGTGGGCAACGATCACGTCGGGCGTGAAGCCCGATTCACGCAGAACCAGCGCTGCGCGAAAGGCCGCCTCACCGCGGATCGTTTTGGTCTCGAAGTCGCTGACCCAGGGGTGCACATTGGGCGTGGTGCCGCGGGTTGCCTGGTAGCCGATGAGGCGGATTCCCTGCCAGGAAGCGGGGGCGTTCTTCTGCATCGTAAAGGCCACAACCTCGTTGGCGGGGTCGACGGCCAAGGCCGGCGCCAGATGTTTGAACTGGCCGGGAAAATTTTGATGGACGAAAAGCAGGCGCATCATTCTCTCTACAATGAGGTCTCCTGTAATTTCGCATATCTTACAGGAGGATACTTTTGAAGTCAACGTAGCGTTCTATCTCACTCGCTATGACTGCTGATGGCAGGGTAACGCGACGGCTGCACCAAGCCGGCGCCGGTCAGCCGAGATCCCGGCCTGGCTCGGAACCAGATAGCGGTCGGTTTCGAATGACATCAGCAGGAATCGGCTTATGTATGGCGCCGGCAGGTCCAGCTCGAACGTATGCCAATCATGAGGCCGCGTGAGCAAAAAAAGCACGGGGACGTTCTGCTCCAGCCTGACTTCGAACGTCTGTGGTGAATCCTGTGAGCACGGGCTGATCGTGAGCACGCGGATCACCAGTCGCGAGTCGCCCTCAGCGGTCGTGACAATCATGGATGCCCGATTCCCCATCCATTGGAAGAAGGGACCATCGTTGCCCCCTCGCTCAAGCGGGAAAAAGCCATCCTCAACAGGGTCGACGGAACGGTTCATTCTATAACCCAGGCAGTTTTGGCAGTAGGGGGCAACGACCCGGTTCTCGCCGAATCCGTTACGTATCGCTCGGGCCTTCTCACCCATCCAGATCCGCGCCAGGTCAGTTTCTCTCACATTCCCGATCGCCAGATTCCCGTCATAATCTTCACAGCAGAGAGTCACATCTCCATTTGCGAGAACGATCAATTGATCGCACGGCGCCGAGCACCTGCCTTCATCAACGGGTTCGGGTTTTCGCGCATGATCCAGGGTTCCCGCCCAACTGCCGGCCTCCCGGAGCGAAAAATTGAGGGTCCGGGCGCCGACAGTACAGATCCTGAACTTCCGGATGTTATCGGCATCACACCCCACTTGATGCCGCATGCAGGAATCCGGGCAAATCCCGGCAGCCAGCATGCGCCATTCCTCGAGCCGCTCGCGAATATCAACCCATGAACTGAATCCATCCATGCCGGGCCGATAATGAAACGTGGTCATGTATAGCAGATCCAGGCGCTCGATGCCGCCCGACGGTTGCTCCAAAGCCATGCGGAGATACCGCTCAACCGCACGCCGGATGGAATCCATGTACCGCCCCCATTCCTTCGGTGCACCGGACCTGGCTTGCCGGTAGGCGGACTCGTCCGGCGACTGGATCGAAACCGTTAGCCGAGCGACGCACAACGACGATAATCGGTCGATCACCTCCTTGGTGAGGAGAAGGCCGTTTGTGAGCAAGTCGGTCGCCAACCCCCGGGAGTTCATGTATTCGATGAATTTCCAGATTTCGGGATGGAGGAGCGGTTCACCGAGCATGTGAAGACCGACGAGCGGATTACGCCGGACGAGACCGCTTTCAACAAGCTCATCAACCGTTCGTCTGAATGTATCGAATGTCATGAATTCGGGTTTGCGGTTCATGTACGGGTAGGCGCAAAAGGTACACTTGAAGTTGCAGCAGTTCGTGATCTCGATCCAGAAGCAGCAGGGATGGGGATCTATGGCGACTTGAGGGTCTTGGATTTGGATGTCCATACGATTTACACCTGCCGGTTGTAACGCCGCTGAATGAATTTTACACAACGTCAACTTCAACTTTCACCGGCAAGTATTCGAGGTGCTGCTCGAACCAAAAACAGTCTTCCTGAACGAGGCTTATTTCCAGAAGGTATTTACCGGGCTGATCCGGAGCGTCGACGTTCATTTTCACAGGTCGTGACTCCGCCGGCAGGAGCGGCACTTGAAAGATCGTTCGTTGTCCGTTATAAACCGCATAATCACCCTGTATGTTTTTCCAATGATACGCAACATTGATGGGATATGGGGGCATGGAGGTAAACCGTTCACCGGTATTATTTGTAACGGTGATATAAACCGATGTTTTTTGATGCTTGTGCATTGGGGCGGGAAAAGAATCAACCTTTACCCCTACCGCCAGGGTTTCCACCTCTAATTTGCGCTGCGCACCCACGGTGTTTCTCAGATTCCCGAAATGGGCGTTCGCTTTTTTTTCCAGGGCAACGATGTCTGAAGTAGTCAGTTGGTCAGTACGGAGAATACAATCACCGAATATATATTTCTTGAAATCCGTCTGCGTGATATGGCCCTTTTTTAATGCAACGGCGTACAGTTCACTCCCGGGGAACGGAGCGGCAATGGCAAATTCTCCAAAATCGGGTTGAATTTCATCGAGCAACGTGAGTGAATCTTGTACCGTCGCGCTCGTCTCTCCGGAGTTACCGATCATCATGGAAGCATAGGAATAAATCCCTGCTTCTCTTGTCAACCGAAACGCATGGCGAATCTCGTCGAGGGTAACCTGCTTTTTCATTGCCCGTAAAATATCCTGATTCCCGCTCTCGACACCGTAAAAAATCATCCAGACGTTGGCCGCTTTGGCTTTTTGCAGCAACTCCATGGTGACGAGATTTCGATTCGCCCTGAAGGCACATTTATAATAGATGCCCCGGTGTAAACCATGTTCGATGATTTTGTCGCACAACTCCGTGAACCAGGCAGGCCGTGCATTCAACGTATCGTCCTGAAAGAATATTTCCTTAACATCGAACATTTCCTTCAATAGCTTGATTTCTTTGATGACGGAGTCGGTCGAACGAAAGGTAACCTTCCGATCCCAGGTGACCGGACTCGAACAAAATGAGCATGCATACGGGCAGCCGCGCGTACACATAATGAGCATCGAAGGAGAGGCTATTGAAGGATACGGAGCCGTGTATCGGTCAAAATAATCAGTAATGAGAGAGTAATCCGGCAAAGGCAATGAATCAAGATCGGCGATTCTCTCGCTCGCATTTTGATGCACCATTCCGTCACGCTGGAATAGCAGGTTCCGAACATCTTTCAGTTCTTTTTTTCCTTCGAGGCATTCGACGAGATCGACGATCGCGAATTCGCCTTCTCCGATTACGGCGTAAGCGACTGTTGGAAAATCACAAAATATGTCCCTCCCAACCCCGGAGACATACGGTCCGCCAATGACGACCGGTATCGCAGAGAATTCACGCTGAATCGCCTCAATATATTCAAGCGCAAAGGCTACCTGACCCACGTTAAGTGTAAAACCAACGATTTGTGGCGGATCCATGGCGATAAGCCGCGCAGCATCTTCGGGACTCAACCGGCGTAAGTCTGCATCGATGAAGCGGGCGACGTATCCATTTTCTTTAAGGCACGCGCACATGGACAGTATTCCAACAGGAGGATAGATCGAAAGAACGGCATTTTTTCTTGATGGAACGTTAACAAAAGTGACGGTCGCCATATAGTGTTCAAGCCTTCCTATTTAAAATCCCCAGCGTTGCCTGGCGCACTAAGAACTTGCTTTCACATGGATTTAGGGTAAAAGAAGCGGTCTTGTATGTCAAGGAGATTTTATCACACTTCGTTGCCCGCGCGTCCGTTGCCCGCGCCCATCGCCCCTCCCCCACAATGTGCGCCTTCAAAAAGGCCGCCCACCTGCCCTCGCTCTGCCACGCCGTTTAACGCGGCTACTTCACGACAGCCGGTTTGCGCTTTTGGATTCAGATCATGGGCAAATACCGGCGCACCGGGCATCCGCCTCGCCAGCCCGACGGCGTAGTAGCCATCCGCACAGCCGATGTTGAGCAGGGCATCAAACGTCCGCCCGATCAATCGCTCAACGTGCGGATGCAGTTCGTGTTCATAGCAGCCCAAGAGACGAGGGGCCGTGCAGCCCTCCGAGGTTTGCCCGGTAAAGCGCAACCGGCGCGAAAGGCCCTGCCTGCACCACGTTGCCTTGCTGGGCAATCAGCGTGTTGGTAATCAGTGTATGGCGCCATTTGGCGAGCAGGCGCAGCAGGTTTTCGAGTTCTGGGTTTCCCAACTCGGGGGATTTTTCCAGCGCCTGACGCAGCAGGCGATCAACAGTTTGGGTCAGGGTCGTCACAGGCAGTCTTTTACCTGAAATTCGCCACGCAACATTACCCCTTTTCCCTCAGTAATGATCACAGCATTGAGCAACAAATAGGATGTCATCATGAACTGTATATACCAAGCGATGTTGAGAATCTATACGGCGCGACCAGAAGCCGGACAAGTGATGCCTCAGTGGTTCCGGCTTGCCAATACCGGCAAATGGTTCCCGTTCGATATCCTTAATCAGTTGATTGATCCTCTTGAGAATCTTACGGTCAGTAGCTTGCCAGTAAAGATAATCTTCCCACCCATTGGTTGAAAATTTAATCAACATGAAACAGTTCTCTCACCAAACCGCCGTCATTACGTAATTCTTCAACAGATTCAAGCAAACGCTTTGCGCCCGCCGGATTACGCAACAGATATGCGGTCTCTTCCAGACTCTGATAATCTTCAAGCGACATAATTACCACAGGTTTACCTCGCTGACTCGTTACGACTACCGGCTCGTGACAATCATTTACCTGTCGCATCACGTCAGCAAAATGCTGCCGTGTATGCGTATATGTTAAAGCGTTCATTTCAAACACCTCCTTAATAGATTGTACAGAACATAGCACATTGAAATAAAGTAAACAAACGGTTTTTAAAGGAAACGCAGTGGCCTTGGTGCAGATGCACACGGGGGTGGTCGGCAAAGCGCTGCTCGCAATGGGCAAATAGTGCAACTTCCTGCTCTACGGAATAGAGCGTCCGGAACCCAGACTCCACTGCCCAGGCAAGTGAATTACCACGGCCGGTACCGATTTCGACCAGTGTATCGATTGCCGACAGCGACCGGATATGTCGCAGGTTGAAGCGGGTCAGGCTACCCATCGGATGCACCTCGCAAGTTTGTCGGGCGGATCATTGAGACTCTAGATAGTCTTCGATCCTTTTTTTCAGGCGCTGGTAAATGCCGCTCACATGCTCTATCCCCTCTGCCATGCGTTCCCAGTCCAACTGAAATCCATAGCCGTGATGCACCACATGGCGGAATTTCCGGTAGGGCGCCAGGTCGGACGACAGGGATTCGTCAAAGAGAACGGGCAATGAAGGGAAAGGGGGTTCGCAGAATCGCCTGAAGAGCTCGACATGCCATATTTCCCCGGAAGGCAAGGGCACATTGCTGTAACGGCTGATCCTCTTCAGAATATTTTCAATGCCGCTGTAAAATTGCGCCAGGAAGGCCGACGCCGCTGTTTTTTCACGGACTGACACCTCTCTCCCTTTGGTATCCTCGTGAAGAATGGATAGTTCGCGCAATACCGTTTCGATATTCTCAAGTTCGATGGCGATTTCTTCCCGCAGCTCTTCTGAGGTCATAGGAGAACCCTCCCTTTTTTCTCGATGTTCTGAGTGAAACGGGTGGCGGGGGTCAGAGGGATGATATCAAAAGGGATGTCCAATTCGTCTTCAATTTTCGCCGCCAGTTCGAAGAGCTTCCACCCCGGAACGCCGTCACAGGCGATATCGACGTCACGGGCTGTCTGAGGCGTCTCCATGGCGCTACCGAAGAGGATCAGTCGCGTTGCACCATAGGTCCTTGCCAGTTGAACAATTCTTTCAATTTTGGATGGATCGAAAGCCATGGTTCCTCCTTCCCTTGGCGGTAACATTCTTTTACCGTAAAACAATGACAATATTGCTTTGCAACGGGAATCTCTCATAAATGCCATTTTCTGAGTGATTATCTCTTATTCTGCTTCCGCTGTCAATGGATCTTCAAGCACTAATAGAGATCCTCCTTGACGCAGACATCTGGAATGTGTATTAATCTATACACGAAATGAGCAAAGAGGAAAGGAGGCATGGATTATGGCACTACCAATTGCCCGAACACCGAAGTTGAACACAAAGGAAACAGACAAATTTTTGAAGGATGTTGAAACGGGATTGAAAAAAGCCGTTGGCTATACGCCCACACCTAAGTTGTCTGAAGCAAAGAAGGCGATTCGGGATTATGCAGCCAAACGCGAGAAATAGTTTTGGAAACGACGAATGGCGTTTGGAAAAAGTTGATGACTTTTCGATCTTTTCCGATTTTAAATGTGGAGACAGAGATTTAGATGATTTTATCCGCCGTGATGCCGTAAGACATCGGACAGAGCTTCTGGCGGAGACATATGCGCTAAAAGAGGCCACGGTGAGAAGTGATTTTCCCGTGGCCTTTGTCAGTTTTTATAACGACGCCATCCAGCTTTCCCGAAGTGCCCAACGGCGAATCCTCCCCCAAAAGAACCAGTATCCATATTGCCACTGATACCCTTGGAACCCTTGCTGCGTTTCCGCAGGATGCTGCGCAGGCGACGTCTGATCCATCCGTCGAGTGCCGGAAACGTCCACTTATGGCTGTGTTTGAAATACTCAAACCATCCCCTAAGCGTGCGATTCACGTTCACCGCAATAGTGGACTGACTTGTGCCGTTGCTGCGCCCGGTATGGGCACGAATGGCGTCTTTGAGCTTCCTCAGGCTCTTCTTGCGGGGCCACCGTGTGCCTCGCTCGAAATGGTATCCGAGGAAGTCAAATCCCTGACCCGGAAGTGTGGCATCCACCACGCGGGTCTTCTCAGGATGCAAGACCAGACCCCTTTCCGTAATCAGTTGTTGCACCTGATGCAGGGCTTTATTTGCCTCCGATTCGTCTCGACACATAATGACATCGGCATATCGGATCATTTGAAATCCGGATAAGCTTCCACTTCGCACACTTCGATCATAACACAATCCTCTTTATCGCAATGGCTCAATGGGGAACACCGGCTCGCCCTTTACCACCTGCTCCGTTTCTGCCCGCAACAGATGCCTGCGGGCGACCCCCCGCTTTTCCTGATTGACAATAGCATGCGTTCGTATTACATTGGTACCATGAAACTACCTGACTTTGAATGGGATAACTTCAAGAATGCACAAAACACGGAAAAGCACGGGGTTTCTTTCTATGAAGCCCAATACGCCTTTGCCGATCCGCAGCGTGTTTTCGTAGAGGACTTGGATCACGGCGGGGAGGAAGATCGTTTTTTCTGCTTTGGCAAAGTAAAGGGCGGCGTCATGACGGTTCGCTTTACCGTCAGAGAAGGCAGAATCCGGATCATTGGAGCAGGTTACTGGAGAAAGGGGAAGAAGATTTATGACAAAGAAAATCAAATACACGGATGAACCTATGAAAACAGGAAAGATCGTGAAAGACTTCCTGCCTGGACCGGAAGGTTTATCATTCCGAAAGGAACGGGTCTTGACATTGCGCCTCGATGAACCAACCATTGCTGAACTCAAAGAAGTTGCGGATCATAAAGGCCTTGGTATGTCCACACTCGTCAGAATGTGGGTGAAGGAGAAGCTTGCCGGTAACGCCTCAATGTAGAATTACATGAGAGGAATGGGTCAGGTCTTGGTGGTGAGCCGAGCCTGCCCTGAGTTTATCGAAGGGAATCATAACGTTGAATTTCTCTCTCGGCGTTTCCCAAGGGTACATTTCTGCGGCCAACCTCGGCCATCCGAACCTTGACAGCAGAATAAGCTATCAGGATGAAATCCATCATGACCAACACCGAGTCACCGCAGCTCTTAAAGACGCCGAGAAAATGCCCGTTTCCGTTCAGGAAAACCTGGCGGCGCTGCTCGAAGATTTGAGGGAGAAAGGCCCTGTCCAGCCAGGTTGGCCGAATTACAGCAGGATCGGCAAAGAAAAGCACCATTGCCATTTAGCCCGGAAGTGGGTGGCGTGTTGGTATTGTGAAGATAAAGCATTGATTATAGAGGTGTATTAT
>Ga0208566_1001250_pt1 | contig 15089 bp, 11 predicted proteins | sample PL_2010_150m_FD_184159 | JGI IMG/M metagenome (GOLD analysis project Ga0208566, IMG submission 184159) | Freshwater microbial communities from Powell Lake, British Columbia, Canada to study Microbial Dark Matter (Phase II) - PL_2010_150m... | ecosystem: Environmental > Aquatic > Freshwater >...
TGATGAGACGGCGCGCTTCCATCGGTCGCCTATTTCGCGCCTGGTTTTCCGCTGATCGCGGTGAGGATGCCCTGCATCAGGGCCAACGGCGTTGGCGGGCAGCCGGGTACGGCGACATCCACCGGAATGACATTGGCGACCCGGCCGCAACTGGCGTAGCTCTCGCCGAATATGCCGCCGCCGCAGCCGCAATCGCCCACCGCGACCACCAGCTTGGGCTCGGGCGTGGCGTCGCAGGCGCGCTTGAGGGCGACTTCCATGTTCTTCGCCACTGGCCCGGTGACCAGAAGCAGGTCGGCATGGCGCGGGCTGGCAGCGAAGCGGATGCCGAGCCCTTCGAGGTTGTAATAGGGATTGCCGAGCGCGTGGATCTCCAGTTCGCAGCCGTTGCAGGAGCCGGCATCGATATGGCGGATCACCAGGGCCCGGCCGAGCGTGTCCAGCATGGCTTTTTCCAGCCGCTGGACGGTGACGCGCGAGGCTTCATCGGCGGCCGGCGGCGCTTCGGTCTTGATGCCGGTAACCAGGATCTGTTTGAGCAACTGGTACATGCTTATCCTGAAACCCGATGGCGAAGCGCAGCGAGCGATTGGTGGCCCCCTCCTGGGCGGGAGTCCGGCGTGGGGGCATCAATGCTGTGTTTGAATGATTTCATGGCACGGGGGTGGCCTGACGAACATGCGAGTTACAGGTCCTGTCCGCTGTAGGACAGGTTGAAGGATTTGTTGATGAGCGGAAAGTCCGGCACGATGTTGCCGATGACCGCATGTTCCAGTGCCGGCCAGATCCGCGCGGATGCATCGTGGCAATGGCAACGGCGGATCGCGCCATTCGGTCCGGCTTCCAGCGCCACCAGAACGTCGCCGCGCCAGCCCTCGATCCAGCCGATGCCGAAGGCGCCGTCGCGCGCCTCAGGCATTGCCGCGATCACCGCGCCCGGCGCCATCAGCGTCAATATCTCGCGGATCAGGCGCATTGATTCGAACACTTCTTCGAAGCGCAGCGCAACCCGCGCCGCGACGTCGCCGTTGCGGTGAGTGGCAATCTGGATATCGAGCTGGTCATAGGGTGCGACGGCGTTGTGGCTGCGCAGATCCCAGGTCTGGCTGCTGGCGCGACCGACCAGTCCGGAGATGGATAGCTCCCCGGCCAGCGACGGCTCCAGCCGGCCGGTGGTGATGAAACGATCCTGCAATCCGGCGTGCTCGTCGTAGATTTCCTTGAGAATTGCGACTTCGCGTTCTACGTCGTCGCACTGGGTCAGGATGGCGGCGCCGCCCTCGGCTTGCAGGTCGATGGCGACTCCGCCGGGAACAATGCGGTCCATCAGATAGCGATGGCCGAATAATTCACTCGACAGGCGCAGCCAGTCCTCCTTGAGGCGCAGAAATTGCGACAGGCCGAACGACAGCGCGGCATCGTTGCCGAGATAGCCCAGGTCTCCGAGATGATTGGCAATGCGCTCGCGCTCCAGCAGCAGGGCGCGCAACCAGAGTGCCCGCGGAGGAGGCGTGCAACCCGCAAGCGATTCGGCCGCCATGCAGTAGGCCCAGGCGAATGCCACCGTGGTGTCCCCCGAAACCCGCCCGGCGAGTTTGTGGCCGTCGCTCAGCGGTAGTTGTTCGAAACGTTTCTCGATGCCCTTGTGGGCCCAGCCGAGGCGCTGTTCGAGGCGCAGCACTTTCTCGCCGACAATCGAGAAGCGAAAGTGGCCGGGTTCGATGATGCCGGCATGGATCGGCCCGACCGGTATCTCGTGCACGCCGTCGCCTTCGACGCGAACGAATTGGTATTCCTCGCTCTGCGTTTCAAATTGTCGCGCTGCATCGGCGTCGCGGCGCAGCGGGAAAAAGTCCGCTGGCCAATTCGCGTGGCGCAGCCAGGGCCGTTGATCGGCGCTGCGGGCGCGGATGCCGAGCAGGTCGCAGGTGGCGCGTTGCAGGCGATTGGCGGCCGGAAAGATTTCCGCGAGATCGGGATATTCCGGATTATCAGCCGGCAGCCGCAGTGTCACCAGGGCCAGGCCTTCGCTGATGCCGAAGGCGACTTGGAGCGCGAAGTAGCCATTCCTGTCGCGCTCGTCGCTTCCCCACAGGGCCACGAAGCGGCCACCGGATTGCTTGACACGGTCTGCGAAGGCCACCAAACCGGTTTCGTCGGTAGTCACGCGGAATGCCGCGAGTGCCCCGGGCAGGGCAGAAAATTCCAGGTTCTGATCGAGAAGCCGCATGGCTTATCCGATAAACCTGGCCGCCTGCCGATACCATTCGGCCAGGTAGGGCGGGATCCACAGGCCCAGCATCAGCACCACCGCCAGGTGCGTGAATACCGGCAACATCGCTGGTTTGTGCGGCAGTGTGGGCAGGTCGCTTTCGCCGAACACCATCGGCTGTACCTTGCCAAAAATCGAGGCGAAAGCCACGCCGAGTGCGACGAGCAGGAACGGCGTGGCCCAGGGTTGCTGTTTCATGGCCGTGGTGAGAATCAGGAATTCGCTGGCGAAGACGCCGAATGGCGGCATGCCCAATATCGCCAACGTTCCCAGCATCAGCCCCCAGCCGACTGTCGGGCTGACCTTCATCAAGCCGCGGATATGTTCCATCAGTTGCGTGCCGCTCTTTTGCGTGGCGTGGCCGACGGCGAAGAATATCGCCGATTTGGTGAGGCTGTGTACCGTCATGTGCAGCAGGCCGCCAAAGCTCGCCAGCGGACCGCCCATGCCAAATGCAAAGGTGATGATCCCCATATGCTCGACCGAGGAATACGCGAACATCCGCTTGATGTCCTTCTGCCGCGACAGAAAGAATGCCGCCACCACCACCGAGAGCAGTCCGAAGCCCATCATCAGGGTGCCCGCCAGGGTGCTGTGCAGCGCGCCGTCGGTGAGAACCTTGCATCTCACCACGGCATACAGCGCGACGTTCAAGAGCAACCCGGAGAGCACCGCGGAGACCGGCGTCGGACCTTCCGCATGGGCGTCGGGCAGCCAGTTATGCAGCGGCACGAGTCCGACTTTGGTACCGTAGCCGACCAGCAGGAAGACGAAGGCCAGCGACATCACCGTCGGCTCCAGCTGTCCCTTGACGGCGTCGAGGTGGGTCCACAGCAGCGCGTTGCCGCCATGGCCGAGCAATCTTTCGGCGGCAAAATACAGCAGGATTGTGCCGAACAGCGCCTGCGCAATTCCCACGCCGCAGAGAATGAAATATTTCCATGCCGCTTCCAGCGATGCCGCGCTGCGGTAAAGCGAAACCAGCAGCACGGTAGTCAGGGTCGCGGCTTCCATGGCCACCCAGAGTATTCCCATGTTATTGGTCGTCAATGCCAGCAGCATGGTGAACATGAATAGCTGGAACATGCTGTGATACAGCCGCAATCGACCGGAGGTCAGGCGGCCGTGGTCATGCTCGATGCGCATGTAGGGACGCGAAAACAGCGATGTAGTAAAGCCGACGAAGGCGGTCAACGCAACCAGAAAGACGTTGAACGGATCGATGAAGAACTGTTCGTCATAGAAGCGCTCCGGACCTCCGTCGACGATGCGCTTGGTTAGCGCGATCGCGGCAAGAAAAGTCAGCAGGCTGACTACGGCGTTCACTTCCGCGGCGCGCGAGCGGTGGCCGATCAGTGCCAGAATCGCGCCGCCGAGCAGAGGGAGGCCGAGGACCAGGACGAATTCCATTGTCAGGGCCTCAATCCTCTCTCAGTTGTTCTAGATGCCGGATGTCGAGCGAATCGAATTTCTCGCGGATCTGGAAAAAGAACACGCCGAGGATCACGGTCCCCACCAGCACGTCGAGAGCGATCCCCAGTTCGACCACCATCGGCATGCCGTAAGTGGCGGAGGTGGCGGCGAAGAACAGCCCGTTTTCCATGGACAGGAAGCCGATCACCTGCGGCACCGCTTTCGAACGCGTGATCATCATCAGGAACGCCAGCAGCACGCAGGCCATGGCGATGCCCAGCAGGGAGCGCGTGACGGTGCCTGCCAGCGCCGAAATCGGTAGCGCCAGGTTGAAGGAGATGATGACCAGGACGATTCCGATCAACATGGTGGTGGGAATATTGATCAAGGTTTCGACGTCCCATTTGACGTTCAGGCGGCGGATCAGGCGATGGAGTATCCAGGGCAGCAGCAATACCTTGAGCACCAGTGTGATCAGTGCCGACCAGTAGAGATGCGTCTGACCGGTGGTAAGGGCCACCACCGCCGTCGACGCGCAGAGCACTGCGCCTTGGGCCATAAAGAGGTTGATCAACGAGAGGATGCGGCGTTGCCCCAGCATGGCGAAGGAGAGCAGCAACAGCGTGGCCGCGAGGAGATTGAGGAGCTGGCCGTAATAAAGACTCATCGCGCGCCCGACCTCACTTCCCGGTTTCCAGCAAGAGGTGCACCAGCATGCCCAGCACCGCCAGCATGAAAGCCGTGCCGAGAAATTCCGGCGCGCGGAAAATGCGCATCTTGGCGCTGACGGTCTCGATGACGGCCAGCAGGAAGCCGCCGATCGCCAGTTTGGACACCAGGCTGGGCAGCGCTACCAGCAGGCCGCTCAGGTCGGCGCCCTGGGGAATCCCCCAGGGGAAAAACAGCGCCAGGCCGAGACAGGAATAGACATACATCTTTAACGCCGCCGCCCATTCGATCAGCGCCAGGTGGCGGCCCGAATATTCCAGGATCATCGCCTCGTGGATCATCGTCAGTTCCAGGTGGGTGGTCGGATTATCGACCGGTATGCGTGCGTTCTCGGCCAGGGACACCATGGTGAACGCCACACCGGCGAACGCCAGGCTCGGGTAGATGGCGAACTCGCGATGGGCGAAGGTGTCGACGATTGTCGACAGCGAAGTCGAATGCGAGATCAGCGAGGCGGTGAAAAACACCATCAGCAACGCCGGTTCGGCGAGGAAGCCGACCAGCATTTCGCGCCGCGCGCCCAGCGTCCCGAAGGAAGTGCCCACATCCATGCCGGCGAGGGAAATAAAGACGCGCGCCAGCGCGAATATGCCGACCAGGGCGATGACATCGGCGGCCGGGCCGAATGGCAGACTGGTCGATAGCGTCGGCACGATGGCCGATGCCAACACCATGCAGGCGAAAATGATGTAGGGGGCGGCGCGGAACAATCCGGAAGCGTTGTGTGCCAGCACGACTTCTTTCTCGAAAAGTTTGGCGAGTTGCCAGTAGGGCAGCCAGAGCGCAGGCGCCGAGCGGTTCTGCAGCCAGGCGCGACACTGGTTCACCCAGCCGCTCAGCAACGGCGCCAGCAGCAGCGCCAGCACGAGTTCAAGAACCTGCAGAAGAATGGCGGAGGCGAAAGTCATGAACTCACCCGCGCACCATAAGCAACAGCATCACCAAAGTGAGGAAGCTGTATAGCAGGTAGATGGAAATGCGTCCGTGTTGCAGAAAGGCCACCAGGCGCGAGCCGAATTCGGCGACGCGGGCGACCGGCAGGTAGAGCCAATACCAGAAATGGTCCTCGACCACCACGCGGTAGCGCGGCAGCTTGTCGAAGGAAGTCGGCAGCTCACGCGTGAGTCGGTAGAACGGTTCGAACACCTGGCGCAGCGGTTGACCGAAGCCTTCCGCGGTATCCTGCATGCGCGCCGTTTGCAGCGGGAAGCCGCAGTCCCAGGGCGCGCCGCGGCGCACCCTGCCATGCCAGAAGCGGCGCACGATCAGGAATGTTAACGCCCCGACTGCGACGATCATCAATAGAAATACCAGCGGCTCATAGCTGGCGCGCCCGGCGTTGATCGGCGCCAACAATAGCCATCCATTGGACCGCGCCGTCTGTCCGAGGCCGGTGCCGATCAGCACCCGCGTCACGGTATCGAGTTTTTCGATGACCAATACCGGGAACAATCCCAGCAGCACGCACAGGCCGCCGAGCCAGGACATGCCGAGGCGTTCCAGAATTCCCGCGTCACGCGCTAGCACCAACTTCTCCTCGCGTGGTTGGCCGAGGAACACGATACCGTAAAACTTGACCATGGCGAATCCGGCTAATGCGGCGGTCAGCGCCACGGCTGCGGCAGCGACCGGAATCAGCATATTGATGTAACCGCGCGGCAATTCCGGAGTGAACAGGAAGGCCTGCAACAGAAGCCATTCCGAGACGAAACCGTTGAGCGGAGGCAGGCCGGCGCTGGAGAGTATGCCCAGGAGCGCGAGCCAGGCGACCCAGGGCATGTGATGGATCAGTCCGCCGAGCTTGCCCAGGCTGCGCTCGTGCGTGGCATGCAACACCGAGCCGGTGCATAGGAACAGCAGGCTCTTGAAGGCCGCGTGGTTCAGCGCATGATATAGCACGGCCGTCAAAGCCAGGGCCGCCAGCAGATTCATCTCGAAGGAGCGGAAAGTCAGCGCCAGTCCGGTGCCGACGAACAGCAGGCCGATATTCTCGATCGAGGAATACGCCAGCAACCGCTTCATGTCGGTCTGGACGGCCGAGAATACGGCGCCGAAAAGCGCGGTGATCAGGCCCAGCGCCAGCATCAGGACGCCCCACCACCACAGCGGGTGATGCAACAGGTCGAAGGACACCCGCAACAATCCGTAGATTGCCGTCTTCAGCATCACCCCGCTCATCATCGCCGACACCGGCGACGGCGCCGCCGGGTGTGCTTCGGGCAACCACACGTGCAGTGGCAACAAGCCGGCCTTGGCACCGAATCCGAACATCGCCAGCCCGAACGCGGCACTGGCCCAGAAGGCATCGTGATCGGTCGCGCGCATGTGGGCGAAGGTGTAATCGGCCAGCCCGTTGCTCGCCGACAGAGCGCCGCCACTTTGCAGTATGCCGAAAGACAGCAGGATGCCGATGGCGCCGATATGTGCGATCAGCAGGTAAAGATAGCCGGCGCGGCGAATTTCCGGATTTCGGTGGTCGGAAGTCACCAGGAAGAAGGATGAAAGCGCCATGGATTCCCAGGCCACCATGAAGGCATAGGCGTCGTCCGCCAGCAGCACCAAGGCCATGCTGGTCAGAAACAGGTGGTACTCGAAGCATTGCAACCCAGGCGCGGTACCCTCGCCTTTTCTCAGGTAACCGGCGGCATAGATCGAAATTCCGGCAGCGGTGCCGCCGAGCAGCACCAGAAATACCGCTGAAAGGGAATCGAGCCGCAGATGGAAGGGCAAGTCTGGCAGGCCCAGGGGTAACACCATGGTCTCCGGCGCGTTCCCCAAGGCCGTGAAGGCGACTGTCGCCAGCGCGAGTCCGACCAGTGCGCCGAGCGGATAAAGCAGATGTCCGACGAATCGAAGCTCGCGGGGCGCCACCAGTCCGGCGCCACCGATGATCAACCAGCCGGTGACCAGCGCCAGGAGTCCGGCGATGGCCGACATTTCGATCATGGCGGCGCGCGGCCGGGTTTCATTTCACCCGCATGCCGGGCTGGGCGCCGCTGTCGGGAGCGAGCAAGAAGATGCCCGGCGCTTTTGCATCGCTGTCGGAGGCGGCCAGCACCATGCCCTCGGACACGCCGAACTTCATCTTGCGTGGCGCCAGGTTGGCGACCATCACAGTGAGGCGGCCGATCAGTGCGGCCGGATCATAGGCGGACTTGATCCCGGCGAAGACCATGCGGGACTCCGTGCCGAGGTCGAGAGTGAGCCTCAGGAGCTTCTCGGCGCCTTCGACGTGCTCGGCATTGGCGATCCGGACGACGCGCAAGTCGACCTTGGAGAAATCGTCCAGTCCGATCATCGGCACCATCCGAGCCACCGGCGCGGATGCGCCGCCATCCTCACCCTCTCCCTCCCAGGGAGAGGGCTGGGGTGAGGGTGTCACCGCCGCAACCGCATGCTGCTGATGTTCCGCATGCCGCTGTTGCGCCTGCGGATCGGTTGTCGGCGCCAGTGCATCCCGATTCGCATCGACCAGACCGTCGACGAGTTTCTGCTCGACGCGTGTCATCAGGTGCGTGTAGGGTTTGATGCTGTGACCGGGCGGCAACGGCATGGCCAAGTCATTCCAGGTCAGCGGCGCAACGTTGAGAAAGGATTCGACCTGTTCCGCCAGTTTCGGCAGGATCGGCTTGAGGTACACCGTGAGATCGCGGAACATGCCCAACGCCGTGCTGCAGACTGCGTGCAGACGCGCGTCCTGGCCCGGCTGTTTGGCCAGTTCCCACGGCTTGTGGTCGTTGACGTACAGGTTGGCCGCATCGGCCAGTCGCATGATTTCGCGCAAGGCCCGAGCGTAGTCGCGCCTGTCCAGATGATCGGCGATGGTGTCCGCGTCGCGGACGGAATTGAACTCAAGAAAAGCCTGTGGGTCGATCGCCGCCAATTTTCCGGCAAAGCGCTTGGTGACGAATCCCGCACAGCGGCTGGCAATGTTGATGTATTTCCCAACCAGGTCGCTGTTCACCCGGGCCACGAAATCTTCCAGGTTGAGGTCGATGTCCTCCATGCTGCCGTTAAGTTTCGCAGCAAAATAATAACGCAGCCATTCCGGATTGAGACCTTGGTCGAGGTAAGACGCGGCGGTAATGAAAGTGCCGCGCGATTTGGACATCTTGAGGCCGCCGACGGTGAGAAAACCGTGGGCGAAGATACGGGTCGGCGTGCGATAGCCGGCGTGTTCCAGTTCCGCCGGCCAGAACAATGCGTGGAAATACAGGATGTCCTTGCCGATGAAATGATACAGCTCGGTCGTCGAGCCGGGCTTCCAGTAGGCATCGAAATCCAGGTTGCGCCGGGCGCAGAGGTTCTTGAACGAACCCATGTAGCCGATCGGTGCGTCCAGCCAGACATAGAAGAATTTTCCCGGGGCGTCGGGAATCTCAAAGCCGAAGTACGGCGCGTCGCGCGAGATGTCCCAGTCGGTCAACTTGTTTTCGCCCGGCAGCCCAAGCCATTCCTGCATCTTGTTGGAAGCCTCGGCCTGCAGCACCGGGCCGAGCGTTCCGCTGCGCTGCGTGTAATCGCGCAGGAACGCCTGGCAGCGCGGGTCGGAGAGCCTGAAGAAGTAGTGTTCCGATTCTTTCAACACCGGGGTGGCGCCGGAGACCGCAGAGCGCGGATTCTTCAACTCGATCGGTGCGTAGGCGGCGCCGCAGACCTCGCAGGAATCGCCGTATTGATCCTTGGCGCCGCACTTCGGGCATTCGCCCTTGATGTAGCGGTCGGGCAGGAACATCTGCTTGAGCGGGTCAAAGAACTGGCTGATCGAACGCGCCTCGATCAGGCCGACGGCCTTGAGCCTGGTGTAGATGTCCTCGGCCAGTTCACGGGTCTCTTCCGAATGGGTCGTATGGAAGTTGTCGAAGGCGACATGAAATCCCGCGAAATCCCGGCTGTGCTCGGTATGCTCCCGCGCGATCAGCTGCTCCGGAGCGATGCCCTCGAGTTCCGCGCGCAACATGATCGGCGTGCCGTGCGTGTCGTCGGCGCAGACGTAGTGACATTCGTGCCCACGCATTTTCTGGAGCCGCACCCAGATGTCGGTCTGAATGTATTCGACCAGGTGACCGAGGTGGATCGGCCCGTTGGCGTAGGGCAGGGCGGAAGTGACAAGGATGCGACGGCCGGTCATGGTGGTATCCAGAAGCTTTGCAGTCTGGCATTTTACCCGAGCAACGAGCACTGCTGCGCGGCGGCGGCGCGAGCAATATCCCGGGATCGGCGCAACTCATAGGCCTCAAGGTGCGAGTAGGCGAGCTTGAGCAAAGGAACATTGACGCCCTTGGACTCGCCACGGCGAATCATATCGCCGAGTATATGGTCTGACTCCGTTGGTCCCCCCCGCTCGATATCCCTGAGCATTGAGGCCGTCAGTAGCGAACCCGGATCGGTCAGTTGGGTGAGATAGCTGCCGATCTTGTCGGGATTGGGGGCATGCTGATGAGCACTCGCTACCTTCGTGCACTCCAGAAATAGTCCCTGGATAAAATCCGGACCGGCGGTCGTCGCAAGTATGTCCCCTACGCTCGCACGCATCGTGCACGTTGCCGCGGCGAGCGCTGAAAGGAACACAAATTTGTCCCACATGTCCTGCTCGATATCGGCAGAGAGTTGGAACTCGACTGAAGAATGCGAGAGGAGTCGCGCCAGTGCTTCGAGCCACGGCGACTGTTGATCTGATCGAGCGCCGAGAACGAAACGGTTCGATTGGTTGAGGTGCCGGATCTCTCCCGTGGGGGTTAGCGTGACCGCCAGATGGGCGAGGCCGCCTTGTACCGCGTCGCGACCGAAGCGGGCATCGAGGACGTCCAGGTGAAACAGTCCGTTTAGCAACGGCACGATGATGCTTTGCGCGCCAACTGCCGGAGCGATGGCGTCCAAGGCAGAGGCAAGATCGTATGCCTTGCATGACAGGAAGATGACATCGTATTGATCGCCAGGTTCAATGTCGGTGACAATGCGAGGAAACACATGGGCATCTCCACGCGGACTCGAAACCTGAAGGCCCTTCTCTTGCAGCAACGCCGCGCGCGCCGGGCGAACCAGGAAGCCGACGTCACCACCCGCTTCATGCAGGCGAACTCCAAAATAGCCGCCTATGCCACCGGCACCGAGGACCAGGATTTTCATACCGTCTCCGTCATTCGACATTGGTTCGCATGGACGAGTCGCATATAATTTCGCCAATACCTTAGCATTTTCGTGCCCGGCTACCCAAGTTCGGCGCGCCGGCCTTTCTGCCAGATCCGCAGAGTGCGATCGGTTATACTGTACCAAAACACTTGGTTATTATTAATCCTCTCGGAGCACACATGAGTATTTCGGAACAGCAAGTCCGCAGCGCCCTAAGCGAAATCGTCGATGCCAACACCGGCAAGGATCTGGTCAGTTCGAAGGCGGTTCGCAACATCAAGCTGGATGGTGACGATCTGACACTTGACGTGGAACTGGGTTATCCGGCCAAGACCCAGATCGAAGCACTGCGCAAGCAGGTGATCGCCAGGCTGAAAGGCATCGCCGGGATAGGCAACGTCAGCGCCAACGTCTATAGCAAGATCGTTGCCCACGCGGTGCAGCGCGGCGTCAAGATGATCCCCGGCGTCAAGAACATCATCGCCATCGCTTCCGGCAAAGGCGGGGTCGGCAAATCCACCACCGCAGTGAACCTGGCGCTGGCGCTGGTCGCCGAGGGTGCCAAGGTCGGGTTGCTGGACGCCGACATTTACGGGCCGTCCCAGCCACAGATGCTGGGCATCAGCGGGCGCCCCGATTCCGCCGACGGCAAGTCGCTGGAACCCATGGAAGCCCATGGGCTGCAAGCCATGTCGATCGGTTTTCTGATCGACGTCGAAACGCCGATGGTGTGGCGCGGTCCGATGGTGACGCAGGCCCTGCAGCAACTGCTCAACGATACCAACTGGCGCGACGTCGACTATCTGGTGATCGACCTGCCGCCAGGCACCGGCGACATCCAGCTGACACTGGCCCAGCAGGTTCCGGTCACCGGCGCGGTGATCGTCACCACGCCCCAGGACATCGCCTTGCTGGATGCCCGCAAGGGACTCAAGATGTTCGAGAAGGTCGGCATTCCCATCCTGGGCATCGTCGAAAACATGAGCATCCATATCTGCTCCAAGTGTAGCCACGAGGAATATATTTTCGGCAGCGGCGGTGGCGACCGTATGGCCAAGGACTACGACGTCCGGATGCTCGGCGCCCTGCCGCTCGACATCAGCATCCGCGAGCAGGGCGACAGCGGCAAGCCCAGCGTGGTTGCCGACCCGGACGGCAGAGTGGCGGAAATCTATCGCGAGATCGCCCGTCGGGTGGCGGTCAAGATTGCCGACCAAGCCAGGGACATGACATCGAAGTTCCCGAACATCGTCGTCCAGAACACCTGACAAGTTCACTCAAATCGCCAAGACTGCGCGTAAAATCGCGGCCTTGGCGTTTTTACTTGTGGGTGTCCGACTTCAATGTCCATCAAGTCCGATAAATGGATCCGCCGGATGGCGGAGCAGCATGGGATGATCGAGCCCTTCGAGCCCGGACAGGTGCGCGAAATCGACGGCCGCAAGATCGTCTCGTACGGTACCTCGAGCTACGGCTACGACATTCGCTGCTCGAACGAATTCAAGCTGTTCACCAACATCAATTGCACCATCGTCGATCCGAAGAATTTCGATCCGAATTCCTTCGTCGAAGTCAGGGGCGACCACTGCATCATCCCGCCGAACTCCTTCGCCCTGGCGCGCACCGTCGAGTACTTCCGCATTCCGCGCAACGTCCTGACGATCTGCCTGGGCAAGAGCACTTATGCGCGCTGCGGAATCATCGTCAATGTCACCCCGTTCGAGCCGGAATGGGAAGGTTACGTGACCCTGGAATTCTCCAATACCACGCCGCTGCCGGCCAAGATCTACGCCAATGAAGGCGTGGCGCAGGTGATTTTCCTGGAATCCGATGAAGTCTGCGAGATTTCCTACAAGGATCGCGGCGGCAAGTATCAGGGGCAGGTCGGCGTAACTCTGCCGAAAATCTAGGGGTTCTCCATGCGTTTTCGCTTCCCCGTCGTCATCATCGACGAAGACTTTCGCTCCGAAAACACTTCGGGTCTCGGCATCCGTGCGCTGGCCAAGGCCATCGAAGAGGAGGGGCTGGAAGTGCTGGGCGTCACCAGCTACGGCGACCTGGCCTCGTTTGCCCAGCAGCAGAGCCGCGCTTCGGTGTTCATCCTGTCGATCGACGACGAAGAGTTCACTTCCGACAACGCCGAAGCGACCATCGCCGGCCTGCGCGCCTTCGTCGAGGAAATCCGCTTCCGCAACAGCGACATCCCGATTTTTCTTTACGGCGAGACGCGCACCACGCGGCATATTCCGAATGACGTGCAGCGCGAGCTGCACGGCTTCATCCACATGTTCGAGGACACGCCGGAGTTCATCGCCCGCAACGTAGTACGCGAAGCCCGTGACTACCTGGACTCCCTGCCGCCGCCGTTCTTCCGCGCGCTGGTGCATTACGCCTCGGACGGTTCCTATTCATGGCACTGCCCCGGACATTCCGGCGGCGTGGCGTTCCTGAAGAGCCCGGTGGGACGCATGTTCCACCAGTTCTTCGGCGAGAACATGCTGCGCGCCGATGTCTGCAACGCCGTCGACGAACTCGGTCAGCTACTGGACCATACCGGTCCGGTGGCGGCTTCGGAGCGCAATGCGGCGCGCATTTTTTCTGCCGATCACCTGTTCTTCGTAACCAACGGTACTTCGACGTCGAACAAGATCGTCTGGCATTCGACGGTGGCGCCCGGCGACATCGTGGTGGTCGACCGCAACTGCCACAAGTCGATCCTCCACGCCATCATGATGACCGGCGCGGTGCCGGTGTTTCTGATGCCGACGCGTAACCACTACGGCATCATCGGGCCCATTCCGAAGAGCGAATTCAAATGGGAGAACATCAAGAAGAAGATCCTCGCCAACCCCTTCGCCCGCGAGACCCTGGAGCGCGACCCGGACGCCAAGCCGCGCGTGCTGACCATTACCCAGAGCACTTACGACGGGATACTCTACAACGTCGAGGACATCAAGAAGATGCTCGACGGCAAGGTCGATACCCTGCATTTCGACGAGGCCTGGCTGCCGCACGCCACCTTCCACAGTTTCTACAAGGGCATGCACGCCATCGGCAAGAACCGCCCGCCGTGCAAGGACTCGATGCTGTTCTCGACGCAATCGACCCACAAGCTGCTGGCCGGTCTCTCGCAGGCCTCGCAAATCCTGGTGCAGGATTCCGAAACCCGCAAGCTTGACCATGATGTCTTCAACGAGGCGTTCCTGATGCATACCTCGACGTCACCGCAATACGCCATCATCGCCTCGTGCGACGTGGCCGCGGCGATGATGGAGGAGCCCGGCGGTACGGCCCTGGTCGAGGAGTCGATTGCCGAAGCGCTCGACTTCCGCCGCGCCATGCGCAAGGTGGAAGAGGAGTGGGGGGCAGACTGGTGGTTCAAGGTGTGGGGACCCAAGAACCTCTGCGACGAGGGCATCGGCGATCGCAGCGACTGGATGCTGCGGGCGGATGAGCGCTGGCACGGCTTTGGCAAACTCGCCAAGGGATTCAACATGCTCGATCCGATCAAGGCCACGGTGATTACCCCGGGGCTTGATGTCGACGGCGATTTTTCGAACGAGTTCGGCATCCCCGCGGCGATCGTCACCAAGTACCTCGCCGAGCACGGAGTCATCGTCGAGAAAACCGGCCTCTACTCGTTCTTCATCATGTTCACCATCGGCATCACCAAGGGCCGCTGGAACACAATGGTGACGGAGTTGCAGCAGTTCAAGGACGATTACGACAAGAATGCGCCACTGTGGCGGGTGCTGCCCGAGTTCGTCGGCAAGCATTCGCGCTACGAGAAGATCGGCCTGCGCGACCTGTGCGAACAGATACACGGCATCTACAAGGCCAACAACATCGCGCGGCTGACGACCGAGATGTATCTGTCCAACATGGAGCCGGCTATGCGGCCGGCAGACGCCTTCGCCATGATGGCGCATCGACGCATCGACCGCGTGGCAATTGAAGATCTGGAGGGCCGCGTCACCGCCGTGCTGCTCACGCCCTATCCGCCCGGCATCCCGCTGCTGATCCCCGGCGAAAGATTCAACAAGACCATCGTCCGCTACCTCAAGTTCGCTCGCGAATTCAATGAGAGGTTTCCAGGATTCGAGACCGATATCCACGGACTGGTGAAGGATCAATCCAACGGCACTTCGCGCTATTACGTGGATTGCGTTAACCGGGATTGAGCTGCGTCAGCGCATGCACGGCGAAGCCGCCTGCCAACATCCTGTTTGGTCTGGCTATCTGCGGTCGTAGGTGACGAAAGCGTAACTCAAGTCCGCCCCGGCCGGCGTCGAGTCGCGTGTCGTCTCGCGCCAGACTGCTTTATCGACGGTGGGAAAGTGAACGTCTCCGGCGAAGTCCTGGTCGATTTCGGTCAATTGCAGGCGCTGGGCGAGCGGCAGGGCCAGGCGGTAGATTTCCGCGCCGCCGATGATGAAGACTTCATCGCCAGGCATGGCTGCGGCTTCCGCCAGCGCCTCGGCGAGGCTGCCGACCAGCCTGGCACCAGGGACGGCAAGCTCGCTGGAGCGACTGACAACAATGT
>Ga0208566_1001251_pt1 | contig 15088 bp, 18 predicted proteins | sample PL_2010_150m_FD_184159 | JGI IMG/M metagenome (GOLD analysis project Ga0208566, IMG submission 184159) | Freshwater microbial communities from Powell Lake, British Columbia, Canada to study Microbial Dark Matter (Phase II) - PL_2010_150m... | ecosystem: Environmental > Aquatic > Freshwater >...
GAGGGTGTCCGGTGGCATTGTTTATAACTGCAGAATTTAGTTGTTTGAAGGTATTGCTCGACCTGCCCCTGCGCGCCCCCCGGTTTTCAAGCAGCCGGTCTACTTCGTGGCTAAAGTCGGCTTTGTGCGCTTGAAACACTGCGCGCTCTTCACTCCAAGTAATCGGCTTGTCTTGTTCGCCGTGCTGTTTTATGTGTGCGTCCAAGTCTTGTTCGAGCGCTTGCCGCACTTGCGGCCGCCTTTGCAGTATTTCTGCGATTGTCGCTTGTTGCAGCGTTTGTTCTAGCCGCGCGTCGCGTGCCTTCTGGCGTTGTTTCTCCAATTCGATTAGTTTCATTTCGAGAGGTTTTGCTTTTTGCTTGAATATAACTATTCGCGTGGCTGACGCTCGAACGGTGATTAAGGGCTTTGCAGCCCGCTTAAGAAAAAAAGAGTTTTGCTTAGTGTTTTCTTTGCTTGACTATCTTGACTTTGCCGGGAGTGAGGAGAATCTTGTCCTCGTCTATCCTTGCAAGGTCGCCGCCGAGCTTGGTGACGATTCCCTTGAGGATGACTACTGCCGACTTGAGTTTTTGCGGGTTTTTCGCGTACGCCGCAATGTTGAGCAAAACAATGTTTTTCGCGGCGAGCTCTTCCTCGACTAGCTTGATGTCGCTGTCGGCGTGAAGTGCAATTGGCTTGACGTAGAAGTCTGCCTCGACGTGCATCACGTCGACTTGTTCGGCTTCAGCAGCGCTCATGAACTCGTCAATGTCCATGGCCTTGCTTGTGCCAAGCGACTTGGAAAGACTCTGGAAAATTCCCATCTAAACCACCCATCCCTAAACAGAGAAACAAGAACTGTATTTCCAACTTATTTCCTAGCTTTCAACTTAAAAAGGCTTTGTTTGCCCACAGCTTTGCAATCATCTTGAGGTATCTTGGCGCTTTTGCCGTTCTGCCATCTTGAGGTAGTTGTCTCCCGCTTTTCTAAAGTTTTCGCCCAAGAGCGTGGGAAGAGCGGTTGGCGGGTTTGCAAACGCGTCGGCCAAAGGGTCTCGCTCGAGGGAGTCGCTTCCCTGCGGATCTCCAGTGAGTATAGCGCGATAACTATGAACGGTTGCAATAGCTTGGCTTAACTTTGCCAGGCTGTCTTTAAGTTTCTGGTGGATTGGGTCTGCTTGCGGCAAGTCTGCAAGCTTGAAGGCAGCGCTAGCGCGTTTGAGATATTCCTTGTTTGACGGTTTGTAGCCTTTCCTGCCGATAACCACTCCGACGAGAGCTGCGTGCGGTGGTTTGAGCGTTATTTCTCTAGTTATTTCGTCCAATAGGTGCTCGCGGATAAAGTGTTGAGCAACGTCGTAGTGGAATCCATTGTTTTTCATTGGTTGGTATTCGGGCGGCTGCCGAATATTGTCTATGATTCTTGCCATTGTTGGCGCATCAAGAGCGTGGCCTTGCAGATTCAGTTTTTTGCGCAGCCTGGCGTGCTCTGCTTTAGCTAGTTGTTCGTGGTTTGCAAGGGCGTTCATTTTGTTCTCACGTTTGTTTGCAGCCTATTGCGAGCGTCGTGCTTTACGCTTTTGTGCTTTACTTTCATGCCGCTTCGTGCCAGTATTCGGCAATTTTGGCAAAACTCTTTTTGCGGTTGAACGGCGTAAGCGTGCAAACGCTGTTTGAAATCATGTCCGAGTTTTGAGTGCCCTCTAGGTTTGCTTTGCGTTCGGTTTTTTGCAGCGTTTGTATTTCCCTTGCTAGTGCGGCGTAAATCTGTTCGTGTTGTGGCTGTTGGGCGAGTTCTTCCGCCGCTCTTGCCTTTTGTGCGCATTGTTCAGGATATGAATCGGTTATGCCGTATGTTTCGCCGAGCAGCCTTCGCAGCCTGTCTTGATTTTCTTGCGATAGGTTCGCACGTCGCGCGAGCTTTGCGACAAGGTGTTCTCTGACGAAAAGATGGCCGATTTCGTAGTAATGATAGAACCCGTTTCCTTCAGTTGAAACTTGCGCCGGCTGGTGGTATGCTTTAACTATCCGTTCAATTTTCCTAGCGTTAAGCACGGGGCGCATAAAGCCGGGCTGTTTTGTCATCTCGGCGTGCTGTTTTTTGGCGTGCTCGGCCACTTGTCGCACGGTTAGGGTTTCGGTCATGCTTTTCCTTTATAGGCTGGAAAATAAAAGATAGTTGGCAAGGTTGCAATGCTTTCGGTCTTTGGAACGCCTTGCAGAATATATAAATTGGTTGTGCGCTTAATGGTTTTCGGTGTTTGGTGGGGGGTTTGACGGGTGCCGAGTTTTGACGAGATTTTAGCAGGCAGGGGCATTTTTGCGGACAAGGGCGTTCTCAGCCCGCACTACGTGCCGGAGTCATTGCCTTTCCGTGACGAGGAAATCCGCAAGATTATGTTCGGCATCGCGCCGGTCTTGCAGAATTCAAAGGCAAAAAACATTTTGCTTTACGGAGTTACGGGGTGTGGCAAGACGTGCAGCGTGCGCCAAGTGCTCCAAAAACTCGCGGAGAAGGCTTCCCCGCAAGTCAAGTCGACTTACCTTAACTGCAGGGTTTACAACACGCGGTACAAAGTGCTGCAAAAAGTTGTGACTGAATTCAAGCCCCACTTTTCCAAGACCGGCCATTCGTTCACCGTGCTTTTCGAAGAGTTAGTGCGCTGGCTGGAGGAAGACAAGAAAGAGCCTGGTTTCAAGGGCAGGCATTTGATAGTCGTGCTTGACGAGATTGACGCGGTGGAAGACTTGGACAACTTGGTCTACACGCTGGTGCGCACGAACGACGAGATTTCTCTTGGAAGCGTTTCAATAATCGGGATTAGCAATAAGGTTGACTTCAAGCGCAAGGTAGACCCCCGCATCAAGACGAGCTTGTGCGAAGAGGAAATAGTCTTCCAGCCTTACAACGCCACGCAGCTTGCCGGAATACTGCGCCAGCGCGTTGCTCACGCTTTCGAGCACGGAGTAATTGAAGATTCCGCAATAAACCTTGCAGCTGCAATTGCCGCTGCCGAGAACGGCGATGCGCGCTACGCTCTTTTGTTGTTGCTGCGCGCGGGCGAGCTTGCCGAAGCCAGTTCGCTCAAGAAGGTTTCTGACGCGCAAGTCGAGCAGGCGCGCAAGCTTGCCGACGAGGACAAGGCGTTTGAATTGATTTCTTCTCTCCCCGAACACCAGCAGCTTCTTCTTTACGCTCTCGCGGGGCTCGTGCAGGACGTTACTTACAAGAGGCTTGTCGAGGACGGCGGGGAAAAGCTTTACTTTAGCGGCGAAGTTTACGAGCGGTACGCGCGTTTAACAAAGCGCACTGGGCGCGAGCCGCGCTCGGCCCGCTGGTACCGTGAGTACATCAACGAGCTTGAAATGCTCGGCCTGATTACTACTTTGCAGAGCGGCAAGGGCGTGCGCGGCCACACTACGCTAATAAAGCTGGCTTTCGAGCCTGACAAAGTGAAAAAAGCAATAGAAAAGACGCTTTTGAAGGAGGACTTATCTTGAAAATATTGGAGACTGCAACGCAAAAGTTCCTAGCTTTATTTTCGGCCATTTTCATCACTGTTGCCGGCGGTGCAGCCGTGTTTCACACGCTTGAAGGCTGGAGCTGGCTTGACTGCTTCTACTTTGCAGTCACCACCATAACCACGGTGGGGTATGGAGACTTGCATCCCACAAAGCCGCTAACCAAGATTTTCATAATGTTCTACATTTTCATAGGCGTTGCGATTGCCTACTACACGCTCAACGCGCTTGGCCAGTACTGGATGGAGCGCAGGCAGGGCTTGTTCGCTCGTGGTTACAACAATGTGCGTGATGCAGTGAACACTGGCCGCGAGCACGGAAGGCGCTTAAGGCACCACGTAAGGAAAGCAACCGGGCGGTAACTTGTCAATAGTGTTTAAGGCGCGCGTACAATCCGGGCTTGGGCGTGCTGCGCGCTTTGTGTCAATGCCTGCATACTTGGCGCATTACTCTGCGCTTTTGGGCGCAACTCCTTTTGCAGGAACGCTCAACGCAAAAGTGCGCGGTGCTGCGGACGAAATGTTGCTTGAGATAATCCGAGAGGCCGCGCCAGTATTCACGCCGTCCAAGGCGATTGTAGGCGAGCGCGGAAAGAAACTCCTCAAAGTTGGCAGCGCAAATGCAAAAGTGTCCTCGCGTTCAGGCTCGTGCAAATGCTTGCTCGTCTTTCCGCATGGTACTGAGCACCCTGCGCAAGTAGTCGAGATTATCGCTGCGCACAACTTGCGCGAAAAGTTTTCACTCAAGGACGGCGACGAGATAACTTTGGAAGTGGTGGTCTAAGTGGCAATTCGAAAGAAGAAGAGTTTTGGCAAAACTATTGGCGTTGCGGACACCATGTTCGCGCGCGGCGACATGGGCGGGCTTGCGGTAAAGACTTTGCAGGACGCTGCCCGCAAGCGCGGTCTGCCAGTTAAAGTCGTGCGCTATACGGTGCCTGGCTTCAAGGACTTGCCCGTTGCCTGCGTAAAACTCTTCAAAGAGTCAAAGTGCGATTTGGTAGTGGCGCTTGGAATGGCGGGAGGCGCGCCCATTGACGAGCAGTGCGCTTTCGTTGCGGACTTGGGGTTGCAAGACGTGCAGCTAAAGTTTGAAAAGCACGTGATTGGCGTAATGGTTTACGCAAAAGAAGCCAAGAACGATTCCCAACTTGCACAAATAATGCGTGACCGTACGGTCAAGCACTGTCAAAATGCCTTGGACTTGCTTTCTGACCCATTTTCGCTTACTGCTAGGGCGGGAACCGGCCAGCGGCAAGGCGGCCCTCACGCAGGCGGGTTTAAGATTTAGGCCGCGCTTGTTTCTCCGTATTCTCCGGCTTATTGTATTCCCAACCTTTTTATAATCCGTTTTCGTAACGGTTTTGGTGGAAAGCTTTTGAAGCGTATTGGCATTGTTTGCTCGAGGTTTAACGACGACATTACTGAACGCATGCTTGAAGTTGCCTTGCGGCACGCTGTAGACCGCCAGGCGCTCGTTCTCAAAGTGCTGCACGTTCCCGGTGCTTTCGAAGTTCCGTTTGCAGTGCAAAAGCTGTTAGAGGAGCCCAACATTGACGGCGTTGCGACTCTAGGAACTATTGTTCAAGGCGAGACTGGCCATGATATGGTAATAGCCCAGTCTGTAGCCGTAACCCTGCTTAGGCTTTCCTTGCGCTACCGCAAGCCCGTTTCTCTCGGAATTTCAGGGCCCCGCATGACTTACGCGCAGGCCAAGGCGCGCGTAGTTCCAGTCGCGATTCGCAGCGTTGACTCGGTCTTGCAGATGATTGACGTCAACTTGTGGCACTCGCAGCCTGAAGGCAAGCCGGCCAAGGCAAAAAGCAATGCAGTCAAGGCGCCCAAGAAGCCAGCTGCCAAGAGCAAGCCTTTAGTCAAGCCCGCGAAAAAGCGCATGCCGATAAGGTATTAGCCGCCAACGCTCGCGCTGTGTGTTTTAAAAAAAGGCTAGCGGACGCCCGGCTGCACTAACCTGGTGCCTGCATTGTTGCGGTTTTTTTATGTTTTCGGTTGTAAGGCAGGTTATGCAACGCCTTCTTGATGAGCGCACGGCAGTGTTGGCTTGGCACGATGCGATGCGCGGCCTTTGTCACTTTGGCGACATTGGCGAATACGCGATGTTGCGTGGCGCTAGAACCGTCAAGAGTGGAGGGCGCAAACCTCGCGGGCTTTCGGCTTTCAGTAAAGGTTTCGATGGCCTGTTTGATAAAATGACCGAACTTGACGCTCGGAGGCGGGGCGTAGGCCTTTTGGCTAAAGAACACGCCCGCGCTGCCCGTGGTTACAAAACCGTTCTAGCGCGCGCGGTGGCTCTCGTAGAAAAGCACGCGGTTTTGTTCAAGGACGAAGAGCGGGCCGGGTTTAGGCTTGCGGCTAATGGCTCTTTGCACGCCTTAAACCAATTGGCTGGAGAAATGAAAGAGCAGTATTTGCAGGTAGTGCGGCTAGACCCGTTGGCTTTTGTCGAGGACGCGGTTGGGTCAAAGAGAACGTACAAGGATGCTGGCGGCCGCAGAGTTAGCGTTCTGGTTTGCCGTGGAGCCAAGCGCCTTGCTTTCGGCGACGGTGAGACTTTGAGGGGCGTTGTTGACAACCTGCTTTCAGACGCTTCCGTGCATCCGCAGGCAATAGGCCGGTTTAATCTTCATGTTTCTGCACGAAAGGCTGGCGACAACGTGGTAGTGCGGTTCGTTAGTCTAGGCGCCAAGCCATTAAATAGCGGGATTATCGCCAAGCTTGGCGTCGAGTCTTTCTCCACGCGCCGGGGTGTAGCGTTGGAGGGCCACGGTTTGGGCAAGATTAGGGCGAGGCAAGAGTTAGAGCGGATGGGCGGCGGCCTTTCTTTCTACAATTATCGCGGGCGCTTGGGAAGTGGGCCTGCAATGGCAATAAGGTTGCCAGCAGCAGTCTGAGCGTTTAAGAAGAACGCCTAGTTTTCGGTTGTTACTGTTTTTGCCGCGCGTGCTTACTGTATAATGTCGCTCGGGATTGGCGGGATGTCGTTGAGTAAATCGCCGGTCTGGTCCAAGTCTTGTTGGGCTTGGTCCGCGCTTACCTGTTCTGGCGGGAGCGGGGGCAAGTCGGCGTTTACTGTTGCGCTTGCAACTGGCGTTGCGGTTGGCGCGATTGTCGCGCTAGCTGCGGGCGTTGCAGTGGCTTCCGGCTTGGCACTGCCTCCAAGGCATCCGAATAGGAGAGTTGCACCTAGTAGAATTCCGATTATTGCTTTTATGTTCATTCAAATCACCTGTTTGGCTTTGAGTGGAACTTTAAACCCATAAACCTTACCCTCTTTTTATTACGGTGGGTTTACTCGTACCTGAGTACTTGGGCGGGCTTCATTTTGGCGGCTTGAATTGCGGGGAGGGTTCCTGATAATGCGCCTACTACCATTGAGAATACCATTGCGCCGACGGTGAGGTAGGGTGGGAAGGATGCCGAGAACGTGTCAGTGTTTAGCGCTTGGCGCGCGGCGATTTCAACTATTTTTCCTAGCGAGAAGCCAATGGCTACTCCCAGCGCGCCGCCTACAAACCCGAGTATTGCAGATTCTGTGAGAAAGATTGACAGAATGTCGGCGTTGCGTGCGCCTATTGCCTTCATTATTCCGATTTCCTTGTTTCTTTCAAGCACTGCGGTGTACATCGTGTTCATTATTCCTATTCCGCCCACTAAAAGTGATATTGCGGCCAGCCCGACGACTATTGCTTGAATTACGCTGAAAATCGTGTTGAACGTCGCAAGCAATTGTTCGGCGGTTGAGACCAGGAAGGTTTCCGCGCCTTTCTCTTCGCCCCTCTTCTTGCGAAGCTTTTCAGTTATGTCTTTAGCAACAGTTGCGGGAACCAGGCCGGGCTTGGTTTGCGCTAATATCATTGAGACTGATTCGGGGTCGTTAAAGTCCTTGCGCAGGGTTTCGAGCGGCATGTATATTGACGAGTCGTCGCCGCGGTCTCCAGTTGGCTCGAAAATTCCGATCACTTCGTACTTCTTCGTGTTTATTTCGAGCGACTCGCCGACTCTTACTTTGTGCTTGAAAAGCCCGTCTGCAACGTAGCTGCCAATTACTATTTTCTTGCCGTCGTTGGGGCGCAGCTTTCGTCCGGCTGCCATTGCGTACCCGCCCATGTCTTCAAATAGTTTGCGCGTATCGTCAAGAGGGTATCCTAGAATGGTCGAGCGTTTGTTCTCTTCGCCCGCCTTTACTCCGGTCGATGTCATGATTATGCCCGCGGCTATCATTACTCCGCGCGTTTTAGAGATGGTTTGCAAGTCGGTTTTGGTGAGCCCTTTTGTATTAATTCCTGGCGGTCCGAAAGTTCCTGCCGGCATTATCGTTATCTTGTCCTTGCCCAAGCGTTCGAACTGCTGGGCAACCGTGCCTTGCAGCCCTCCCGCAGTTGCGACCAGCGCGACGATTGCCGCTATTCCGATGAATATCCCTATTACTGTGAGCAGGCTGCGCGTCCTGCGGTGGGAAATGTTTGCAAATGCCAATGCGGCGTAGTCGGCAATCATTTTGGTGGTTTATCCTTTTCCTGCTTTTCAGGCCTTTTTCTTGCGCAGCACTCTAGTGTAGAGCAAGTACGCCGCAACCAGGAGCACTATGGCGATTATTATCAGGTTCATCCCGCCAGTTGCCTGTTCGAGTTGGAGCGAAGCGATCTCTTCCATCGAGTAAACTCTCACCTTGAGGTTTTCGGTGCCTGAATTGCGGCGGTTGAGCGCATCTAGGAATTCGTACGAGACTGGTATAGTCAGTTCCTTGCCGGTAGTGTTGATGAACATCTGCACTTCGAAAGACTCGAAATCGTTGCTGTCAATGTCCCCAATGTAACCTGCGTCTCTAGATAGCAGCTCGAATTGCGGGCTTGTTCCAACCAGGGTTGTTAGGCGTTTTACGTTCGAAATGCCTTTGTTGGTGACTGAAACAACGACTGTTGCTTTTGTCCCGCTTCGCAGCACGTCGGTGCGGTCAACTGAAATGAGTATTTCAGGCTTGGAGTAGATTACCAGTGACACTGTGGTATTGTGGGAGTAGTGGTTGCCCAGCTGGTCTTCGTAGTTGAGCATTATGGGCAGCGAGTATATGCCGGTCTGCGCAGTTGGCCCAACGAATAATTCCATTTCGACTTTTCCAGCCGCCTTTGCCGCGATTTTCTCAACGTATGCATCGCTGCTTGTCCCGGAAGGCGAAACCGGTATGCTTAAGTCGGACAGGCCGAGCGCGATTCTCACGTTGCGCAGCGTCGAGGATGCAGTGTTGCGCAGGGTAAGCTGGAGTGTTCCGACTCCTCCTGGCGTGATTTCGGCCGGGTTTGTTGTCGCTTGCGAAACTAGGAGCGCGGCATTGTCGGACTGTACCTTGAGCTTGAGTTCGACTTGCGTCCACTCCCCGCCGTCGCTCCGGCAGGAAAGGAACAGGCGGTTGTCGCCGTCAACTGCATTGTCATCAGCACGCAGGCGGAAGTCGAGCTGCACTTGCTGGTTGCGGGCAAGCGTACCAATATCTTTTACAAGCGCGTCTGAAGGGTCGGCGGAACTGAACGGGAATTTTGCGTCAATCCTGCACTGGACGTTGCGCAGCATGCCTGCTTCCGAGCTTGCCTTGTTTTCTACTCTCACCCAGAACTCGAAGTTGCTTCCGGGCGCGATTGGTGATGGTTCGTAGTACGTTTCAGAACTAACGTAAAGCGCGTTTCCCATTATTATTGGAAGGCCGGTTGGCGATGTTGAGGCCGCAGCCGAGGCTCCTGCGAAAAGCGTTATTGCTATTATTGCCATGCTGATTGCTTGAACTGCGTTTTTGAACTCCATTTGTCTCATCCTCCCTTTTCAATCCTGCCGTCCCTAATCCTCACAATGCGGTTTGCCCGCTTTGCAAGGCCCGGGTCGTGCGTAATCATAACTATAGTTTTTCCTTCCGCGTGCAGCTTTTCGAGCATCTCGATTATTTCCGCGCCAGTCTTTGAGTCCAGATTTCCAGTAGGCTCGTCCGCCAGAATAAGTTCGGGTTCGCCTGCAAGCGCCCGCGCTATTGCAACTCTTTGCTGCTCGCCGCCGCTGAGCTCTGAAGGCTTGTGGTCGAGCCTGTGCGACAAACCAACTTTTTCAAGAAACTTTTTGGCAAGCTCGGCGCGCTTGCCCGCCGTAATTCCCCTAAACATGAGCGGCAGCGAAACGTTTTCCATTGCGGAAAGGTATTTCACCAAGTTGAAGCTCTGAAAGATGAATCCAATCTTTTTTCCGCGCACTTGCGCCAAGTCGCTCTCCGTCAATTGCGTTATGTCTGTGCCATCAAGTTTTATCGTCCCGCTAGTTGGGTAGTCAAGGCAGCCCACGAGATACATTAGCGTGCTTTTGCCGCTACCACTTGGTCCGGTAATTGCGACAAACTCTCCTTTGTACACTTCAAAAGAAACTCCGTGAAGAACTGGCACTTCGACGTCGCCCAACGAGTAGCTCATCTTAACGTCCTGAATCGAAATCACTGGCTTTTGTTTTGGTGCTGGCATTATTACCACGAGTATTGCTAGAAAACGGCGGACTGCTTTTCTTGCTTCTTTTTCGTCCCCTACCTGATTAATCATAAGGGATTAATAGGCGTTTTGGGCGGGCCGTCGGTAGCGCCTTTATTTCTAGGCCTATTTCAGTATTACTTTGTTTGTCATTCCGAAAGGCTTGGTTTCGAGCACGCCTTTTGCCTGCAGTCTTGCCACCACGCGGTGGGTTTTTACTGCAGAAAAGCCCAGCTTGATGGAAAGCTCTTTCTGGGTAAGCTCGCCGTCAGAGTCGCGCAGCTTTTCAAAGGCAAGCTTTTCTTCGTCAGTAAGCACGGCGTTGAGCACTTCGTGGCGTGCTGCCTTCTTGGTGCGGTCGGTAGTATGTGTCCACAGCATATACCCATTGATTATGAATGCCAAGCCTGATACCGCGTAGAATGCGTTTTGCGGGGAAAGTAAAAAGCCCAAAGGCTCGCCGGGAAGTTGTGGCGTCGAGCCGGGCCTTCGCTGGAAGTCGAGCGGCAAAAACTCGTGCCTCCAAAGCATGAAATAGGCTTGGGCTAAGAATAACAACAATAGGAACCCGCCGTAAGCGAAAGAGAAGAACATTAGCGCCTTGAGTTTGCGGTCAGCCATGTTTATCTCCTCCAATATTTGTTCTTTACTCTCGAAGGCAGTACTTGTTTCAGGTTATTTCAGACAAGCCATATAGGTTATTTCAGGTTATATCTGTTGGTATGGAAAAGAAACGCGCGGTAATCGCGCTTGAAAACGTAAGCAAAACGTACTTTTTGGACGGGGTCGAGGTCAACGCACTCAAGGGCGTAAGCATGACCATCCGCCAAGGCGAGTTCGTTGCAGTAACCGGCTCTTCCGGCAGCGGGAAGTCTACCATGCTTAACATGATTGGCGGGCTTGACGTGCCTACTAAAGGCACGGTCGAGATTGGCGGAATAGACATTTCAAGCATTTCGGACGACGAGCTCGCCCGCCTTAGGGGCCGGACGATTGGCTTCGTATTTCAGGCTTTCAACTTGCAGCCCAACATGACTGCGTGGGAGAACGTCGCCCTGCCGATGCGCATCCACGAGTTCCCGGACGATGAAGTAACTGAAACAGTTGACCGCCTGTTGGGAGTTGTCGGGCTTTCCGAAAGGGCGGGCCACTTGCCCAACCAGCTTTCGGGCGGCCAGCAGCAGCGAATTGCTATTGCGCGCGCGTTGTCCACGCGTCCTTCCATGATTTTGGCTGACGAGCCGACAGGCAACTTGGACTCGGCGTCTGGCACTGCAATAATGGCCGTGCTTAAAGACATCAACGAGAACCAGTCCGTCACGGTAGTCGTGGTTTCGCACGAGCCTAATACGATAAAGTTTGCGCGGCGGGTTGTGCGCCTTGCGGACGGCAAGATTGTTGGAGATTCCTAAATTGTTTGTTTTTGTAGTCTTTCAAGAAAGCGTGAAATTTGGAGAAGGTGGTTGAAGTGAAAACGGCGTATACCCTCATTTTTGCGGCATTGTTTTTGTTCTCATTGCAGGCTATGGCCGTGCACGCGCTATCTTATTCGGATGTTGAAGTGGTAAGCGCGCGTTACGACCCTTACCCGGCCCAGCCGGGAGGGTACGTTACGGTGTACGTTGACTTGTACAACCTCGGGACTTCGGATGCCAACAACGTAGTTTTCACGCTCTTGCCTCAATACCCTTTCTCGCTCGACCCTGGTGCGAACACCACCTTTACTTTCGATGCGCTGCGCGCAGGCGGTAGTGCGCTCATACAGTACAACGTGCGCGTTGCGCCAGACGCGGTAGATGGAACTACGAAACTTAATTACATTCTCGCTTACGATTCTTTCCGCAACACCGGCAAGTTCGTCAGCATTCAAATTGCCCAAAAGAACAACTTGGCAATTACGTCGGTAACGCCAACTCTCCTAAAGCCCGGCGAGCCCGCAACAATGGTGTTTACCGTGCAAAACTTGGGTAATTCGACGACTCAAGGAATAAACATAGGGTGGGACGAGGCCAACCGGCTCATCGTGCCCATTGGCGCCGGCAACCGGCAGTATATTGACTCTTTGACCTCGCAGGAAGCCCAAAACGTCTCGTTCGACGTGATTGCAGATCCTACGACCGCTCCGGGCGCCTATACTTTGAACGTTACCCTTTCGTACAACACGCAGAATTCGACTGCGAGCTTGGCTACCAAGGTTGGTATTATAGTTGGCGGGCAAGCCGACCTTGACACTGCAATTCAAGGGTATTCAAGCGGAGTTCTTTCGCTCGCAATTGCCAACATTGGCTCGAACCCTGCCTCGGCAGTGAGCGTTACTATACCTCAACAGCCCGGCTTTAGGCTTACTGGCCCCGGAACACAGTTTTTGGGCAACCTGCAAAAAGGCGATTATACGCTCGCCTCGTTCCAAGTGGCGTCTGCAATGCAGGCCGCAGCTGCGGCTGCTTCGGGCGGCCCTGTTGATTCAGGTTTTCCGCAAGGCCAAGCTCCCGGCCAAGCCGCGCAGGGACAGGCCGTAACCGGACAGGAAAATTCGACGCGCAGGCGCGCCGGGTTTGGCAACTTTACAACGAGCGCTTTGGCCGTACAAGTGTGGTACACTGACACGCTTGGAAGACGCCAAGTAATCGAGCGCACTCTCTCGTTCGACCCGGCTTCGTTCTCTGCTTCAGGAACAACGACGGCTTTCGGCGCTGCGGGCCGAACACAGCAACAAACAAACATTCCCGGAATACCCAACCTGCCTTGGTTTGGCTATCTCATCTCCGGAGTAGTGCTTGCGTTGTTGGGCTTGTTTGCCTACGGGCGGTTTATCAAAAAGAAGAAACCAATTGCGCCCAAGGAAAACAAGTGAATGATGGAAAGCAAAAACAAGAAGCTAGCGAACAAGAAAGCAAGTTAGCCTGCAAAAGTGATTCAAGATGAAACTAGGGTACTCTGCTCGACTGGCGTTTGGGAGCCTTACGCACAGCAAGATGCGCACGTGGCTGACGATTATCGGCATTGTCATCGGCGTGACTGCCGTAGTGCTGATAATCGCGATTAGCAATGGGTTGCAGGCAAACGTGCAACGGCAGCTGGGTGGGCTTGGCGCCGACGTTGTTTCGCTTAGCGCCGGGTTCAGCCGCGCTGGCAGCAATTTTGGCTTTCGCGGCCCTGAAGGCGGGCAGGGCGGCAGTAGTACAACCATTGCAAACAACCTAACCACAAAGGACATTCAATCCGTGAAAGGCGTTCCCAACATCCAGTACGTGACCGGAACTATTTCGGGGCGCACGCAAGTAGACTATTCAGGCCAGAGTTCTAACGCGCAAGTGACGGGAATAGACGTGCTGAGCTACCGCCCTTTTGCAACCTATACTATTGCGTTTGGCCGCGACTTGGCGCCCAGCGATTCTGACGCAGTATTGCTTGGAGACCGGCTTGCCAACCAAGTCTTCAAACGCCCAATAACAACCGGCACTATAATACAAATCGGCGGCAAGCCGTTTCGAGTAGCCGGCATTCTGGCTGCAAGTGGCGGTGGTTTTGGCGGCGGTGGCGGCGACAACGCAATTTTCATGCCAATTGCAAAAGCGCGCACGATTCTTGGAGAGTTTACTCCAGACCAGCTTTCGTCAATCTCAATGAAGATGGCGGACGCGTCGCTGCTCAACGAGACTCTCACCGCACTCACGCAAAGGCTTACTATTACGCGGCAAGTGGTTGGCAAGACGCAAGACTTTACGCTTACTGCAGCGCAGTCCCTTAGGGACCAGGTTGCCAGCGTGACTTCCACGCTCGCGTTGTTTTTAGGAGGAATTGCTGCAATTTCCCTGCTGGTTGGCGCAATCGGAATTGCCAACACCATGTTTATGGCCGTGCTTGAACGCACAAAGCAAATCGGGGTTCTCAAGGCACTTGGGGCAAGCAAGGGCGAAGTCACTAGGCTTTTCCTCATAGAAGCAGGAATACTGGGCTTTTCGGGAGGCGCGATTGGAATTGCTTTGAGCCTCCTCGTTTCCCTAGTCCTCACTGAAGCGGGAATTGGCATCACGCTGCCAACCGCCGGGGCCGGAGGAAGAGGCGGCGGAGGCAGTGGGTTGGTTTTGATAACTCCCGAACTAATCTTTTTTGCGCTGGCATTCTCTACAATAATCGGAATGATTGCAGGTTATGTGCCGTCAAAACAAGCAGCTTCACTCAAGCCGGTTGACGCACTCAAATACGAATAGCAACAGGTGGTTTTAATGGCAACTAATACAATATTCCCGGCATTCTTGATATTACTCTTGGTTTTTGGTTTTGTCTTTCTTTTTGGCTGTCTCCAGTCTCAACCAGAGGCTTCCCCTTCAGGCGGGCAGCCAGGTCCGTCAGGCCAGCAGCCTGGCGGCTTTAACCGTTCTTTCGGGGGGCGCAACTTTAATGGCTCTCGAGATTTTAACGGAACGCGGGGTTTCAACGGTACTGGTTTCAACCGGACTGGCGGTTCAAACGGCAACTTTTCGAACATGACTGACGAGCAAAGGCAGGCATTGCAACAACAGCGCCTGCAGCAGGCTCTCGACGCGTGCAGCGGCAAGGTTGCAGGAGCCGCGTGCGAATTAACTTCGCCTCGCGGAATAATCAGTGGAACGTGCTTTGCCAACCCGCAAGGCAGCCTCGCGTGCGAATTCGCGCGGCCTTCCGGAATGCCTCCCTTCGGCGGGCAAGGCGCGCAGCAAGGCTAAAGCGCACCGGCAGTTTTTGTGCCTACTTTTTCCGAAACGCCATTATCAGGAATTCCGGGACGTTGGTCGGCAGCGTCCAGCCGAATTCCTCGGAAAAGCCGGGCGGAAAGGCTGGCGTCCTGCGGTTCAACTCTGTGAATCCGGCTTGCGAGAAAATCGCGTTGTAAGCGTTGGCATTTCGCATAAACACGTTGAATGAAACGCCAGGTTTGAAAGAAAGCACGAATTTGTCCGCCGTCTTGCAAGCTATTTTCTTGAAACGAACTTTGTTTTCGATGCAGTTCGCGACGAATGCAGGGTTTACTATTGCTATCACCATGATTCCGTTGGGCTTGAGGGCTTTGTGAACGCTCCTGAC